>Ga0137368_10000104_pt1 | contig 64994 bp, 53 predicted proteins | sample SagtaG_13_FD_104917 | JGI IMG/M metagenome (GOLD analysis project Ga0137368, IMG submission 104917) | Vadose zone soil microbial communities from Sagehorn Ranch, Mendocino, California, USA - Sage1_L_100_16 metaG | ecosystem: Environmental > Terrestrial > Soil > Vadose zone | place: USA...
GAGAGGAATCTTTTCGACGGGAAGAAGTAGATCGCAGAGAGAAGAGGCTCGGATCATAGCCCTGCATCGTCGCTGCGTCTGTCGGTCGAAACTCTCGGTTGTGATTGGTTGTCGAAGGCTCGTCAGAATGTTCGCGCGCCTGGCAAACCATTTTCGTTTGGCCTGGGCGATATTAAACCATTAGCCGCAAAACTCGCAAGGCAACCTTGCGGATTTTGCGGCCACTTGCGAGATTCTGATTGAAAGGCGGTCTGGCGCAGACAGTACGCCAGAGCTGGCGGCAGACGTCGCCACAACGTCGAGAAACGGGCCGCGATGTGGGATCGTTGCCATGGGCCTCCTAAACGCAAAAAGCCGGGTCATTCGATCCAGCTTTTTGCGTTGTTGGCGTGATGTCGTTGTACATCAACCCCCTTCCCAGGGGCGAGGCCTTCGCTTTCGGCGCTTTCGCTTCGGGAGCATCAGCTCATCCTGTTCATCGTCGGTCAGGACTCCCTGAAACAACTCCATGATCTTGTCCGTCTCCCGTTCGAGAGAGTCAAGTCTTTCCTCGACCGACTTGGGGAGCCCCTCTCTGCGCGCATCGGCAGAGAAAGCCACGATCTTGAGAGAGAGCTGGTCAATGGCGCGGTAAATTTCTTTCAGTCGTTCGAGTTCAACGGGAACCGTTCCATCAAACATATTCGATCATTCTCGTTTCTGTTGGCTCACGCCTGGGCTTCCATCACATAGATCTCGCCGTTGATCTGAAAAACTACACACACCTGATCGAATTTGCCCCGGTCGATCAGAAGTTCCTGTTCAAGAGCGGTCTGCTCCGCCTCCGCCAGCTCGCCGAGCAGGTATCTCCAGATCAAATTTTCGCTCTGATCAATTTTCATAGGGATGCCGTCATTCGGATTGATCCGTGGATTCGATCTTCCGCCGGCGCCGGACGCGAGGGGGCGGAATCAATCAGGCTGGGTCGTTATAATCGCTCAAATAGATCATCTCGTCATAGTCCACAAGGCCGAATCTGATCTGCTGCAGCCAGCCGAGCTTGCCGAGCAAGTTGCGCGGGAGGCCGTGAAATTTTGCAAAATAGACCGTCGTCTGATAGGTCAATTCGGCGACCTGCATCGTGACTTCGTGACCGTAAGCGAGCAGAGGGCCGGTTAGGGTGGAGAACAGCTCCGGCAGGCCGGCTTCGATGTCCAATCCAAGCGATTCACCTACTTCTCGTTGAAAGATGCAGGCAGCCGCGCCGGTATCAATGCGAGCCAGGCATTCGAAGTCTTCGTCGCCGGAGTGCAACACGACACGCATAGGGATTCCTGGTTCCTGATCCTCATAGCGAACGCGGGAGCGAAAGGAGAGTTGATATTGTTGTGACATGATTCAGAAACCGGCGAATGGGGGCGTGTCCGGGGGCTCAACCAGGACGATAAGAGCGTGAGAAACGCCAGCGGCTTTGGCGGCGGCATGAACATCCTTGGCCGAGTGACCAGCGCTGATTAGTCTGTCTTCGTCCAATGCCACCCACTGATTGGCATATTCAGCGCGGTGCTCTCGCAGCCATTTCATTTCCTTCGTAATGCCTTTTTCGGGGGCGATTGGCGGGACGCGCCGCATCACGATCTCCGGGATCGAGTTGTTATCCGCCGCGTTCCGAGGGCTGCCATTTGCGTCGGCACCTTGGTTGGGCGCTTCATCAGCCGCAGTGCGATTTAGCCGTTGTAGCAGCTTGACTCGCTCCTGGGGCGGCAACGCATCTATCGCTTCGACGATCTCGTCAAATGTGAGCGCAGACATAAGAACACCTCCGCTGAAATTCTAGCATAACCCCGGCGGACAATTCCCGTCGCCGTTGTCTACACTGGAGGCCCACGTAAGTAGGCCGACCAAACCGAACTGGAGCAGTGTCGCGCCAGCAAAAGATATGAAGATCTACACCTCCCGCCTGAATTTCATTCCGATGCGCAAGAGGCCCGGCCTACAGTTTCAACCGCTTGGCGACCTCGGCGCCGAACTTATCGCGCTTGACGGGGATCCGCTGCATGTAGACGCGCGTCGTCGCCAGATTCTTATGTCCGAGCGCCTCTTGCGTCTCAACTAGACTTCCCGAGGATTCGCCGGCGATGCGCGCGAAGGTGTGGCGCAACTGATGCACGTGAAAGCGCCCGATCCCGGCCTCCTTTGCGTACTCCTTCATTCTCAGAACGAATCCCCATGCCGAAAGCGTCCTTTCCTCCTTGACGGCCTCCGCCCCCCGGTCATGCCGAACCCATAAAGGGCCCCCCTTCTCCAGCGCGTCCATCCGATTGCTGGCTCTCAGGTATTCGATGAGCGCCGCGCGCGCCTCCGGCCTCGAAATCAATCGCCCGATGTAATCGCCTCCTTTGACCTTGCAGGTCACGACGATTCCGTCCTCGCGGAACTCGAGGTCCTTCCCGTCCAGGTTGAGGACTTCCGCGCGCCGCATCCCGGAGATGGCGAAGAAGAGGAAAAGCGCGTAGTCCCGCACTGCGGCGACCTCCCCAAGGTCGGCTCGCGACCGGATGACCGCGCGCAGTCTCTCGAGCTGTTCGTCACTGAGGGCTTTGGATGACTCGGTCTGGTAAGGCTTTGGAGCTTTGGGGCGCGCCAGGTTCACCGGGTTCTTTCGGATGTGTTCCCCCAGTTCCGGATCGCGCATCATCCATTCGTAGAAGGAGGAAAGGAATGAGAGCCGGCAGTAGATCGTCGCGAGCTTCAGGCCCCGCGCTTCCATCTCCTCGCGCCAGGCCTTGACGTCCATCGGCATGACCTCGCTCGCCGCCTTGCCCGCGAAGGCGAAGAAGGCTTCGATGGTTTTGGTTTTGACGCGCACCAGGTCACCCCGGCGCAAGCTCTCGGAGTCGCTCGACGCGTCGGCCCAGAGCGCGATCGCGTTGGCGACAGCTTCATCGATCGCAGCGCTTCCTTTTCCGTTGACCCGAATAAGGGCTGTTTTTTCGCTCTTTCTATTCATTCAGGGTGTGATTTTATCAGAATCCTCTAGCTTGCGGAAATATACTATTTGCGCAAGCTCAGTGAGATCCCTCCCATTTTTACCCATTCTATGGTAAATGTGGAACACTATTAGAAAGGAGGCGATTTGAAGGCCACCAGACGACGAACTCGAACGCCCGATCCGCTCGCATCTCGAGCGGCGATCAAGAATGTGATCAAGCAACTGCGCGTGACTTTGCCTGATACCATCCCCAGGTCCGACAAGCATTTGCTCAGCATGCTCAGGGCCATCCTCTACACGGAGCGCCACCCCGATATCAAGACCCGTCGCGGCCGCAAGTCACCCTGGAAAGACTATGAACTCGTCAAAGCCGCTTCCGTTTTGAGAGGGATTATTGAGCGTGGAACAAAGCGGGTCTCGCTGCGCTCTTTCGTCGAACATTACCTGTTGATCCCCAGCTTCCCAGAGGACGTGGCGCAGGCGTTGGAGAGTGGAGAAATCAATCTCTTTGAAGCCGAGCAATTGGCCAGGCTTGTTCCTTCACGATCGGGGATTCCTGAAGAGAGAATGAAAAAGCGCCGCAGGGAGCTGCTCCGGACGCATCTCCAATTGGGCGAATCCGGGGCGCGATTGAAGGCTCGTGTTGATGCCCTGCTCTATTACTATGAGCACCCCGAGGCGATCTTCCTGCCCGCTTCGGAGACCGCTCGACATTCGCCTGAGATACTCGCCGCGGCGGAACAATTGGAGGCGGAGATCGAGGCTCTTCACGAAAACCCGGAAAATCTGACTGCTGGCATATCGCCCGACCATTTCTTCTACGAATATCTGCAGATCATCACATCAATGATGCGTGAGATCCGGCCCGACGAGATTTCGGACGCGGAGATGGAGCGGGTGATGACTTTCTCGGAGCAGTTGATCCATCAGCTCAACGGCATCCACAAACGGCAAAACGCGCCGGCGGAGGGGAAGACGATGGAAGAAGTGAAGAAAGGCTTTCACATTTGAGAACGACCTTGGAGGTAGGCGACCCCATACAGCAATATTTGTGAAAATGGCGCCTACATGTTCATACCATTAACTCCAGCCTGATCAGCAACATGTGGGAATCTGCGCTGAGTATGCCGTTCAGCAACTTTTCAGGAGACGTACAAGTGGTCAGGATTTGAGAGCCGTCGCCGCCACGCGAGTGCGGAGGAAACCCAGAATTGACTTCGGATCCATCTTGTTATCGATATATCCTTGTTTGGCTACCTCCCGCCATCCCAAATCACCAGATCCCGGAAAAGTACGCCGTAGCTCGCGGATGATGGATAAAGCCTTTATAGCCCAGTCTCTGAACTCGTCTAAGTTCCACAAGTATACTTCATTCAAGTGCGGCATCGCGTCGGCGTCGGCCGATCGGACTGGTGACACCAGGACCGAAACGATGGTTGCAGCGTCCGACAACGGCAAATTTGCCTTTACCCAATTTGGGTGAGACGCCGACTGTCGCGCCTTTGTTACACTCAGGCTCGAACCGGTTTTCGCATTCGAGTGATCCTCGAAAACGAAACACAAATCATCGTCTACGATCCACCATGGATCCGGCGCTCCCTCCGTTTCCTTGTTTCCGGCTTCGAAACCGAGCAAGCGCCCTAGCCGCTTGTGAGCTTCTTCGAATTTCGCTGTATTGGTGGAAAAAAGATTGTCGAGGATGAATCGTTCCTCTTCAGCATATTTTTGGTCGTGAGAAGTTCCCAGGCTCTCCAGCATTGCCTCTAAGCGCTCAATGAGCGCCATCACCTGAGTTTCGTCGGCTGAACCGTCAACTGCTTCAGGCGTAAATCTTGAAAGCGCGATAAGCCATCGGAGTCCAGGCGCCGCATTTTTGGCGTCTCCGAAATGCGTCCTGGCAACTGTTGCGAGGCTGGCCGTCCCTTCCGTGGAACCAAGCCACGCGGCGGCGGCGGCTAGGTAGCTCCAGATGGCTCGATATCCCCTGAGGCTGGCGTCCTGCAACTCTGCCCGCGCTTTGCGAGCGTATTCCAACGCCCTTTCAAAATCCCCGTCCCACATTGCATATTGATAACCGACTTCATATGGCACGGCTCTCCGTAAATCCGAGGTCCCGGGCAACTGTTTTTGTGTGAGGTTATGTCTCAGGGACACAATGTAACTGTCGGCCTCATTCCAGTCCCTCCCTTGTCTGAAAAATATCTTGAGGTTGTCGATGAATTCATCCGCGGTCATCTCCTTAGATTGCTCGATTCCGAAGTTTAACTCTGCTTGTAATTCCGGATGTAGAAATTCGCGCCTTTCTCTGGTCATCAGGTAGTTATGCAATTCCTCCCCCTTGATAACCACTGCCGCAAAATCCGTGGCCGAGCGAGTGCATCGCCCGAATGCTTGTACGATACGCGTAAGGATGCGGTCATTATAGAGCGCAACCGCTCCCATTCTCGTGATGAAAAAGCGTTCCTGCAGGTTTGTGGCGCGCGGCAGAGCTTCAACGATCAAAAGACGGCAGTCGTTATCCGGAAAATCGATCCCGTCATATCTATTGGCGATGATCGCTACCGCCTCATCCGCCGATACGAACGGCGCTTTGGACTGCTCGATTTGCCGCGCGTCAAAGGTGGTGAAGCCTATGTTCTCCTCGATCAGCTTGCGGACAGATTCGGCAGCCTGGTCGTCTGGAACCAGCGTCAGAGCGCGGTTGGCCGTTTGGATCATTTCTAAAACTAGTTCCGTAGCCTCAGTCGGGGCCAGAGATCGTTCGGGGAGTAGAAAAAGTCTTCTCCCTATTCCCTGTTTATCCCATCCTGCTGGCACGTTGAGCCGAGTGATTTCTTTCCTACCGGTCAGCCGCTCCAAGTCCCCTCCCTCGCCCAGCGTTGCTGACATGTAAACTCGCTGTTTTGCATTGGCGAACGGCGGGTGTGAATTAGTTGGAGGGAGAATTGGCCGGATCAAAATTTCCCGCGCGCTCAAATAGAGGTGACAAGCATGTAGGTGGTCACGTACCACACTCCAAGGATATCGGAGATTCAATTCTGCTGTGTGTGCGTCCATAATGCTTATCAATTCGGGGATGAGTGGATGAAGTACTGGGGTGGGAATTTTTTCTACCCATCCCATTTCCCATGGGGTGTTGGCTCGCCTAGTGATGTTCTGAAAGTCAGTCGTTGACAGGACAGGGCGTAACAACCCGATCAATGCGACGTATAAGGCTTGGTGGTCGCCCCGAAAACGCTCGACGCGGACCGTCCAATGACTCGCGATGTAGTTTTCGGCCGAATGCACATCGTCCAGTATGATCGTATGTGGGTCGTCGAAAAAAGGGTTTGTGTTGAAGAGTCCGCTATAGGTTGTAATAGCTATAGTCTCTCCGTTTTGGAATTCGCTTTTAGCGGTCTGCGAATAGTTCGCCTGCTTCCCCGTGAAGGTGTTCACTGTGATGCCGTATTTTGTACGAGATTGCTCGGCAACTTGATTCACTAGTTGGATCGTGGGGCATAGGTACACCACTCTCTCATCAAACCTTCGCCTCCTCCACTCACCGAGAAGAATGCCCACTAGGGTTTTACCGCTTCCGGTCGGTAGTTGGAACGCGACATCTGGCTTGTCCAACGCCGTCTCAACATAATCGCGAAGCACATCGGCTTGATGAGCAAGAAGACCTGGAACCTTTCGCGATCGCAGGTCTCGAAATAGGGCTTCGGGGCTTTCCGTTGAGAGCGCGGACCCTTTGTTCGAAATTTTGAACGACATTCCTCTATCCTCTTTCCTCTGTACCGCGGCCCCACTCAACTGAACGAGACTCGCGTGTTGTAGAATGCCGTATAATAATCGACCCTTACCAAACTTGCGATAGGGATCATGGCCCTGGCGCGTATTCAATGGCTATGGTTTAAAGTGAATTTCGACTCCCTATTTCTTCACGGACGATCTCCGCCCTGGCGCCAGAATCTACTCCATTAACTCCTTGACTGTAACGGCTTTCCCGGCCTGACATTCATAAATCTTCGTTCCGCGAAATTTTCTAGAACAGGCCTGTTCCACATTTTATCGGCTCTATGGTTCCTGATCCTGTGGGTTGCGCATGCTTTGATCAAGTCCACATTGCCCGCCAAAGGAGCAACAATTGGCATCGGATCATATTTTGAGAACAGGACTGTTCTAGGTAATATCTGTATTTATATATACAGAACAGTCCTGTTCCATTTGTCATTCTCTCTTTCGAGAACAGGGCTGTTCTAGAAAAGGTTTGGGACAATATATTCAGACAGCCTATTCCACATTGCAAACAAGTCAAAAAAAATCAGCTTTGGAACAGGCCTGTTCTGGATTTTCTGATCTTGTTGGTGTAAGTTGCACCTTGCAAAAAAAATATACATCTCTCTCTTTCCGTCTGGCCCCCCACCAGACCGATAGAAAATATACGAGCATACAAATATGAGCATTCGAATCTCATTCGCAAACAATAAAGGCGGTGTCGGCAAATCAACATCTGTCGGTAATATTGCAGCCTGTCTTGCGGCGGTTGGGTTTGAAGTGTTGGTGGTAGATAGCGATCCTCGAGGTAGCGTGACCTTGCATTTGGGCGCGCGTGCGGCTGCTCTCGCATCCGATAAACATCTGGTGACGGCTATTGATAATAAGCTCCCCGTATCTGAGCTTATTATTCCAACGTCTGTTCCAAGAGTCTCCCTTCTTGCGAGCCACCCGACATTACGAGACGTACCGAAGCGGTATAGTGGCTTCAAGAGGCAGTATGAGCTCTTACGCGCGCCATTTGGGACTCCCGACGATGATAAAATGGATGAGTTTGATTTTGTTTTGTTCGATACAAACCCAGCGCTTAATGAACTGCTTGCCTCAGCATTGGATGTATCCGAGTATTATATCATCCCTGTTTTTGCTGATGTTGATTCCATAACAGGTTTGGTTGAGCTCCGTAATTGGCTAGATCAAACGACAGCTACTGCGGCAAGAAAAGTTTCGTTGATGGGCATTCTTATCACTAATTTTAATGCGAAGAATGCCACTCATCGAGAGATGGCTGATTTTCTAATTGAGAATTCGCCCGAAGGTACCCATATTTTCGAGGCTCGCATTCCAACATCGAATACAGTCCAGGATGCTGTAAAGAAATCTACGCCGCTCATTTCCATCCGCAATGGCACCTCTCCCGCGGCGATTGGATATAGTCATGTTGTGGCGGAGATGATCAATCTCCTGATGAAGGAGGGTCGACTTGTCAACGGTCAATCAAACTCTGCAGATGTTACAGGGTCAAGTGACCCAGCCACTCAAACAAAAGGTAATGGAGGCAGTTTTATCATCCTGCCTAACAGTCATTGAGAAAGGGGGCGTGCATACTTCTCCACTCTAGGTAAGTGAAGTATCCCACGCGAAGAAAAAGATGAAGAAAGGGCAAAAACCAAATCCAACCCTAGCTTTCCTAAAGCAAGAGATACATGGCTTGAGCGTGCAGGCTGTAAAGCCTGTTTTGGATCAATCTCCGGCAAATCAATCTGGTGATAGTCCTGGGGCGGCCACTAGATTAGCAGAACATAATCCAACGGGTGACACACAATTCGGAGTCCCATATGCCGTGGTAACAGGTGATTTTCAGAAGTATGAAGGGCAGATAGTCCAAGTGCCGGTTGAAGTGCTGAGAGTTGAGGATAATGTTCGTACACACCTTGTCAAGGATAATGATTATTATGCACTGGTGGCGACAATTCGTGACAAAGGCGTTCTCCAGAATCTGATATCACAACTTTCCCCTTCTCCAGACGAGCTCCTGCTCATATCAGGTCAGCGCCGTTTCTCTGCCGCTACGGAGGCTGGCAAACGTTATGTTCCTACTCTTATACTTGGCCAAATAGACAAGAGGACTCGAGGTCGGATCGGTTTGGTTGAAAATCTCCAGCGAGAAGATTTGCCTCCATTGGATATCGGTTTCGCATATGTCAGCCAGATAGCCGAGGGTGATACTGTGGAATCTCTCGCGGAGTTAATGAATTGCGATAAGAAGAATATACAAAGGTATATCAAGCTGACGAGTTGGCCGGAAAAAGCCATCAAGGTACTCAGGGAGAACTCCAAACTATTTTCGACTGAGTTCCTCTTCAATAAAATCCCTGGACCTATTCGTTCTAGTCCAGCGCTACTGACACAGTATTTGATTGAGCATGTCGAAAAGGCAAACGCCGAAGCCGCCGGCACAGCCCTCTCTACCCGTAAATCGCTTGCTGAACCCGATACTGATCTCACCAGGTGGAATCAGGCCGCTAGCCAATCTTTGGGCGTTCCGGTGAAACTGAGTGGGTCTGGGGAAAAGCTTCGAATCACTATTCGTTGCTCAGGGGATGACGAAAGGAAGAAGATCTTTGATAAGCTTGGAATTCCGTACGATTAAGCCATCTGTGGGTTCTGCCTGTTGGCCTCCGCTTGTCCTTGAAGCCACCCTCATTTTTATTGACCTTTTCAAGTTGAGGTGGTAAATAGCCCGGCAACGGTAGCAGTCAGATTTGGTGAGGACATCTTGACTGACAGCCAGGAGTGGACCGCTTGAATCATCCTGTGTCGCAAGCGCCTCCACGCGACTCTCCGAGAGTGAAAAGGGGCGCTCCTTCTTTGAGGGAGGGGGAGCAGTCACTTTCGTAGCAGAGACGAGCGGCCAATCACGATCGTTGCCTCCGAACGTGATTGGCTATTCGGCTTTTAGGCCACCTTCTCCCGCTCTGCACTTTTTGATCACAGCAATATCGACACTCGTACTCGACCCATGGTATTCGTCCCACTCATTTTCATCGGCTCTTCCCAGAGTTTGGTGAAGCCGTTTCGCCGTCAATCGGCGCTAAGGCGGCCTCACTCATATTCCGTAAGATTGGTTGCCAATCTTCGTTTAGCGATTTGATCCGCTGGGGACGAAAATGTGGAGAGAATATTGGATAGATTTGGCATCTCCACCAATTAGTATTTAGGTGGCTGAGGCCATTGGCTTGAGTCGTGCGATAAACCGTTTAAAATAGAGACGTAATTACGTCTTGCCCTGAAACGTAATTACGTCTCGACCCTAGGTATGCAGTTGAGCGAAACAATTTAGTGGAATCAGCGCAGAGGCGTAATTACGTCTCGACCTTAAGTGTGCAGTTAAGCAAAACAACTCAATGGAATCAACAAGTTATCTGGGGATAGGGTGTGCAGTTGAGCGAAACAGTCAGGTGGATTCCGTCAAGGTCCGTTGGGTGTGCAGTTGAGCGAAACAGTTCAATGGAATCAATAAGTTACCGGAGGATCGGGTGTGCAGTTGAGCGAAACAGTCGGGCGAAGTCACCAAGTGTCGATAGATGTGCAGTTGAGCGAAACAACTCAATGGAATCAATAAGTTACCTGGATATTGGGTGTGCAGTTGAGCGAAACAAGTTGTAAGAAAGCTTCGATAATTGGAGTCTGTTTTATAAGTTACTTGAAGCCTGCCCCTACTGTAACTCCCTCCCCATTAATTAATGGCAAAATGAGTAAAGTATTTCAAGCGGCCGCGACCAGATTACTTCATGTTGCACTAAACGTTTTAAAAACAGTCTTTTAGTGTTTGCACCACAGTCTGCAGGGTGTGCAGTTGAGTGAAACTGGATAGGAGATTTCGGATGGTAAAACTCATTTTTGCCGATATTAAAAAGAGCAATTGAGTGAACCGGAGCCGTTTGGAGTGGAAATTGGGGCTTGATCTGATGGTTTTCCAGGTGTGCAGTTGAGCGAAACAGATTGGCCGAAGGAGAGAGTAGGGGTGTGCAGTTGAGCGAAACAAATTAGGTGGCATGAAAACGACATGTGTGCAGTTGAGCGAAACAAGCGAGGTGTTCGGGGGAAAAAATTGCGCTGGTAAATCCTTAAATAACAGAGGCTTAATATCAACTCTGTTATGTAGGCGAAAAAAAACGCGTTGAATAGATGTTTACACCCAATCTATTGTGTGATCGATGTCAAAAGACGGCAAACACATTCAAGACTTAGCGCCCCCTGATCAGCTTGAATTATTCGATACCGAGGCGTTCAGGGTGGAGGCGGTGTTGTCCCGACTGCCAATTCACATCCTGAGCCACGAAAATCCCGAGCTGATTAACATTCAAATGCCTGGCCTGTCGTGGGAGGTCAAACCGGGACATCTGGGAATGCCAGGCCGGTTGGCCTACAAACTCGACAGCATTTTCGTCAACCACCGAATCGATGAAAATCGACCGGGACTGACCAAAGTCATTAAATTGGGCAGTATTCGCGAAATTCTGAAGGAGCTGGGCATGGCCGTGAATGGCACGAATGGGGCCGCCGTCAAAAAGGCTTTGCTGCAAAATGCGACTGCTTTTATTCAGGCAAAAGTGCCCTACCGAAACAAAGACTTCGAAGGGTCCTTTGAGTTCGGAGACACCAGGTACGGTGTAATATTTCAGAACCAGGCTCTTCCGGACGGGACTAAAGCCGACGCGATCTACATTGTTCTTCACGACCTCTATCTGCAATTTTTGCGAGCCGCCCCTGTGCGCCCGATCAGGTCCACATATCTCAAGCACCTCTCAGGCTCTTCGTTTGCGCAAAGGCTGTATGAAATTCTCAGTTTTCAATTTTATGGCGCCTTTGTACAAGGGAAGCCTTACGCGTTCTTGCGCTATTCGGAGTACTGCCAACAAGCTCCTTTGCCGCGTAAGTCGGAGAAGGGCGCCATCCAACGGCAAATGTGGGATATTCATAAGCCCCATATCAAGGCCAAGTACATAAGGAGTGTAGAGTATGAAGTCATAGAGGATTCAGACCTCCCGGACTTCAATATCAAGTACTATCCGGGTCTACTTGCTAGACAGGAGTATGACCTGTTCAGGCGAAATTCACTCTTGGACGCCAGGCCCTGCGGTTACAGGCTGTCCACGTCGATCGCTTTATCAGGCAGGCGACAGATGCCGGAATCACTGGGGCCTCCGCAAGAGCTGGTCGCGTTTTTTCAAGGGCTTCGCTACGGCGAATCGCAAAAGGGATTCGCGAAAAGCGAGGAGCGCTTTGCCTCCGGCCTCATTGAACGATGGGGCGTCGGCGCCGCGAAGGAAATGGTAATGGCGGCCTATAGGAAGGCGGAGGGAGCCGGCTCCAAACCGATATACCTCACTGGCCTTCGCCGATACATCGAAGAAGTAGAATCTGAGAGGGACGTCCAGAGGCCGCGTGTGACACAGGGGAAGGGCGCGCGGAGGTCGTGACATTCGAGCGGAGCTCCTTTCGATTTTGGCATTGGAATAGGAGCAAAGGCCACCAATTTAGTTGTGAATCATCATCGGCTTCGTCTGGCCGGCGACGGCGTTTGTCTCCAGTTCGACCAGTATATGGACAATTTTTGGATTTGCTTAGCGTGTCCCGCAGTGAGGGACGTGCCCCGCGCGAACAATGGCGGCTTAGGACGATGTCGCTGTGGAACGTCGTCGCGCCTGTCCGTAATTACTCATCCAGCTGATTCCTGCTGCGCTGGTTGTATAACCACGCATGTTGGCCCCGTAAGTTCGGAGGTTTTCAAAACTTAGAATTGAATTACAGGACAATATAAAGGCCTGAAGCGGAACGTTGCTTTGACGAGTCGATCCGCCACAGGCCTGACCTTGGTCTGCTTCATTGCTGGCGTGGTGTTCGTGCGCAATGGGCAGCCTGTCTTATTTTATGCTGCTGCGGGCGCATGTCAAGCGCGGGTAGGGTGGAGTGTATACGCTGCGGATCGTGATTCCCGTCTCTGCGAATCTAAAGAAACCTTTTGTTTATTCACGAACTGTGGCCGGTTGGTTGATCGGAGGCTTGCCGCGTCCTAAAGCAAATTGACCTGAAGCGCACTCTGTTTGGCGATAGAAACGCTTCAGGCCAAATCTGTAACTCGCTTGTTGGCGAGACGGTTTTCGTGTATTTAAATCTCCCCTAGTTTATACCTTACCGTCATGCTGTCAAGCTATTTTGATGGATTTTGAGATATGAATTCAGCCGCGACAGCGGTCGGGCGTTTCGTCCGCCGCACCTCGCTCGGGGATAATGAATACAGAGTCAACTTCAGGCAGGTTGACTGTGAGGTTCTCGACGCTCTTGCGTCGGATGAAGCCTGCGCAGTTACTCCCTCGATGAGCAAGATATACATCAGACTACTGCGCGCGCCCGTCTCGTTCTGGGAGCGCGATGGGGTATTGCGTTTCGTGGGAGAGGATTGGGAAGGAAAGGCCAGGACGGCTTGGGAACAATTGGTTGAATTAACAGGTGTCGCCAATTCGACGCTCTCGAAGGCCCTCGCGTGGATGCACAAGACTGGGATTATTGGTTACCACGCGCGTAAAAATGGCGTCGGGATTCGAATATTCATCAACCGGGCTCGCTCTTCGATTCGGAGCAAGCCCGAAAAAATTTTGCGTTTGGTCCATACTCCATCCGATACGTCTCCTGCTGCATCCGATGGAATACCCTTTAAGGAAAGTAGTTCTAGAGAGAATCTAGATTATATTAATTCCCGCACGCATTCGCGCGCGGGGGACCTACCTGATTCTGCTAAGGTCCCTTCCCTTGTCAGCCCTCAGCAATCTCAATCGAAGCAGCTCCATACTTCCTCCGTAAGCGCAACTCCCTTTCAGTTCGACGCTGGCCAGGTTGCCGGAATAGTCAAGCGTGAGCTGGGACTGGTCATTGCATCTGCGTGTCAAGGCGCCATCGCCACGGCGTTACGCGAGCAGGGTGACGCGCATCGGGAATGGCTTGAGAGATCGGGAATCCCGAAGGCGGCGAGGGTCGCTCAAAGCGAGACGTACAGTGTCCTGCGGGCCCACGGCGTGATTCCAAGGAAGACGCCGAACTCCGTCAATGTCGGCGTTAACGTGGCATCCAAGAGCGAGAAGGAAATGGGAACTGAAGCGAATAAGATAGGGGCTTTCCTGGCAGGAATGGCCGAAGTGATTCGTCAGGCGGTCGCTGGCGCCGCAGTTTCGGAACATGCTCTGGTGCAGGCTGCTTTAAGCGAGGTTGAAAAGGAGCTCGGTGAGCTAAGTATGCGCATCGCTCAGGGTGATAGGCGCGACCCTCTGGATTTGGAGACTATCGAAGAGAAACTCGTGACTGCCGAGGATCTGATCCTGGGAGCTTTGTTGAGATCAACGGACCCTGGCGAGGTTGAGAAAATGGTCGAGGCCGGTTCGGTCAACCTCCGGAAGTACAAAGAGACCATGAGCCCGGGAGTGTATCAAGAGACACTGAAACGATTTGTTATGGCCAGGGTTCGTGAGCGATATGGTATCCCGCAATTGAGTTTGTTTTACCTGTAGAACCAAGGGGCAGGCTTATTTGGGTAAAGCGATTGACGAGCTTTATCCTGACGTCCAGAGATGGAATCAGTTGGAATTTCCTTCGATTAAGCCCTCTCAATCCTCGGTCGTGATGATGCCCGGTTTGTCACATCCGGAGTTCGATGATTTTGCCCCACGGCGCTTTAGCTTTGCCTTCGGCCACTGCCCACAAGACCGGATAGTCCGGCTCATCGCCGGCGTCGCCTAGTAGATCAGTCATGTAGATAAGTAGATCCGGCTTCCATTTCGTTGCTTCATCTATGGCTGGCTTGAAATCAGTTCCCCCACCTCCTGTGAATTTGAGCCGACGTATCGCCTTTGCGCCATCACGACCAGAAAAGTCTTATGTTACGTGGAATATGAATTATCGGTAAGCTTCGCCAAAGTTGTCACATCCTAAACATCGAGGTGATTATGGTGAAGCAAAACTCTGTTGAACAATTTGTTCTGATTGCCGAACTTATCGAGGCCAGATCGTGGCTGCAAATCCAGGTCAATCTTGGGCTGGCGGAGAATACGATTTCGGCCTATGGCCGAGCACTTGAAGACTATCTTGGATTTTGTAAACGTAGCGGTCTTATACCGCAAGATGTAACGAAAGAGCAACTCTCGGCTTATATCCATGACCTTAGAACGCGCCCAGGGAGAAATGGCGCTAAGACTAAAAGAATAGATTCCGGAGTAGGTCTGTCAAACGCTACGATGCAGCAAAGGTTGACGGCTGTACGGCTGTTTTACGATTACCTCATTGAAGAAGGCGTCCGTGAAATCAATCCCGTGGGACGGGGCCGTTACACTCCAGGCAAAGCTTTTGGGCGGAGGAAGGAACGTGGGCTGCTCCCGGCCTATCGACAACTACCCTGGCTTCCATCCGATGAGGATTGGAAAGCGATCTTGAATGCGACACAAAATGAGCCATTAAGAAACCGCATCATGTTGGCAATGGCGTATGATGCCGCACTCCGTCGCGAGGAGTTGTGTAGGCTGGAAACCGGAGATATCGATCCTTCCACACGCCTTCTACGAATTCGTCCTGAGACTACCAAGGGACGATCAGCACGAATCGTCCCATACTCAGAGCCTACCGGCATCTTGTTGGGCGCCTATTTGAAACATCGCTGCCAGCTGAATCATGAGCGCGGCCCACTCTTCATCTCCGAATCAAGGCGCAATAAGGCTGAGCCGATCACGATCTGGACCTGGTCAAAAGTCGTTAAAGGAATTGCCAACCGCTCTGGAGTACAGCGTTTTACGACTCATACTTTGCGGCATTTACGCCTTACAGATCTGGCCCGAGCAGGCTGGGACATTCACGAGATCGCTACTTTTGCCGGACACCGGAGCATTCAATCCACACTGCTTTATATACATTTGAGTGGACGCGATCTCGCCGACAAGTTGGCCAGAGGTATGTCCCAGATTCACGCTTGGCGAATTGCAACATTGGGAGAGAGTTCTTTATGAAAAAGGAAAACCCCATTGTTGCATTACCAAAATGGTCGTGGCCCGTTGATCTAACGCAGTACGACCGCCTTGAAGAACTCAGACCGGCAGAAGCGGAGGCGCTAAAAAAGTACATCCGCAATTATGTGTCCGAGAGGAGTAAAAAGCAGCCACAACTCTACACGGCTCTGCATCGACTGGTACGCCCGCTAGAAGACGTCATTGCACACACCGCCTTACTCAAGAAATCGCATGGTTACGTCATCCTGTTTCTCATTCGTGAGATGGCACGCCGCGGTCGCAACTTCTGGGGGTGGAGCGAAGAAGAATGGATCGAGACGATCAATGCCCGGTGGCAAGTACGCCAGCATTTAATCGCCATCGCTTACCTTTTGTGTTCTTTCACTCGACTGGAATCAGTTGGCGGCGGCTATGTATTCTATGAGGCGTTGGCCCGCAAAATCTTCGGCCATGAGCGCATCGAGGCGGCAATTGCGCAAGTACGGGCAGCGATGACAAATTGGCGCTACTCGCCTATCTACACCAATCAAAAGATGCAGCGTGCTGTCTGCGAAGCATTCCTATTCAATCGCAGTCCCGAACTGGAGGCCATTACCCTTGATCTGCTCCGGTCCATCAAAGGGAAACGCACCGTAGACGATCCGGGGAGGTGTCTACATGTACTGTCGTGCGTATTGGTCGGTTTGGGGTTTCTCGAGAGTCCGTTGCCAATGGCTAAGCCGGTCACCGAAAAACTAGGCTACCGTTCACCGACGGAAGGCGTTCCCGCTGAGTGGGCGCGACTGTGCCGATACTGGTCTGAAACATCCACGCTGCTCTTGGTAACGCGCCGCAGTCACTATCACATGTTGCTCAACATAGGGCGTTGGCTCGCGGCCAAACACCCCGAAATCACTTCACCTGAACAGTGGACGCGTGATTTAGCCGCCGAGTGTCTCGCCATGGTTTGCGAGATGAGATCCGGCGACTGGTCCATTCGGCAGGGCCGTTGTGATCAGCCGATTGGAAAACAGCTCTCACCGCACACACGCCTAAGGCGACTAGACGCTCTTCGCACCTTCTTTCGCGATTTGCAGGAGTGGGGCTTGATCGCTCGGAAATTTGACCCGCAGCGCTGTTTTGCTGCGCCTAAGAATCTGCTCGCACAGGCCCAGCCCAATCCCCGTGTAATCTCCGACGACGTTTGGGCGAAGCTATTGTGGGCGGGATTGAACCTGACCGTCGACGACTTGCGCAACCCAGGGCCGTCAAATCCAGGAATGAAGTACACTCGGTATCCGATCGAAATGATCCGAGCGCTGGTCATCACCTGGTTATTCGCCGGCCTGCGCATCAACGAGATTTTCCGGCTACGCGCAGGTTGCATTCGCTGGCAGCGTGAAGACCTCATCATTCAAGGAACGGAAGAAGTGTTGCCGAAAGACGCCATTTGCTTTCTTGATGTCCCGGTTAGCAAAACCAATACGGCTTACAGCAAACCTGTTGACCGTGCTGTCGGTGATGCGATTGTAGTATGGGAGCGGGTACGCCCAGCCCAACCGCGCTGGGCCGATCCCAAGACCGGTGAGATGGTGGATCTCTTGTTTCGCGGGTATGGGCGGAAAAGGATGAGCGAGAACTACTTGAATGAACAATTGATCCCGCTTCTCTGCCGCAAGGCTGGAGTCGCTAAGTCAGATGTCCGCGGTAACATCACCAGTCACCGCGCGCGCTCGACGATTGCCACGCAACTTTACAACGCCAAAGACCCAATGAGTTTATTTGAGCTTCAGGAGTGGCTCGGTCATCGCTGCCTACACTCAACACAGTATTACGCCAAGATCACTCCTACAAAGCTGGCTAAAGCGTATTCCGACGCCGGATATTTTGGACGCAATATCCGTGCAATTGAAGTCCTGATCGATCAAGAAACGATCCGTAATGGGACAAGGCTCAAAGATGAACCGTGGAAGTACTATGACCTAGGCCATGGTTACTGCACCTACGACTTCTTTGACCAGTGCCCGCACCGGATGGCCTGTGCCAAATGCTCTTTCTATTTATCCAAAGACTCGAGCCGGGCACAATTGCTTGAAGCAAAAGTAAACCTGGAACGCATGATTCAAGAGATTCCCCTGCGGGAAGAAGAGCGGGCAGCTGTCGATGAAGGGATGTCTTTGATGGACAAACTCATCGCCAGTCTGAGGGATGTCCCCACTCCATCAGGCGCAACTCCCCGCGAAATCGGGGCAAATGATGGCCGCGAATTGCCAGTGCTTCGGTGTGATTGAAGGGCATCGTGAATCAGATGATGTAAGAGCAAAACTTGATCATTCAGACATTCACTTGAGGGCTGGACTTGCCTGTGTTCAAAGAGTTCTGACCAATATCCTATTGACAGGCAATAGGTCGCTCTATACACTCTCGCTCTATCGAGAGTCGAGGGGAAGAGCGACAAAGATAGAGAAAAAAACCGTGCCAGAACAGGCTAAAGGAGTTGAATGATGCTTGGATGGTTGAGACTACGGTTGCGTGCCTTACTGTACAAGCGAGAGGTCGAGAATGAACTTGACGAAGAACTGCGCTCTCACCTGGAACGAGAGATCGAGCGCCACATCAGGCAGGGGATGCCCCCAGAGAAAGCTCGGTATACTGCGCTCAGAAGCTTCGGGGGGATGGAACAGGCCAAAGAACAATGCCGCGATGCACGAGGCGTCCGTCTGATTGAAGAGTTATGGCAAGACCTGCGCTACAGCGCACGAATGTTGCTGAAGAATCCGGGTTTCACCTCAATTGCTGTTTTTACACTGGCGCTGGGGATCGGCGCGAATACGGCGCTTTTCAGTTTTGCCGATGCCGTGCTGTTTCGTCCATTGCCTTTTGCCGAACCTGAGCGGCTGGTGTTGGTGAATGGCGCGCCGGGCACGCTTGTCGATATGGGGTTCGCCAACCCGGAGAAATTCATGCAATGGAACCATCCCGTGCAATCGCTGGAATATGTTGCGGCATACGATTCGGCCAGAGCCAATCTCGCCGATGATCTCGCGCCGGAGCGTATTCAGGTGATGCGGGTCTCTGTCGGCTTCTTTCCGATGTTGGGGGTCAATCCGCTACAGGGGCGCTGGTTCAGCGACGAGGAACACGGGAGCGGCCGCAACCGCGTCCTGATCCTAAGCTATCGGTTGTGGCAGCGCCATTATGGCGCCGCTGCGGATATCCTGGAGAAGTCCGTTCGCCTCAACGGTCATAGCTTCAATATCATCGGTGTGATGCCGCCGGAGTTCCAGTTTCTAAATGCTCTCGAACGCCCTGACGCCTGGATGCCGCTCTTACCGGATGATCACATACTGGGCGGGAATGGGCATGATTTCGAAGTCAGCGGGAGGTTGAAACCGGGCGTGACCTTGGCTACCGCGCAAGCCGAACTGAATTTGCTCAATGAACAATTGAAGCTTGATGAAAGACGGATCGGTAGAAATTTCGTCAGTGATATGCGGTTAAGGCTCTCTCCGTTCAGCGAAAAGTTCGCGTCTGGATTGCGCCGGCCATTATTGATTCTCCTGGCCGCCGTCGCGTTTGTGCTGCTGATCGCCTGCGCGAACGTCGCAAACCTGATGCTGACGCGGTCGGTCGGACGCTATAAGGAACTGGCGATTCGTTCGGCGCTCGGCGCGGGACGTTGGCGATTGGCGCGGTTGTGGTTGACCGAAAGTCTGTTGCTTTCAGGTACAGGTGGCGTCCTCGGCTTGCTGGTCTCTACCTTGTTGCTGGACGCGCTGGTTGCTATCAGCCAGCAGGATGTTACGCCCGTTAATCAAATCAGTTTGAACTGGCGCGCGATTGCGTTCTGCTTAACCGTGACTTTGCTGACCGGATTACTGTTCGGCATTGCGCCCGCGCTGCAATCATCGAGGCCGGACTTGGCGCGAACGTTAAAAGAGAGCGGGCAGCGCAGCGCGACGGGATTGTCGCCGCGGCTGAGGCGAGTCCTCACCGTCAGCGAAATAGCCATCGCGCTGGTGTTGCTGATCGGCGCCGGTTTGATGGTCAAGAGCTTTCGTTCAATTTTGCAGGTGACTCCCGGCTTCAATCCCGAGCGTGTGCTGACATTCGAGCTCGCGCCGACGGAGTTGAAATACGAGACCAAAGAAAAACGCGCGGCGCTGTATCAAACGATCATTGAACGGTTGCGCGCCATCCCAGGGGTTGCCGGAGCCGGAGCGATCACCAGTTTGCCCATCGCACGTGGCAGCGTAAGCGGACTGCCGATTAGGGTCGAAGGGCGCTCCGATGAGCCTGTGATGGGGGGGTACCAGAGCGTGACCGCCGACTACTTCCGCGCGATGGAAATTCCGTTGATTGCCGGTCGTTATTTCACCGAAGGGGATCGCGCCGGAACAACCAACGTGATGCTGCTCAACCAGACTCTCGCGCGTCAGGTCTTCCCGAATGAAAACCCCGTAGGCAAGCGTATCGTCCTGGATATGAAGAACCCGACGCCATTTGAAGTGATAGGCGTCGTCGGCGATGTCAGAACGGCAGGTCTGGATGAGGCCGCATTCGAAGAGTTTTACCTCCACTCGCTGCAATATCCGCCCGCCTTCGCCAGCTTCGCGATCAAAACTACGGTCGCGCCGGCTAGCCTTGCAGATGCCGCCAGAAAAGCCGTGCTGGAGGTTGACAGGGATCAGCCGCTTTATCGAGTGAAGACGATGAAGGGAGTTTTAGCCGACTCGGTGGCCGATCGCCGGTTCCCGATGCTGATCCTTACCGCGTTTGCCGCGACGGCCTTGCTTCTTTCAACGTTAGGAGTTTACGGCGTTGTATCCTACTCAGTAGCGCAACGCACACACGAGATCGGCATCCGCGTGGCGCTGGGCGCACAAAGCCTTCATGTGCTGCGGATGGTCATCGGGCAGGGGATGAAACTGGTGATGTTCGGCATAGCGATCGGTCTGGTGGCTGCTTTTGCATTGACGCGGTTGATGCGGGCGCTGTTGTTTGGGGTGAGCACAACCGATCCGCTGACGTTTACTGTGATCGCGCTCCTGCTGAGCGCTGTTGCACTACTGGCGTGCTGGATTCCGGCCCGACGCGCGACGAAGGTTGATCCACTGATATCGCTGAGGTCCGAGTAAAGACAGATATACTTCCCTAACTCATATACGTGGATAAAACTCTTCGTTGGAGAATTCCTTTGCTTTTGATAAAGTCTCTTTGCCTGCTCGGAGGATAAGCAACACGGGAGAGTGATCTGAGCGATGCAGCAGGTGGTACACCATTGAATGGTACGTAACGGTTGGGCTACGGCCTTCACGTTTATCCACTTATACATTCATTGAGCACCCACAAAGCGATAAACTTACGAAATTGAAGCGGCGAAGCCTTCCAAATGGATTGTTTAGGGATTTTCCCGGAATTTCAATCAAATTCCATATAACATATGTTTGGTGAACGCTTGCATCACAGACGATCAGCCGAAGTAATGGCTCAGTTTTTTCGAGTATGGCCGCCACCTCAGCGGCAAATCTGTTGAGAAGCTTTTCGTCAATTGAGCCTGAAGTGTCCACGGCGAGCGCCATACGGGCGCATCGTCCCCCGGCCGTGGCGCACTCGAATGGAAGGTCGACACCTTCACGCTCTCTGAGATCATGCTCCAGCGCCAGCCACCGACGTGAGGGACGTGGGGAGCTGACCTTGCGTTTGCGTTGTGTGTGTCGAAAAAGAAAATCACGAAGGACGCGTTCCCATGGCGTATTTATTTTTGGCAGATCGCAGACGAGACGGTCGAGTATGCCGGAGAGCGCGCCTTGGGCCATTTTCAGCCGGACGTTCCAAATGCGAATCTCGTCCTCTGTCGAGTGATCTCCTTTTCCTTGGAATCTGCCTGGCTTTGCATTTAGGTCGCTGCCGCTAAATCCCTTGTTAAGGTGACCCAGACTCTGGCGGTTCTTCACCAAAAGATGATACAGCGCCTCAGACGACCATTGTCGAATCAAATTGGACTCCAGATCACCTTTTTTCCACTGGCCGGTACATTCCAATAACTGTTTCAGCGTGACCGCATTTTTCGGCCTTTGCGCGCCTCGCACCCCGTCGAGCGCCGTGTTGATGATTGCGTCACAGGAGATGTTGTAGAGTCTTTCATCAAAATTCTCGACTCGACTCATCATTGCGCGCGCGCGCGCTGGGTGGGAAAGCCCGACATGCAAAAGTTCGTGGAGTATGATAAACCGGCGTTCGGCGGTGGTATGTTCTTCGTAAAGCGGCCCGGCTTTAACCCAAACGCCGTCTGTGCAGGCGACCATTTCCGGATCGTCCGAATCGAGGAATTTCACCCACAAGGCTAGGCCGCCGAGTCCGGGCATCGCTTCGATGGCATCCCTTAGATCAGGACCCATTCTTGTGGCGATATAGCCTAAACGGTTCATATCTTGTTCTCCTGGACCCCGAATTCGGCGGGATCGTGCCCGCGGTCATTTAGCCACATCCGGAGTTGGCGGCGCGCCGCCATTTTCTCTCGGGGAAGACTGTCACTGAGTATATTGTCGATGTTCCAAATCAGGGATTGTGGGGATTTGTTGTAGCCGCTCCGTCTGTCTATCGGCCCGTCGTTGTACTCCCAGGTATATCCGTAGAAGTAATTTTCAGCCGTCGCGATCTCTATGAGTTTTTCGAGTCGTTCCGAATAATAGGATCCGTAATCTGGGAGCCGAGGGTTCTCATCATTGACCCCGGCATATACCTTGACGAACTCATCCTCATACTCTTCGATGTCCGGCTCAGTCAGAATGAAGAGCTTTATCGCTCTTTCAAGTTCGGCTTGTGATCCTTTCTCAAAATAAATCGGGCAGTCTTCGTCTGATGGCTCGAAGAAAGGATCTTCGAATTGATCGCTTATTTCTTTGTGGAAATACTCTTCAAGGTAATTGGCGATTGACTCTTCGTCGCCCTGTTCGAGTTTGATCTTTTCCAGATCGAGATCGTGCTTGAAGAACTCATATTCCCAATCGTTATTGATGACGCCGGTCCCGTCTGCGCGGAAGACCACGCGAATACTCTCGGAGCCGAAGAAAATGTTGGTTGTGAGGTACGGCGTGTCCTTGTTTACGAATCCGAACAGTTCAACGAGTGAACTATCGATCCCCTCTTCGACTTTGGCGTTGATGCTGTGGCCGGTAAACTCGAAGGTTACCCCAGGGTATAGTGTTGAGAGTTGCCAGCACAGGTCGCGAACGGATTCCTCGTTCTGCGGGTTGTAGTCGTGCGTTGTCGCTTCGTCCTCTGGTTTGCGCTGAAACTCGTAGAAGTTCACCAGAGACACAGCCTCTCCAAAGTTTAAATGCCCTTCTCGCGCATTTTCTTCAAGTCTGGTGAAATCCATGTCCCCTCCCTCTACTCAGGCTCCTCAGTGCTGATGCCGAGCCCCTTTAACTGGGGGTGATCTGCCCTCTGCTCCGTTTTTCATCGAAGCTGATAAAAGCCGGGTCGTCTCCACAGTGGAGCCTAAGCTTGGTTGCGCGCTCGAGAACCAGGCTTCCTGTGAGGGTTTGCACGTCGGCCAGCGGCAGTCCACTGTGCGAGGAGACCGGCAATTCATCGAGCGCGTCCACGACATTCATGATCCCGCTTAGATTCCTGCCGTTGACCGAGGCGGTCAGCGCGTAAGCCAAACCATATAATCCGTTGATCGTCGTTGGAATGACCTTGTGCAACTGGTTGCGTGGCATGGTGATGATCTTCTCAACAGACGCGAGGTGTTTGACTTCCTCGGCAATTGTAAGAAATTCGTGTCCGGCCGCATCACCGATGACCCCGCAAATGAGGACCTCGCGTTCGCGTTTTCCTGCACAGGTCTTCCACATATCTGAGACCCGTTTCCATGAACGCGGGCTGGGCATGATTGTGTGATCGGCGCGCCGCATTTCCTCCGATCCGATCAGCATGTCGGGTCGGACCTGGATGAATGCCATCACTTCGGGCGCGACCTCGTTTTCCACCGCCCATCCCAGCCAATCCTGCGCGGTCGGCTCAATGACTACATGCACCAGGCGATCGTTCATTGCCGCGCCGAGATCGCAGGAGATCGCGCCGTCTTCCGGACGATTGCCTGCGGCGATGATTCGCCACCGGTCGCCGAGCGTCCAATTGGCGACGCTCCGCTCCAGAACCAGGCCATAGGCCGCGATGCGTGTCTGCTCGTCCGCGCCGGGGAGTTCGTCAAGAAAAAGAATGCCTGGCTCGTCTTCACGCGGTAGAAAGTCGGGAAGGTAGAAGGTCGTCTGTTTGTTTTGATGGTCGAGCGCGGGCAGCCCGCCGATGTCCGAAGCGGTCTTCTGTGAAAGCCTCACGTCTCGCAGCTTGGCTTCCCTCCGTCGTGCGACCTCGGCGACTAACTGTGATTTGCCGACGCCAGGGCCGCCCCACAGCATCACAGAAAGCTTCAGTGGCCAGAGCGCGTTGATCGCTGAGATCGCCTCCGAAGGCGTACACTTCATCGTGTTTATCATAATGTTCGACCCTTTGGTTGATTCAGGTTCTAAAAGGTGAAGATCTGTCGTGCTAGGCTGTCCCCCGCTCATATCTTCTTCTCACCTTCAATCCTGCGCCGACCTCTGACCCGCACATCCAGAGCCTCAAGTTGGTGTGGGCCGCGAGATTTCCGGCCGGCGGGATCGAACCGATGCGGGCATAAACGAGGTCTTCAGCCGCGGAGCGCGTGGAAATAATTCGTTGGGATTGGCGGAAATTATCCGTCTCGGTAAGAGTGATGATTGTTCCTAACAGTTCTTCAGCGAGGAAAATACCGAAGCTGTTGTGTGTGATAAGAGTGGCGGCATCCGGATTATCGGGCGCCAGCTCGCGGGGCTTGTCAAAGAAGTCGATCAACTCCAAATAGTCGCAAGGAACGCCTCCCCATTGGCTCGCCAGGCCTTCGGCGGGCGATTCCCGGATCTGTTCAAGCCGACGTGGCGACTTCCTGCGCCGAGTCCAGTAGGCGGCGTCAACCTCACGCAGCCATTCCGACAATGTAACGACTCGCCCCAGGTCCTCCACTTGGTGATCGCGAAACAGATTGCGAGCTGAAATGGCGCCGCCGGACTTGGAGCTGACGGCTTCCCCATGGATTTTCACGGCTAGCCATTCGCCGAAATCCGAATGAAGGAAAATGCGGTGCTGCATGCTGGGCCAGATTGCCTTGCTCCGATCGATCCAGTTGTGGATGGCGATCCAATCCTGCCAGTCGCCTCCATAGCGATGAGCCGTGATTTCGGCATGTTGAAGTGGCTTCATTTGACACTCCCACGGCTATAAGCGGCGGGATTCCTGCTTCGTTGCGAACGGCCTGCCATGACAGGTCTTACACTCGCTCCACAAGCGTTTAACCTCTCGGCATGCCCTGCCGCGAGGAAAATTCTGATGCCTTCGTCTCTGATGTTTTTCGCCGCATTATGATCTCTGTCATGCCAGATCCCACAAGCCGGACATTTCCAGCATCGATCCGATAGCCTTAGCTCTTGATTGCGATACCCACAACTGGAACACAATTGCGATGACGGAAACCAGCGATCAATGCAGACGAAGTTTCGATTGCGCCATCTGGCCTTGTATTCGATCTGTCGGAAGGTCTCACGATGCGCAGCGTCCTGAACCGATTTGGCAAGCTTGGTTTTCGACATGCCTTTGAGGTTCAGCGTTTCGCACGCTATCGCGCTCTTCTCTTTGACAATCGAAGTGGAAAACTTATGAGCGAAGTCGGCGCGCTGATTGGTGACCTTCTCATATGCGCGAGCCAGCGCGCGACGGGCCTTTGCCCGGTTCGCGCTCCCTTTCTTCCGGCGGGAAAAACGCCGCTGGGCTCGTTTGATCTTGCCTTCAGCCTTTCTGAAAAATCGCGGGTTTTCGACAATACCGCCGTCGGAGTCGGTGGCGAAACGATCAAAGCCCACATCAATGCCGACCGCCGTTTCAGTCTCTATTACAGGCTTGGCCAGATCAGGCAGTTCGAATTCGACGACCAGCGAGACATGCCATTTGCCTGTCGCCTCGCGCTTGAATGTCGCGCTTTTCAAGGGCAGATTAACGGCCTGAGACTGCCTGACAGTAACCCAGCCAATCTTTGGAATATAGATGCGGCCATCTTCAAGTTTTACTCGCCGAGGAATTCGGAACGATTGATGGGCGCTGTGTTTCCTCTTGAATTTTGGGAAACCCGCCCGCTTTTGAAAGAAGTTGTTAAACGCCCTCTTGCAATCGGCAATGGCTTGCTGTAATAACTGCGAATCGATCTCTTTCAACCACTCAAAACTAGGCTTGCCCTTCAATTCAGTCAGTTCAACCGAAAGATCAGACCAGGGAATGGATTTGCCGCTTTGCGCATAAGTCTCTTTTCGACGCTGGAGCGCCCAATTAAAGATGAATCTGCGCGCGCCGGTGTAACGAGTAAGCGCCGCCTCTTGTTTGGCGGAGGGATCAAGCCTGAACCTGTAGACCTTTCGTTCTGACATTCAATTTCTAGTGCCCTGCGCATTAATGTATTTGCCAAATCCAGATCGCGGACAGGCGCTAAGCTCGACTTTGTCCATTCTGAGATCGGCGCGTAGCGCCGATCTCAGAATGGACAAAGTCACGTTTAACTGTTACCAGCGTTGTCAATGGCATATCTGCATTGGTCTCAAGAGTTTAATTTCAGGTTAAGTGAGCGGTTAACTGCATGTTAAGCGGCGCCGTTCGGCGCTTGATATTTTTCAACGTCATTATCTGGTTATGACATCGAAAAATGGCGCTGACTTTGTCCATTATGTGATGCCGGCGCTTGCGCCGGCATCACATAATGGACAAAGTCGAGCTAAGGAGGCAACGCGTAGCGCTAAATTCATCTCCTCCCTTCCGGTGAGGGGCTTTCTTTGGCTTATTTGTAATCGCCGTGAGATTTCGCGCTATTCAACGGCTTGGTGGATGTCGTGCGGCTGGCATTCAACTGTTTCTGCCGGCGTTGAATGGTATCCATGAGTCAGTGCTTGCGTCAAAATACTCATGAATTTCAGCGCCGTCAGGGTTGTCGATGATTCGCGCGAAGCTCTGAGTTGCTCGATTGTAGTACCCTCGGCGAAGCGTTAACTTGTAATAAGCCTCAAAGCCGCCGTCGTTTTTGTAATCTTTGTTGATATAATCACGAAGCTTCGACAGCTCTTCCCTGCTCAGAATCCGCTGTGAACCGCGCAAGACTGCCAGCCCGTGTTTAGCCGCGATCTCGCGTTTATATTGATCTAAGCCGCATTTGTATTGTGGAACCCCAGCGGGATTTGTGTAGCTTGGGACGACGAGTAGCAGAGTTACGCGCTCAGTGTCTCTTGAACCCAATCTGTGCAGCTCGTACTCCCATTCCCCCTGATAACCTGAGGTGAACTCGTAGAAGATATCACCGTTCTTCATTTGCGTTTTTTTCTCCTGTCCTGACGGCAATTGTAATTGAGGCGTCTGCCTTGCGCCTTGCAGACACAAGGCAATCATAGTGTCCGAATATGTCTGTGCATTTATTTCTCGTCCACCCTCGATCTCGGAGCGGAGGACGAGCGCCTATGGTGGTCGATTTTGAGTACGTGATGGAGTTGTTTGGAAGGCCCATTGAGCGGCGCGAATCACTGTGGCGCGTTTGAGAGCCTTTCACTAGCAGGAAGAATTGACGTTCTTCTACCTGATGGAACACTTCTGAGGCGTGTTGACCGCATACCTCGCAATTACCGTACTTGTGTGAAGAGGCTCCGGTAGACTTCATCCTGTACCGGAAAACCTGAGTTCGTGTTACGGTGTATTCCCATTTCTCCTGAGGCATTGATCTCAACTCCGGTGGTCTCCTTACTTTGGATTTCTTGCGTATTTCTGGTTATCAAACAAATAGGTCGGCCTGGCTGGATTCGCCGAGGACATCTCTCCACCGCGATTCGAACCATGGGAACCCGTAACGGGTCTTTGAATCCACGACTGCCGGCGCGACCACAAAAAACTCTTCGGTCGTCGGGTACTTCTTCTCTTCGCGTTTACGGATGAAACCATACCGGATGCAATGTTCAACGTGCAGATCGAAGCGCGGAGTCATCTGCTCGAAGCTTCCATTCATCTCACCCAGACTTCCAACCGCCAGCTTCTCCACTGCGCGATCGGCGCGCCCTGCTTTTTTGTAGATCCGGCGCACTCGGTAGAGCGCGTACTCGGCCGCATCAAGACGCCTTCTGAAAGCTCGGAGTGTTTCGGCGTGGTCATGTCCGACGACGACGGACATGAGTGTGCGATCACGGTAGAGAGTGCCTCGGGGATTCAGGCAGAGACTCACGTGCTCCAGCATTAATGCATCCGATATTTGCTCTGGGAATCGCCGCATCCGTGCGATTGCATCTTCATTTAAGCGCACAAAGGGACAAAAACCGCAACAGCTCCTCGGCCACGTTTCCCCAGTAACGTCCTTGAGATACCGCAGGCAGTCATCTCTGTTCATCCCCCACTCAACAAGAGGATAGTAGCCGCGCCGTAATGGGGTGTCGTATTTTTCCGCCTTGCTTACCCGGGCGCCTTCATCCGCGTTGAATCCGAACGCGACGCGCCATGGTTCACGTTCGGCAAAGGCTCGCTCGCTCTTTTCGACTCGACTCCGCTCCTCAGCGCTGTAGCCGAACGCGTGCCGATAATCTTGTCCACCCATCTCCCCTTCGATCCATGTTTCGGCGGGAAAGACTTTCGATTTCAACGAGCACCTATGCTCGCCCGCGAACTGCGGAACTGTCCCTGCTGCGCGTAATTCATCGCTCAACTTGTAAGCGCCATCTACATGGAGTTCGTGCGGCTCCCTCGTGTCGCTGAGTACGACGATGCCGTCCTCTTCGAGATGGCCGGCGCGCGCAATTTGCACATAGCGAATACCGTGCTCTCGCATTATTGGCAGGATATGGCGCTCTACCAGTGGTTTTTGATCGCCGTATTCGTCACCTGTTTGGGAGGTAAGGACGATCAGGTCGCTCCTCAAATCGAAATCTCGAAGCGTTTTATTCTCAATCCATTTCAAGAATATGGTTGTGGATTCCACGCCCATCCCCCAACTCAGTATAATTTTCATTTGCGCCCTTTTGGCGGAGGCCTATGATGCGGTTTTTCTGTGGTTGGATTTGCGGTGTCGGTCATGTCGCTTCTCCTGAAGCTATAATACTACTTAATTGGGTAGTATACAATATCGAAATTATCTGGAAATCTTGCGCTCGATCCTCTTGTCTTTGTTTAGGGTGAAGTCTTCAAGATTGCGAGCTGACCGAATACATAACTCCTCACGGCTAAGGTTGGGTTCCAACTTTTCAGCCGGGGCCTGAGAGAGCTTTCCGGTATTTGTGTTGGTGAAGATCAGGTGGCGGTATCTGGCGGCATCGAGCCATTTTGAGCTGTCTCCGCTCACAATCAGGTCCTTGAGCTTTTCTATTGCTTCGAGCCAGTTGATCCCGAAGATATGAAACCGGCTTCGATAGGTTGAGCAAAGTTTTCCCAATTGCTTGAGCATTTGCTCATCCTTGTTGCGCATAAGGGAGACCAGACCGCCGATTCCGACCACTGGCGCCTCGTCGAGGTAGCGCTTGAGGTCGTCGCTCTCCCCGCCCCACTGAAATACAGGAATGAATATCGTCGGATCGTTGATTCGCTTGAGTTGTTGTATGCGTTCCCAATTCTCGCGGCTGGCTTTGGGGTCGCGGATTACATCGAGCGAGACTGCGAAATCAAACGGCCCGTGACTGCGAGTGAATGCAAGATATTTTTCGAGGTCTGGGGTGTAGCCTCGCTTGGACGCTCGGTATGCGCCCGAATCAAGTGCGACCCGCAAACGCTTTGGTGGAATGTATTGGTAATCAACCGGATCAACGAGAAGATGCTCGACTCCTGCTTCCTTCAACATCTTGTATTCTGAATGACCGCTAATTCCGGAAAAGTAGAGTTTCATGAATCAGTCTCTCCTTGCCGGTGTTATGCGCCGCTTCTTTTTTGCCTTTTTGGTTTGGCGATTTCCTGCGGGAATTTGTGGGTTGAAGGTTGGTGTTGTTGAGGGAGGCGGCCGTTGGCGCTTAGCGAGAATATCCCTGACCCGGTTGTCGGGGGCCAGTGTGGGAGAGGGCCAGGGCAGGCGCTTGCTCAAGGTTTTTGACATGATGTTCGAGCCCCTGCGCCTTTGCCAAGTTTAAAGTATGCTCCAATTCTTGGGCCCTTATCATAGGCGAGGGAACGCCATGCTCTTTATATTCCTCAACCACTCTCGCTGCCTCTTTTTGTGACGATAGACAATCTTTGACAGCCGCTTTTGCGTGTGAGGCTACCAGGGCCAGACGACTTATGTGCGTCTCAATCCCAAATTGTTTGAGCGCTTGCTGAAGTCCGGCGAGACTTATTATTTGTCCTTCCCGATTGGCCCCGTACTCCGAGAGCCTGCTGTTGTATGGCGGCTTCTTTAGCTCGTCGCTGCTCCATATATGGCGTCTTCCCTCTTCACCTTGATTGGCCAGTCCAGTTTCGTAAATTCGCACACTGTACTGGCCTTCATTTTCATTCCATCCGACCTGTGCGTGTCGCCCCCCGCCGATATCCGCAACAACATTATGCTGTTTTGTGATGTGTTCAAGGATACTGTCGTTGGCTGCGCCCTTTCCATTTCCACCTCCCCTCAAATACTCAACCAGGTAACCGAGGGTTAGTTTATCTGTGAGGGCCTTGCCCAGGGACATCCGATCATTGAGGATCTTTTGCCCGATAGGGCTCATTCTGCCGCCAGGTCCCGAGTTTTCCTTGGCATATGAATTGGCTTTGAGCCGTATGGTTTTCACTTCGGTTAGCGCGACCCTCGCGATTATTGCTGCCTGTTCGCCAAGCTGAATGTGACTTGGATTTGCTTGCCCTATAACCTTGCAAACACCTTTCGCGATCGTTCTTATCGCGTCCCTGTCTACATTGCTCCCTCTTTCGCGCCATTCCATGAGTAACCGAAGACCTCGTCCGAAACTTCCAGTTTCTCTGTTTGCACTTGCCTCATTGACTCGGGGGGATGGCTGATTGTACAGAGTCAAATCCTTGGTTCCAGCGATCGTTTCAAGGGCCAGGCGCATCACCGGATATATCGGTGATTCGGCTGGATTATGTGGGTACTTTTTGTCTTGTTGGAGCGCTTTATCAGACCGATCGATTGCGTATTCCCACAAGTTATAGCTTGTGGGACTGGCTGTCGCTGTTGTGTAAATATCTTTGAGGGCCTTGTATAGGTTTTCTCCCGGGTCCGCGTGCAGGCCAGCATCTTGCCTGTTGATGGTGGGCAGTATCCGCCCAACAGCTGAGTCTCTGGGAATTCTGTCAGCCTGCTCTTCTATTCCTGCGCCTCGCCAGCTTCGTCCTCCGCCCCTTGGGGCTTCTTTGTCAGCTCTTTGTCCTTCTGATTCATTTCCAGTGCTAGCATAAACTCCTTCAGACCCTCTTCGCCCCCAGTCTCGAATGCTTGCAGCGCCTGTCTCAACCGATTGAGCAGATGCAGACCTCCCAGTCTCTCTCCCTCTGGGGTATTGGTTGCTGTCGGCCTCCTGGGCTCTCGATGGCGCGACAGATACTCCTTTAAGGCTTCCTGGAAGTTCTGTTCCTCGTCCATACTTTTCTAACATCCTCATTAACGGCTCTTGCATCTCGGCGCCTATATACATATAGGCCTTACTGAAGTGCTCTAGCGCATCCTTGCCTCGATGGACCGAGATATACCGCACATAATTACTGACAGCTTTGGTTGATTCTTCTAAGGTTAGACCTAGCTTCTCGCGTTCCCCGTTTAGCAGAGCAACAATGCATTCGTAAGGAATTGCATTTTCTTCGTAGCCATCACTCCTCAAGGCCTCCGCCATTCGATCGGCATACGGCGCCTGCTTGAACCATTCGGCTGCAAGTTCCCGAAACAATCTCTCAAGGTCGTGTAACTTTTCATGGTGAAGCGTCTCGATTGCAGTTTCATATCCTAGATCGTCACGGACGACAATTACGCGCTCGGAGCCCCCAGCCTTATCTTCGATCATGTTCGCGAAGGCGTCAATCTGGGCGTCTGCAGCTCTGACCAGCTCGATCTCATCCGGCCTCATAACGGACATTAAATCGGAGTCCGGACTCTTGAGATATTTATTCCATGTCTGTTTTTCGCCCCGGAGTTCTTTTGCGTACAGATGAGCTTCTTCGGCGCTCATGTTCATTCCGAGGAAGCCCTTGGAGTCCAAGTCTTTATATACGCGCCTATCTGCGCGAAGCAGATAGAAATAGCCTTGCTCATTTATGTAAATGACATTTTCGAGGGACGGGTTGTTTTCCGGTGAATGGAAGCGAATATAGCGGGCGACCTCGGCAAAGTTGGAACACTTTTCAATCGGCTTGACTTGCCAGTCGTTTGATTCGTTTTTCAGATTTTTGTCTTTCATGCTCTTTACTAAAAAACTGGTCGGCAACTGCCAAGCCTTTGATAACTAGCATATGTGTGGGTGGGGTGTTGGAGGGGCGACTGGATTGGCTTTTAGCCGCCCGCTGGGGTGAATGGAGACCGGTGTGCAATTCAAACAATGCTTCATTGCCATCTGCCAATTTGCGAGAGCCATGTGGGGGAGCTGAGAGCGAATCTTTGTCCTCCTCTGTTATTTCTTTTAGGGATTCCCTCCTACGGCAACGGCGCGAGCTTATCTCTCTTTTCGGCCCCTTCAGCTTTGAGAGTGTGGGTTGTATTTGGCTATTCAGATTATGATGGCTGAAATATCCTTGGATATTCATCCACCCCATCCCTGACCTGAACGCCAAAATACAACCCACGACAGACCCAATGTTAATTTGGTGAAGAGCTCAAATTAAAAGCGGAAGACGAACCCCACTGATGGTTGTGCGGTGTGTGTGGTGGCGTCAGAGTTCAGAAAGGGTAGCCCAAAGTCAGGTCTTTCGTAGACTAGCCCTCGGTACTCGAACCTTAGGGCGAAGCGATCGGTGATGTCGAGGTTGGCGCCGCCTCCATAAATGAAGGTCGCCCTCGTCTGAGTGTCAGCCCCAGGAACGATTCCTCCCGGATTACCTGTTGGGTCGAAGGTGAGAGTTCCTCCCCCAGCGAGGGCGAAGGGCCTCAGCCCGAAAATCCTCTTGGGAGAGGATAATAATAGCGCGGCTGTGGCCTGGTGGGCGTTGGACTGAACGTTGAATGCGCCAAATGGAGTGAAGTTTTGCTGGGTGTTGCGAGTGTACCCATAGCTCAGATCGGCGCCAAGCAAACGACTGAAACGGTTACGATAACTAACTAGTAGGCCGCCTGAGTCGGTTGTGCGCTGGCTGACTATGCTGTTCTCGTAGTTTTTGGTGAAAAAACCTGTGCCTTGCACGCTAACTTCATTTCGTGGCAATTCTACTTGGGCTCTGGAAGTTGTTGCCCAAAGTGATGTGATTAACAACGCCGCGGTTAATATCTTACCTGTCATTTTCCTTCTCCTTTGTTACGCTTGAGCGTAATCATGATGAGTTTTGATCTGCTGTTCGCCCCGATCGTCGGGGCTAGATTATTGAGAAGAAGAGGAGGAGGCGAATTTGGCCTCCTCCTCATATCCCCAACCTTCTCTCTCGTTATTTTTTCGAATAGCGCATAGCTTCTCAGCGTAGCCATTAGCTAGACGTTAGTGAGTAGTCTTAATCCAGAAATAAATTGGTTGAAACCTGATCGCCTCCGTCTACCAATACGTTCGGGCTTACAGCACGGATTTTCACAGTTACAACGCCTAAGTTCGAACTGATTTGTTTGCCTATTTCTTTCATCCGTGACTCTTTCCGATTGGTTCGAAATCGGCGATCGCCTGTTCCCGCTGATCGTTTTTCACCAACTCCGAGACGCGTTCGGCGTAGGAGGCCGCGGTGGCCGCCCAAGATCCCATGGTTTGCGCCGCTTAGCGGGTGATTTCAGGGAGATCTTGGATATGATAGACGTAAATACGTCCACCGTGCAAGACCTATTTACGTCTACAAACAACAACATTTTCACCTGGAAGCCGGCCAATCCAGTCGAAGCCCCCTACGCTCTTTGGGCGGATTATTAGCGGGCGGTCGGAAGGCCTTAATATCTCAGTGTAAAGCCATCCGTGAGTCTTGAAGCGTTGCTGCCGACTGTGTTGATGATTGTCGCCACAGCCCGTAGCCGCGCAGCGCCTATGGCGGCGTCACGCACTTGCCCAGCAGCCATGATCGCTCCTGCGCGGTTGATATTATTACCCTCCAGTGTGAGACCGTAAGCTTTGTTGTAGGCCCCCACTACGCGCATCGCCGAGTAGTCGGTGGCCCTGCTCAAATACTCCTTGTTCCATTTGTTGGCCCCCATTGCGCCGGCGGCATAGTTTGCTTGGTTCAGATTCGAAAAGTCTTTGTAAAAGTCGATAACTTTGCCTCGCTCTTGGCTGGCAACATTCAACGCGTCTGCCTGATATTTTGTTTGGATGAGGTTTCCTAGAATTTGCGTCTCAGCTCCTATCACTGCCCCCGCTGCCCCGATACCAGGCATTCCTCCAGGCATTCCTCCAGGCATCCCAGGTGTGGGCATTCCTCCAGGCATCTCAGGTATGGGCATTCCTCCAGGCATCCCAGGTATGGGCATTCCTCCAGGCGTGGGCATTCCTGCTCCAGGCGTTGACACGCCTCCTGCCCCGTTCCTGTACGAGGCTTGCGACAATATTTGATTGGCGGCGCCACCAGCAGCGCTGACCATCGTTCCATACATGGCGCCTTTCATTCCTTCGATTTGTTGATCGGTTGAGATGCCGATTTCTCGAGATTCCTTCAACCATGTTGCGAAGTTGCCGCCCGTGGCGAGTTCGAATTGCAAGCCTGCCATCTTGTCCTGATATGTGGCGCTGGTGTCAAAACTATCTTTCTGAAAATCAGCGCTTGCAAGGGTCTGCTCAACACCCAGCCATCTGCTGGCCTCAGCCATTTTTTTACCACTCTTCTGCAGCGCGTCCGCGCGTGTCGCCTCACTGGCGAATCCAGCATTGGCCTGCATTTCGTCGGCCTTGAGCTGGATTCCGGCTCCAAGAGATGAGCTGTAGTAACTGATTCCCATACCAGCCAATTGGCTGACCCAACCAGAAACTGTCTGGGATACTCCTTCATATACTCGCCCGACACTCAACTGATATGCGATATACGGGGATGCCCACAGGCATAGGCCTGAGATCAGCATGATTGCAGCTCCGAAAACTGCGGTATAGAAAGGGTCCCCTTGTTGAACTATCTGCATTGTCCTTTCATCGAATGTGTTGAATTCCGTCCCGTCGCCCAATCCCACCGCAATATTGCCGGCCATGTAAGCGATGGACTTAATGACCAGTGCGACTACCGGCCAGATGAGGGTGAGCACAACTACTCCCCAAACATAGGGATAGGTAACCCTTTGAGCGAGGCTGCGGTCTATGGCCAGCGCTATCATTATCGGCGCCGCTAGCCGCATGATTATTATCAGGAAGCTTCCAAGTAGTGTTAGAAACAGATCCCCGAATGAAATTACGCCACGTGACAGATTAAGGCTGTCGTAGAGGAGAGGCATGTCCTTTGAGATCCCATCAAGGCTGCGTATGGGGTCTAGAACTGAGGCCTCCTTGCTGAGTAGGACGCCAACGAGGCCGCCCGGCACTGATTTCACGCTCGTTCCCCCGATTGTAAACATCCCTTCGGTGAACTTGGTGTATCCCTCGTCAAAGTTCCGTTGTTGGGTTAGATAGAACTGAAGCAGCGGCGATTGTCCGTCAGCCCCAGCTACTAGATCCTTTCCCTCAATAAACATGCCTTGGACGATCCTGGGGCCGCTTCCGAAAATAGCGAGTACTACTCCGAGCCTTGCTAGCCACCAGAAGAAGTCGACTCCCGCGCCGCCGTTCTCACGCCACATTTTTGCGAAGGCTCCGAATATGACCAACAAGGCCACCACCTTGCTGACGCCTTCCAGCCAGGGCAGCAGTTTCCCTTCGATCTCCCGCTGGACTACGGGCAGTAGATCGGAGGCGCGTTCCGCCATCTTGCTCAAGGCTTCAGAAAGCGACGCTCTTGGATCTCCTTCTCCAAAATAGACCCCATCGTACTCGCGCGGGGGCGGCTCTTGGTCCGATGTTCCAGGTTGTGTCGGGGGGGGCGGGGGCACGGTTTGGGCGATCGTGGGTGTGATCAGACAGACGAGGATTGTGATTATTTGCGCTGCGGCGAGACAGGCTTGATTGAGTTTGATCTTTTGCATTATTGCCTCCTTGCAATTTCCTTACAGAAAAGCCAAAGAAAGCCCCTCACTTCCAGTAAGGGGATGAATTTGGCGCGGTGTGAAGCCGTAGCGCAGCGCTGCCTCTCCTCCGATGCCCGCCTGTGGCTTCGATCAGGCACCGCGTCTTTTGTGTACAGCGACTCCGTCGCAAATCGCTTCTGTGGGATTCGGCCAGGAGACCAATCACCCTGTTGGGGGAAAACAGCGAACGATTGGCAAATACATCAACCTGCAGGGCACTAGAGATTGGATGCTGGAAAGAAAGGTCTACAAGTTCAGGATCGATCCGACGACCGAACAGGAGGCGGCGCTCTCTCGTTATGCGGGGGCGCGCAGATTCATCTTTAACTGGGCGCTTCATCGTCGAAAAGAGACCTACGAGCAAACTGGCAAGCCCGTCTCCTGGTCCGAGCTTTCGGCCGAACTGACCGGATTGAAAAACAAGTCGGGCTTCAAGTGGTTGAAGGACATCGATTCGCAGTTGTTGCAGCAGGCCCTCGCCGATTGCAAGAGGGCGTTTGATAACTTCTTTCAAAAGCGGGCCGACTTCCCCAGATTCAAGAAGAAACACAGTGCCCATCAATCGTTCCGAATTCCTCAACGAGTAAAGCTTGAAGGTGGCCGCGTCTATGTTCCGAAAATCGGCTGGGTAGCTGTCAGGCAGTCTCAGGCGGTTGATTTGCCCCTGAAGAGCGCTACGTTCAAGCGTGACGCGACAGGCAAATGGCATGTCTCTTTGGTCGCTGAATTCGACCTGCCTGATCTGCCCAAGCCCGCTGTCGAGCCTGAAACAGCAATTGGTATTGATGTTGGCTTTAATCGTTTCGCCACTGACTCCGATGGTGGCGTCACCGAAAACCCGCGCTTCTTCAGGAAGGCTGAGCGTAAGATCAAGCGGGCCTCTCGCCGATTTTCTCGTCGCAAGAAAGGTGGCGCAAACCGGGCCAAAGCCCGACGCGCGTTGGCTCGTGAGTACGAGAAGGTTACTAACTGTCGCGCTGACTTCGCTCATAAGTTTTCCACTTCGGTCGTCAAAGTGAACGGCACGATCGCGTGCGAGACGTTGAACCTGAAAGGCATGTCGAAAACCAAGCTTGCCAAGTCGGTTGCAGACGCGGCGCATCGTGAGACCTTGCGGCAGATCGAATATAAAGCCAGATGGCGTAACCGAAACTTCGTCTTGGTTGGGCGTTGGTTCCCGTCTTCGCAATTGTGTTCGTGCTGTGGTCATCGAAATCAAGAGCTTTCACTCTCTGACCGTTTCTGGAATTGTCCCGATTGTGGCGCCCGCCATGACCGGGATCATAATGCGGCCAAAAATATCAGAGACGAAGGAATGCGAATTCTCCTCGCGGCGGGGCAAACCGAGAGGTTAAACGCTTGTGGAGCGAGTGTAAGACCTGCCACGGCAGGCCGTTCGCTGTGAAGCAGGAATCCCGCCGCTTCTAGCGGTGGGAGTGTCAATCTCGTCTGTTGGCATCACCCAAAATGGTTCTGCGGGGTGGCGCATTGCCCTGCGTTCGTGAAGATAGTATTGGGGTGAATTCTCCTGCATTTATCTCCCGAGGTTTTGTTATCTTCCTGATACCAGCCCCCTTTTTTGTCCATCTTTCAGGTCAGGGTCTTTGCAACTTCCCCTCTATTTCGCGCAGCTTTTCAGTGAGCCTGCCCCATCCCCGGTTGGTCCTTTTGACTTGTTGACCGAATTGGGTCCGGGCATCCATCGTTTTACTGTATATCTTTTTCCGCTCTTCGATTGTGGTTATCAATGGGGGGATCCTGCCTTCGTACGTTGTGATTAGTGTGCGGCAGGTGGCTATCTTCTCGTCGATGTTGGCCATCGCTTCTGAGCTTACCAAGTCTTGAGGCGCTTTTTCCATCTGCTGACGGGTCCTTAACAGCAAGTCCAATTCTGCTTTTGTCGTTGCCAGGCCCACCTGTGCCTTCCTGAGGTCCCGCGTCGCGCGCTCTAGTGTGTTATCCATCCTGCGCAGCCGTTCGAGGTTGGCTAGTGAGTCTTCGCTCCTGCGCCCAATTGATGTTGTTAAGTAGTCTTCAAGGTCCCGCAGGTCTCGCTCGGGATCCAATATCCCACTCTTCAAGCGGTTATCAATCGATTCCAGCATCGTTAACCGGCTCTTTATAATTGCCTCGGCTTGATCCTTTAATTGGAAACAGGTTCTCACGAGGATTCCGAGATCGCTCATCGTCTTCTTTGAGACGAACCGATCCGTAACCAGTTTTTCAGCTTCTCCCAACACCCCCCTCATGGTGGTCCACGTCTTGACGGCGTTGTTGAACGTATCCAGGTGTCGCCTCGCGTCTTCAATTCCCTTTTTCACTTGAAGCGCGTAGTTCTTCGCGTCAAATACAATCCCGCCGAACTGAGCATGGGCAGGCTGCGCGGGCATAATCAGGGCCCCAAGAAGTAAGCCCAGGGTAAATCTGTAGATCGTTGATCTATTTCTCATTGTTTCCTCCCGTTGACGGTTTTGTCCTGGGTCAGAATTTTTCTGGCGTGTTCCCGCGGCGTTGTGATCGCCGCCGGATCTGCCGGCGGTACGATCGGCAGGTAAAGAAGTAATCCTGTAATGACAACTGATTTCATAGCCAGTGGTTTTTTTCATCCTGCAACGGCTAAGGCCGACTCATTTATTTCAACCAGCCCGTACGCCGCCAGTCCTTGTGGGTAGGCCTTCGCCAGCCATTCGATTACCTCGGCGGGTGACCAGTCGGGCCTCAATGCGGCAACTCGCGCACGCGCATTTCGTTCATTCGGGTTGGTGGTGAAGGTCCAGAGCTCTGCCGGTGACAAATAGACTTGTAGCATCTCCACTGTCTGGTCGCTGCCTGAACCGATCTTGACCATGTATTGGGCGTATACGCCCACTGAATTGCGGATGGCGCTTATGCCGGCCGCGGCGTTCTCCGAGAGGTTCGCGTCACTTATGAGCCTCGAATTATCCCCAATCTGTTTTCCGACTATTATTGTGCCGGCGTTACTCGTGATGTCATACAACCCTTCAAAATCTTCATAAGCCTGGCTTGAGAGCATTGTCACGACATAATCTTTACGCCCTTGTCTTGCCCCGCGCTTGATGACGTCGAGGATGATGGAGTACTTCGCTTTGATTTTCCAAAACTCGTCGAACACTAATACTGTGGGCGTGCGCGTGCCGTCCTCGTTGAGCTGCCCGATCGCTCTGACCACCCGCGCCGCAACGCGTCCTGCAATGGCCTCGCGGATGTCTGTTGGGAAGTTCTCAAGTGAGTCCAGTTCGAAGACGTCGTAGGGGGACTCTTCTGCGAAATCGGGATGGGTGGGAGCGTCGATCCATGGATGGCCTCTGTATTTCTCTAGCGCTAGCAACAGGGTCGCGGCTCGTCCCTTAACCATCTCATGCTCGAAGGGATAACTGTCCAGTAATGCCAACAGATCCGACAGAGTCGGCTCCCGCTTCAGCCCTCCCTCGCTATTGCGTGGAACCTCATTCCGGTAGACCTCGGTTACAACCGTGCTGAGAATGTCCTCGGCTAAGGAGTCACCCGGCTTGACGCGCGCTAACAGCATTAGTTCGGCTACCACCAGCGTTTTCTGTATTTCATCTGGCATTTCACCTTTTTCCAGGCCTTTGTAATCCCAGGTGTTGATTGCTCGCGGGTCGTCAACATTGAATCGGAGATGTCGGCCACCAAGCGCGTCTACATGTGGGCCGAATGAGTCCCCGAAATCGATGGCTTTGACCCTCGCTCTGGGAACGTTTGCCAGAACGCTGTTTATTGCGTTCGCGATGAACACGGATTTTCCCGTGCCGGATGCGCCTACTACTACTACTACCGGAGAGGGGTTTGTACTACGATCAAAGAAGTCGATCCCTGTCATTTGGCCTGTTGGCGTGCAACAGATCAGGTGTGGTCGTTTTGAACCTCCCCATACAGTTTCGGTGGGAATGAGCCCGGCGAGCGAGTCCACAACTTCCGTTATTTCCCTGCCCGTGGGATTAGGGCTTGCCTCTCCAACCAGCGATCTTGCGTAGAGCGCCTGTAATGACTCCGGCTCCTCACGGGCGGCATCGACTCCTGGGATCTTGCGCAGGACGGTGATAAGCTGTTCGCAGGCGCCATCAAGGAATCGTAGACATTCATTCTTATCCCTAAGGGACTGGGGGCGGGGCGCGTACACGATGACAGAGAACCTCATTTGGACCAGCGCCTCCTGTGAACCTGTGATGGCGTCTCGCACGGTTTCGAGGTCCGCGAGAGCAGCCCTGGCCTCTGGTGACTGTCTAACACGCCCGTCGCCGCGAATTGAGGTTCGCCTCACTTCCCTGATGCGTTTGTCGAGTTTTTTAGCGGCCTTTGTCTGGTCTGGATAGATAAAATCGACCACCACAGTATGCCTGAAGTTGAGGTAGGCGTTGAATATCAGCCCACGTAGCGCGTCCGCTGTTACAAAGGGTTGTGGGGGCGTAAACATCGAGACCATAGCTGCCGGGTGGTCCCCATGCATTACATGATTTCCTTCGAATGAGAGCGATTCGCTGCAAAGGTACTTGCGGATATCCACACCAAGCTCTGCGGGTGGTGTGGGGACCGACTGCGCATTTTGCCTGTGCCCCAGATAGAGCGCCTCCCATAGTCTTTCATCAGCCAGTCGTGTCATCTTCAGCGGGCACTCGCGCTCAATTAGGCGGAATATTTTTTCTGCCTTCTCCCTTTCATTCAGCTCGTCATCGATCAGTCTCCTGATCACTCCGTCATTGGGTGTTGCAGCCCAGCTTCGCCGCAGAGCCGTCGGCAGGCTTGACCAGCCGTTGCTTTTGATTTCGCCCAGCGCGTTTGTAATGAAGGCTCCGAACCCGACGTTCTCATTATTACCCTTGCGCTTCCCTGGAACTCGGACCCAGAGTGATAGTACGGACTCACGGTAGCGCCCTGCCCCTACTGCCGCTGTGTGGAGACTCAGGCCGCTTGCGTGGAGACGCGCGGCTTCCGGATGAGTCAATCTCCCATCTCCGCTTACGCTTAAGTGATTGACGATTGTCCGGCCGCTGTCAGGACCAGAGGAAAAGCGGAATTGGATCAGCAACCCGGCAGGCTTTTCAACAGCAAGCATTCGCGCCAGGGCATCGCAGCGGGCATCGATCTTTTGATCGTCCGACCATAGGGTCGGCTCCAGCCTGACTTCCCAGGCTGCTGTGTAGTCGCCGTTTGCGTGTCGTAGAGCCCCCTCGCAGATCCCAACTATCGATGAATCTCGCTTTCCTCGGCTCTGGTGGTACGTTTCGCTCTTTTCCCCCTCTTCTTCGAAGCCGGTTTCATATCCTCCTTCCCTCCTCCTTCTCAGTTCATCCCGAGCCGCTTTCTGAATCCTCATTAGACGGGCGCCCATGCCGAATCCGACTCCAAGGCCTGTTGCTGCGGCTGTTAAGCCGAAAATTGTTGTTGGTTCCATTTCCATAACCTCCTCGAGTCACCGCGCCAAAACACTTATCTCATGTGGTTCAGGTCTCTCGCTTCTGTAGGCTTCTCCTCGTGGCGAGGAACTTTTTGAAAAAGGTTCGTCTCCCGGTATTCTGGCCCTACTATAAGAACCCTGAATAATTTGTGTTTGCGCCCTGTCCCCTTCAGCTACCTGCGCATATTCCGCTATGAGCCCCATCTCTGCCGGCGTGAAATTCGGCCCAATCTGCCTGTTAATATCAAGATTGGCGATTCTATCCGCCGCGTTTCTAAATCCATTGGCGTTGTAAGCTCTTATCGATAAATTCCTCTGCAAAGTCCCAATATCCATCCCGAGACCTACACTCATTGTCTTATCAGCGTTCTCGAAAGACTGGGAAAAGGTGTCGAGGATATTTCGTTCATACTGATGCCTGACTAATCCCAGACGACTCGCTGCTTCACGTCTCCCTTGCTCTTCCGCGCCCACGAAATTCGTGCCCAGACCATTTATTTCAACCCACATCTTCGCATGGCCAATCTCTATGATATTGCTCGCAGTCCTCTCTTTCTCGAGGCGGCTGAATAGTGTGTCCTTGGGCATACCACGGCTGTCACTCTGGTTTCTGTAGTAATTCTCGTATGACAGAATGGTATTTAGTGTCTTATCTAGCCCACTGCTTTCTTCACGCTTGGTAATGGTCTTAGCCATCAACTCCCTGAAATGTTTGTCTTTGATTAGCCCGATAAAGCGATCGGACCTGGTCAAGGGGAATTTCACACCCGTTTCCTCGATATTGCCCAAAGCCCGCATGTCGGCATACCTCTGCAGCCGCGCTTCATTGACAAGAGTCTCACTTCTCGCGAGCTCCCTCTGGGCGAGCACCCTCATCACATCACGGTCATCAAGAATTGGCCTCTGTTCAGTTCCGTAACGATTAAGGATGCCTTCGAGCCTGCCCTGATCTATAACAAGTTTGCCCTGTTCAGGTCGGACGATGCCGTCAACAAGACCGCTTCTATTGTTACTTGAGCTCACCTGGATTGCCCCGCTAAATTTGCCTTCGATGGACAAATGAAAATGTAGAAAAATGTGAGTAATTCACCGCCTCGAGGCAGCCGTATTAATGACCCATGGACGTCTGGGCTTCTTCGTCTCGTCTGCGGGTAGAATTGGTCTCTGGTGGGAGTTTTCAGCGAGGGAGCGGATCTTGTGTTGCAGCCAGTATGGACGTCGGCCGATCCTCGCGTAATTGAAAAAAGCTATCGAGAGCGCCCCTGATGCGACTCCCATCACAAGTTCCAGCGGCGCTCCCAACAGCTTTAGCTCGAAGAAGAACGGCACAATATATCCCAACATGGCGGCGACAAGGACAAACTTCCAGTCTCCACTGACCACGCCAAATTTCACGACAGGCAGGTAAATATTCGGTCTGATGAGTCGCGTTCGCATGCTGTTCTCTTCTTCAGCCTGGTGCTTAATCCTGGGATAGACGATGGCGGAAAACCTGTCGGGCGCGCATCAGCATTACCTGATGCCTTCCGCCCTTCCTCTCTTCGAAGCTTATTGCAATTTTGGCTTTTCGGCTTTACTGCCCCAGATCAGTGTCGATATCTACAGATTTACCTCCGGACAAGGACTGGACGAGTGTAATAACTCCGCCTACAGTCATCGCTAATCCTCCGCCGAGCATCTGCTTTAACCAGGCTTTTTCCATCATGATGTTGACGACGCCCCACATCACGCCTCCCACTCCCATCAGAAACAACATGTTGCGAGCCCATCTGATAGCCTCCCTCGTGCCGTTCCCGACCGTTTGGTCGTCTTGCCCGAAGATGGAGCCTTGTGCGAACGCGGGCGTGCTCATCAGCGCCAGACTCACGATCAAGACTATCATCGGTTCGACAGCTCGCATGACTGCGGAGACTTGGATCAATCGGGCTCCGGCTCTGGCAACCCAAGATCGATCCAAGATTTCGTTGTCTTCATTGCGGGCCTTCAAAAGCTCGCGTATGTATTTCATTGTCATCGGAAAGCCTCCAATAAATTTTAGTGACAGCGGCAAGTTGTCTTGCCTGATCAGGTGCATTCGCCTCAGCCGTCGACACGATTGACCCTGACCCAGTTGGTAATTTCGCCTGCATTCTTTCAACTCTTGTGCCACTCCAAGGCGCCACTTTTGCCCGTACTCTTCGTCGCTCTCCTTAGCAATTGACCGCTTATGTTCGTCGAAGGAGGTTATACGAATGAGTCGTGTGAGGCCCGGATGGTTTGGTGTGGCGGCTTTTTTGTTGTATTTACTGAATGTTTCCACGTCGGCCCAGCAGCCAGTTGCTCCGGATGACTATATTCTTAGCCTCTTCAACCGCACTGCCGCTAAACATCGTCGTGCCCGTCGCAATCTTGAAACTATTCTTCGTGATCAACCGCAGTTCTTTCAGGAGCTTCAGGGCGTTGCGAGGAGGCTTGAGACTCAGCCGGCATGGCTTCTGAATGTTATGGCGGCCGAATCGCAGTTTATTTTGAACGCGCGCAACCCCCTTCCGGGGCAAACTGCGAGCGGTCTCCTGCAAATTATTGAGGCGACGGCGCGCCGACTCGGTACAACTACCAAGGCAATAAGAGGAATGGACGCCATGGATCAGTTGCGTCTTGTTGAGAGATATCTTTTGCCGTTCAAGGGAAGATTGAACAGCTTGACCGACGTCTATATGGCAGTTTTCCGGGGCTCCATTATTGAGGGTGGTGACGGGGTTGTGGTGCTAGACGCATCAAAAAAGCCCCGTGTCTATGCTCTTAATAAGTCGCTCGATCTCAATCGTGATCGGTATATAACCAAAGGTGAGTTGGGATTTGCCGCGCTCAGTGTTGGCAGATTTGTGCCTGAGCGATCGGCGCGCAGGCTTGGGGCGGGCAATCGTTCTCTGGCAACCAATTCCCTGCGTGCGAGGCCTAACACTTTCCAAGCGCCCCGTACCATCACTAATCGTCGCGGACGATCGCAAAGCCCTACCCGATCAATTTATGTTCGAGCGGTGCGGCAAAAAACACAGTCGAATCGCTGAATTTCTGATTGCAGATCGTTTGAAAAAATAGCCATTCCTGCACATATCACGCCAGGGTTACGGATGCGTAACCCCGGCCTCGTGGTTTGGAACTGTTCAATCTACAGAGCTTTTCCGGTTGCGCCATGCTTAGGGTTACGGATGCGTAACCCTGGCCTCGTGGCTTGGAACTGTTCAATCTACAGAGCTTTTCCGGTTGCGCCATGCTTAGGGTTACGGATGCGTAACCCTAAGAGTGGCGAATCCCCAGCCTTTCTGCCGTGAATGATCCCCTCGAACAAACAATTGTGGCTCTTTTTGGTTTGGCACGAAGGTTGTTTCTTAGCAATTGCGCAAATGTGTTTGCCACCAACAAAAGATGTTCAAAGGAGACTCCTACCTATGAGTGGTTACCCTAGCTTTGGGAATTGGGCTGAGTACTTGGCGAATCAGCGTATAAGTAAGAGCTTGGTGTGGACTAATGCTCATCAATATTTCAGTGCGAGGTGCCTGTGATGAGTTCTCCAGCAATCTCATTGAAGCTCTCAGAGCTCAAAATAATATTCGGCGGGCGATACGTCGTTGACGGGGCTGATGGCCCGGAGATAGTCAGCCCGCCACTTGAGGAGTTGCTGTTTTTCAGCTTACACGTCTTCGGGGGGATCTTCGGCGGGCTTCTGCAATCAGATGTTCCTGAATCGTTGGAGCAATATTCCAGACTGCATGAAATGGGGCCGCAGCCGAAAGTGATTGCCACTGATGAAGAGAAGCTGGCGGTTGGCGCCTTCGTTATTGATGCGTTCGCCTTTTTATTCACTGCTGCGGATCTGGTTTCCGCGGGGTTGAAATCTGGGGAGTCTAGATATCAAGGTCAATGACACTTAGGCTGTAGGTTGTGGAGATTATTCATGGAAGAACCCTTTGATGAATCGCCTGATAAATTTAGTTCTAATGGTCCGGTTCCAAGTGTTCCACCTGGGCCTAAGGCATTCCTTTCTGTCATCCATCGCGACCCTGCCGACATACGTACGATCTTGAGCTTGTCCTGGGCGAATATCTTCTTCGCCATGCTGCTCATTGTAAGCATCAGCTTCAACATTTATCAGTATTGGCGACGGCCGGATCGAATTGTTGTTGATCGATCCTCCGGCCGGGTGCTGATGATCAATGACCGTGAATACGGCGCGACTGATGCCGTTAGCATTGGCCCTGACAAGCTTACAGACGGTGATAAGAAATACATCGCATCGGAGTTCGTTAAGGCGATTTATCACATCGATCCTAATACTCGGAAAGGGGATGTTGAGAGAGCCCTGCGAATGATGGTTCCAGATTCTGCGCTGGTATTCGCTAAATACTTAAAGGCTAACGGTATTCTCGACAAGCAACGAGCCGAGTCACAGCAGGCGATCTGGAAGGAGCAGGACATTTCCATTGATCAATCTGACGCCTACACAGTCAGAGTCATTGGCAAACAGGAGACTACGAAACTTGTCGCGGGAGCAGCTCAAACTGAGACTCGACAGTTGAGCCTGACTCTCAAGCTCGTTTCTGACCCCCTTCGTCGAGCAGACCGCAACTTGCGGTCTGGATTCCTGATTTCCAGGTTTGATGATAAGGAGTTAGGGACTCCGAACGCACCTCAGGCGTTGGTTAACAAGTAGTGGGTTTAACTATGGTTTTAATAAAACAAACTCTGTTATTGGTTTTGACCGCGGGAGCTCTTGTCTTTGGCGTAAGCGCCCAGACGTCGAAGCGTGGTCCTGGCCAATCTTCCACTCAGAACAGGAGGCCGGATGCTACTGCTAGGCAGGTTGACCCTAAGCTCCCGAGTTCAGTCGCGGTCGAACGATCCCCTACTCAATACCTCTCAGGTGAGGCGAGTGTCGCTGTTACCGGAAATCAGAACCCCCAAGTCAGGCTCGGCTTGTCTCCGAATGGGGCGACAATAATTGAATTTCCGGCCGCCGACAAACTTTTCAATATTATTCCTGGGAATAGTAATCTGGTGACGGTCGAGGAGTCGCCTACGAAGGATACAGATCGTTTTATCGTTTTGCGTCCGGGTGATGGATTCGCCTCTCCCACAACGATGTCTCAGGCCGGACGAGCTCCGGTGACTTCGGTGATCGTTCAGATGACGAGCGGCATTGTCATTACTTTTCTTTTCTACCCCGTGTCGGACCTCTCTCAGCATGCGCACCGTGTAGTGGTTAATTATGATCGTAATGAGGTCGTGGCAGCCAGGCGCGCCGCTGGTTTGGCTGTTAACCTTGACAGCAACATCGAGGTGAAACAGCCGGTGACTGCCTCTGTTCGGGTGGTTCCCGCTTCAAACGACGCTCGATCTTCTGACGGCGCGTCGAGGCCGGGCTTGCAATCTGCCGAAGTGAAGAAATCTAGCTTGGTGGCTGTGGCTGATGAGGCCCTTAACCAGGGACTCAAAAATACCGATGGTTTTGGAAAGTGGAGTAAAGAATCTCATGGCCTATCGATTTCAATAGCGCCGGCGCGGGAAGTTGACAAGCAATCGCAGGTTGTTGTTTTGGCTGTTCGCAACAGCAGAAAGAAACCCGCGAGGTTAGTTCCTGGCCAACCGGAATTATTTGTTGAAACAGTAGACTCGCGGGGTAGAAGTCTGGCCGTGGATCCGGTTGAGAAACTTGCAGAACAGACCACGGCCGTAGATGGGTTTATTCTCGCTAAATCAACCGTGTACTACGCGATCGTTTATAAGTCGAAGATTCTTGGCGTAAACCAACGGCTGCGGGTCGCTGTGAGCATGACTACTGCCGCTGATGACCCTTCAATCGCTCCCATCATTGATGAGTCGGAAAAACGCGGAGGACGTTGATGGATAGGACTGTAATACTTGGCGGTAATGGTCATTCTGGCGTAGGCGTTTCGAACCCAGCCTTGGTGGGGCAAGATCCTCCTTCTGAGGCGAATTCTTCAGGACTTCGCGATGACCAATTTACGTCTGAGGCTGGAAATAACGGCTTGGCCCCTGCGAATAAAGCACGGGGGAGAGCCTCCGGTTCAAAGCGAAACAGGTTGGTTCTCGGCATTTTCGCCCTGGTAATTCTTCTGCTTGTGGCGGTCGGGGTCCTCTTCTTGGCTACTGGGGGAACGAAAAAGAAGAAGATTGATCTGAGGGTGCAAGACCGTGGCCCACAGGCTGGACAGGGTGATACGAAAAAGATCGACGATGTTACGTCGCAAGCGATCGCCGAGATTTACGCCGGCGCTTCTCCTGCTTCTCCTGCTTCTCCTTTCCCCTCTCCTGCTGTAGTCACTTCTTCCGCCGGCGCCGCCGGTGGCGGCGACACTACATTGGCGCCTGCTCCGCTCGGCGGTACTGTAGCTGGCGTAGCCGGCCTTGAAGGAATCTCCACTGTGGGAATATCCGCCCCTTCATCCACTGACGCCGCGCTTGCCGTCGCTGAGACAAAAACTAAGCGAAACGCTGAGATTTCAATTCGATGCTCGCCGGCCCAGAAGACAGCCCCAGCATCGTCCAAGCAGATCCCCTCGGCAGCGCCTTCATTGGTTCCGGCCAGGCCTCCATCCGCCCTTGGAAAAACAGTTTCGAAACCTCCGTTCGGAGCTATGCTTCCTGTGAAGACAGCTGGCGCGATCTACACACTCCGATCCTCTCTGGCGCGCCTCCAGCTGACGCGTGACGTGCAAGGGGATGGTTGGACGATGAGAAGAGGGACAACACTGATTGGGCAGCAGCAAGGGAGCCAACTCGACCGAGCCTTTATCAATCTGACCGGTTTCATCGATCCGGATTCAGGGAAATTCGTGAAGTTGGCCGGGGACACTCTCGGCGTCGACGGCGCCCCCGGCCTGAAAGGAAAGCGCAGGCAACTTGGTAGCCGAGCGGCAAGGATTCTGTCCAGACTCGCGGCTGCCGGCGTTACTCTCGGACAAGCGGCCCTTTCACGCGGAGGTACCGTCGTGAATGTCCCCAGCGTTGTCACGCCGGAGATTCAGGGCCTAAACCAAAATGTAGTTAACAACCGTGAATTTGTTGAGGTGGCCGCTGGCTCGGCTGGTTTCGTGCTTGTCACCGACCTACCTAAAGAGATCCCTGGCGCTGACCCTGTACCTCCGGTTGAAAAAGACGAGCCATCATTGAGCGATGAGGAACTGGCGAGTCTACTCACTGATGGATCTCCTGATCAAATAAGGAAGGCCCTTCCTCGGATGACGCCGGAGTTGAGAAGGGCCGTAGAGGCCGTGTTGGAAGAGCCAGGTAATTCAAAGAAGTTAGGTAACTCAGATGTTAATGAGGGATCAAAACAAAGAATTCGTTAACCCGCGACGAATGATTGAATGTGGTGGAGGCGACGCCGCGATTGAAGAGGCTCTTGCTCGGGTTGGCTATGTCATTCAAGGTAACTTGCTTGTTGACCTAATTCATGCGCTCAGTAGCGGCAAGCCTCTGCTTGTTGAAGGTCCTCGAGGTGGAGGGAAAACTGCGCTCGCGGAGGCGTTGGTTAGCGCCTTTAATCTGACAACTTTCTACCTGCAGGGCATGGAAGATCTGACCATAGCTGATGTCCTTTATTCCTGGGACGGCGAAGCTCAGACCCAGATGGTTAGACAAGAACTGGCGGCCGGGGCTGAGTTAGCCCAAGCTCAGGCCAAACAGTTTACACGCCCATACCTTATCTTGGGTGAGGTGTTGGGAGCGTTTGACTATGCCGCTCGCTATGAGGATCCTCCGGTACTGATAATTGATGAGGCGGATAAGTTAACTCCGAAGATTGGTGACATGCTGTTGCAGTTGCTTGGTCGTGGGTCTTCTCACGTCCCTCGATATGGAAATATCGGCGTTCTCGGCGTTCACTGTCAGGATCTCGCTAGATGGCCGATAGCCTTTTTGCTCTCGAATGATGATCGACATGGGTTGTCCCCCCCACTTCGCTCCCGATGTGTCTTCACCTGGTTGGATCCTCCGACACCAGAGGAAGAGGTGGCTATTTTGCGGGCGAGGGTTCCTGAGGCCCCCCCTCGTCTGCTGCGAGAGACCGCGAAGCTTATAAACTGTATTAGACGTGATATGCCAGCTGTCAGGGATAAGCCTGGCTTGCGAGAGTCAATTGATCTGCTTACGGCTCTGGTGAGGGGTCGTGTTGAGTACCTTAACGCCCGCCTGATTCAAGGGCACTTATGCTTTCTTGCTAAGAGAAATAACGAACGGCGCAATCTCCTTCAGGGATTGGCGAGGATGGAGGCGGCGGTGCGAAGGGCTGACCTGGACATTGATTCTTGGGTTGAGAGCGCTTTTGCTGAGAGGAGAGAGTCTTGATGACAAAACTCAGGGAGCTTTTGAGTCACAAGCAGTTCCCCGTTGTCCTTGGGGCATCGGCTGTCATTCTGGTCGGGGTTTTGACCACCCTTTCTCAAAGAACAAGCGCTGTCGATCCAAGGGTGATTTTGGAGCAAGGCGAGCGGTTACCAGAAAAGCAAGCGCCCTTCGTTCCCGGCGCTCAGCGACTCACCGATGCGATGGATGGTGAGGTTTCCCGCATGGCTGATCGAGTAGAAGAGGCGGTGGCTTTGGCCTTTTCGGCTGGGGTGTACTTGGGCGATGAGGGTATTCGGGGCAGGCGACCCGCTGATGTACAGGCTCTTGTCTCTGGCATCGCGCAAAATAATCTCCTGCCTCCAAGCCTGAAGGTCTCTCAGTCCGCGGGGACTTTGGTTTCTTCCTGGGGGAGCGTGTCAGTTCGTTACCGTCCCGAGCCTTTGGGTGTTGAGGTCATTTCGATTCCAAGCAAACCTGAGTATGGCCCTGCGCTGATTGTTCGCTCTCTTGATGGTGGTTTGGCCAAAGCTGAGGCGAGACTTTTTGTGGCCGACCAGTCGCAGGGCATGAGTGCGCCGGGGCCATTTACCTCAATTCCCGAGCTGATCGCCGGGGGGTGGAATCCTGAGGAGCTTCGCTCGCTTAATGGAGGTCGGCAACCTAACTGAGGCCACCTGTCCTCCCTTCCGCCTTGGAGTGAATATGTCTAACGGGAATAATTCTTTTCATCAGTCTGATCGAAGCTATCTTACTCCTGAGCTCGCCAGCCGATTGATGAATGGGGACAGAGTGGGCGTGAACCCTCTTTCCATGGGCGGTAGTGTGCGGTCTGAATCTTCCTGGCAGCGAATGAATCTGCGTAAGGACTTTAACTGCTTCTGATCTTGGGGCCTTTGGAGATAGAGATATATGGCTAGTAAAGACAATTTCGGAAGTAGCGCCGTGAGCGATGTTGATCGTTATCTTCGTCTTGATCCTGAAGGAGGGCTGAGTATCGACCGGCGCAAGATCTACGAGATGTACAACCTAGGCGATTATGAGGTTGGCAGGATTGCGGCGCACCAATATCTGGCGGCGACAGAGATTGGCGTGTTGAACGAGCGCGCCAGAAGGCTTAATGAGACTAGCTGCATGGAGCAGATAAGAAGACTTGGTCTGTCGATTCCTTCCCGGTCCCCCCACCGTGTCGAACAGTTCACTGCAAAGGAAGGAAATCTCGGGTTGGACGTCATCGAGGAAAGAAAGGGCGATCTCACCAGGTTGGTCCATGACTTGGACACAGCCTTGGAGAAATCCCGCCAACAGATCGAACAACCACCGAATTTTAAGTTTACACGAGAAGAGTTGGATAGAATCGCATATAACATTGAGTTTGCTCAAAGTACCGCGGCTCTGAATGTTCAAAATAAGCTTGAGATGAGCAATATCTATGCTGTTGATCCAGGACGATGGCCAACCAAAGCTGAGGCGGTCGGACTGGCTTCAGCGCGAGCAGAAATCGCGGAGATGCGGTTTCATCACGTTAACCAACGTTGGGAAGACGTTGCCCACTTTAGCGCCACGAAGGACGGCTTGTCAGGAGATGGTCAGAAGGCCTTAGATCAATACGAAGGTGTCCTAAGAGCTAATTCCCTGGCAGCTTTGGACTATTCCGCTGAAGCGGGAAGAATTGTTCAAGAAGAATCCATTAGGCTGTATGGGCATTATGACCAGACAGTTGCTCCATTATTTACGCCGGATCAGGCGCGACAGGTTGTGCGCTTCGCTGATATTGAGCAAGACCCCGTGAGGAAGAAACACTATCTAGGTCTTTTGGAGAAGGCGAAGGTATATGGCGTTGACTATACTCAGGGTTCCGGCGGCGATGTGAGATTCCATGAACAAGCGTTGCCTACTGAATTTTCCCATGGGAGGTGACTTAGGCGGCCGGGGGAGCCGTTGATTTTGGAAGTCGTTGATGTAGACGGAGGTAAACATATGAGCGCAAATGGAAGCTTTGTAGATGAATACTTGAATGTTAGCTCTGACGGCTTGCGTATAGACTGGGATAGACTTAACAGTAATCTAAAGCGCTATAAAACTGACGGCGGACCAATACTTACCGACGAGGATGTGAAAAGGGTCAAGGCTCAATTGATTGTTTCAGGTTTGGAGAGCGCGTATCAAAAGCAGCTTGTGACTGAGCTTTCTGATGCTCGTTTGCTTGCCCAGGTAGAGTTCATGAGCAATGAGAAATGGAGTATGAAATACCCATTGTCTGATGACGATCGGAAACTTGGGAACATGAATCGGGCGGGGTTCGAACGGTTGGTTGATAACGCTCGCGGTAGAGCGGATGAAAGCGCTAAGTTATATGAGAAGTTGGAGTTGCTCTTACTTACTGAGATGTACTCTCGTAGCCCTGAAGAGAGCATGAAGATGGGGATGGAATACGAGGGCCCCGCTGTTGGAGAGAAGCGATTCGATCGCGCCGAGCTTGAAATAGCTTTACGTAGAGCTGAAGAACTCCGGCATCCTGCTTCTTTGCGTTGGCTTAGTAATGAGGAGTTGAAGTTTATGGAATACGAAGGAAACCTGGATAAACGCCTTAGTGATCTGGAAGTGGCGGAGCGGCGCGAGGGACGTTATCACGTGGCGCGTGTAATCTGTGAACACGATAAATTTCTTCATGAAGTCTTCGGCCAATTCCCTGCTAAAACTAGAAATACTTTGCCCGCAGATGTTCGGGGGGGGCTTGATAACTTGGGACCGCGGTTAAGAGCAAATGTTGAGACTAGCAAGGCCTACTTGAATACAGCCATGAGTATTGCCAACGAAGAGCCACTTCACTGGAGTGAGCGCCCTGATTTGACGCATGTATCATCGCCCTCCTATACGCTTCGCCAAGTCGGGGTGATCAGAGAAGGTATCAAGATCCAGGATGCTCCATGGTTGAGGAATGACTACACGTTACTTCTGAAGCAAGGCAAGATATCTGACTTCCTTCGCGGCGCTTACGCTCCGATCTGTCCACAGCAGGTCCGGGCAGACGACCGGGGCGGGCACGAAGTTTGCAGTCGAGGGGGGCGGTGAATTGCAGGCTGTAATTTGCTGGCGTGGGATGGAAATTAAATGTCAAGTCTTATGTCAGGCGAGTTCTCACAATTTTCAGGTTTCGACGGTGAGCATTCATCTGACTATGCATCGGAATTGGGTAGATTGTCCGCACAGGTGTTTGTCGCGGCTACTGGATATAAGGCCCTGACTGAACGGGCGAATTGCCTTGCTCAGATGGGCCGAATGCGACAGATCGAAAAATGTGAAGTGAACCTCCCTCCGGCGGTTGTCGAGCGCCCCATCACTGGTTTGAGTGACCTGGAAATACGTCGTTACCGGAGCGAGACAAGCAACAAAGTCGTAGAAGCCGAGAGGCGTTTTGAGGGACTCTTTGACGCCTTCTTTAGCCGGGCCAGTGACCGTGTAAAAAGAGGAGATCCTTTCCCTGAGGCGCAATTCTCCCGTGTTGACTTGGATGTGGCGGCAGGTAGGGTTGTTGAGTCTCGATCTTCTACTCTCTTGTTGCAACTGAGCGAATTCGAGCTTGGGTTTAACGAGTACTTAGAGGGTGAGGCCCTCGGACGGCTCGGCGCACGCGCCTACGTGGGGAAGATCCACTACCTCGATGAGAGAGAGCGACTTCGGGCGTTTATTGAATTCGCAGGCGGCGCCGGCAAGTTACCTGAAGAGGCTAAGAAGGCTTTTGCCGGGTACGGCGCTCATTTGCGAGATCATTTCCTGAAGACCAGAGAATACCTGGTGACGGCCCAAGGAATTTATAGGGAGCAGGCTGTCGGCCGCTATGGAGAGGTTGAGAGAGTTTTGGACATCCCGCGTCTTTGGTTGATGCCCGACCAGGCGCGAGATATTAAACATTACGCCGATCGCCAAATCGATCCTGGCCTTAAGAAGGCTTATTACCGAACCTTGGAAAGGAGCGAATTGTATTCATCACCTGAGCTGCGCTTGGGGAACCGTGATGACGGTCGCGGCGAGCCTGAAGCCGCCGTCCGAGGGCGATAGCGCGCAGTGTGCTTACACCTGATTTTTGAGGGAGATCACTGACTGTGTCACTCGATCGAATTTTCAAACGGTGGGATGTTCTCTACGGCATTCCGCGTCCAACAAGCGCTTTGTACCTTGACCACTATCAAGCAGGGCTCCGCTTGATGGTCGATGTCGCTAAGGGCGCTGCAATGGTTGCCGCTGGCTGCATTGCAAGTTTTATCTGGTGGTACATTGGTAATCTTTTTGACCAAGTTGACATAAATATACATGACTACCTCCTTATCCCCATAATCTTATCCGGGGTTGTCTCTCTTCTCGAGGCAGGATCAGTCGTATTTCCTTATTACCGCCTCACGCAGCATGTAACCTACGGCTCGGCGCGTTGGGCAGGTATTCCTGACCTTAGGGACGCAGGGCTGATTTTAAAAAAGAGGAGCAAACTACCCAAAGGCTCGTTGCGCATAGGAAAGCTAGGTGGCAAGTATGACCTTGTCTTGCGAATCGAGGATGTTCTTCGTCACATGGCGATTTTCGGACCTCCCGGTTCCGGTAAGTCATCGAGCTTCCTTATGTCCATGCTGAGGGACTGGGCGCCAGATGGCTCTGCGATCATTCTTGATCCGAAGGGCGAGCTATATGAGTATACTTCCCAGTATTTTGAGCGGGCCTATCGTTTCGACCTGTCAAACCCGCAGCTCTCTGACAGGTGGAACTTCGTCCCATCCTGCAAGGGCGACGCGGAGATCGCTCATGAGGTCGCATCGATTATAGTGGGCTATGATCAGAATAAAGACACCAAATATGATCCATTCTGGCCCCAGGCTGAGACTCTCCTCTTGACTTGCCTCCTGTTGCACCTGCCACAGATTGCCAAGAATCCCTCGCCTGCACATCTCTCTGAATTTGTTGGGGCGCACGGCTTCGAAGAGATCAATAAAATCATGTCAAATTCGCCTGATCCCGAGGTCCGCATTAAATGGGGAAATTTTAAAAAGGCCGACAGGGAGAAGACGCAGGGTGGCGTCTACATTGGACTGGCAACAAAGATTGATACTTTTAGGACTCCACATGCGATGCAAATCATGCAGTCGCTGTCGGATGAGGAACGTGCGCGAGGAGTGCGGGAGATTGACCTCTACGATTTGCGGAAGCCGTCGACGGGCATCTACGTGGTCGTGACTGAAGGTGACGCCAACAGATACAGGACCATATTATCGATCCTATTCGGTTTAGCTGCGAGCGTAGCGCGCAAGACGAGCTCTGATGAGAACGGAGCTCCTATGATTCTTTTTCTGGATGAGGCCGGTAATATTCCGTTGCACAATTTGTCCGAGGCTCTTGGAGTTGGGCGTGGAAGACGATGCGGTATTGTGTTGGGGTATCAAAATATCGGACAGCTTTATAAGCAGCACGGGCGAGATGCGGCCCACTCAATCTTGGGATCCGTCGGGGCGAGGGTCTTCCTGCCAGGGCTTGATCCCGAGACCACGCGGTACGCTGCCGAGCAAATTGGTAAGACTACTGCGCTTCAGTACAGAACCGTAAACGCAACGGGTCGCACTTTCGACCATGATGGACTGCAAGAAACCGGACGCCAACTGATGGATTCTACCGAGCTCCGGCAGCTGCCAAAATATACTCAAGCTGTTGGCGTAATCGACACGCTTCCCCCCGTCAGATTTGGATTTCCGGAGTACGCAAAGACCGGCGATAAGTGTCTTCCGGTGTCGCGTGATCATGCTCCTCCTGTGACTCTTGCCGAGCTTGAAGTCACACTTGCTCTAGAAGGCGCGGATGAGGTTGGGGGCCTGCGGTCGCCGCAAGATTCTGGCGATTTTGGGCCAATTGGGCTGACTTCGGGTGGTGAGATTGAGTTTGATGATGATGGAGATATTTCACAAATGCCTGGCCTGTCAGGAACGCTCTCAGCAGACGTCGATGAGTATCTCTTTACGGATATTGACAACCTCATACAGAATGCACTTGGTGGAGAGACCAAAGATAATGCAGCGTTGAATACATCTCTCGCCCCCTCACAAACTGATACAAGCTCCGCCCCACCGGAATCCAGCCTGCCGGCCTCGACAGTTGAAGAGCGCGACTTCGGATTGGCTGAGGCGAGATTGGCGGATGTGCGAATTGATACTGGCGCTGTTCTCCGAATGACTGATTTTGAGGTGTTAAATGGAGAAACAGGAACTCGGAAGCCAGAGGCGCCGCGGTCTGCGCAGCTTAATTTTCACTGGGAGCCTGATAGTACTGCGGCGGAGATGGCGGATACGAAGTCCGGCGCTGGTGAGGGGGGACGGAGATGAATAAGTCGAGTCTCAGGGGCGTTCGTTTCTCTTTTGTGGCGCTCGGCGTTTCCGTGGTTGCCTTGATTATCTCTCTTGTTCTCGTGCCTGTTCTCGCCGCATGGCGTGAACGTCAGCAGACGCCTCGCCTTGCGGTCAACAGCTTGGTGAAGGCTCTCAAAACCCATCATAAACAAACAGAGCGTTTTCCTGAAGACTTTCGGGAGTTGGAGACGCGTGTTTGGAAACATAAGAAGCCACCTGATTTTGGGCCGGATGGACGCACTCTTTCTCTTTTTAACTACTCCTACTGTTACCAATTGATCGATGCCAACCAAGCTGCTGTGTGGATTATTCCTACGGGCCCGTACCGACAGAAGGCCTCAACGCACTTTATCTTGATCAACCCTAACAGTATGCGCCGCTGGAAGGGCCCCGCCCTTTCCCTCAATCAAATCAGAAATCTCCCTCCGGTTCCACAATACACTCAGATTGCAGAGTTCGGCATGACTGAACAGTCTCCTATCGATCTCAGCAGGGGCAGGTGACTTATGGCAGTTGAGCGGCGAGTCGTTGTCATAATCCAACCACCTCACGTGGGAGCTTCTTCCTCGGGAAGCGCATCCTCTGCGCTAGCTCATTATATCGCCTGGGATCATGTCAATCATGAACGTGAGGGAGCGGGGCCGAGACCGTTGTTTTCGGATGCTCAGGACAACCTCACTTATTGTGGCGCTGATCGCTTTCTGGCCGGTGGACAGGGAGCTCCGGCCAGGACTGATCTCATGCACTTGATGGTGAGTGTTAAGTCTGAGGATTATGAGGCTTTGGGCGCAACCGAAGAGGAGCGTGCCCTGGCATTTCGCCAGGTCGGACGAGAAGGAATAGAGGAGCTCAAGCGCTATTTGCGGGATTCTCACTCGAACCTCAAGGATTACAGGAATACTGAAAGTCGTAAGAACACGAAATTGAGCTGGAAATGGGTCGGGGGCCAGCACCTGAATACTGATACCCCACACATGCACTTCGCCATCAATGTTAAGGATCTGGTCGAATGGGACCCGGATACTGGCGAGGAAAGGCATCTCGAGGTGGGGATGATTCCGAAGAAACTTCTTCCGCCCGGAAAGAAGAGCCGTAACGTAGAGGGTCGCCCAGTTGAAGGACTAATAGGTCTTTGTTTCGCCGACGCTCTTGATCGGGCCAAGGACCGGGCGCGCAGCGCCCTTTTGGAAAGGAGCATACTGGGCATGGATCAATCTACAACGTTCCTTACCCTGAGATTTGAATCCCCCCTCGTTCATCAGGGGATCTCATATTGGACCACCACGAATTATTACACCGCAATGATGGTGGTTGACGCCGATCTTGACTTGAGAAGGTTCATCGCCTCCTCCTCCCCTGAAGCGGCAAGGGAGATCGGGGTTCGCTTGGATCGCTTGCGTCAGTTGGAAGGGCATGAATCGAAGGCGCTGAAAGAGAAAGAAGCCGAGCTCATCACTGTCGATTCGTTTATGGAGCTTAGCGCTCGTATTCGCCAGGAAAGGCAGGAAGTCATTGACGCGATTCCAGGTGAGGCCAGACCGCTGGTTGAGAAGGCGCATTTCCGAACAAATTGGCGGCGGATTCAGGAAGAGGCGTTGTGGACTGCCGTTTGGCATGGCTACGGTCCTGGGACGCCTATGTATGACCGGCTTCTATCTACTGGTGATCGTGACTTGCGCGACGGAACTGAGGCGAACATCCTTGGCAAGTATTTGATGCTCATTCGTAGCGGAGCAAAGAGTAAGGATAGTAAGGAAGCCCTTTCGGAAGCGCTTGGCCAACCCGAACAGCGGAGATTGTCGTTGGCTGACCGCTGTCTTTCGTCGGAAGACATCCTGCGTGAAATCAGGAATCGATATGAACCAAGTGAACCGACGCCATCGAAGCTGGTTGTTGGCGAACTCTTGAAGTCGGGAGTGTCGATTGACCGCGAGCTGTTTGAAAGGGTGGTAGCCGAGGCTCTGTTTGACTTGGCGAAGCGGAATCCGTCGCTCGGCGGACGTGAACTTATCTCGGGGATCATACATCTTGGTCCAGCGCCTGAGCCTGGCGGCCCTCCGGATGTCTATGAGGATATGCGTGATGTTTTCAAGGAGCGGAGCCTGGATGACCCTTACTATGTATCGCGTGGCGTTTGGAGCGACGTCCTGAAGACGCAGTATAGTCAGGAATTGGGCTACCTTTACGAGAGTGGGGCTGGAATAAAAGATGGTAAAGTGGCGTTTTTCCCTGCGGAGGGGCATGAGCTTAATGGAGCCAATGAGAACAATGATCCCTTCATTACGCAACTGGATTACGCGCTTAACTTTTTCGGGAGGAAGAATCACGCTACGGCCGTCAAGTTCTATGAACTGGCCAAAATTATTGCCGGCAGTACTGATGGAAAGGCTCAGTTCGGTTACTTCAGGTACTTCTATGATCAACTTAAGCGGGACGCTGATGGCAAATACCTGAACTACAAGGATAAAGAGGGGCGGCAGCAGGCATTGGAACGGACGATTGGGTACATGCAGGAACTCGCCCCTGAGTTGGAGCAATTCGGACTTGTTGACGGCGGTGACCGCTCAACAGACCTGGGCCCGGAAGAAGATCTGAGCGTCGAAGAGATAAATGCTTATGCACTTGATAGGCAATCCGGTGTTGGTGTTCTGGAACCTGATGGCGCAAGTCTCTTTGAGAGCCCTGATGGTGAAGCCTCGATATCTCTCTTTCAGCAGGAAGTGGTTGATCGTCAGCGGATGATTCAGGGTCGATTAAGAGCCGGCGATATTGCGGCGGGGGATTCGCCGGGTTTTGAGTCAGGTGATGAGTTAACCGGGGCGAGTGATGATTTGGCGCAGGTGGACGACCTGGGTGAGTATGAATTGGGGGCTGATGGCGAAGTCTCCAATTGGAGCGCCCAAGATGAATATGAAGGCGGTGAGGATGGTGAAGAATCTCCCGATTGGAGCGATCAAGAGGATAAGGAACAGGATAAATTTGAAAACCGGGACGATTCCTTTGTGTTCAATACCGCAGCGCGTCTATTCCGTTTAGAAGATAACCGTCTCCGCTTCCCTTACGGGTTGACGTATGAGGATAGAAGGAGCCTTGTCGGAATCTATTTGCCCAATATAGACGCAAAGATTGAGGGCGGCATGCGTCGTGACGCTCTACTCCGCGATATAAACATGATGGTTCCGGACTTGGATATTAATTCATCCGAAGACGGAGCTAAGCTTCTGGGCTTGTTCCTGAATGCTTATGTGATTGCGAGGTTCAAGGATGCGGAGACAAGGGCCCTTAATGCTTCCGAGGACTATCGAGACGCCCATGCGCGAATAGTTGAGGCTCGTACACCGGAGGACCTCATCATTGCGGTCGACGACGCGCGGAACAATCCGAAATTCAACGAGTGGGAGCGCAGACTGTTATTATGGGGGCGACCCTCTGAGTTTCACGACGAGCAGATGTGTGAGATTCGACGGACGGGCTGGCTTACGTTGAAGGAGCGGGTACAAGCCCTTTCGGAGGGACGTCTGCCGATGTCGCCCCAGCTTAGAGGGCTCCTGGGTGAACTTGATTCACGTCACACTGAGGGGGCTGTTAACTACTTTTTCGCGGCCATCACGACGTCCCCCGATAAATTGAATAAGCCCCAAGACAGCATTAACCGCCGCATATGGGACAGGAGAGTAAAATTACCCCTCTATGAGTTCAAGTTTCTTCACAGTGAGACCTGGGCGAAGAAGCAATCTTTCCTTCGTCAAAATCCTTCATTGAGAACCACGGCCCCGCGCATCGGCGATTCTCGACCAGCCGAAGTTGCTAAACCTCGTAATAATGAATCGCTTCGCATCTACCGAGAAGCCGTAGATATTGAGGGACAGCGTTTGATTGCGGACTTTGTTACCCGACAGGTCCGTCGCGCGCTCCTCACTGAACCTGGGCAAGCGCGTGAGGTTTTACAGCGTGAGGTTTTACAAGGTGTTGTTAGGCGGCCTTTTTCGATCAGCGAAGATCTGGTGGAGCAGCTGCGGCGCCGCCCACTTGAAGCTGGCCTTATTATGCCCAGCCGTTTTAGCGGGCGATCGATTTCGCAGTGGGAGATTGAGGCTATTCGCGCCCGGGCTATTAAGCTGGCGATTGGTCGTCTTGTTCCAGATGAACTATTTGTGGGGCCTTTGGAAGGCGTAAAGCAAGAACTCAGTGACGCTATAGCCAATGTCGAAGAACAAGTGCAACCGCAACTTCGATTGGCGATTCGGGCGCGAAAGGATTTCTACTCTGGGAAGATTGGAGTGGATCATCCGACCGAGCCTGCCCACTTTGAGGCCTTAAAGAAACTCGGCCGCGAAGACCAACGGAGTTTGGAAGCTCTCAATAGGTATGTGGAGAGATTGCAAACAGAATTATCTGGGGGTTTTGATGAAATAGATAGATTGAGGACGGAGTTGGCGCAGGCCCCTGGATCGGCCCTGTTAGAGAAGGACTCTCCCGTTGTTGTTGAGTCAGGAGCTCGTGATGCTCAGGGTGTTACTGACGCTGATGGAAAGACCGGAGATTCTTCCGCATCAGCATTTCAATCGGAGATGGAACAGAGCGATGAGGGGGCTGGGCATCTGCAAGTGGAATCGCCGAATCCTGCATTGACTGTTGGCGCCGCGTCTGAAGATAAGACAGCGCTGACGCCTGGTGAGGCTAAACCTTCTTCCCCTGCTCGTATAGATTCTTATCGTGAATACTGCAAGTACGTTGTTGAGATAGAGCGACAGATGATCGCCGAAGTCCTTCAGCAACATTCGGGGCTGGAAAGTAATGAAACTGATATCCAGGAATCAGATGGTCTGCTAAAGCCACAAGACAAGGTAAAAATGCGATCAGCCGCCGCTGACCGAGCGTTTGAAAGGTTGGAGCCGGAGACATTTTTTATTGATGACCCGGCAGTCGGAAAGCTCCTAACCTTGGGCGACGTCATATACAGTTTGCGAGATCAAACGTACCCTCAGGCGCGCGAGGCTGCGCAGCGCCTTGACGAGTTCATCAGGTCGCGGGGCCTGGATCAGTCAATCCCGGAGGGGGAAAAGGCCGACTATTTCTATCGCGCGGATCAGGTTAACAGGATCGAGTTAGAGAAACTCTCATCTACTGACCAGGGAGAATTTGCGGCGCTTGAGGACGATGCAAAATCTGCGCTTGCAAAATTGAAAAAAGGCTTCAAGACGATAGATGCGCTTAGAGTGGACATCGTCAATGAACGAGCCGCCGGCGCTGAGAATGGAGCAAAGGACCTCGCCCAGAACGGTCGCTATGTGCCTGGCGAGATTCGAAGTAATCATATACAGATACAGAAGAGTGATGGCGATTCCCTTCCTGAAAGCGTTTCGGGTCCCGAAGTGGAGCGCATGAATGATCGCCGCAAACTTGGGGACGTGATCATAGCTAAGGCGCACTCTGATTGTGCTGTGCATGATTACGAGATGGCTCGTGATCATGGGCACACGTTTCGGTTAAAGGTCCATGATGAGAGCTTGGAGGGTGAGCGTAGGATTTCGAACCTTGATGTTAATCAGAGGGCTACTGCGCGCGGTGAACGAACCGCTGATCAGTTAGGGGCAAGACGCAGGGCTGACCGTCATGCCATACGGGACCAAGTCTCCGTAGGTGACGTCGCGGACCACTCGTCTACTTTGGAAGAGCATGGGAGAAAACTCGCGAAACTCGTCGGGGAACTGGGGGGCAAAGCGGAGGAAGCCCTGGGCGCCTATCACCACGCCCAGGGGCTCGCGCAGGAAGTGACCGAGAAGTATAGACAGCTGCAGGAGCCTCTTCCAGAACCTTTTATTGAACGTGAAGATCTCATTGAGGCCCAGCGCGAAGTTGTTAAACGCGGATTCGCCGGACACGCTGAACATATCGAGCAACTTGTGGAGACCCTTGCTGAGGAACATCGTCGACCGATGAGATCGGATCAGGAGGCAGGGTGGCTCTTGGCGCAGGTATTCGCAGCTTCCACGGAATTGAAAGCTCGTGAGGAGCGCGCCAGGAGGTTTGATGACACCCGTCACCTTCAGCGCTGGGAGATCGGGGGCGAAAGATTGTCCCTCGTAGAAATTGACCGGCGGGGGCAGCAGTTGAGCGAACATGCCGCCGTGATTGGCCTGGCTGGGCTTAACTTGAATTCGGACTCACGCCGGCGGGCAAAAGATGAGATCGAGCGTCTTGGGGAAATCAGGAACCAGGTTCTTGAGTTGATCGATAACCGCCGTGGGGAGATTAAAGAAACAGTAGGTGAGGCCAGCAAATTACTCGAAACACTCAGCGGCGCCAAAGCTCGTGAGGCTGTCTTGCGCGAAAAATCGGGATTGTCCATGCCAAAGCCGGTGTTTGACCGTCAGCAATTGCAACGCTGTGCGGACAATATTGAGACGGTCAAAGACGAGGTCCTCTTACAGGAGTTGACAGGCTTTGAGAGACAGTTCAACACATATGCCGACCCCTCGGAACGACTCACACCCGCTGTAGGGTGGGGACTTGCTCCAGCCCGCGCGACCGTCGCGGATGTATTTCTTCGCGAAAGTAGTCAGCGTGTCGCCGCCTTCCAACAACTTGCGGAGGTGCAGCCGCTTCTGATTGAGACTTCGGATGGCAACCTTGTCACGTACAAATTGGGTGACACGAGACCGCAATCGGTTCTTGAAGTATTTGTCCGGCCGATCCTGGAGCCTAGAGGTGACCGTGAGTTCCGCCATCTGGTAGAGCAGGCTGCGGCTCAGCACTGGGAGAGGTTGAACGACGACCTCAAGAAGGTTACTTCATATGCAGAAGTGGCGCACGAACTTGCCTCCGCTCAGGCCCAGGAGAGGGCCGCGCGTGCAGGGCAGCAACTTCCGCCCCCGAACCCGGTATTTACACCAAAGCAGGAGATGTACATTGAGAAATTCGCTGAACGACAAACCGATCCTGACTTGAGGGAACATTTTCTGAGTCTGGCGCGTGGCAGCGCCTTATCTCATTCAGATTCTCAGAAACGAATGAACGCGTCCGAGCTGACAGTTGAGCGCGGGCGTTAACCTGGGTATTTAGAGAAAGGAAATCGCATGCCTTTAGAAAATATCGACCGCTCAATTTCTCCAGAGACTTCTTCTCTACAGCTTTTTCAGGATGACCACGACGCAATACTGAGGCTCGCCCGTGAAAGTGGTTGTGAGCCTGCCGAATTGATCCGCGACATTGTTAGCGAAGGCCTGAGCGCCCGACGTGGTCAGATGTCGACCATGAGCCGGATTTTGCAATCTCTTCAGCAATTGGTCGACCAGAATCGATTGTTGATCGAACAGAACCGATCGGCTAATGAAGCGAATGAGAGGCTTCAGGTCAGAGCTGAACTAGCTGAACAGCGCTGGGATTCGTTTGAGAGAGCCTTGATCCGTAATTTGCGTGAGTTTTATGGGATACAGCTTGAAAACCTTGGAACGTCCCTTCAAGTGAATAATTTGCTGTGGAAATACGTGGTGCGGGTCATCATGGATCAGAGCAATCGTACTCAACAACAGATAGAACAGACCTATCTCAATGAGAAGAAGGCGGCGATTGAGCAGCGAGAAAGCATTGCTCTTGCGATCGAGCAGGCCGCTGAAAGTCCGGAATCCTCGAATTTCTTGGCCTTTCGAGGCAACCAACTCAACGATCTTGATGTGGATTTGCGATCTGAGTCCCCGACTTCTGACGACTCTGAAGTTGGAGGCCGGAATGGGTCTAGATCACACATTTCATCTAAGGGCTAGCGCCTTATGGAGGGGGTATTACGGTCTACTTGCTGACGGCCATCTGCTGACTTTCCGTAGATGGAACGAGTGGCCCAGGGCAGTGTCGGCCACCGCAATAGTTTAAAGACATAGTCAGGGAGGACATGTGGCTGAAGAGATCGAACCTAATGGCGACCGCAGAATATTGGGGTCCTTAACCTTCCGCCCCTGGGAAGACGACTATTTTTATCTCGAAGAGATCAGTAAGAACAGCGGAATTCCTGTCAGGACACTTTGCAGGGATCTTATTTCTGAGGCGGTGCGGGCGCGTAAACAACCGCCTGTGAACTACGAAGAAATTATGCATCGTCTGGAGCTGCTCACTGAGCATCTCCAGACTGGCAACCGGCGGCAGGAAGAATTCCTGATTAAGTATGATCAGAATGAGGAACGGGAAGCCCAGCTGAAGCAGGTCATGATCGCCCAACTTCGAAGGCTTGGCGGTGTTCTTGCGGAGGTTCTTGGGGCGGCCATCTTGGTAAAGCGTCTCATTTGGAAGTACGTGGTATATGAAGTTCTGAAGGGCTTGAAATATCCAGAATCTCGGATCAGTAGTCATTGGGAGACAGAGATTAAGACATCGAATGCCGAGAGCAGTGAGAGGCTCAAGCAAGTTGATAAGTCTCTCGGTAATGAAGAAAACGGTCGGTCAGGCACTGTATCCAAACGCTAGCGCTCGTGTCAGCCACCCGCCACTGAATCCTGATGGCACAAATCCATCAGGATTGTAGTGGGGGCTTGTCGGATAGCCAGCAAGCCCGGTTGACCAGATTCAGCCAGGATCGGAATTGCTTCCGATCACCGGGCTACGTTATGTCCGTGATCGCACCCTGGGATACGCTAGGGGAGTCCCAGGCTCTGCGCGTTGTCGTTAAACAGACCGCCACGGGTAAGTGGTCAGTGCGATAAGTACGGCGAGTACGAACCGGCAAAAACCGAAC
>Ga0137368_10000145_pt1 | contig 57029 bp, 51 predicted proteins | sample SagtaG_13_FD_104917 | JGI IMG/M metagenome (GOLD analysis project Ga0137368, IMG submission 104917) | Vadose zone soil microbial communities from Sagehorn Ranch, Mendocino, California, USA - Sage1_L_100_16 metaG | ecosystem: Environmental > Terrestrial > Soil > Vadose zone | place: USA...
AAATGGAAGGACGAAGGCTTCGACCGTCGCTGGCCCAAAGAGAACAGCACCAGCGCCGAAGTGAAGCGGATCGTGGATGAGAAATGGAAGAAGTTGGGGCTTTAAGAGAGACAGTCGGATCCCACAACAACCACACCACCCCTAAAGATAAAATTCATTTCAAGAATTTCTTCTTCTTTTGCCGTAGAATAGGCGCGCCCCCGGACGGTAAACGTCCAACGTTGGGACAGAGGCTTTGCCACAGAGCCACAGAGACACAGAGAAGATTGGGGAGAAAGGCTTTCCTCTTGATCTTTCTGGTTTTCCTCTGTGTCTCTGTGGCTCCGTGGCTACTATGCGATTCACCAGATATTCCAAATGGACGGGCCAGAGTTGGGACGACATCAGCCTGGAAGAGTTGATGGAAACCCTCAGCGATTATCTTTTGCGCAGCGGCTTCGAGGACCAGTTCCGGCGGCATTACCGGCGGTGGTCGCAGGACTGGGGCTACGACGAGTTCGACGACCTCGACCCCGACGACGCGCTCGAACGGCTGCGTCGGGCGATCCGCGAGGCGCTGCGCGATTCCGGCCTGCTCGACGAGGAGCAATACAACCAGCTCTTCGATGAAGAGGGCAATGCGCGTGATCAGCGGCTGGAAGAATTGATCGACCGGCTGATCCAGCGGTTGTTACAGGAAGGCTATCTGAACGCCGTCGGCGACCGTGAAGAGCTTGAGGCGCTGCTCGGACGGGACGGTCAGGCGCGGCGCGCGCGTCATAACGACCAACAGCAGGCGGGCGAGACCGAAGCCTACAAAAAGCCCAACATCAAATTCGAGATCACGGAGAAAGGGATCGATTTCCTCGGCTACAAGACTCTCAAAAACCTGATGGCCAGTTTCGGCAAGTCGTCGCTCGGGCGCCACGACACCAAATATCTCTCGACCGGCGTCGAGGCTTACGAATCGTCGAAGCCCTACGAATTCGGCGACACGCTCAACCTGGACGTGACGGCGACGATGCTCAACGCCATAGCGCGCGACGGCCTTAAACTCCCGCTCGACCTCGACTACAAGGATTTGATGGTGTGGCAATCGGAGTATCAATCGTCATGCGCGACGGTGTTGATGCTCGACTGTTCGCATTCGATGATCCTTTACGGCGAAGACCGATTCACGCCGGCCAAACGCGTCGCGCTGGCGCTCGCGCATCTGATCCGCACGCAATATCCCGGCGACAGTCTGCGGCTCGTGCTCTTTCATGACTCGGCGGAAGAGGTTCCGCTGGCGAAGCTGGCGAGCGTGCAGGTCGGGCCCTATCACACGAACACATGCGAGGGGTTGAAGCTGGCGCGGCGAATCCTGATGTCGCAGAAGAAGGACATGCGGCAGATCATTATGATCACCGACGGCAAACCGTCGGCGCTGTTTATCGACGGCGACCGCCATCGCGAGCGCGGAAGCGACGGGGCCGGGCGCAAGCTTTATAAAAACTCGATGGGGCTCGACCCCACGATCGTCGACGCGACGCTCGGCGAGGTCGCGCTATGCAGACGCTCCGGCATTATCGTCAACACATTCATGTTGACTGACGATTACTACCTCGTGGAGTTCGTCAAGCGAATGACCGAGATCGCCCACGGCAAGGCGTATTTCACGACCAGCTTACGCCTCGGCGAATACGTGATGATGGATTTCATCAAGCGCAAAACGAGCAGGGTGAAGTGAGGCCCGATTTCTTGATGCCAAATCTCCCCGAAAAAACAACAGCGAGGATCGAGGATCGAGGATCGAAGATCGCGTCCGTGGCGAGTAAGGCGATCCTCTATCTTCGATCCTCGATCCTCGATCCTCGCTGTTTCCGCGTCGCACTATCGCTGGCGCTGCTAATTTGCGTCGCGCCGCTTTTCTTCAATCGTTCGAGTTCGTCATCGGCGGCGCAAACGCTCCGGGAGCGGCACGCGCGGTTGCGCGCGGCGCTGGATGGTAATGATCAGGCGGGAGCCGAATCGCTGCTGCGCGGGATGATGGAGAACGACCCCCACGCGTTCGCGCGAAACAATTACGATTATTTGCTCGGGCGTTTGCTGCAGAACCGGCAGGCCGGAGCCGAGGCCGGCGCGTTCTTCCTGCGCGTCGTCAACCGTAATTCGCCGCTCGCGGGGTACGCGCTGTGGCATCTGGCCGAACTCGCGCGCGGCAGAGGCGCTTACCCCGAAGAGCAGAAGCTGCTCGGGAAATTCATCTCGCAGCGCGTCGATCATCCGCTGCGCGAACGCGCGATCGAACGGCTAGCCGACAGTTACTTCAAGACCGGCCAGAACCAGTACGCGATTGACACGCTGCAATTGCTGCCCCGACCTGATCGCGACGCGCGGGCCGCGATCGGCGAAGCGCAACTCGCGATGAGGCGGACGACGGAGGCAAGGCGGACTTTCGATGCCCTGCTCGCAAACGGCTCGCTGGATGACGCTTCGCTGCGCGCGTGCGCCGGGCTTGATCGGATTGACGCGGCCACGGGAAACGTCTTGACCGCAGCCGAAGCGCTGCGCCGCGCAGGCGTTTACCAATTCAACCGCAGCTTCGCCGAAGCGAGGCGACACTACCTGACCCTGGTCAACAATTTTCCCCAGCAGCGCCACAGCGCCGAGGCGCTGTTTCAAATCGGCCGAGGCTATTTCCTCGATAACGATTTCGTCGAATCGGCCAAGTGGTATGAACGCGTTCATGACGAGTTTCCGCAGACGGAAGAGGGCGAACAAGGGTTCTATTACGTCGGGCACTGCTACCAGTATCTGGGCGACTGGATGCGCGCGATCGCCCGATACGAGGCCTTTCTGAAGGAGTATCCGAAGAGCGACTATTTCGGGTACGCGCATCTGAACGCGATCGACACTCTGCGTTCGGCGGGGCGGCTGGAAGAGGCGCTCGCCTGGGCCGCTCGCGCGCAGGCCAACGGGAACGATCCTTTCACCGTCGTGAGCGGTCTATTTCAGGAGGCCAAAATCAGACTGACGCAGGGCGATTACGCCCAGGCGCTCGCCCGTTTCACGGCGCTCAGGTCTCGCAACCTGAATGTGCGCGGATTGATCGCTACAACCAACGCGCCTGAAGTCGCGTTCATGCGCGCCTACTGCCTGGAAAAACTCGGAAGGTTCGATGAGGCGATCAATGAGTATCTGGCCTTGCCCGAATTGCGCGAAGGCGCCGCCGGCTATTACGGCCACCGCGCGAGCGAACGGCTGCGCGACCTCGGCGCAGATCCTCGCGCCGGCGTTTCGGTGGCCGCCAGACGCGACGCGTTCATCGGTCAGGCCCGCGCGGCCCGGGCGCAAGGCGCGGCCGAGGCCGCGAAAGCGGCGGCCAATCAGGCGCTGCGGTTCACGATTGGCGCATCGACTTGCGACGAGATGTTGAGAATCCTCCGCGAAGCCTATTCAAGATTGCCCGGATACCAGATTCCGAAAATGCCGATCCCTGAGGTCGGGCGAACCGCTCCGATCGAATCCGGCGCGACGCCGCCCAACGATACTAGCCATGAGACGATTGCGGGAGAATTGCTCTTCCTCGGACTGTATGACGAAGGCGCGCCGGAGTTGTTGCAAACTCCGGCCGCGAAGTCCGATTACGCCGTCGCGCTTCCCTGCGCGCGCGGCGGCTGCCCGAGCCGTACAGTCAAATTTTCGGAGCCGCTGTTGAAAGCCTTGCCCGAAGATTACCGCCCGGAATTGCTTCCGCCTGATTTGGCCGAGATCTTCTATCCGTTCCCCTATCGTGATTCGCTCACCCGCCACGCCGTCACGCGTGGCGTCGACCCGCGATTCGCGCTTTCGATCGCCCGGCAAGAGACGCGCTACAACCCGCGTGAAAAAAGCTCTTCGGCTGCGCGCGGGCTGATGCAATTCATCTCCTCGACGGCCAATCAGATCGCGGCCCAGTTGGGGTTGCGCGACTTCGAACAAGACGATCTTTACAATTCCGACACGGCGATCCTCTTCGGCTCGCAATATATGAAAAACCTGTTCGCGGAATTCGGCTCTCCGCAGGAGGTGGCCGCCTCCTACAACGGCAGCGAAGATTCTGTGCGCCGCTGGATCGCGCGTGCCGGAAGCGATGACGTCGACAGGCTGGTGATCGAGATAGCGAAGCTTCAAACCAAAGACTACGTCTTCAAGGTGACCAATTTCTACAAGGCTTATCAAGCTATCTATCCGTCTACCTGAATTCCAAAATCATTGGACTCACTCGGCAAGTGTTCGCCAATCCACAGTGAAAAAAGCTGGTCGCTGCGTGGACGTCGCCGATGTGTTGGCCTATCGGAGCAAACAGAAAGAACGCGCTCAGGCGGCTCTGAAGCTGTTGCGCGATGAATCTGACGAAATGGGGGCTTGACCAATCATCCCACTGTGTAGCACACTCCATTTATGAACGTGGAAGACAGCGCCAGGCTCTACACTTTTTACGAGACTCCTGTCTTCACATCGAAGTTGGCTCAAGTGGCAGGCGAGAACGCACTGCCAATTCTATACGCCATTCAAGCCGATCTGATTGCTGACCCGCTGCGTTGGCCAGTGGTCAAGGGCACAGGCGGCGCGCGCAAAGGACGTATTGCCGACCCGGAGAGCGGCAAGGGGAGGAGCGGCAGCTTCCGTTATCTGTATCTGTATCTGGAACATCGCGGTCAGATTTACCTGCTCTACATGTTCGCCAAATCAGGGCAGGCCGATTTGAATGCAGGTCAAAAGAAAACGATTGCGGCACTGATCGAAGCGATCAAGAAGACGCAAAAACGGGAGGACGAATGAAAAAGAAGAAATACATGAGCGACGAAGATTTCGCCGAGTTGAAGTTGTCGCTTGAGCAAGCGCTCCAGCACGCGCGTGGCGAGCGGCGCGATTTGCGCACAACCGTGCTGCCCGCGCCGCCCAAGCCAATGAAGAAACACGAGATCGTGAAGCTGCGTCAGCAACTCAACCTTTCTCAGGCAGTCTTCGCCGGCGTGCTGAATGTTAGCGTGAAGACAGTCCAGGCCTGGGAACAAGGGCTGCGCCAGCCGAGCGATGCCGCACTGAAGCTGCTGACGATTGCGAAAAAGCATCCGGAGGTTTTACTGGCTTAATTTCGGACTGCTCAGCCTACCTGAATTCCTCATCCGGCGACCGCTTCACGAAGCTCCGCGAATAAACGCGCAAGGTCATCAAGCTGGTAGTTCGCGTTCAATCCGCTAGGGTTCGGCAGCGTCCAGATCAAGGCGCCGCCCAGCCGCTCATCCTGCCGGCCAATCACAGCTTTGGGACGCCCGAACGCGGCCCGATACGCTCCGACGCCTAGGAAGGCCACACACCTCGGCTTGTAACGGAGGATTTTCTTCTCCAGAATTCGCGCCCCGCGCGCATACTCTTCGTTTGACAACTCCGAGGCCGAAGCCGTCGCGCGCGCGACCAGATTGGTAATGCCGTAGCCGCGATTGAGCAACTCGCTTTCTTCAGAAGGCGCAAGCAGCCGATCGGTAAATCCGGCCTTGAGCAAAGCAGGCCAGAACCGGTTGCCGGGCCGGGCAAAGTGATGCCCAACAGCCGCCGTATACAATCCCGGATTGATCCCACAAAAGAGCAGTTGCAATCCGTGCGCGATCACGTCCGGCACGGTCTTCCCGGCGGCGGCGAGCAGTTCTTGTTTCGATGGTTTGCGATCACCCATCGAGTTCTCCGCCTTCGAGCCGGAACTGTCGGCGAAATGAGGATTGATCCAGAGCCTGAAAAAGTTGATCGAAGTCTCGCATGGGGGAGCAGTTTATCGAATTGTCCCGTTGAAATGTTGTTTGGCCATCAAGGTAGGACTTCAATTGAGCCGAACTGTTTGAAGTGGCGATCAATGGCCAGAGCTTTTGTGACGCCGAGCGCTTCCATTACAACTTTGCTGGAACAGTCGGTGAAGCTCCATTCTTTATCATTGTAGCGGCGGAAGACCTGCCAGGTCTCGATCAAATCGTCTTCTGTAAGCAGGTAGATCTCGACCATTTTCGACTCGAAGAATCTTTCGCCCATCAGCAGCGCGCGTTTAGATTCGCCGCGCGCCCGGAGCAATGTCAAAGTTTCGTCCACGATGTAATCGGTGGTGATCAGAGGCTCGGTGTTTTCATCCAACCATTCCGAGACCGCTTTGTGTTTTTCATCGGAAGGGATGATCGCGGCATACCACGCGCTGGTGTCTACGAAGATCATGTTCAAATTAAGAGTTTGGCTTGGCGCCGTAAAGCACGACATCGTGATCCGCGCCAGAAAAGCCGTCCTTCGGGGCTTCTTCGGGAAGCGCAGCGATCTCCGCCAGTATCTCCGCGAGCCGTTTGCCGGACTCGGCGCTCGGACGTTTGAGCAGGATGATTTCAACCACCTCGCCTTCGCTCAAAGTCACCGGATGGAGTGGGCGGAAGATGCCTTGCTCATATACTGCTTCGATTTGTTTCGTCATACACTTACCTCGCTGAACGTGGATAGATTATAGCAGATAGCGCGGATGGAAAAGGATTCATGATTTTGAGATCGCAACGCCGGAGACCTTTCCTTTTATTGGTTTCATCTGCGATCCGGCTTTCTCTTTCCGTCCCTGTGCGTGTTCGGCGCGCTCCGACCTGATGCGTTCCAACAAGACTGAAGCCGGCTCGTATTCGCGTCCTTCGCGGCGGGCAAGTTCGGCTTCCGTCGGCACGAGTTCGCCGCGAAAGGCTTTGGCAAGGATGGATTGTGGCAGCTTGTCCATGTGCGGTTTCGCCTTCTGGTAACGAGCTTCAATCTGATCAGCGAGTTTGAATAGGGCTTCGACGCGGCGGACAATTTCGTACTGCTCGTGTAGAGGGGGAACTCGGTGAAAAAGGGAATACTGCTCAGAGATGGGGACAAAGTCGCGCGTAGTTTGTTCTTTTACAACGTCCACTTGTTCGGAAAAGAATCGGGAGGCGAGATAAAGCATTACAAATCCATTGGCAAACACACGTGGCGAAACTCGGTAGTAGGTTGTCTGCGGAGTCAGAACACAATCACGATCAGCGATGGCTACGCGACCGACAGACCCCTTATGGGTGTAGATTACGTCACCCGGTTTGGCAAAGCCGACACGAAGCCTTGCGAGCGGCTCGCCTGACACCTTGTATGCATTATCATAATCAATGCGGAAGCCGTTTACTTGCGCCGCAGTGATGAATGGAAGGCCCGTCTCAGTGAAATCATTTACTTTTGGATGGTTCGCACCATGATTGCCGTCCTTCAAGTCTATGATTGCGCCACAACGAAGTAACTCGGCAGCCGAATATCGCCCCCATGTCGCCGGCAGTTCCCAATCATCAACCGCATCGGACACTGGCACTGATTCAGGAACTCCTCGCCTGACGCTACTAGCTGCATTGGGCTTTCTTCTTAGCTGTTCAATTGTGGTAGAGGCTGGCTCAACATCACAATTCTGCTCTCGCCAATCCGCCGTCAGCCTTCCCGAACACGCTGCCGCCAGCACCGCCTGCCGAAAGCGTTTGAGGACCACGGGAATTTTCGCCAGTCGCTGCTGGCAGGCATTCACTTTGCCGAGCAGCGTTTCCAACTTTGCTGCGATGCGATGTTGTTCGGTAAGTGGGGGGAGTAGAACTGGAATTTTGTTCATGGCTCCCTGCGTCAATTTCAGTCTCGTTGTTCCGTTGACGTACTCGTGGAAATCGAAATGGTTCAGAAAAAGTTTCAGGTAAGCGTTGCTTGTGACAGATATTTTAGCTCGCAGAACGTGTGCGTGATTGTTTACCCAGCTCTTGCCATTGATGATGTAAGCAATTGGTTTTGACTTGTCAAAGAACGGTGCCCCATCTTCACCGATCAGCAACAGTTCTTCATCAAAAAGGTAATCATCAATCCAGCCAACTTGCCCGGTTGCGCCGTAATAGGGAATCTTTCCTTGTCGTTGACTCCTCTCATCTGAATTAACAGGAACGCGGCGATTGTCCAGAACATCAACGCAATCGCTCAAACTACAAGTTATCCACCCCTCCGGCAACTCACTCACGCCACCACCTCCTTGCCGCGTAGCGGCGCAATGAATTTAGCCGTGCGTTTCAACGCACGGTCAGTACGCGAAATGATCCGGCGTCGCGTCAGCGACGGTTGAATCATTGCGGCGCACGTTTCAATCGTCGCTGACGCGACGGGATGGATTGTGTTATCGCGTTCCGTGGATTGAAATCCACGGCTAAAGTCAACCACCGCGATGCGGTGAAAACCAATCGTGGCTTGATACAGTTTGTTCACGTTGTCATCTACCTTTGGATTTCAATCGTCCCAGGCGTCGCGCTCATCGCGAATGAAACGATCAGCTTCTTCCGGCGTGGCAAAGACTCCTTTGCCAGAGCCGATCATCGCAACGTAATTTGACGCTGCTTTGGTATCCGCCTCTTCTTCTTTTTCAATTAGCGCAATAATCTCGCGCAAATCGTCCACGACCGCTTCGAGTTCCGTGATGGCTTCGCTTGCCAAATCCTGCGGCTCCGGCAATTCGTCGGCGTCTTCGAGCGATTCGTCGCGCAACCAGGTGATGTCGAGTTTGTAATCGCGCTCCTTGATTTCGCTGATGTGGAATTTGCGGAAGCGGCCTTCCGGGCCGGTGTCGGCTCGGCGGCTTTTGCCGGTCGGGTCCGCGCCGTAGCATTTCTCGAAGTCGGCGAAGTGCTCGCGTGACAGCGGGCGCTCTTTTTTGGTGATGCCCGGCACGTTGGAGCGCGCGTCGTAAATCCAGACGTTTTCGGTCGCGAATCCTTTCTGAAAAAAGATGACGTTGGCTTTGACTCCCTGACTGTAAGGCGAAAACGTGCCGCGCGGCAACCGCAGAATCGTGTGCAGGTTCGCATCCTTCATCACGATTTCAAAGATCTCTCCGGCTTTGTTCTCAAACAGGCAGTTATCAGGCAAAACGACAGCGGCGCGCCCGCCGGGTTTGAGGATCGTCAGGATGTGCTGAACGAAGTTGAGCTGCTTGCTTGAGGTTTCGATGGTGAAATCATCGCGGACGGGAATCTGATTAGCGCCCTTCGTGCCAAACGGCGGATTGGTCAGCACGCAATCGAAACGGCGGCCATCGAACGGGTCGTAGATCGAATCGCCAAGTCTGATTTCCGGTTCAAGTTCGTGTAGGTAAAGGTTCATCAGCGCCAGACGACGCGGACGTTGCACCAGTTCCTGGCCGAAGTATGTTGATTTCCTGACGCGCCTGGCCACGTCGCGATCCAGCGCGCCTTTGGTCTGCTGCATCAACCATTCATACGCTTCGACCAGAAAGCCCCCGACTCCGCAGGCCGGATCGCAGATGGTGAAGTCGCGTTGAGGGCGTGGATCGGGTTTGATCGAGCGCACAATAGAGCGGATCAGTTCGCGCGGCGTGAAGTATTGCCCCGCGCCTTTCTTGCCTTCGTTGGCGGCGCGTTCGAGCAAGCCTTCAAACGCCTCTGCCTTCACGTGAACATCGAGCGTCGTCCATTCAGTTTCATCAATCAGGCTGATGAGGCGTTTGAGGTTGACGGGATTGTTGAAGCGCGATTGCGCCTCGGCAAAAATGTCGCCGAGGATGCCGCGTTCACGCCCGAGTTTGCGCAGAAGGTCAACATAATAATCGGTAAGCTCCGTGCCGCTCCTGCTCTTCAGCGTTTGCCAGTCGCAGCCTTTCGGCAATTCGACACTGCGCTCGTCAGCCATCTTCAGAAAGAGTAGATAAGTGATCTGCTCGATATAATCGCCGTAATCAATGCCGTCGTGCCGCAGGGTGTGACAGAAGCCCCAAAGTTTCTGGACGATGTCGCTCATGCTTCTTGCTCTCGATTTCGCGGCCCCTGCCGCTCGATGTGTGGAGGGATGATGGTCTTTGAGAAATAAATGAAGCGAGTGCGTAAATCAGATAGGCGGAGCCTTTGGAGTGCGGTTGCTTGGAACCGCTTTGGTAGTCCACTTTGATACTTTGGCAATGATGGAAAGGGAGCCCACTCGGGTCTCTCGCCCCCGGAGTCTGTAGGACCGGAGATGACTACCAAAGCGGTTCCAAGCAACCGCACTCCAAAGGCTGTCGCCATTTTCTGTGGTCGACCGTATTCGACTTTTATTTGCACACGCTTCAAAACACCAGGCGGCAGGAGCCTCTGTAGGCGGTTTCCTCAAGCCGCTATCGCTTCGTTGATTTCGTTGATGACCGTAGCAAGCTGCCCGTTGAAAACGCGATTCGCTCTGCCCCAACCGCCGAAGCGGGTGAAGACAGGCAACTCTTCAAAGTCTTCCTGGTCTATCGAAAGATTTTCGACCAGATGATCGCGGATGCGGTCGAGCCATTGTTGCTGCTCTTCGGTGAATTTCTGTCCGGCAGGCGCCTTCTCGAACGCCTGCCGCACGCGCTCTTCGGCGGTCAGCAGCGGCGCTTCCTCACTCGCGGCATGCTTGACCATCGATATGATGTCTACCAGTGCTTTGTGATAACGAACCTGATGCGCCTTTTGCAGATTCTGGATTGTGAAACGTTCGGTCGTGGCGGCCAGTTTCTGCCGGAGTTCGCTGAGCGCCTGTGTGCCCCAACCCTGCGGACGGTCAAGCAGAATGCGAATGGCTTCGACCTGGGCGGGATTCTCTTTGACGAAATGAGAAAAAGCGACGAGGTAATCTTCCGGCTTGTACTCCTTGCCGTCCAACCCGCGCACCAGCCATTCGGAACTGACCGTGTCTTCAGCTTCGTAAGCGACCATGAATGTTCGGGGAGCGCGAGGATAACCGACGAGCAACTTCTGAAACTTTTCGTCGCGCAGCAGGCTCATCGTGCGCGTGAAATCGCGGCGCAGGTTGTCGGCGAGTTCGCTGGCGTAACGGCCCATATCTCCATCCGGGATGTAGGCGGTGAACATCTCGCGCGCTTCGCCAGACATTTCCTTTTCGATGCGTTGCAGCCGTTTGACCAGGCAACGGATGTTGTAATCGCGGTCGCGGTTGGCCCAGATGTCGTCAATGATCTGTTTGATCGTCCTGGTTTCGCGTTCGGGCGGTTCGGCGGTGATGGCGGTGGCTTTGCGGAAGTATTCGAGCAGAGTCCCGTCAAAACAATCGAAGACGACGAAATGCGACTTGTCAGGAAACTTCTCGCCCTTGCGCGTGCCGCGCCCCAGCATCTGCTCGAACAGGATGCGCGATTGCACCGGGCGCAGAAAGACAATGAATTCCAGATCTGGGATGTCCACGCCAGTGGTGAGCATATCTACCGAAACGACCACGCCGGGCTCGGGGCGATTGCGAAATTCGCGGATGCGTTGCAGCGGACGATCTACGCGACCGGTGATCTTCTGCACGAATAAATCGCCGCGCCCGAAGACATCGCGGGCAATGTTCACAAGGTTGTCGGCATGTGAAGTGTGCGGCAGATCGTTGACGGCGAAGATCAGCGCTTTTGGGAAACGTCCGTATTGTTGCTCATGTTCGTCGCAATAGGCTCTGATCTCTTCAAGGACGCGACGGTTTGAATCCGGCGCTGTGATCTTCTTTTCGACTTCGGTTGCGTCGAATTGCCGTTCGTCTTCCAGTTGATCGAGTTGTTCGGCGCCGGTTGTCGGGTCAATCATTCCGATCTGTTCGCCTTCTTTCAAGAATACGCCTTTCATCCGCACGTCGGAACTGATCTTCACCACGTCGTAATCAACCAGATAGCCTTCTCTGACGGCGCGTTCGTATTCGTAACGAAAGACAACGTCCTTGAAGTAGGCTTTGGTGTGAGCGGCGGGCGTCGCCGTCAGGCCAATTTTGATCGCGTCGAAATGATCGAGCGTCTTGCGCCAGACGGAAAGCTCGCCCGTCGTGTAACCGCGATGGCATTCGTCGGCGATGATGACATCAAAGGCCTGGATCGGAATGTCTAGCTTCTCCGCATCGTCGTCAATGGGTTCGTCTCCGGTCTCAAAGATCGCGTTTCGTCCTAACAAGTTTATGGTCATTCGCTGAATCGTCGAGACGTAAACGAAAGCGTGGCCGGGTTGCGGATCGGTCAGGTATGATGCGGGCAGCACGTTTGGGTCAAACCTTTCATCCTCGTCAAAATCATCGCGCTGGAATCGCTGGCTGTAGACTTCGTAAATCTTGTCGAACTTCAACCCCGGCTCAGGCTCGAAGGATGCGAATGCGCGCACGGCCTGCGCGGCCAAAGCGCGACGATCCACCATAAAAAGGATGCGCTTGCCGACGCCGGATTTCATCAGCCGATAAACCTGATTCACCAACGTGAAGGTCTTTCCTGTTCCGGTCGCCATTGCCACCAGCATTTCGCGTTTGCGCATCGCGATGGCTTTTTCAATTTTCAGGTTGGCTTCTTTCTGGTACGGGCGCAAGCGAGGGTGGTCGTTCGGAGTTTGAGCAAGCCAATGGCAGTCGGTTTCAAAGCTCCGCGCGAACATTTCGCGCAAAGCGTCGGGCGTGTGAAATTGGACGACCTTGCGCGATCTGTTCAATTGATTGCGCGCGTCCTGAAACCAGATCACTTCGCCATTAGTCGAGTAAAGAAATGGCGCGCGGTGGCCGTCGAAATTCATCGGGCTGTTGACCAGGCCTCGTGAGTAGCGCTGCGCCTGCGTCAACACGTTCTGCGGCCCGAGCGTCACCTTCTTGGCCTCGATAACTCCGAGAATGGCGCCGTCAACGCACAAGGCGTAATCCGCCGGGCCGCTGGCGGTCGGGAATTCTTCAATCGCGCAGTTTTGATACCAACTCAGCGGGCGGGCGGGATCGTAAGGAGCAATCGTCCATCCACGATCACGCAGTTGAGGATCGATTCGCTGTTTGCGCGTTTGTTTTTCACTCTCGTAGTTCATGCGCCGAGCGCCGCTCCTTCCAGAGGCCGTTCATTTATTCAGATTCGGAAAGGAGGCCGCTTGCCGGTGATTATGGCGCCACATCTTGCCTATGTCACTTAGCCTTGATCGCCTCGCTCAGGATACGTCCGACGCAGTTGCTCGGAGTTTCTATCTTGAGCAGCGTCGCGAGGGTCGGGGCGATGTCCGCCGGGCTGGCGTCGGAGTAGTAGGTTCCGGGCGCGATTCCTGCGCCGTAGAAGATCACGGGCACGTGCGTGTCGTAGGTGTAAGGCGTGCCGTGTGTGGTCGTAACGCCTTCGGCGATGAAGAAGAATGGTTGAGGCGCCACGACGAGGTTGCCGTTGCGGTGGGAGTAGAAGCCGTTCGCCACGCTGCGCGCTATCCTGGTCTGCGGCAGTCGGCCTGAAAGAATCTGCGAGCGCGTGAAGCATTCGGCGACGCCTTCGATCTTCACGACGGCCTGGCTCGCCACGCGCTCGACTTCTTCGACGTTGAGCTTGCGCCGCTCGATTGCGGCTTCATCGAGATAGACGTTGCCGTTGTAGAAATCCAGAATCCATTTCTCATCGCCGAAGCTTTTGTTGAGCGCGTTCTCAACGGCTTCCGTTACCGACTTCGGCTCGACGATTCCACCGAGGCCGAACTGCTGAGCGTGCGCCGGCACGGGCGCGACGCCGTGATCGGCGGTCAGCGCGATGAGGACCCGGTCGAGGCCGATCTTCCGATCGAGGTAGTTGAAAAACTCGGCCAGCGTGCGGTCTGTCCGAAGCGTGACGTCCTGCACTTCCTGGCTGTACGGGCCGTAGTTGTGCCCAATCAGATCATTCGACGAAAAACTCACGGTCAGCAGATCGGTCGTGTCGTCCGCGCCGAGTTGTTCGCCCTCGATCGCAGCTTTGGCGAAATCGACCAGATAATCGTTGGCGAACGGCGTGTATTGAAATTGGGTGTAGAACCGCGGCCCCGGAACTTCTTCGCCGCCGTTGATCAAGTAAGGAAATTTGTTTCCGGCGGAGAATTTTTCGTAAGGCATATCATCAGCGGTCGAGCGTTGATATGCCGATTCGGGCAGGAGTTTTTCCCACCGCTTGCCGAAGAAACGGTCAGGCCGCATTTCCTTATTGAATTTCTTCACCCATTCTGGCAGATCGCTGAAATAGTACGTACTCGAAACCAGATTGCCGGTGTTCATGTCGTACCAGTAAGCTCCGTTCGGATGTTTGCCCGAGGGCAGGATGGCCGAGCGGTCTTTGAGCGAAATGCCGATGACTTTGGCCTGTCCGCCGGTCGCCAATTTCAATTCGTCCCCGATCGTCGAGCCGAGCATTCTTGAAGGAGACATACCGGCGGCGCCGTCACGTCCGCCAACCAGTTTGACTTTGTCGTCAGTGACGCTCGTAACGCGCTTCCCCGACTCGCGGTCGAACCACTCGTTGCCGATGATGCCATTCATCGACGGAGTCGCGCCGCTCATAAACGTGGCGTGTCCGCAGGCGGTGTAGGTCGGCACGTGAATGTAATTGGCGTTCGTAAACACCGCTCCGCCGTTCAACAATCGTTTGAACCCGTCCTCGCCGAACTGGTCGTGGAAGCGCGTCAGGTAATCATAGCGGAACTGGTCGATCACTATGCCGACGACCAGGCGGACCGGCTTCGCGGCGGACGGCGCATTGGCGGCGCGGCGGCGCTGTTGCGCGGCGGTGGAAGTGGAAAAGAGGTTAGCGAACGCGAGAATAAGACAGAGCGCGTGCGCGAGGCGCGAGCGATTCAGCAAAGCTGTCGGCATGATCTCTCCTTGAATGCGTTGTTTGCGCAATGATGCGTTACGGCAGGCAAGCATAATCGCCGCAAAGATGGATGACAAGGCGCCGTTCTGTTCGGAGGCGCTGCCGGCGTCTTAATTCTACGTTACGGATGCAGGGGAATCATGGGGATCGAGAAAAGGAATTTCAGCCACGAATGAACACGAATGAACACGAATCTTTTTCTCGACCTTAATGATACACATGCCTTCCCCTTTGCTCCTATTCGTGTTCATTGGTGTTCATTCGTGGCTGAAGTTCCTTAAGCGATCTCGAAACAGGCCAGGAATTCACGGTTGCCGTCCGCTCCGAGTATTGGAGAGTCTATGACGTTCATCGGGCGCATCCCGAGGCCGGCGGCGAACGATGTGATCTCTTCAACGACGCGACGTTGCGCCGCTTCGTCGCGCACTATGCCGCCCTTCCCCACCTCATCGCGCCCGACCTCGAACTGAGGTTTGATGAGCGTGATCACAATGGCAGGCGCCTGAAGGAGCGGCGGGATGGCCGGAAGGATTTTGGTCAGGGAAATGAATGAGACGTCGGCGGTAGCGATGTCGAAGCGGTCGGAGAAATCGTCCGGCGAGAGGTAGCGCGCGTTGACGTTCTCGCGCAATTCGACGCGGCTGTCCTGTCGCAATCTCCAATCCAGCTGGCCGCGCCCGACGTCGATGGCGACGACGCGCGCCGCGCCACGCTGCAGCAGGCAATCGGTAAATCCGCCAGTCGAGGCGCCGATGTCGAGACAGATTCTGCCAGCCACTTCTATCCCGAAATGGTCGAGCGCGGCGGCCAGCTTCAAACCGCCCCGGCTGACGAAAGGCATCGGCTCGCGGATCGTCAGCTCAATGTCAACCGGAACCAATTGGCCGGCCTTGTCCAACCGCAGTTGACCGCTGAAAACCTGACCAGCAAGAATTAGCGCCTGCGCCTTCGCGCGGGTCTCGGCCAGCCCGCGCGTTACGAGCAATTTGTCCAGGCGTTCCTTGCCGATCTTTTGTCTCATCGGAGTTATATATTGATTGAGAGGAAGAGGACCACAAAAAGGACAAAGCAGAACACAAAAGTCACAAATAGTCTTTAGGGTTGAGGCTCTCTTTTCTATCTATTTTGTGACTTTTGTGTTCTGCTTTGTGCTTTTTGTAGTAATTCACGACTTTCTTTCAATTATAAAACGGGCTATCGAGTCCAGCATTGACGTGTCGCGATGCGTTCGTCGCGCCGCGCCGATGGCTTCGCGGCAGAGGCGATGGGCCATCTGTCTGGCGCCGTCGATTCCGTAAAGCGCGGTGTAGGTGGCCTTTTGACTTGCGGCGTCCTTGCCGGCGGTCTTGCCCAGTTCCTCACTGGTGGCTGTTTCGTCCAGCAAATCGTCGGCGACCTGAAACGCCAATCCGGCCTTCTCTCCGTATTCGGTTATCGCGTTCAATTCGTCCTCGCTCGCGCCGCCGATGATCGCGCCGATGCGAACCGCGCATCGAATCAAGGCCCCGGTCTTGGCGCGATGAATCTCTTCAAGTTGAGCGCCGGTGACGTGTTTGCCTTCAAATTGAATGTCCAACACCTGGCCGCCGATCAAGGCCCCCGTCGTCGCGGACGCGTGGGCCACTTCTGAAATCACGCGCGTTTTGGTTTCGGGGCTTTGCGCTTCGTAATCGGAGAGCGTCAGGAAGGCCTGGGTCAGCAGCGCGTCTCCGGCGAGGATCGCCATCGCTTCGCCGAATTTGACGTGACATGTGGGCATCCCCCGGCGCAAATCGTCGTTGTCCATCGCCGGCAGATCGTCGTGAATCAACGAGTATGTGTGAATCATTTCGAGCGAGCATGCGGCGGGCAACAGTTCCCGCTCGCCGGCGCCGAAGACTTCGCCCGTCGCGATGGTCAGGATCGGGCGCAATCGCTTGCCGCCGGCGAAGACGCTGTACCTCATCGCCTGGTGAATGAGCGAAGGACTCTCCGATTCGGACGGGAGCAGACGATCAAGCCACTGATCGACCCGCTCGGTCTTTTGCTGGAAATATTCGGTGACGTTCACTTTAGAAGGGGACTGAATCATCGGTCTTGTTTTCGTCTCGGGGCGTTTCTACAGATTGGATTTGCGGGTTGATCGATGCGGCGTTGGCCGCAGAAAGGGCCTCGCGCGTCTCGGCGGCGGCCGTCGCGTCTTTCGGGGGTTCGAAAGGAGTGACTTTGATCTCGCCGCGCTCCCTCAAAAGCATCTCGACTTTGCGTTCGGCGTCTCCCAATTGGGACTGGCAGCGGCGGGCGAGCGCCACGCCTTCTTCGAAAAGCTCAAGCGCGCGTTCGAGCGGCAGGTCGCCCGATTCGAGATGCGCGACTATCCGCTCCAATGAAGCCAATGAGGATTCAAAGCTTTGTTCCTGCTCTTTATTTTTGTTCATAAGTTTTACTCTTTCCGAATCGGCTATTGGTTAAATCGAGCCACATAAGGTTGGGACAGTACCGCGCGCGTAGAGTGGGACAGACTTTAGTCTGTCCGCCCTCGATTGGCGCTATGGACAGACTTTAGTCTGTCCCACTCGCTATGGACAGACTAAAGTCTGTCCCACTCTACGCGCGCGGTAGCGGTACCGGCGTTCCGATGTCGCTCGGCCTGATTTAAAGCAGTTTGCGCATGTGAAGCCGCTCTAAATCAATCCGCCCGGCAGCTGACTTCGCCGTCTTCAAAACGCAGCGCCAGTTTCTGTCCCGTCTTGACCATCGCCGCGCGCGGGATCAGATTGCCGGCCTCATCCTTCACCAGAGCGTATCCGCGCCCCAAGACCGCCAGAGGCGAGAGCATGTCGAGCTTGCTTGCGGCCACGGCCATGTTGTGCCGTTTGGCCTCCAGCCTCCGCTGAACCGCGCGACTCAAGCGCTGATCGAGCGCGTCTAACCGCCCGGATTTGACCGCGATCAGGGCTCGGAGATCGGTCGCTTCGAGGCGTCGTCTCGTGTCCTGAAGCTTCGAGCCGGAATTTCTCACGCGCGCCCGGAGCGCTTCGGCGGCGCGCCTTTCAAGTTCACGGCATTTCGCCGAAAGCGACAAGACAGTCTTCGCCGCCTCCGCGAACCCGCGACTCTCGATCAGATCGCGCAGTCGCGATTTGCGCACAAGCAGAGAGTGAGTCATCGCGCGCGCCAACGAGTTTTGCAGGTACTCAATCCGGGCCGTCAGATCGCCCGATTCCGCCGCGACTATTTCGGCGGCGGCCGAAGGCGTCGGGGCGCGATAGTCGGCTACGAAGTCCGCGATCGTGTAATCGGTCTCGTGGCCGACAGCGGAGACCACCGGGATTTCGGATTCATAAATCGCGCGCGCGACCGGCTCTTCATTGAACGCCCACAGGTCTTCGATCGAACCGCCGCCGCGCCCGACGATGATCACGTCGATCTCATTGCCTGGCTTCTTCGCGTGTTTGTTGAGCAGACGAATCGCGTCCACGATTTCGCGCGCCGCGCCGGTTCCCTGCACCTTGACGGGCGTGATTATGACGTCGATCCCCCGGTTGCGCCGTTCGAGCACGTGGAGCATGTCGCGCAGCGCGGCGCCGGCCGGCGAGGTCACGATGCCGACGCGTCGCGGCAGGAGCGGCAGCTTTCTCTTGCGAGCCTCGTCGAAAAGTCCCTCGGCGGCGAGCCTTCTGACCTGCTGCTCGAACGCGAGTTGCAGCGCGCCGACGCCCAGAGGCTCCATGACCTCGACGACTATCTGATATTCGCCTCGAGGCTGATAAACGGTCAGACGGCCCCGCAACCGAACTTCGAGCCCGTTCTCAGGCTCGAAGCGCATCAGCCGGTTCCATTGCCTGTAGAACACTGCGCGCAATTGCGAATGCGAGTCCTTCAGCGTGAAATACCAGTGGCCCGATTGATGCCGCTTGTAATTCGAGACCTCGCCCTGCACGTGCAGCGCGAAAAATTCCGATTCCAGCGCGTCCTTGATCTGTTCGGTCACCTCGGTGACCGTAAGTACGCGCCGCTCGGCGAAGAGCGCGGCGAGCAATTTAGAACTGGATTCACTCATATTTTGCGCCTTTGCGCCTTTGCGCCTTTGCGAGAACCAGCGCCACAAAATCGCCCGACTCTGGAAGAATCCCTGGTTCTCGCAAAGGCGCAAAGGCGCAAAGGAAAATTGTTAGCCGGTAGATGCGTCCGATTTCGTCCTCATAGACCGCATGTTATAGTTGCCAGCTTGGCGGACGGGACGATTTGCTATGCCTCATTTATCAATAGTCATTCCGGCGTATAACGAAGAAGAACGCATCGGCCGGACACTTACTGAAACTTTCGATTATTTAGACCGACAGAATTATTCGAGCGAAGTAATTGTAGTCAATGACGGTTCAACAGACCATACTGTCGAGGCGGTTCGCGAATTCGAGAGTCGAGCGGGCGGCAGGCTGCGGTTGGTCGAGAATCCGGGTAATCGAGGTAAAGGCTATTCCGTGCGAAACGGAATGCTCAAGGCTGACGGCGAGATTGCTCTCTTTTTTGACGCTGATCTGTCGACCCCGACGAGCGAAATCGTCAAAGTTGTCGGGCCAATAGTCGAGGGTCGCTACGACATCGTCTTAGGGTCGCGCGCGATTGATCGCAGTCTGATCGGAACGCATCAATCGTTTTTCCGCGAGACCGTCGGGCGAGGCGCCAACTGGGTCCAGTTCGCGTTCACCGGATTGAGATTCAAAGACACGCAGTGCGGGTTCAAAGCCTTTCGGCGGGAGGCGGCGCAATCGGTCTTCAGGTTGCAGCGGATTGACGGTTTCGGTTTCGACCCAGAAATACTCTTCATCGCCAAAAAGCAGGGCTGGCGGCTGCTGGAGACCCCCGTCCGTTGGAACCACGTCGAAGGCTCGAAGTTGAACCCGGTAACCGCGCCGATCAAGGCGCTGATGGAAGTCTCGACCATCAGGTGGAATAATCTCCTGGGCAAATACGATGAGCAGACTGAACGTCAACATTGATCACATAGCGACAATCCGTCAGGCCCGCCGGACCAACGAGCCGAACCCGGTCTCGGCCGCCGTGATTTGCGAACTGGCCGGCGCCGACGGGATCACGACTCATCTTCGCAGCGACCGGCGACACATTCAGGATTACGACCTGATCGCGCTCAAACAGGTCGTCATCACCCATCTCAACGTCGAGATGGCCGCGACCGACGAGATGGTCGAGATCGCCACGCGCATCAAACCTGACGTCGTGACGCTGGTGCCCGAGCGCCCGCAGGAAGTCACTACCGAAGGCGGACTCGACGTCGTATCGAACCAGAAGGCGATCCGCCAGGGCGTCAAGAGATTGAACGACGCCGGCGTATTCGTCAGCCTCTTCATCGATCCCGACTTCGAGCAGATCAAGGCGGCGGCGAAGCTCGGCGCTTATCAGATCGAAATATGCACGGCCAGTTACGCGCAATTTAACGAGCACCCGGGAGACGCGACCGTCCGCAGAACCGGGGAGATCGAGAAAGAACTGGCGCGCATCGGGGCCGCCGCGCGCTTGGCGTCGAAGGCCGGATTGAAGGTCTCGGCGGGGCACGGGCTGACCTACCGCAACGTCGGCGCGGTCGCCCGCATACCCGAGGTCGAAGAATTCAACATCGGACACAACATCATCGCGCGGGCCGCTCTGGTCGGACTCGACCGCGCGGTGCGAGAGATGGTTGAAGCAATCCGCATCGCGCAGAGGATCGAAGATTGAAGATCGAGGATCGAAGATTGAAGATCGAGGATCGAGGATTGAAGATCGCGCCGTCGCGCGTAAGGCGACCTTCTATCCTCTATCCTCTATCCTCTATCCTCGATCTTCTTCAGCGTATTTCGCGTTCACTGCTTCTGATTTTGGTCATCTGTCTGCTCGCCGCCCCGACGCGACATGCGCAACAGCAAAATCCTCGGGAACAGGAGGGCAAGGCGAAAACGCCGCCGATCAGCTCTCACGTCGTCCTGATCACGATCAGCGGTCTGAGGTCGGATTTGGTCACGGGCGCGGAATCGCAGCGCCTGAACATTCCGACCATTCAAGCGCTGCGGACGCAGGGATCGTATGCGGTAGGAATCGAGAGCGTATTTCCGTCGCAGACCCTTCCCGCTCACGCGAGTATGATTACTGGATCGCCGCCGGCGGACCACACCGTCACTTCCGATTATGCTTTCGACCAGGAGGGCGCTTCGCAGTCGAAGGATCCGCGCAAATCGGCCAGGGAGATCAAAACAGAGACCGTCTTCGACGCGGCGCGGCGCGCCGGGCTGGTCGTGGCGGCCGTCGGCTTTCCTCTGACCACCGACGCCGCGATTGTTTTCAATCAGCCGGACACGACCGACGATTTCGTCAAGGCGTTGTCGGCGGCCGACATTATAGAGAAGCATCGCCCGAATCTATTGCTGGTCAATTTCACTTCGTTCTACGAGGCGCAGCGGCGCTACGGGCCGCTCTCGGCCGAATCCCTCCGGGCGATGGGATCGATAGACGGGCTGGTCAAAAAGATCGTTGACGCGGCTGAAAATTCTCGAATAGCCGAAGAGACGACCTTCATCCTGGTTTCCGATTCCGGCGCGTCGAAGGTCGAAAAGGAGTTCAACCCGAATGTCCTGTTGGCGAAAAAAGGCTGGCTCGCTACGGACGACCACGGGCGGATCACGTCATGGCGGGCCGTCGCGCAGTCCTTCGGCGGTTCCGCAGCCGTCTTCGTCAAAGACCCCAAAGACGAGGACTTCATCCACGAAGTCGAGACGTTCTTCACTCAACAGTCCGAGAAGCCGGACAGCCCCATCTGGCGAATCATCACCAGACGCGAGGCGACCAAACTCGGCGCCGACCCTCACGTGGCGCTCTATCTAGACGCGGCGCCGTTTTACGCGATGACGGCCAAAACGACGGGCTCGCCCATAACCAATTTGACCAAGGGAGCTGACCGCGCGGCGCGGGGCTACGCGCCTTCGCGGGTGGAGATGCGGTCGCTGTTCGTCATCGCGGGAAAAGGAATCAAATCGGGCGTGCAGATGCCCTACGCGCGGTTGATCGACATCGCGCCGACGGTGGCGAGACTCCTCGGTTTGGAAATGAAAACCGCGCGCGGTAGAGTAATCACTGAGGTGATCAAATGAGTATGTTCTGTCAGCATTGTGGAAACAGCCTGGCGCCTGAAAGTCTCTTCTGTAACCGCTGCGGCTCGAAGGCGTCGAACCCAAAGGGCGCCGGGACGTGGCGCGCCGGGCGCCAGGCGCCGGCGCCTCCGCGGCCAGCGCGCCGCGCGCCGGTAGTTCCCTCCACTCCCGATCAGGAATCATTCGATGAGTATGAAGAAGATTATCCGGAGAGCCGCGATAAAGGTTACCGCGAAGACTTCGCCGATCCGGATCAGGTGATCTTCAGCATAACGCCGGCGTTTTACGAAGTCCTGCCGAGTTACCTGTTGGCGGTCGTGCTGTCGTTGATCGTAACGATGGGGGTCGCCTATGCGCGCGGCAGTTTAGGGATTGCGCTGATCGCCGCCGCGATACTTTTCATAAGGCCAATTTTTCGACATATACGACTGAGGCGCACGGTCTATACGCTGACCGCCACGAAGCTTGAGATTCGAACAGGAATACTTTCGAAGGACGCGAAAAATATCCCGCTTCGTCATATAGACAATGTGGAAGTCAGTGAATCACTGAAAGAACGCTTGATAGGCATCGGAGACGTGCTGATTGACAGCGCGGCGCTCGACACTAAAATGGTGCTGAATAACATCAGGGATCCTCGCAAATACGCGGATATGATCATGGACCAATTGCAGAATTGAAGGAAGGCGGCGCCGAAATATGCTGAAATACATGGATGTAATGCTTTTGGAACGACGAGATGAGAACGCTGAAGGGGATCGAGGATCGAGGATCGAGGATCGAGGATCGAGGATTGTCCTACACGTAATGACGCGGTCTTCTATCCTCGATCTTCTATCCTCTATCCTCCATCCTCGATCATCGACCCTCTTCCACGTGTTCTGTGTTCTGCTTTTGACCGCGCAGGGCGTTCAAGCTCAAAGCGGCGATAAAGAGTTGTTGCCCGATCGCCTCGGCCAGAGATGGCGGGCGGTCAGTCCGGCGCGCGTTCTCGACGGGCAGCGACTTTCGGGCCTGCCTGACGCCGATGTGCTTGGAGAGTACGGGCTGCAAAGATTCATCGGTCGCGTTTACACCGACGGCCGTGTCGAATCGTCGGTCGAAGTCTTCGAGTTGAATACAATACCCGGCGCATACGGGTTGTTCACATTCAACCGGGGACAACTTCCCCCGAACAGCCGCGAATGGCGCCAGGACCGCTATGTCGTCAGAGTTTCCAGCCGCGCGGCCGATGAGGATTCCGAACGACAGATGTTTGAAGCGATAAAGCCCGATCTGGTAGGCGGCGAAGGAGAGCTTCCGCCGTTGCCGCTGCATTTGCCCGAAGCGGACAAAGTCGCGGATAGCGAAAAATACGTCGCCGGCCCGGCGGCTTTGGCCAGGCTGAAAAATTTCAGCGGCCTGAAAGACGCGATCGGTTTTGGCGTCGGGGCGGAAGTGACCACGGCCGATTATCGCAGCGGCGGCGGGCAAATGAATTTGATCATCGTGGAGTACTATGCGCCGCAATCGGCCGCGGAGGGGGATGCGCGGATCCGGGATCATTTCAACTCTCTTCCTCAAACCGAGAAAGACCGGCTGATACTCAAACGCGTCGGCAATTACGTCATCGCGATGTCGAACGTTCAAGACATGCCCGCGGCGCAAAATATCGTCGGCCAGATCAAGTATCAAAAGAAGATTTACTGGGCGGGGCGAAAGTTCACCGACATTCCGCTCGAATTCCGCCCGCCCGATCCGCTCGCGGTCGAGGACATGACTAGAACAGTCAAGACTATGATTCGCTCCTTCTACTGGACGGGCATCGCAATACTCAGCGCGCTCCTTTTAGGAGGCGCCGTCGGCTTCTCGCTCTTTCAGTGGAAGCGCTATCGCCGCCGCAAACTCGGATTGGACGACATGTTCAGTGACGCGGGCGGGACTATCAGGCTCAACCTGGATGATTATTTGTTGTCCGACAACACTCAAATCGATCGGAGCGGCGAGAGTGAAAAACTAACCCGGCGCAGTCAATAGCTGGACAGACTAAATACAGCGTTAACTAAATTTTTTGGCGCTTATTTAAATCAGAATAGTCGAGATTGGTACTGTACCGGCACCCCAATGTTGCGTGTTACGGTTTAGGGGTAACACCGAACAACTTAGTTAACGATGTACTAATTACACCGTAAACTAAGGTTGTTTGCATTTCTGTGGACGATCAGATCCTATGCCGCGGTAGCGGCATTTGAATTTAGCCCGGCGTTTCAACGCCGGGTAAGATGTGGGAAAAGCCTCGCGTCGCGTCAGCGACGCTTGATTTCAGGCGTCGCTGACGCGACGCGGAGGCTCTCACACACCTACCGTGGGTTGAAACCCACGGCTAAATTCAAATGCCGCTACCGCGGCAGGAAGACCTGAGCAGTTACGGCTTTTCAGGCAAAACACTAAATCTCATAGTTAACAGTGTAATCAGTCCGTATCACTAATTTTCCCGCACAAACAGGACCCGCAGCTTATGAGTAACAGAAGAGATTTTCTGAAGACTTCCGCAATGGGGGCGGCGGCGACTTTGCTGCCGCAAAACGATCTCATCGGCTCGCCTACGCCGACTTCGGCGCAGGAGGGGAAGCTCAAAAAGGGCGTGCTCATCACCATGCTGCCGAAGCAGATGAGCTACCTCGATCGGTTCAAGCTCGCCGTAGACGTCGGCTTTGAAGGCGTCGAGGCGCAGACGGTCTCTGACCCGAAAGAGGCCGATCAGATCAAGGAGGCGTCCGAGAAGGCGAAGATCAGAATTCATTCGGTGATGAACATGGGGCATTGGGAGTGGCCGTTTTCAAGTCCCAATCCGGATGACGTGAAGAAAGGCGCCGAGCGGATGGAGATTTCGTTGCGCAACGCGAAACTCTGGGGCGCCGACACGGTCTTGCTAGTCCCGGCGGTGGTCAAACCCGACACGACCATTCCGCAAGCGTGGCAGCGCTCGCAGCCGCACATCAGAAAGCTCCTCCCGCTGGCCGAGGAGTTGGGCGTGTTCATCGGCGTCGAACCGGTCTGGAACAAGTTCCTGCTGACCCCTTACGACACCGCCAAATACGTGGACGAATTCAATAGCCGCTGGGTCAGGGCCTATTTCGACGTCGGCAACGTCGTGATGTACGGCTTCCCGCAGGAGTGGATTCGCGCGCTCGGCGAACGGATCGTCAAATTCCACCTCAAGGATTTCAAGTACGAAACGCGCCAATGGGTCCCGCTGCGCGAAGGCAGCATCGATTGGAAGGAAGTCCGCAAGGCGATCGGTGAGATCAGGTTCAGCGGGTATTTGACCGTGGAACTGCCGGGCGGCGACGAAGCTTACCTGCGCGAAGTCAGCCGCCGCGTGGACATGATTTTTGCGGGGGAGTAGGCGGTCAGGGAGAAATTTGAAGCGCTTTCGTTGTTCATTGTTCATCGTTCATTTTTCATTTGTCATTGCCGGATATGCGGCATTTCACAATGACAAATGAAAAATGAACGATGAACAATGAACAATGTCCTCATGATCACACCTCAGAGACTTTGCTTCGACGCTCATTTTAACAGCCGTTCAATCACTCGAATGAGTTCGCCATAGGCCTCACCCTGGTCGGCGCCGAATCCCACGTGTTTATGCGCCAGATTGCCCTGTTGGTCGATGATTACGACCGTCGGCACGGCGTCCAGGCCGAACGACTTGTAGACCGTCTGATCGGGGTCACGCAGAACCGGAACTTTCAGATTGTGCTTCTGCGCGAATGCTTGCAGATCGGCGTCCGAGGCGTAATTACGCGCGCCGGGTTTCGAGCTATTGATGCTCACCCAGTAAACCTGCACCCCGCGGGACGAATAACGATCGGCGAGCTTTTGCAGCGCTGGCAACTCTTTCGACGCCAGCGGAACCCAATTCCCGCCGAACGACATCACCACGACCCTCCCTTTCTGATCCGCTAGCTTGACCTCGCGCCCCTCTAGCGAACGGAACGAGGCAGATTGGCTTTGCGCCAATGTCGCGCCCGGAGCCGGACTCAGCGTCAAAAGGGTCAAAATTAAACTCACACTCAATCGACGAAACATTAGATATCCTCCTTCTTCAGTCATCACGACGACCGGAACGGCGCCGCGAGCGGGTTATCGGTTGATCCGCTCGCTACCGCTCGCGGCGCCGTCCAATGCCGCGGTTCAGATGCTAAATCCCCTTCAACGGTTCGATCGGCGTAAGAATATGCCTGTCTATAGCTTCGGCCACGCCGTCTTCCTCATTTGAAGAGGTCAATTCGAACCCCATCCGCTTCAATTCGTCTTCGGCGTTCGCCATCACCACGCCGAGGCCCGCGTAGCGAAGCATTGTCAGGTCGTTGTGATTGTCGCCTACGGCCATAACCTCTTCGCGCGCGACGCCGTGTTTTTTCGCGATCGTCGCCAGGCTCGCCCCCTTCGACGCCGTGACGCTCAAGGCGTCGAGAATGGTCAGGTCGGCCGAACGATAGCGCGTTTTGAAAAGCTGGATCTGTTCGCCCATCGCGGCTTTCAATTTCAGGGCGAAATCATCCATTGGGTCGCATCGGCCCGAAAACATGATCTGGATCGGCGGGTGATCGACATATTCGAGCAAGTCGGAGACGACGCTGACCGAGTCGCGGTATTTGTCCAGATAGCGATGCAGCGATTTGTTCTCATCGGAAACGCCTTCAATGACCATCGTCCCCAGGCCGTGGGGGTCGTCGCAGCAGATCATGTCCGCGCCGCATTCGCGGCCGATGCCGATTATGGCGCGGGTGATTCCAATGTCGAGCGGATGATAATCGAGCGTTTCCAGCGTCTCCACGTTCTTGGTCAACGCTCCGTTGTGCGAAATAAGCGGCGCTCCCATGTCGAGACGCTGCGCCAGTTCCCTGGCGGAATTAAAACGACGCCCGGTGACGAGAACAATCTGGACGCCGAATTGGCGCGCGCGGCTGATCGCCGCTGAGTTTCGGGCCGTGATTTCGCCGTTAGGTGTGAGCAGCGTTCCGTCAATATCAAGCGCAAGCAATTTAATCGGCATAACAACGAATGGCAATCTAACACGCGCGTCGCGCGCTTTTCAAATTTTGCACGAACGCATTTTTTTACCGCATTCGTAGATCTGGCGGAAAAATGGCTCGACTCTGTGATAGTATTATCTTAACTCAATGGAAGCCCCCCTCCCCGAAGACCGAAACCCTTTCCCGACACAGGTCGCAATCCAAGCAGGAGAGTGTGTACTATGTCGCAAGACGCAGGCGCTGGCCAGTCTAAGCGCTCGCAAAGTCCGGCCTACGTTTATGGCCCGATGATTTATCAGTTCCCGCAGGAGCGCGAGGGTGAGAATGAGAAGGGAAAATCCAAGAGCAATCGGGCTGTCAATTTCCTGGTTCTTATTTTGATCGTCGTGCTGGTGATGGGAGCCATGATTATTTATCTGAAGGAGAACGGAATAGACGTTAGGCAGTTGATTTTCAGGCGCCCCTTTGGGGAGGGGCGGATTTTCAAGGGCGCGAATGAGGAGCAGCAGATATCCCCGATCATAACTCAGGCCAGGGTCGCCGCTGACAGACTCTATCTGAGAGAAGGGCCCGGAATGGAGTTCGTGGCCACTTATCTGTTGCCTGAAAATTGGGGCGTTTCGCTTGTAGGCGATTTCCAGACGGATAACAGGGGCGAGGTCTGGGCGAGAGTTCTTGTGCAGACCGACGATGGCTTACAGGAGGGCTGGGTGAGCCGAAGATTCCTGCAGTGAAAGCCGGCGGCTATCCCTTTCGACTAGAGCGGAACAACTGACGTTGGCGCATCAATTCAAAGCGCAACCATTGGGGGAGAGCGTTTAGAGCACCGACTTTAGTCGGCAGAGCTTGGAATCTGAGCGCCGCCGGCTAAAGTCGGTGCTCTAAACGCTCTCCCCCGACAATCGTGGTTGAAATAAAGGCGCCAATGTCGGACGTGTTGATTTAGAACCGATCTAATTGGTTGAGGCCTTGGTGACAATCTCGGCCTCTTCAATCGCTTCGGCCAACGCGCGCTGTTCGCGTTTTTCCTTCAACTGAGGTTCGATCGCGCGCAGTTGCGGGATGTGCTGGGTGGCGGCCTCCTTGAATTTGTTGAGGGCTTTCGGCAGCAACTTGTCTTTTCCTCCCCGACTGTTCCAGTCGTCCAACTTCTCCTCCGCCTCTTCGAGGATGTGTTTATAATCCTGCAGCAGCTCCAGCTTGGTTCCCTGCGGCAGCGGCCCCCACGTCTCTTCTTCTTTCTTCTTCTGTGTGGCGTTCGGATTGGCGAGCACCAGCAGGCGGCGCTCGGCGGCTTTGATGAAAATCTCGATGCGCTTGTCGATCTCCTGATTATCCCGTATCAGATCGGCCTCCTGCTCGGTCAGGTGATCGCGCTTCTCTGTCTGCGCCTGAGCGGGGATGAACAGTACGCACGATGAGACGAGCGCCAAACACAGCGCTTGGAAGATCGAACGCTGAAATCTCGACATATGTTTGAAACCTCGAAAGGGTGGAGAAGCGTTATTTTTTGCGGTTGCCCTTGCCTTCTTTGATCTGACGCCGGAGCGAGGGCAATCGCAAATTCACTTTGTCTATTTCCAGTTGATTGTCGGCGGAGGCGAGGGCCATGAATTGCTCGTAAGCCTTCAACGCCTGCTCGTAATCGCCGAGCTTGTCGAAACAGATGCCGAGAAAGTATAGCGTGATTGCGGTCCGTTTTCGATCTCCGCGTTTACGCTGATAATCGAATATCCGGATGTACTCACTCGCGGCGTTCTGAAAATCGTCGAGCTTGAACAGGGCCGTGGCCAGGTTCGTGCGCGCGAAATAGGCGACGCCTTCTTTCGGGTTCTGCGCGAGCGCCTGGCGCGATACGCCGGCGGCCTCTTGAAATCGCCCTAGCTTGACGAGGGAAGCGGCCACGCCGATCTGATGCGCGAGCTGCGACGGTTCAATCTTCGCCGCGGCCTGGTATTGCTCCAAAGCCTTCTCCGGCTGGGCCGGCAAATAAAGCTCGGCCAGTTGCGCGCGCAAATCGGCGCGGTTCGGCTCGGCCTTGATCAATGATTCCAATTGCGCGACGGCTTCGGCGCCCTTGCCCGATTCGATCATAACGGCGGCCAGATCCGTTCGCGCCTCGTTGTTCGACGGCTCGTCCTGCAGAATCTGCCGGTAGAGCGAGACGGCTTCATCGTAACGCTTTGCCGCGGCGAGAGCGCCGGCCAGTCGGAGACGGCTTGGAACGTTCGGCTCGATCTCGACGGAGGCGCGCAGGTCTTCGATCGCCGCTTTCAGATCGTTGCGCGCCAGGTAGACTTCGGCGCGGCGACGGAGCGCGATTGCGTTCTTCGGCTCGCGTTTGAGAGCCTCGCTGAGACTGGCCAGAGCTTCTTCATAACTCCCGCCGAGCGATTGCGCCTCGCCGAGCATCGCATAGACGGCCGCGCGGTCATCGCCCGCTTCAATCGCGGCCTTCACTTCGGCGATGGCCTCGGCGTACTTTCCGCCGCCCAACAGGATTTCGGCCAATCCTGTGCGGGCGCGCGTGGCTTGCGGGTTCAGTTCGAGCGCGCGGCGGAATGATTTTTCGGCCTCGACAGGATCGTTCTCGGCGAGAGCGATCTCGCCGAGCAGGGTTTGCGCGCGGGACGACGGCGCCCGCGCTTCGGGCGCGTCGCCGAACTCGGACAGTTGTTTGAGCGCCCCCAGCATCGAGGCTTTCGCCTCGGCCAGCCGGTTCATCGAGAAGTAAGCGGCGGCGCGTTGAAACTCCGCCTGCCACAACGACGGATCGCGTTCAAGCGCTTCGCCGTAAAGTCCTACGGCCTTCTCCAACTCGCCTTTCTGATGCGCGCTCTGTCCCGCTTCAAACAACTCGGCGGCCCGTTCGCGTGTGTCTTTGGCGTCGCCCTCGGCGGTTTTTGCGGGCGGTTTGCCGCGTCTCTGTTGCTGCGCAGTTGTGAATGAGGCGGCCAGACAGATAGCAATAAAGATCAGACTTGCTGTTCGCGCTGATGACATTCCCATTTCACCTCATGGTTTACGACCACGGCGATCATAGCATATCTTTACGTCCGGAAGTTGCGATCCGGAGCAGCAATTCCCGGCCACACGTCTAGAGAGGTCCCCGACATTGATTCCACTAGGATGCTGTAGAAATCCTTCTGTCATTCCTTGCTGATCCGGATCATTGGGTAGCGAGGGCCAAAAGCTTATGATCCAGGTCTTGTCATCGGCAGCGTTATAATAGCGGCGCGGTTACGAAATCAATTTGAATGATGAGGTCGAGCCGAGGAATTGGTCTAAAAGCGGCGCATATCTGCCCGCGTCCAGTTCCCCTCTGGCAATTGTGGCTTCGAGCAGGTGCGGGCGCGTGTAGTCCCAAGTCTTGACCTGTAGCGGCTCAGCCGGCGCGATGTAGAGGCGAGGACTTGACTGACGTGTCAAATGATTCACACAGGGCTGCGTCAGTAAAACTAGGTTGCGCGTTACCCCCGGCGCTCGTTCGGCGAGGAAGGCGGGTGTGTTATCAATAATGCCGCCGTCGAGCAGCCGCCGACCAGCATAAAATCCGACGGATGTGAATGGCGGTGTGGCCGATGAGGCAAGGATCAAATCAGCGAGGTCCTCCCCCGTGCGGCACTCGCGAGCATCAAAGGCCAATGCCTGAAAGCCGATGCGCGCAGCGAAAGTCGAGTGGATCAAGTCAGGCCGCAAACTGTGCTCTAGCTTGTGAGCGCCGAGTCCAAGCAGCATGGCGGCTGGCATCGGGCACCAGCGCGGAGGCAAGGCGGTCAGGACGAATAGAGGGAAGGGTTGCGAGCATATGCGCTCCAGGCCGCCGTACTCGAAAGCAACCAATAGTAATTCCCGATAGATCGGCTCGTGATGCGGCGTCGGGCGTTGGCCGCGCAACAAGCGCCGCCATTCAAAATTGCGGGTGACGGCCCGACGCCGCTCCTGCCAGAACGACCAGACTGCGTCCTCGCGCCCGCTCAGGTAGAGCGCCGCCACGCATGCCCCGGCGCTGCACGCGGCGACGGCGGCAACGCGCTCCAGCAGGCGCGCGCCCCATCCGCGCAACAGGCCGAGTTGATAAAACGACTTGTTTCCGCCGCCAGAAAAGGTGATTGCTAAATCGCGATTGGTCGTCACATCTATCTCATGCTCCAATCTCGCCCGAAAGTGCGTAACAGGATTATTGCAGAACTACAATATTCCGTGGTAGCATCCGGGCATCGAAAAAATAATCGGCTATGCAATAATCGGCTATGCAATGATATTTACCTGAAGACTGTGCAAATAAAGGTTCTTTGAAATCAGACAGATGATCTGGTAAACGCCGGGATCGCAACCACTGCTCGGTGATTGCAGAGTACAGAGTACAGAGATGGCTGCCAACCAATCTCCGACTGATCCCGACGCGCTCTTGAGCTTAGTCCAACGCATCAAAGAGCACTACCAAAAGCCGCCACGACCACTGCCAAAGCGCGGCAAGAAACGCGACTTCTCGGCGCTCTTCTTTTTGCTGTTGGCCGCTGTCGCCGTGACCTTGCGCACGTTCGGTAACTCCGAACTCCGCAGTCTGCTGGAGAAGGACCAGCGATTGCGCCAGACGATGGGATTTGAGCGCGTCCCGCAAGGCGACTCTGCATCGGGCGACGACTCTCAGGCCTTGTGCCCGAAGCCGAGCAGCAGACGAATTTCCGAAATAACCATGCCTTGAGCAATCTCGCGTCCGTCATCGCCGCGCCAGGCAAGCAAATACATAACGTTTATGGATCGCTCACAATTGCTAAAGATGTCGCGGGAGCAGCTCGATGAGCTGTTCAAGCAAAGCCTGCCCGGGGACATCCCCGAAGGTGAAGGCGCCGGCGCGCCCGTCATCTTTCCCGGCTCCTGGTTTGCGAAATTCTTCGCCTGGTTGACAAGATGGTTTCTGTGGCAAGGTAAAACCTTTGACGCCCGGGACGGCTCTCTGCGCAACCGCATCACGGCATTCAGCCTGCCGGCGATCAAGGCCAGGGTCTACAAAGCGCCGAGTTGGCTCGACGAGAAAGAGGCGATCGTCCTCGACTATTCGAGAACATCGCTGCTGGCGCACTGGATTCGCGACGAGATCCGCGAGGTCGCTCCTGGACTCTATCTCGGCAAAGTTTGGTGGGGCCGCCGCAGGCTCATTGATTTCATTGTCAGCTTTCAATACCAGCCTGCGGGCAAGTTTTGGCGGCGCCTCATTTCGGCTGTCTGTCTGGCAGTATTGATAATGGGCGTTTGGCTCGCCGCTCGACTGAGCAGTGATCGGGCAGGCGCCTACGAAGGCATCGAGGACCATTTCAAATACGGCTCCACCGGCGGGGAGCGTGGGTCTGGAATCCCGTATTCGATCTTCAAGCTGCTGCCGCGAGTTTTTTCGGACCACATACCTGGCACAGGCTACGACTCGTTCGGCTTCATTTACGAGAAGGACAAAGACGGTAATCTCAAAGACCTTCCGATCGGCTTCTCGAAACGCAACGTCATGGGCGTTGACCGGGTCTTCGTCAACTGCGCCGTCTGTCACGTCGGTTCGGTGCGAGACACGCCGGAGAGCGCGCCGCGCATTGTCGTGGGGATGCCGAGCAACACGGTTGACCTGCAGGGGTTCCAACGCTTCCTGATCGACTGTGTGAGGGATGAGCGATTTACGGCCCGGCGCCTCGTGCCGGAGCTCGCCCGGGATGGCGCGGAAGATTGGATCAACCGCCTTGGCCTGCGCTTGATCGGCGTCAACCTCATGCGCGAGCGGTTGCTCACGCTTGGCGACCGGTTCAAGTTCCTGGATGAAGAGCCGGATTGCGGTCCCGGTCGTTTCGACACCTTCAATCCGCCCAAGGCTCTGCTCAACTTCCGCATGGACCTTCTGTCCCCTGAAGAAAAGATCGGCCTTTGCGATTTCCCGTCAATATGGAATCAGGGCCAGCGCGAAGAGCGCAAGATGCAGCTCCATTGGGACGGCAATAATGACCGCGTGCGGGAGCGCAACCGCAGCGCCGCTTTCGGCGCCGGCGCTACGCCGCCGACGCTCGACCGCGAAAGCATCAAGCGAATCGAAGACTGGCTGCTCACAGCCAAGCCGCCGCCCTATCCATACCCGATCAATCAGACGCTCGCGGCCAGAGGCGCGCCGCTCTATGCGCAATACTGCGCGAGCTGCCACGGGAGGAGCGGCTCGGACTTCAGCGGCGAGGATGTCGGACGGGTCACGCCGATCGAAAAGATCAAAACAGACCGCTGGCGGCTCGATAGCTACACGTTCGAGCTCTGCGTGAACCAGAATCTTCTCTACGCCGGCTACGGCGACGAGCGGTTCTCGCACTTCCGCAAAACCTTCGGCTACGCGAACCAGCCGCTGGACGGCGTCTGGCTGCGCGCGCCCTATTTGCACAACGGATCGGTACCGACGCTGCGCGATTTGCTCGAGTCGGCGGAGCAACGCCCGAAAGAGTTTTACCGCGGCTACGATGTATTCGACCCGCAACGCGTCGGATTCGTCAGTAATCTCCCGGACGAGAGAGGGCGGAAGTTTTTCCGCTATGACACTACGCGCCCTGGCAACGGTAACTACGGGCATGAAGGCCCGGAATACGGTACGCATCTCAGCCCCGAAGAGAAGGACGCCATCGTCGAATATCTGAAAAGGTTCTGAACCCTACGCTTCGCCACGCGGTCGCGATTCGTGCGCCTCGTGACCGAGTGGGCGCCAGCCGCCGAAACAGGAGCGATCCACTTATGAGTCTGACTCCACGAAAGAAACGGAAACTTCTCATCATCCTCGTTGCGCTCGCCGTCCTCGGCGGGTCTATCGCCTGGTTCGCCTGGGACAAGTTCTTCCGCGAAGAGCCCGAACAGCAGTTCGCCAACGAGGCCGAGCGGTTCAAATATGGCTCTATCGGCGCAGAGGCCGACCGCGGCATTCCTTATTGGATTTGGATCGTACTGCCGCGAATTTTCAAAGATCTCATGCCAGGGCCGGGCGGTTACAGGTCGTTTGGGCTCGTATGGGAGGAAGGCAAGGAATTGCCCGTCGGCTTTACCAAGCGTGTCATTGGCTTCCCGCGTGTGGCCAACAACTGTGCGATCTGCCACACCGGCACATGGCGCAGCAAGCCGGGCGAAACGCCGCACGTGGTCGCCACCGCGCCGTCGCACACGGCCGACGTGCAGGGGCTCTTGCGGTTTTTCATCAATGTCGGGAAGGACCCGCGCTTCAACGCCGACACTGTTCTCGGCGAGATTGACCAGGTCACCAAGCTTTCTTTCGTTGATCGGCAGATTTACCGCTACCTTATCATCCCCTTCACTCGGAGGGCGCTGCAGCGGCAGGAGAGTCAGCTCGCGTGGATGAATCGCCACGGATGGCCCGCATGGGGCAAAGGCCGCGACGATCCCATGAATCTCACCAAGTATTTCATGACCTCGATGCCGGTTGATAATACGACCGGCCAAGCCGACTTCCCTTCCGTGTGGAACCTAAAAGCGCGTAAGGGGGAAGGCCTTTTCCTCAACTGGAGCTGCGACACGCCCGCCGTGCGCTCCGTGCTCATTGATTCCGCGCTCGGACTCGGCGCGCGCCCGAACGACTGGTTTCTACATCGAATGGAGCAACTCGACGACTTCCTGAGCTCCTGGCCGGCGCCGAAATATCCTTTCCCCGTTGACGACAACCTGGCAAAGGCCGGCGCGCCAATCTACGCCCGCCTGTGCGCTGAATGTCACAATCCGGGCGCGCCGCGAACGAATCGTTTGATCCCGATTGCGGAGATTAAGACCGACCGCGAGCGCATGGATACGTGGACACAGGCCGCGGCTGACGAGGCCAACCAGCGCGTGAAAGAGTTGGGCATCAACCGACCTAATATGGTGAAACAAGAAGGCTACCAGGCGCCGCCGCTGGACGGCGTCTGGCTGCGCGCGCCGTACCTGCATAACGGCTCAGTGCCGAATCTCCGTGAAATGCTCGAGCCGGAAGAGAAGCGCACGAAAGTTTTCTATCGCGGCTACGACGTTTACGACCCGGTCAATGTCGGGTTTGTCATCAGCGGGGCCGAAGCCGAGCGTCACGGCTGGAAACTCGACGTGCGCGAACGCGGCAATGGCAACCTGGGCCATAACTATGGCGCTACTCTCGCGCCTGACGACAAACGGGCGTTGCTCGAATACCTGAAGAAGCTCTGATTTCTTGGCCGTTGCGCTCATCTCGCGCTAGAATCGGCCTTCATATTTGCCCGCTGTTGCGTTTTTCGAGAGCCACGCAGGGCAGACCTCTATTGCCAATAGGTGCGATCCAGCGTTCGGTATTGCACCGCCTCGGAAATATGTTTCTCCGCGATCTGTCCCACGCCTTCCAAATCCGCAATTGTCCGGCTCATCTTGAGAATACGATCATACGCCCGCGCTGATAGACCGAGCTTCATAATCGCGCGTTCAAGGAGTTGCTGAGATGACGGGCTGAGCTGACAATATTTGCGGATGAGTCGTGGCGGCATCTGCGCGTTGCAGTAAACGCGCTCACCGGCGAAACGCTCTTGCTGAATTTTTCGCGCAATGACTACACGCTCGCGGATTTCGGCTGAGCCTTCACCGCTCTCCCGCGCCGATAGTTCGCTGACTTTGACGGCAGGAACATTGATGTGAATGTCAATTCGATCAAGCAACGGGCCGGAGATTTTTGAAATGTAACGCTGAATTTGCGGCGGCGTGCAGCGACATTCCCTGGTCGAGGCGCCATGGAACCCACAGTTGCAGGGGTTCATCGCCGCGACGAGCATGAAGCTCGCCGGGAAGGTCAACGACATCGCGGCGCGGCTGATCGTGACCCTCTGATCTTCGAGCGGCTGTCGCAGCACCTCGAGCACGTTCCGCTCGAATTCGGGAAGCTCGTCGAGAAAAAGCACGCCGTGATGCGCCAGGCTGACCTCGCCCGGTCTCGGGATCGAACCGCCCCCGATCAAGCCCGCGTCGCTGATCGTGTGGTGTGGCGAACGGAACGGGCGGATGGTTAGCAATCCGTGCGCGTCGGTGAAGCCAGCCACGCTGTGAATCTTGGTCGTCTCCAGCGCCTCCTCGAAGGTGATAGGCGGAAGGATCGACGGGATGCATTTGGCGAGCATCGTCTTGCCCGAACCGGGCGGGCCGATCATCAATATGTTGTGGCCGCCGGCCGTGGCGATCTCGATGGCCCGTTTGGCGCTCATCTGCCCGCGCACCTCGCGGAAATCGATAGGATATTGATTGGCGGCGCTGAACATCTCTTCCAGGTCGATTCGCATCGCCGCAGGCGGCGGATCGGAATTGAGAAGCGTGACGACCTCACGCAGATCTTTAACCGGATGAACTTCCAACCCGCTGACTACCGCGGCCTCGCGCGCGTTCTCAGCCGGCAGCAGCAGGCGTTTCAACCCCCGGCGCTTCGCGGCCACGGCTATGGGGAGCGCCCCGCGCACAGGTCGCACGCGCCCGTCCAGCGCCAGTTCGCCGATCAACAAGACGTCATCCAGTTCTTCGCGCTGCAAATCTCCGTTCGCGCCGAGAATCCCCACGGCGATCGGCAGGTCGAAGGCCGAGCCTTCTTTCTTCACGTCGGCAGGCGCCAGATTGATGGTCGTCTTGTGGATGGGGAAGAAGAAGCCGCAGTTGGTGATCGCCGCCCGGATTCGCTCGCGGCTTTCCCGCACGGCCAGGTCGGGCAGCCCCACGACGGTCACATAGGTCTCGCCCTGCGAATCTCCGGAGCGCGGAGTCAGATCGACTTCGACCTCGACCAACTCGGCGTCAATGCCGTATACTGCCGCGCTGAGGGTTTTAAACAGCACTCCACACCTCCACGTGTTGCGAATCGAGAAAAACTACGCTATCGAGAATTCAAGCGCTGAAGCCGGCAAAGAATCGCACAACTGAAAATCCTCCACAAGCCAAAGTAGACGAAGAGTGGCAGGGAATTTATACTCGGCCCTCTTCGTCCCGTAGGGACGGTTTGAGTTTAGGCAGGTGTTTCAACGCCTGCATTCGACGTGAAGAATTTTCCGCGTCGCGTAGCGACGGTTGAATCCACAATGATGGTCAGTTCAACCGTCGCTACGCGACGCGTGGATCGTTTGCCATCGCATGCAGGCCATAAATGACCTGCCTAAACTCAAACCGTCCCTACGGGACGAAGAAGGCCGCAGCAGTTACATTTTTATTTCCGAGAGGATTTATGTTTGCAGTGATTATGGCCGGAGGTTCCGGCACTAGATTCTGGCCCGCGAGCCGCGAGCGTTTGCCGAAACAGTTTCTGGCGATCACCGGCGAGCGCACTATGCTCGAAGAGACGCTTGCGCGCGCAGAACGTTTTACGCCGCCCGATCGAATCTCCGTCGTGGTCGGGCGGGTCCACGCCGATCTGACAGAGCGGATATTGTCAGGCAAGCCGGTTGAAATTCTGATCGAGCCTCGCGGCAGAAACACCGCCGCCTGCGCCGGACTTGCCGCGTTGCATGCCAAACGTGTAGCCGAAGATGAGCCAATAGTCCTGTTGCCGGCCGATCATTTCATCGCCGACGTCGATGGCTTCACGCGGACGATCCGCGCCGCCGCCGATGTCGCGCGCGGCGGCGCGATTGTTACCTTGGGCGTCGCGCCGACCAGGCCCGAAACCGGCTACGGTTATATTCACATCGGCGCCGAGGGCGGAGAATCTTTCGAGCAGTCCTATTTCAGGGTCCGCCGCTTCGTCGAAAAGCCAGATTACCAGACCGCGCTCGGTTACCTATCGAGCGGCGATTACCTGTGGAACAGCGGCGTCTTCATTTTCACCGCGCGAACCATCCTGCAAGAAATCGAAGCCTGCATGCCCGCGCTTCACGAGGGACTGACGGAGATCGAACACGCTATTGACACGCCCGATTACGACGCGGCAGTCGAGCGCGTCTACGACAGGATCGAATCCGTCTCGATTGATTACGGCGTGATGGAGAAGACCTCGAAGCCGATCTACGTCTTAAAGGCCGAATTCGGCTGGAGCGACGTGGGAAGCTGGCAGGCGTTGTACGATCTTCGCCGCGCCGAATGCGACGGGCAGGGCAACCTGTCGCTCGGCGATTCGAGGATCATTGACGCGAAACGCAACCTGGTCTTCTCGACCACCGACCGCAAGGTCGCGCTGCTGGGCGTTGAAGGCCTGGTAGTTGTCGACACGCCGGACGCGGTGATGGTGGCGAGGCTGGATCGTTCGCAGGACGTGAAGCGTTTTGCCGATCAGTACCGCGAGCGGTAGAGTGGGACAGACTTTAGTCTGTCCGTAGCATTAATGGGGACGGACAGACTAAAGTCTGTCCCACTCTACTGATCCCGCGCGAGCGCCGGGAGGCCGGCTTTGTCGGGGTATTTTGCAGTCACGTTGGCGTAAAAATTCCGAATGATTTCCATGTCGGCTTCGATGTTTCCCGTGGGATAAAGCGTCGGCCCCACGCCCGAGACCTTACGTTTGTAATCAATGAACGCCATCGCTATCGGGATCTCCGCGCCCAGCGCGATGTAATAAAAACCCGACTTCCAGTAGCTGACTTTGCTGCGCGTGCCTTCCGGCGGAATGGTCAGAATCAGCTTTTCGCTATTGCGGAACATCTCTACTGATTGCGCTACCATATTCTTAGACGCGGACCGATAGACCGGGATGCCGCCCATCCATCTGAACAAAAAGCCGAGTGGCCGCCGGAACAGCGTATGTTTTCCTAGCCAACAGGCTTTGACACGTAAGGCAAAGGCCAGGCTCAACAGGACCGGCAGGTCCCAGTTGGATGTGTGAGGCGCCGCGATCACAACCAACTTGTCGACGTCGGGCAATCGCCCCTCCAATCGCCACCCGAAAACTTTCAGGAAGGAGAAGGCCAGGCCGCGCATCAGAGGGCTTATTACAGGTGTATCGAATATTGTATAGCGCATTGATTAAATGAACAGTTTACTGAAGCGCATAAATCGGCGGAGCCTTTGGAGTGCGGGTGCTCGGAACCGCTTTGGTAGTCCACTTCGATACTCTGGCAATGATGGAAAGGAAGCCCACTGCATCTCTTGTACCGGAAGTCTGTAGAATCCGCAAATGACTACCAAAGCGGTTCCGAGCACCCGCACTCCAAAGACTGTCGCCATTTCATGTAGTCGACCATATTCACAACTTTAATTTGCGCACGCTTCAATTTACTCAAAGTCTTCCACCAAAGGATCGATCAGGTCTTTAGGGATGCGATTGCGTTCGATGTGCGCGTTGATTTCGTCCTGATGATCGCTGTAATAACTTGAAGCGATGACTTTCATTTCTAACCTCGCAAAACTAAAACAATTGGTCGGTGAGAATCACATCAGATTCACCGGGTCGACCTCAACCGTAATCATCTTCAAATCCTGCCCGATCTCTTTCAACTCCGCCATCGCCGCGTCCAGCGCCTCGCGCGCCTGGCGACGATACCGGGTCTTGATCAGCACCTGCATTCGGTGTTCGCCCTTCAATCGCGCCAGCGGGGCGGGGGCCGGGCCCAGGACCTTCAAGACCTTCTCGGCATCGGCCTCTTTGAGCAGCCGCGACAGTTCGGAAGCCGCGAAAGCCGCCTTGGCGAAGTCTTGGTGTTTGACCAAGGCGTTGATCAGCGCGACGAACGGCGGGTAATGCATGTTGCGGCGGAAGTTGATCTCGTGGTCGTAGAACTTTTCGTAGTTCTGCTCGCGCGCGTATTCGAGCGCGTAATTTTCGGTGTGATAACTCTGGATGATGACGCGCCCGGGTTTTTCGCCCCTGCCCGCGCGGCCCGCGACCTGGGTCAGCAATTGAAACGTCCTTTCGGAGGCGCGGAAATCCGGCATGCCGAGCCCCGCGTCTACAGAGATCACGCAGACCAGAGTCACGTTGTGGAAGTCGTGTCCCTTGGCGATCATCTGAGTGCCGACCATCAGGTCGATGTCGCCGGCGGCGAATTCATTGATCAGCTTTTCAAAACTCCCCCGCCGCCGCGTGGTGTCGCGGTCCAGGCGCGAGATGCGGAGTTTGGGGTACATCTCTTTCAACAACGCCTCGATCTGTTCGGTCCCCTCGCCGACGTAGTAGATGTACGACCCGTCGCACTGATGGCAAGCGCGCGGGATGCGCTCCTGGTGGCCGCAGTAATGGCAGATCAATCGCGCGTCGAATTTGTGATAGGTCAGCGCCACGCTGCAATTCGGACAGGTCGCGCGATAGCCGCAGCCCCGGCAGAGCATGAAGGACGAATAGCCGCGGCGATTGAGCAGCACCAGCGTCTGCTCGCCGCGCTCGTGATTTTCGGAGATGCGGGCGAGCGCCTCGTCCGAGAATATCCGCTGCTGGCCGTACTTCTCGAAGACCCGGCGCATGTCGACGGTCTGGACTTCGGCCAGCGCCCGCCCGCCAATGCGCTCGTCGAGTTTCAGATAGGCGTATTTGCCGGTGTGGGCGTTGTGGAACGACTCCATCGATGGCGTGGCGCTGCCCATGATGATCACGGCGTCGGCCAGATGCGCGCGCATGATCGCAGTGTCGCGCCCGTGATAGCGCGGCGTCTCCTCCTGTTTGTACGAGGCTTCGTGCTCTTCGTCGACGACGATCAGGCCGATGTTTTCCAGCGGCGCGAAGACGCCCGAACGGGCGCCAATGCAGACTCGGGCTTCGCCTTGACGGATGCGATTCCATTCGTCAAGGCGTTCGCCGTCCGAGAGCGACGAATGCAGAATGGCCACGGCGTCGCCGAAGTGCGCGCGCAATCGCCGCGCGAACATCGGCGTCAGAGAAATCTCCGGCACGAGCATCAGCGCCGATTTGCCACAGGCTACGGCGGCTCGCATCGCGCGGATGTAGATTTCGGTCTTGCCGCTGCCAGTCACGCCATGCAGCAGGAACGCCGCGTAGCGGCCTTCGTCCAGTTTCGCGACGATCTGATCGAGCGCCGATTGTTGTTTCTGATTGAGCCTCAGGTCGCCGTCGTCGAGCGGGCGGTAGTCTTTGAGGGGGTCGCGGCGGACTTCGCGCGTGAAGACCTCGACGTAACCGCGCTTTTCCAGCGTGCGGACCACCGACGCGCTGACGCCGGCCATCTCGATAAGTTGGGCGAAAGCGACAGGCTCGCCCGACTCGAAGAGGGTTTTGATCACACGCTCCTGTTGTTCGTTGAGCGGTTTGCCGCCTTCGATGGGCGCGCGCTGGACCAATCGCGCGGCCTGCTGCCGCTTCGGTTTGACCTGGGCCGATTGAAGCCGACGCGTGATGGTGATGTAGCCCGCGCGTTCGAGTTCGCGCGCGATGGCCGAAGCGCGAGTCTTGTTAAACTCCTTCGCCAACGCCCCGGCGTCGACCATTCCGCTTTCGGCGATCCGGGCGAGCGCCTCCATCTTCGCCGAGTTCACGCGCTTGCCGCCTGCCCCTGCAATCGCGGCACGGCCTTCGTTGGTGATTGAAAAGATCGTTTCGGCCTCGGAGTTGATGCCGGCGGGCAGACTCGATTTGATCGTCTCGCCCCACGGCGCGTAATAGTAATCGGCGATCCACTTCGTCAGATTGAGCAACTCGGCCGTGACCAGAGGCTCGGCGTCGAATAACTCTTCGACGTCTCTGATCTCGAAGCCTTCCTCCTGTTGGCCCGTCTCTTCGAGCGTTTCGTGAATGTCGACGATGTAACCGGTCAGCAACTGTTTGCCGAACGGGACCAACGCGCGGCAACCCGCCTTGGCGTTCGCGGCGAAGCTCGCGGGCAGCCGGTAAGTGAACGTCTGATGTACGTTGAGCGGAATGGCGATTTCGGCAAACATCTTATTTGATTGCGGATTGCGGATTGCGGATTGCGGATTGCGGATTGCGGAGATTAGCCACAGAGCCACAGAGCCACAGAGTTAATTAACAGAGGATGATCTTCACCTTTGCCGTGCGTTTCTCTGTGGCTCTGTGGCTCTGTGGCTAAGCCCTGCCGCAATCCGCAATCCGCAATCCGCAATCACTGATCTTCGGTCCTCTTCACCTGATAGACTCGGTATCCGGCATAATCGATCGTCACAGGGTAGAGGTTTCCAAAATAGGTTTCGTCAACCCCCAGTTCCGCCCGTTCGGCAGGCCCGACGATCACGTAATCGACGCCCAATCTGGAAAGCGGCTCTGTCATTTGCGCGCCGCCCTTATAAATCGTTTTGACGTCGAGTTCGCGCTGCGCGTAATCGAGGCCGTGCGTCCACAGGTGGCCCGGATAGCCCATAGCCGACCGGCGTCCCGAAAGCGCCACGACCGAGTTGTGTATCGGCGCGTGCAGGATCAATGCGCGGGGCGGAGTCTTCTCGCGCAGCAGCGCCGCAACCTCAAGCTCGGCCTGCCCGAATACCTCGACGTTTTCAGCGGGTGATAGCGCGCGCGTCACGTCCAGCGCGCCGGAAAACGTCAGCCCGATCAGCGCCGCCGCCGCCAGGCCGCGGACGACGATGAATCGCCGCGTGAACAGAAAAGCCAAAGCTGCGGCGACAAACGGCGCCGAGGCGAGCGACCAATAGACCAGGACCTTGATGTTGTCCCACGTCCACGGCGCCAGCGCCACGATGTTCGGTATGAAGAACCACAGCGCGAAAGGCGAATAGAAGAGCGCCTGCCGCGAGCTTGTGATCTTTCTGACCAGCAAGGCCGCAATCAGGAGCAGGATAAGGATTCCGGCGTTGACCATCCAGAAGAGCAGCGGATTCGCGTCTCCGGCTTCCCACCACTTATCAAGCGGTTTGAATAACTGAGTTCTGATCTGCGTGCCGCTCAAATACCATGCCTGTGGCGCGGCCAGCGCGGCCATAGGGGCAAAAAACGCAATCCAATCCCACGACCTAAACAGAACAACCATCAAAGCGCATGCGATTACCACCGAAAAAAAACCGTGCGAGTGGAGCATCGGCAACATGCCCGCGAGAATTCCGGCGGAGAGTAGATAGAGGCGGGAGCGGGAGAGCGGGAGAGCGAGGGAGCGGGAGAGCGGGAGACGAGGAGAATTTGAATCTCCAACTCTCTCGCTCTCTCCCTCCCTTGGTCCCTTACTCCTTCGCTCCCTCGCTCTCCCGCTCTCCCGCTCTCCCGCTCTCCCGCTCCCTCGCTCTCCCGCTCTCCTCATTTCTTCAACCGCCATCCACCACAGGGCGATAATCATCGTCACAAAGGGCAGGCCGAAGAGCATCGAGCGCTGTGGGATGAGCAGCGTCGTGAAGACATTGCCCCATCGCAGCGGGACGGCGCCAGAAGCCAGCGCCAACTCGGCGTTCATTGTGTAAGTTTTTGGTAGGTGTGACAAAAAATTGAGCAGGCCGCCCGATTGCGCTCCGAATTCGCGGAAGAAGTTGATGAATCCCAGTCCGCCGTTGAAGAGGAAGATCACGGGAGCGATGCGCGCCGCTACAATGTTGTTGAACATCTTCAGCGTAAGCGCTTCAATCAGGCGAACGAGCGCCAGCGCCAGCGCCAAATTTTCGACGAAGAAGGCGGAGCGCCAATCGGCGCCGCATCGTATAAAGAATGCAGTCAGAAAATCTATCAGGAACGGATAAGTGAACTTCATTCCGGCGAAGATCGGGTTTTGCGGCGGCAGGTTCTCGCCGTAAGCGAACGAAGTTATCACGCTGAAATGAAAAGGCAGGTCGCCGTAATTGTTCGCCGGCGCGGTATGCATCCCGCCGGGATAAAACATCACGACGCGCAAGAACAACCACGCGAGCAGCGCCGCCCACGCGACGTAATAGACGCCGCCGCCAAGGCTCAGACCGCATTGGCGCAAGGCGGCGGCGATTCGTCCTCGACCGATGAATCGGACCTGAACCGCCAGGCCGATTGCGAATATTGCGACCGTGACGCTGATTGAGATGGCGTTCAGACCCATCGGCAGCGCGGCCAGAAAAGCGACCCAGGAGAGGGCGGCGATCCCAAAGACCGAACCGATCGCAATGCGAGTCGACGCGTGTGTCTTTTCGATAACAGGCAGTGTCAATAAGGCGCCATTTGCTACGGCCAAAAGCGAAATGGAAATTACGAACAGAGTTCCCATACAAATACGTGGTTCGTCGTTTATGCAACTACACAACGGCGTGCGCCGTCATATATCGTGAGTCGCAATAGTAGTCGCGGGCAATCACGCTCATTCATTGTGACAGAAACTACAATCAAAGCGAATGAGTTCCCCTAAACTAAAAGTTGGCTCCAGGCGTGGGATAAGGCGTGAAGTGTGGCGGCCCCCCCCGGGAAAGCATCTCCCAACCATTGGCTATATCTTCATTCTCCCGTTCGTCTGATTTCAGGAGAAGGCAGCTTGACCGAGTGTGAGCGCGCCTTCTATAGTCGATTTGCAATTAACGTTCCTTGCAAAATCGGCGCAACATCGGTTTCAAATGCGCTTAATTAAGGAGAAGTATGAAAGAGACTCATGTGTCGAACCGAGCAACAGCCGTATTCACAGTGAAAAAAGAAGCCGAAGCTAATCTCCCTACTGAGTTCGGCCATTTTCGCATCGTCGGGTTTCGCAGCGCGACCAGCGACGAAGAGTTCGTCGCCCTGGTCAAAGGCGAAATCAACCCCGATCATGCGACGCTTGTCAGAATTCACTCCCAATGTTTAACAGGCGATGTTTTCCATTCTTTGAAATGCGATTGCGGCCCCCAACTCGAACGAGCGATGAAGATGGTGCAGGCGGAAGGCCGCGGTATCATAGTTTATCAGCATCAGGAGGGGCGCGGGATCGGGATCACCAACAAAATCCGCGCCTACGCCTTGCAGGATGAAGGGGCCGACACCATCGAGGCCAACCTACGTCTGGGCTTCGAAGCCGACCATCGAAGATACGACCAATGCGCCGAGGTGATCAAACTGCTCGGCGTGGGACGCGTCCGCCTGATGTCGAACAACCCCGACAAACTCCGCGCGCTGTATGAGGCCGGCCTCGAAGTCGTGGAGCGCGTCCCCCTCGAAATCAAGCCGAATGCGCCCGCATTCCAATACCTGGTCGTGAAGAAGGAGAAGATGGGCCACCTGCTGCAGTTGAATGGTATCTTCTGATTGCGGATTGCGGATTGCGGATTGCGGATTGCGGATTGCGGATTGCGGATTGCGGATTGCGGATTGCGGATTGCGGATTGCTACGGTGAAGACATGCCTTGTCACTCGCCAATCCGCAATCCGCAATCCGCAATCCGCAGTAAATTGACTCCCATCCGCCTGGCCAATTGATAAGTCAACTGCACAGGCAGGCCCACGACGTTTGAGTAACTGCCTTCGATGCGTTCGACGAAGAGCGAAGCGTGTCCCTGGATGGCGTAGGCTCCCGCTTTGTCCATGGGCTCTCCGGTGGAGACGTACCATTTGATTTCGGCGTCGCTAAGCTCGGCGAACTTGACCCTCGTCGAGGACACGGCGGAAATGACCCGGTCTGCGCGCGCCAGGGTGACGCCGGTCAACACTTCATGCCATTGCCCGCTCAAAGCGCGCAACATTCGCCCGGCCTCTTCCACATCCACGGGCTTGCCGATGATCTCCCCATTGATGACCACTGTGGTGTCTGCGCCGAGCGCCAGTTCGTCGCCCCGGACGACCGCGCGCGCTTTCTCGCGCGACAGTCGCACGACGTAATCGCGCGGCGGTTCGTTCGGCCCAATCGTTTCGTCGACGTCGGCGGCGCGAACTGTGAAGTCGATTCCCGCGGCGCTCAATAGCTCCGCGCGGCGCGGGGATGAGGAAGCTAAAATAAGCATAAACTTGTCGCTAAAACGCTTTTTGTCTACACTGGCACAGTGCCGCCCGCGAGCGGCGCTGTACGAAACTCCCGCGTTTTGATTTAGACTATCGGTTCTGCGGAAACGCGATGATTTCATCATAGAGCAGCGCTTATGTCTAACAGCAAACGAATTATCTCGCTGACGGTCGTCTGCCTATTCGCTCTCGCCGCAGTAATCGTCAACCGCGCGGCGACGCGCGCTCTCTCTTTCAAGCAAACGCCGCAACCTCCCCCAAAACCCCAACAGGAGCGTGAAGCGCTGGCGAAGAAGCCCGCCCCGTCGGGCACGCTCGAGGATCGCTTGGACAAAGACGACGGTTACGGAATAGTTCTGTTCTATTCGATGGGCATCCGCGGCAATCTGGAGGTTTGCGGTTGTCCGATCCATCCGCTCGGCGGGGTGGCCCGACGGACTGGCTACATCGACGCCTTCCGCAAGCGCAGCCCCGACGCCGCGATCCTTCAGGTCGACGCCGGATACATCTTCAGCGACGACATGAACCTCGAAGGGACGGATTTGCGCGCCGACGCGAAGTTAATGAACGATTGGATCGTCCGCGCCAACGAGGTGATGGGCCTGGATGTGGTCAATCTGGGATTCCGCGATCTGCTTTACGCCGGCTCCCTGTTGAAAGCCGACGCGAAACTCAAGCCGGAAAAGTCATCTCTTATTTCGGCTAACGTCAAGGCCATGAATGCGGGCGACGCGGATCGCGCGAGGCCCGCGCCCTATGTCATCAAAGTCGTCACGGGCAAGAGATTGCCTCAACCGGTCCGCATAGCCTTCATCGGCTTGAGCGACATGACGCCGGACGAGCGTAAAGACCTGGAGGCGAAGAGCGGTTTCGTGATCGAAGATCCGCTCGCCGCGGCGAAAGCCGCGTTGGCGGAAGTCCGCGACAAGGCCGACGTCACTGTCGTCGTCGGCTATCTGAGTTTGCGGACGGCCAACAAGCTGGCGATGCAGAACGAGGACCTCGATCTGATCATCGCGGCCGACGAGCGTGGCGTCGTCTTCGACCCGAAGCAGGTCAAAAACGCGCTGGTCGTTTTCGCGGCCAGGGAGACCAAGCATCTGGGCGAGTTGCGGTTTTACACCGACGCGGAGGGCATAGTCGAACGCTTCACCGCTCGATATGTCGAGTTGGATGAAATCATACCCGACGACCCGCGGATGGCCGAGATCACGGCCAGCGCGCGCAAGGAGATCGACGTGGTCCAGACGCGGTTGGCCGAGGAGGAGGCCGCAGTGATCGCCGGAAAGCCGCTGAACACGCCGTTCACGCTTTCGGAATCTTGCGCCCAGTGCCACAAGGCCGAATACGAAGTCTGGAAAAATTCGCGCCATTCGCACGCGTTCGCCGCGCTCGAAGAGAAGCAGAGGATGTTTGACGGCAATTGCGTAGGCTGTCACTCGCTCGGCTACCGCGATCGGGGGTTCGTCAGCGTCAAAGCCACGCCGCAATTCGCCAACGTCCATTGCGAATCCTGTCACGGCCCCGGCGCCGAACATATCAAGGCGCCGACCGCCGAAAATTACAAGACGCCGTCGAAAAACCAGAGCTGCCTGGTTTGCCACGACCGCGACAACAGTCCCGACTTCGACTTCGAGAAGTATTGGCCGGTCATCGCGCACAAGAACTCGTTCGAGCCGGAGGCCGCCGCGCCGGCAAAAGCGCCAGTCAAAACGCGCCCAGGCGCCAAGCGGCGAGTGAGGAAGAAGTGATTAGTGGGCAGTGGGTAGTGGGCAGTATACGTTCACTACCCACTACCCACTACCCACTGCCCACTGCCCACTGTTTTATGAACAGCCTGCTCAAAATGCTGCCGATGATGCTCCGCCTTTCGGGCGACAACGAAGAGGTGCGAGAGCAGGCGGTGTTCGTCGTGTGGCGCGCTGTCGCAGGCCCTCAGGTCGCATACAATTGCGTTCCCTTTCGGCTTTATCAGAAGCGCCTGGTCATCGCGGCTCTCGACCTGGCCTGGAAAAACCAGATGGAGCGGTTGAGCGGCCAGTACCTGTTCAGGATCAATTCGCTGCTCGGCGGCCCCTATGTGACCTTCATCGAATTCCGCATCGACCGCGAAACCGTGCTCGGCGGGCGCCCGCCGGACCCGAAGAGATTCGAGTGGCGTCACACTGAAGAGATCGAAGCGGAGCTGATGCCGGCCGCAGGCCGAATCAAAGACGACTCGCTGCGCGAACAGTTCTTGCGCGCGGCGGCGAAGTGTTTGGAAAGAAATGGAGGATAGAAGATGTCAGATGTCAGATGTCAGATGTCAGTGAGACCTTTTCGCTGACATCTGACATCTGACATCTGACATCTTTCCGTTGATGCCTATCACACAGACTGAAGTCGAAAAGGTCGCCGCGTTGGCCAACCTTGAACTTACGGCCGAAGAGAAAGAGCTTTTTTCGAATCAACTCGCGGCGATCGTCGAATATGTCGATCAACTCAACGAGCTCGACACGTCCGCGGTCGAACCCTGGCGTCATCAGAGCGCGGGAGTGGTCCAGACCTCTTACGCCACGCGCGCCGACAAGGTCGAGACCAGCCTGGGACAGCAAAAGGCGCTGGAGCAGGCGCCGGAGCGCGACGAGGGCCATTTTCTGGTTCCGCGCGTCATCGGAGGTTGAACTGGGGAGGTTGAACTGGGGAGGTTGAACTGGGGAGGTTGAACTGGGGAGGTTGAACTGGCGTCCACATCGAACAAAAACAGCGAAGAACTGGCCGAGGCGCAGCAGGCGCTCATGCTTCTCGAAGAGGAGATATTCACTGCGGTCAAGAACCGGGATACGAGCGCTCTCGAACGCGTTCTGACGGACGACTTTGTTTACCGAAGTCCGGGCCGGCAAGTCGCCAGGGGCGATTTCCTTGAACTCTGCGCCGCTTTCCCATATGAAATCATTTCGATTCAGGGAGAAGATTTGAGCGTGAATGTTTATGGGAACATTGCCGTGGTTACCGGACTGCAGATCGCCAAGACGGCGGGCGACGAAGGCGAGGAGGAGAAGAGCGCGGTTGCATTTACCGACGTCTTTGTGAAACAGAAAGGTAAATGGATGCTCTCGCTGGCGCATGCCGTGGATTTACCTGCCGGGCTGATTCAGCGCGGCTAAAAGCGCTTGCACGGGTCGAAACTTTTGCCTATCCGCTCAACTATGAATCCGACTATCGCCGAACTTCATAAACTCTACGCTTCGGGCGAGGCCAGCCCGAGCGAGGTTTGCCGCGCCGCTCTGGATCGAATCGAAAGGGATAACGGCCAGCTCAACGCGTACATCACGATCAACCGCGAATCGGCTTTGAGGCAGGCCGCCGCGATGGACGCCGATATTCAAGAGGTGATCCGGCGGAAACCGCTGGCGGGCGTCCCCGTCGCGGTCAAAGACAACATGCTCATAGCCGGCGTTCGCACGACCTGCGGCTCACGCATCCTGGGCAATTACGTCCCGCCTTACACGGCGACGGCCGTCAAGAAGCTCGAAGAGGCCGGGGCGATCATTATCGGCAAAACCAACCTGGACGAATTTGCGATGGGCAGTTCGACCGAGAATTCGGCGTTCGGCGCCGTGCGCCATCCTCTCGACCAGGAGTTCGTGCCGGGTGGAAGCTCGGGCGGTTCGGCGGTTGCGGTCGCGGCCGGGCATACGCCTATCGCGTTAGGCTCAGACACGGGTGGCTCGATCCGCCAGCCGGCGTCGTTCTGCGGCGTCATCGGGTTGAAGCCGACTTACGGACGGGTCTCGCGCTACGGTCTGGTGGCCTTCGCTTCGTCGCTGGATCAGATCGGGCCGTTCGCGAATAACGTCAACGACGCGGCGCGCGCGCTCCAAGTAATTTCGGGCCACGACCGCCACGATTCGACTTCGGCCAACGTGGCCGTCCCCGATTATCTGAGCGCGCTCGACGGCGACATCAAGGGGTTGAGAGTGGGAGCTCCGCCCGAATGTTTCGGCGCCGGCCTCGATCCGGAGGTGAAGGAGAATGTCGAAGCCGCGATTCGCAAACTCGCCCGTAGAGGCGCCGAGATCGTCGAGGTCAGTCTGCCGCACATGAAATACGTGATCGCGGTCTATTACATCATCGCCACCGCCGAAGCCTCGTCGAACCTGGCGCGTTACGACGGCGTTCGCTACGGCTTTCGCGCCGAAGAGGCGCGCACGCTCGCGGAAATGTATCGTAAGACTCGCGACGAGGGCTTCGGCGACGAAGTCAAGCGGCGAATCATGCTAGGCACGTTCGTCTTGTCGTCGGGCTACTATGACGCCTACTACGAGAAGGCGCAGCGCGTGCGTTCGATGCTGGCGAACGATTTCGCCGAGGCGTTCAAGAAGTGCGACGTGATCGCCACGCCCACCGCGCCCACACCGGCGTTCAAGATCGGGGAAAAATCGAATGACCCGCTGGCGATGTATCTGAGCGATATTTACACGGTGACGGTCAACCTGGCCGGAGCCCCCGCGATCAGCGTCCCGTGCGGCCAATCGAGCGCGGGATTGCCTATAGGCTTGCAGTTGATCGGGAACCATTTCGACGAGGCGCGGCTGCTCAACGCGGCCTACGCTTACGAACTGGCCTAAATCAAAGCACAAACCTTTGGGACAAAGACTTTGCCACAGAGGTCACAGAGGCCACAGAGAAAAACAGGAGGAATGAATTTTCGTTCTTCTCTGTGTTCTCTGTGTTCTCTGTGGCAATTCAAAGGTCATGATCTCAAGCGCCGTCATCAAACTTTGCGAAGCGGTTAAGCAGGCAGGCGGGCGGGCGCTGCTTGTCGGCGGGTGGGTGCGCGATTTTGCGCGCGGGGTCGAAAGTGTCGATTACGACATCGAAGTTTACGGACTCGAAGCGCCGGTCTTGCGTTCGTTGATTGAAGCGCACGGCAAAGTTGATGCGGTCGGCGAAGCGTTTACTGTTTACAAAGTCCGGTTGCGCGAACGGGAGCGGCGGAGGAGTTTCGTCGTTGACGTCAGCCTTCCGCGTCGCGAATCCAAGACGGGGCGGGGGCATCGCGGATTTGTGATTGAAGGCGACCCGTGGATGAGTATTGAGGAGGCCGCGCGCCGCCGCGATTTCACCATCAACGCGATGATGTACGACCCGCTCAAGGACGAAATCCTCGATCCTTACGGCGGGCGAGAAGACATATCGCGCGGGATCATCCGCGTCGTCGATCAGAACACTTTCGTCGAAGACAGCCTGCGGGTTTTGCGCGCGATGCAATTCGCCGCGCGCTTCGAATACTCGATTGATCCGGCGACGATCGCCTTATGTCATACGATTGACCTTTCCGATCTGCCCGCCGAACGGATCTGGGCCGAGGTCGAAAAATGGCTGCTGCAATCGCGCCGGCCTTCGATCGGCTTGCGGGCGGCGCGCGATCTCCGTGTAGCCGAAAAACTCTGGCCCGAGATTCATGCGCTGATCGATTGCCCGCAAGACCCAGTCGCCCATCCCGAAGGCGACGTCTTCATTCACACCGGAATGGTTTTAGACGAGGCGCGGAAGCTGATTGACGATCTGCCGTGGACGAAACAGATCGCGGTAATGCTCGGCGCGCTCTGCCACGATTTTGCCAAGCCGTATACGACGAAGGTCGAGGGTGGCCGGATCAAGGCGCGGGAGCACGAGATGATGGGCGTCGAGATCACTGAAGCGTTTCTCGACCGGCTCAAACTTTTCACCCTCGACAATTACGACGCGCGGCGCCAGACGCTCGCGCTGGTCGAACTCCACGCCGTTCCTCACCAATGGTTCAAAACCCCCGAAGCGATAACCGACGGGATGTTCCGGCGACTGGCCTTGAAGACCGAGATCGATCTGCTCTACCGCGTCGCGCGCGCCGATTGCCTGGGGCGCAAAGGCGATTTCAAAGCCGAAGCCGAAGTGTGGTTCATCACCCGCGCGCGCTCTCTCGGCGTCGAAGTGCGCCCGCCGAAGCTACTCCTGATGGGGCGTCACGTCCTCGACCTCGGGCTCCAGCCGGGCCCGCGAGTCGGCGAGATCATCCGCGCCGTTTACGAGATGCAACTTGACGGAGAGGTCGCGACGCTCGATGACGCGATCGAAGCGGCGCGAAAGATAATCGAAAGAAATGATTAATAGCCACAGAGATCACAGAGAGCACAGAGAAATTATCGATTCCCTATGGCGGTTAGCAAATGCGTGTACGGTGTGGGGCGATTTGTTTATTCGCCCTGTTTGTGGCCTCGCCCGATCAGGAGTCCAATCGGGAAAGAGGCGCGAGTAAACAACTCGCGCCACAACCCGTACACGCATTTGCTAACCGATCTACTTGTCCCCTCTGTGCCCTCTGTGGGCTCTGTGGCTAACAAGATAGGGCTTCGAGGGTGAATTTCGCCAACTTGATCTTCTCTTCCAACCCGCTCATTACTGTATCAGTCACGCAGACTTTCAATCCCAAATCTTCGATCTCGGGCTTCGCCGCTTCGTCCTGAACGTCGAGGATGAAGACGTCTGCGACGTCGGAGTAGAGCCGCGCGACTTGCGCCGCCGAGACTTGCATGCCGAGATCGGCGAGCATTCTGTCAGTAGGGCCTTTGAGCGACGCGCCGCCGACAACGGGGCTGATCGCGACCACCGGCGCTTCCGCGCGTTCAAGCAGATCGCGCATCCCCGGGACGGCCAGGATCGGGCCTATGCTGATCAGCGGGTTGCTGGGGCAGATGATGATGGCGTCGGAACTCAGGACGGCCTCGGCGACTCCGGGGGCGGGTTTCGCCGATTCGATGTATTCAAAACGGATGCCGGTGACTTTAGGTTGGGCGCGGCGTTTGACCAGGTATTCCTGGAAATGCATCTCGCCTTCGGCAGTGATGATTGTCGTGGGCGTGTGGGTGTCAGTCATCGGCAAGACGCGCGATTTGACGCCGAGCGCCGTTCGCAGTCTTTCGGCTATCTCCGAAAGCGGAAGTCCTTGCCTCAGTTGTTGCGCGCGGAAAATGTGTGCGGCCAGGTCGCGGTCGCCCAGATTGAACCAGCGTTCGGTTTGCGTGTAGCCGAGAAGTTGTTCGAGGCAGTTGAAGGTGTCGCCGGCCAGTCCCCAGCCGGTTTCCGGGTTGACCGCCCCGGCCAGCGTGTAGGTGACGATGTCCAGGTCGGGCGCGATGTACAGCCCGAACATCTCGATGTCGTCGCCCGTGTTGACGATGATCGATATCTCTTCGGGCGGCGCGACCCGACTCAACCCCTCGAGGAATTTTGAAGCGCCGACTCCGCCGGCCAGGGCAGTGATCATAAGAACAGCATTGGGCGCTTTTGCGCGATCAGACCACACTCGTGGGCCAGATCGAAATAGGCGTCCATCCCCCGGAGGTTCTCGTCGTCCAGATCGTAATTGACATTTTGCGAAAGGTAATCGAGCAATTCGCTGCGGGGCAATTCCAACTCGGACGTGTATTGCGTCGCGATCTGCTCAATATGGTCAACTCCCTCGCGTTTGGCCGCGATGAGATCATCCACCAGTCCGGACAGTCTGGGCAGGTCGGGCGCTCTGTCGCAGACGTCTTCGCGCGCGGCCCAGACGGCGAAGACGAACGGCAGTCCCGTCATTGCCCGCCACTCTTCGGCGAGGTCGTAAATCTTCAGATCGAGGCCCCTGGCCGAGGCCTCCAGCCTCATCGCCGGATCGCCGATGACCAGCGCGGCGTCGGCGTCATCGAACAGGTTCCGGACTTCTACCAATGGCCCCATTGCGCGTTCGGCGCATTCGGGCAAAAAACCGTATCGCCGCAGGAAGAGTATCTTGACCAGCGTCTGAGAAGTGCGTGACGCGGGATCGAGCGTCAGCCTGCGAACCTCTTCGAGCGGGCGGCGCGAGGCTATAAGAACGCTGCGGACGCGTTTCTTAGAGGCCACGGCGATTTCCGGCACGATCCGCAAACCGGGGATGCGCTGAAGCTCGATCACCGGGATCAAAGCGATTTCGCACTCTCCCGCCCGGAGCATTTCGGCGCACCGCGAAGGCGCCTCGTCCCCAATGAAATCATAGCTTTTACGGAGAAAACCTTGAGTGAAACTGTAAACCAGCGGCGCGGAGTTCAGATAGGTCGAGGCTGCTATGCGCATAAACATAAATGACTTACGAGCGATTGGGTTTTACGATGGGAACCCATTCTAACATGTCGCGTCCGCCGCGCCGCAAAAACTTGACTTACGCCCCAACAATAAAATTTTCTGGACAGGCAAAAAAACTGTGCTACACTCCGTCTGTTCCTTCCTGTGGTTCTAACAAAACAAGGAATAATCACTGAAAATCGAAGTGAAAGGACTGGTGTCTCTTTTTATGAAGCTATCAGCACATGCCCTGCGCTCACTCCAGGAATTGGACGATACGGGGCGCGAGGCCGTCGAGCAAATCGTCCGCGCGCACATCCGCGCATGCCGCTTGAACGGGTTCCAACCTGAAAATCTCGAGCGGGTTTACCAGGAAGCCATTGAAATTATCCGGCTCGAAGGGCCGCCGAAGAAAGATCTGGCGATGTCGGCCAACAAATACGAACCGACTCGCCGTTATGAGCAGTATCGAAGCCCTAGGGCATTGTGACCGCGCCGGCTTCAACTCGATCTCCTGTTTTGAGACAACACCAGTGGCGTTTAAATTCATTAGGGATGTAAGGCGCCGCACTTGATCCGGCCTGTCGTTATGAGACAATATGCCGGCGGATCCCCCTGATCCACTGCTGGAGCGGCTAAATCCGAGGTCGCAAATTGGCGACAAATCAACATTAGACTTATAACAACCTGTAACAGAAAGGATCAGAAAAATGCTCAAAAAGTTCATCTTTTCGCTGACGGCTATCATGGCGTTGAGTCTCGTCGCTATCGCTCAGGACGCCAAGGACGCCAAGGACGCCAAGCCCACCACACAGACCGGCTTCATTGTTGACAAACACTGCTCTGCTGGCGATGTGGCCAATCACGGCAAAGGCTGTGCGCTATCGGCAGATTGCGTGAAGAGCGGACTTGGCTTCTATGCCGACGGCAAGTTCACTCCATTCGATACCAAGAGCGCCACACTGGCCAAGGCCGCGCTCGAAAAGAGCAAAAAGGACAAGGGCGCCAAGTTCAAGGTCACCGGCCACGTGGCCGAAGGCCACTTTGTGGCCTCAAAGATTGAGGAAGAAACCGAGTAACTCGGCCGAAACGGTAAACAAAAAGGGTGGGATCGATCAATCGGTCCCGCTCTTTTTCATTTTCCGCTTGCCATATTACATTTTTCATTTGTCATTGCCGTAAGGCGCCGCGCTTGATTCGGCTTGTCGTTTTGAGACAATATGTCGGTGGATCCCCTGATCCCCTGCGGGAGCGGCCGAATCCGAGGTCGCGAAATTGAAAACAAACCAGCATTAGAAATATAACAATCTGTAACAGAAAGGATCAGAAAAATGCTCAAAAAGTTCATCTTTTCGCTGACGGCGATTATGGCCTTAAGTCTCGTCGCCATGGCTTATGACGACGACTCTATGGTAGGCGTCATCGTTGACAAAAACTGCGCTACTGGCAAAGTACCCAAGCAAGGCGGCGACCTGCAAACGGCGGCGGCTAATGAAAGCAAAGGCTGCATACTAATGCCCAGTTGCGTCAAGAGCGGGCTTGGCGTTTACTCTGGCGGCAAGTACTATGAGTTCGATGCGAAGGGTAATGAGCTGGCCAAGGTCGCGCTCGAAAAGAGCAAAAAGGATAAGGGCGCCAAATTCAAAATCACCGGCAAGGTGACGGGCAATACGATGGCGGTCACAGGGATTGAGGAAATCACCGAGTAGTTCGGCCAAAAAGATAAATGAAAAGGGCGTGATCGGTTGACCGGTCTCGCCCTTTTTCATTTTCCATTTGCCATATTCCATATTTCATTTGTCATTGCCGGAATGGCGACCTCCGGCAATGATAAGTGAAATCAGAAATGTAAGGCGCCGCACTTGATCCGACCTGTCGTTTTGAGACATCATGCCGGAGGATCCCCCTGATCCTCTGCGGGAGCGGCCAAATCCGAGATCGCAAAATTGGCGCCGGACCATCACAAACCCGTAATAATCTGTAAGAGAAGGGATCAGAAAAATGCTCAGAAAGCTTGTCTTTTCATTTATGGCGGTTATCGCTTTGAGTCTCGTCGCTATGGCTCAGGGCAACAAGACCACGCTGACCGGTTACATCATTGACAAAGCCTGCTCTGCGAGATTGGCCAAGAAAAGTGACCCTCAAGCCGCCGCGGCTGAGGAACCCACAAGCTGCGCGCTAATGGAGGGTTGCATCAAGAGCGGGTTTGGTATCTTTGCTGACGGCAAGTATATCGAGTTCGACGCAAAGGGGGGGGCTCTGGCTAAGGCCGCGCTCGAAAAGACCAAGAAGGATAAAGGGGCCAAGTTCCAGGTTACTGGCAAAATGACCGGCGGCAAGATGTCGGTCACAGATATTAAGGAAGTAGAGTAGTTGGGCCGAAATGGTAAACGAAAAGGGCGGGATCGGGCGTCGGTCTCGCCCTTTTTCATTTTCCATTTGCCCTATTACATTCGAACTATTGACGCCTTTAGCGGCCGTTTGTATCCTCAGCCCCGCTATATTTTCCCGCCGGCCCTGCGGAACGCTCTCAAACAACAAAATTTGCAAAACAATCAAAATCCCTCTAGCGAGAGATGAGGAGGATAAATGCGCCGTTTAATGACTGCCGCCTTGCCCGCTTTGATATTACTGTGCACACCCTTCTCAGACCCTCAGGGGTGGGGGTTGCATTCAATCTGCTGGACTCCTCTCAGGATCAACCTGCTCATCCGGGCCGAGGCGCTGGCTGCTACAAACCTGCGGCCAGTGGCGCCGCCTGTGCAAGATCCCGCTAGTGAACGCGGCGCGGCGCCAAGCGCTCAGGATAGTATTTCGCTAGAACCTGGCATGCCTGTCGAGCGAGAGCTTTCCGATGGTAAATCGCATTTCTACAAGATCGCTATGACCTCTGGCCAGTACTTACGGATAACCGTTAGCCAGCGAGGAATAGACGCGCTGGTGGCGCTGTTTACGCCTGATGGTAAGAAGATTGGCGAGGTGGACGGCGAGCGGATGACTGTGGGGCTAGAGACTATCTCGGCAATCGCAGAGGCGGCAGGCGCATACAGAATCGAAGTGCGTTCCGTTAAGAAGATGGCCAAAACTGGACATTACGAGATCAAGATAGAAGAGTTGAGAGATGCGACTACTGAAGATAAGTATCGTGTCGCCGCGGAGTCGCTCTATCGCGAGGCGGAGCTTTTAAGTCAAGGAACGCTAGAGGAAAAAAGAAAGTGCATCGAAAAGTATCAAGAGGTGTTGGAGTTGTATCAAAGAGCAGGCGCCAGTAGAGAGGAAGCCGCCACCCTCAACGACATCGGCTGGGTCTATGAGTCATTAGGAGAGATGCGGAAAGCGCTGGAGAAGTACAACGAGGCTCTGCCGATCAGACGGGTAGCCGGTGACCGCAGGGG
>Ga0137368_10000154_pt1 | contig 55986 bp, 61 predicted proteins | sample SagtaG_13_FD_104917 | JGI IMG/M metagenome (GOLD analysis project Ga0137368, IMG submission 104917) | Vadose zone soil microbial communities from Sagehorn Ranch, Mendocino, California, USA - Sage1_L_100_16 metaG | ecosystem: Environmental > Terrestrial > Soil > Vadose zone | place: USA...
CAACGTCGCGGTCGGGCTGGCTCGTCTGGGGGTCGGCGCCGAATGGGCCGGCCGGCTCGGCGACGACCCGTTCGGCCGGCTCGTGCTGCGCGCGCTCGAGGCCGAGGGCGTCACGCCGCGCGCGAGCATCGACCCCGACCGGCCCACCGGGCTGTACCTGCGGGAGTGGCTGCCCGACGGGGCGCGCCGCCCGTATTACTACCGGCGGGGCTCCGCGGACGCCGCGCTGTCCCCAGAGGATTGGCGGCCGGAGCGCTGCACCCGGGTGGGGCGCCGTATTCCTGGCTGCACGTCACCGGGATCACCTGCGCGCTCGGGCCGGCGCCTCGCGCCGCCGTCGAGACCGCTGTCCAGTGGGCCGGCACGCATGGCTGCATGGTCAGCCTGGACCCGAACCATCGCCCGCAGCTCTGGGGCGACGAGGAGGCCCGGGCCGCGCTGCTGCCGCTGGTCGCCCCCTGCGCGGCGCTGCTGCTGTCGGTGGAGGACGCGCGGCTGCTGTTCGGTCACGTCGCGCCGGACGCCGTGATCGCCGCGGCGCGCGCGGCCGGTGCGCGGACGGTGGTGCTCAAGCGCGGGCCGCTCGGCGCGGTCGCCTCCGACGGCACGGTCACGGTCGAGGTGCCCGCCGTGCGCGCGGCCGCGCCGGTGGACCCGGTGGGGCGGGCGACGCGTTCGACGCCGGCTTCCTCGCCGCCCTGGTCCGCGGCGCCGACCTGCGCGCCGCCCTGGCTGTGGGCGCGCACGCGGGCGCCCGTGCCGTGGAGGTCACCGGCGAGCACGCCGGCTGCCCGCGCCTCGCCGACCTCCCCGACGACCTGCGCGGGCGCCTCGCCCCCTCGGCCCCGCCGCGCGGCTGACCGGGCCGCCGGTCCGCCGCGCTGACGGCCGATCGCGGGGCGAGGTCACAGGGTGGGGTCGGAGGCGTCCGGGTCGCGCCGCCAGCGCTCCACGATGGGGTTGCGAAGCTCGCGCTCGGCAAGGCCGCCGGCGCCGGGCACGCCGGCGCCCGTCAAGGCCCGCTCGAGGGCGCGCAGCAGCCTGTCGGGATGGCGCGTCGCCAGCACCCACCGCTCGCTGACGACCCGCGTGAAGGGGGTGTTCTCGTATCCCAGCAGCGGCTCGGTGAACAGCGACCCCGCTCCCGGCCGGCGCCGGGGGTGCGCCGCCGACGGGTGCAGCCCGGTGAAGCTCACCGCGACCGTGGCGTACGGCGCCATGCGCAGGTTCGGGGCTCCCTGCTGCCTGAGCCGCCGGCCGATCAAATTGGCGCGGTGGTGCAGGCGGACGCTGGCCGGATCGATCGTGACCAGCGGCACCACATACGGCAGCGCGCGCGGCAGGGTCGGGCCGAGCAGCAACGCCCGCTCGCAGACGCGGTGCTTGTCGAGCATGGCCGCAGCGAACAGCAGGGCGATGAGCACGGCGGCGCCGAGGGTGGTCGCGGCGGCCCCGAGCGCGGAGTCGAACAGCCGCGCCAGCAGCGCGTACAGCGCCAGCAGCAACAGCAGGGCGACGAGAAGGGCCCACAGCGACGGCAGCGGCCGCTCAGCGTAGAGCTGGCGACCGGCATCCTCGGGCTGCAGCAGGATGTCGCTCATCGTGTCCGCCGATCAGGCCGCGCCGTCGGCAAGCAGTGCCCGCAGCCGCGCACGCAGCGTGGTCCTCGACACCACCCCGACCTCCAGTATGGTCTGCGCGTCCCGCTCACGGGGATCGGCCACCTCGACCCGGTCAGCCAGCGCGTACACCGAGACCCGCTCCTCCACCGGCTCACCGTGCTCGCCGAGCACGACCTTGCCGAGCACGGTCACACAGCGGGTGTCGCCCAGCTCGCCGAGCCCCTCCTGGCCGGCGGCCACCTGGCTCAGCGTGAGCGTCCGCCTGGGCCCGTCGGCGTCTCCAGCCCTGCCCTCCGGGTCGACGAGCACCGCCAGGTCGGCGGCCGCCTCGTCCAGCGGCGCCACCGAGAACCTGTGCAGGCCGCCCCCGCTCACGTGCTCCTCCAGCACCAGCCGCTGTCCCTGGCCGTACAGGACGCGGGCCTGCATGCCGGTCTCGACCCGCTGGTGGGCGACCACGATCACCGACGCGGCCCGGCGCATGGCCAGCGCCGCGTGGACGTCGTCGGGCAGCGCGAGGGTCACACCGCCGTCGGCGGCGACCTGCGAGGGCAGCGCGATCCCGCGCGCCGCCAGCCCGCGCAGCGCCACGACGCAGGCGGTGTGCCTGGTCTGCACGTCCTGCTCGTCATACCAGGGCCGCGGCGCCACCTGATCGGTCTCCGGGCCGTCCAGGGCGGTGAGCTCCTCGTCGGTGAGGGCGATGACCACCACGCGCCCGTCCTCGGCGCGCGCACGCAGCTCCGCGATCGCGGCGGGGGTCAGGCTCTGGCCCGCCGTGGAGGAGGCCGTCATCCGAAGAGTCCCTTGATCCCCGAAGCGATCTTGGACCCTACCTTCTTGGCGCCATCGACCGCCCTGCCGGCCTGGTCTGCCACCCACTTCCCGGCTGTCTCCATGGCGTGCCCGATCTGCTCGCGGTGGTCCCAGACGAGGTTGCCGACGGTCCAGGCCGCGGTGACGATCAGCGCGCCCGCGACGATGCCCGCGCCGACCGGGCCGAGCGTGAGCAGGCCGGCCATGGCCGCGAGCTGGGCGCCGCCGGCGAGCACCGCGACGCCGCCCATGACCCGGTCGGCGGCGCCGCGCCAGCCGTCGTGCTGCGGGTTGACCACGTCGTAGGCGCCGCCGACCACGCCGATGACCGCGCACACCTTGGCGAGCTTGGAGGTGACCCTGACCGAGTCCAGGAACGCGGCCCTGGCCGTTGTGGCCGCCTCGGTCGCGCGCTGGGCGTCGTCGGCGAAGCGCGACACCACCTCCTGCGCCTGCATCCACGCTCGCAGCGCCCGGTAGTCGTCGGCGCCGTGGACGGTGGCGACCGCGATCGCCTTAGCCTCCTCAAGGTTGCGGGTCTGCCGCAGCAGCAGCTCCGCGTCGTAGGCGTAGCGCCAGCTGTTCAGGGCGTCCAGCGCCGCGCCGGTCTGGCCAAAGCCCTGCCCGAGCGACACCAGCCCCAGGCTCGGGTCGGTCCAGTCCTTGAAGGTCCGGTACACCTGGTGGATGCCGTTCCATGCGGCGGTGACGTAGCGCAGGATCGCGTCGGGGGACATGCCGCCCGCGCCCTTGACCCTGACCTCCGTGGCGGCGTCCAGCGCCGCGGCGGCGCGCGCGGCGGCGGTGCGCAGGTCAGTCTGGACGGCGGCGGCCTGCCGTTCGATCTGGCCCTGCCGCTGGGACAGGTGCTGGAGGGTCGTGTCCTGGCGCGGGTCGTCGCCGGGCGTCTGGCTGGACTGCCGCAGCTCCTGCTGGACGGCGGCGTGCTGGCGGCCGTACTGGTCGATCGCGGCCTGCGCGGCGGCGAGCGCGCCGGCGTACTGGGTGATGACCCGGTTGGCGATGCCGAGCTGGGTCGCCGTCGCGTCCAGCCGCTTGGACATGTCGCCGGCGGCCTGGGCGAACATCGTCGCTCGCGGGCTCTCCCACGTCTTGAGCGCCGTCTCCACACCCTGCAGCACGCCGCCTTTCGTCCTGGAGGCGTCCCCCGCCAGCTGGCCGAACCTGGCGGCCGCCGCGTACAGCGACTCGGGGTCGCCGGGCGGCCGGATCAGCGCCTCGGTCATCTGGCCCCGCCCTCGGTCACGGTGCGGAGCTGCCGCGCCTGCTCGCGGGCCGCCCTCGCCAGGGTCAGGCTGGCCGCGGCGTCGCCGAGCAGCTCGCCGCCCCAGGCGGCCGCGAACCGTTCGAGCGCGCCCGCGACCTGGGGATGCCCACTGGCTCCCGCCGCCTTCTGACCGGCACTCGCGGCCGCCTTGGACATCGGCTCCAGGCCCCGGCCAGGTTGCTCGATCTGCTCCGCGCCCTGTTCGAGGGCGCCCGGATCGCCACCTCGAAACGACATCGCCAGACCTCCGTGGAACGGGCTTGGGCGGGGCGAAGTCTCGCATATCGCTCACAGCGCCGTCACTCGGGACGTGTGTAACGCTTCTGGACCCTCGGGCGGTTCCTTCTCCCAGACGCATAAGCGACGCGAAACCAGGAGGTAGGCAGTGGTGAGGGTGCTACGTAGGCGCGGATTGCTCATGACCGCCGTGGCGGTGGCGTTGATCGGAGGCCTGTCGCTGCTCGCGGCCCCTGCCTTCGCGGCGCCCGACCCGGCGGGCGACAACGGCACCGTCAAGATCGACAGGTTGCCGTTCGACTCCGATCCGGACAACCAGCCACATGTCGGCTGCCAGTTCCAGGTCGACTTCTACGGCTTCGACGAGGGCGACCTGAATGCCGAGGTGACCTTCACGGCCTTTGCCCCCACCCTGCCTGAGGGTGGCAGGGTGCTGCTCACCGACACCGTCTTCATCGGCGAGGACTCCAGCGCGGGCGGCGGCAGCGTGGCCGGGCTGGACGCCTCCGAGACCTACACGCTCGACTTCACGGGCATCACGGCCCACTTGCAGCAGGGATTCCACGTGAAGCTCACCGTCCACGCCGACGGCGCCCGGGGCGCCGACACCAAGTACAAGGTGTTCTGGGGGCAGGATTGTGCCGGCAACGGGGGCACGACCTCCACGAGCAGCTCCACGAGCAGCTCCACGACCACCACACTGGGCGCGACGAGCTCGTCCGGCGGCGGCTCGAAGGGTGCCGGTGGCGGCAGCTCCTCGACTCTCGCCCTCAGCGGCGGCCTGCCCGACACGGGGAGCAATGCCGTTCCGATGATGGTGGTGGGGCTGGCGATGCTCGGGCTCGGGGCGGCGAGCCTGCTGGTCAGCCACTGGCGCCAGCGTCACAGCGGCGCATAAGCGCTCGCGACGCGCGCGTCAGGATCCACCCGCCAGCGGGTTCCGCGGCGCCAGGTAGTGGCCGCGGAACCCGCTGGCGGAGCGCTCGACGACCCAGGCAGAGCCCTTCTGCCACGGTGGCTCGACCCGGTCGGCGAGCATCGCTCGAGCGTCGAGCCGGGCGAACAGTACCTGTAACACCTCTCCGTGGGTGCACAGCACAGCCCCCTCGGTCCGCGGCTGCTCCAGGACCGCTATCAGCCGGGCCACCTCGACGCCCACGCTGAGCTCCTCGAGCGGCTCCATGGCGAGCGCGAGCGCGGCGGCCAGCGGCTCGAGCGTCTGCCGGCAGCGCAGCAGCGGGCTGGTCAGCAGCCGCTGGACGCGAACGCCGGCGAGCAGGCCGACCAGCCCCACGGCCTGATCCCAGCCCTCCCGGCTGAGCGGCCGGTCGGCGTCGGGACCGACCCAGTCCCGCTTGCTGCCGGCGTCCGCATGGCGCACAAGGGCGCGCATTCACCCTCCTTCGTCGCCGACCCGTCGGTCCCGCGAGTTATTGGCCCCGGACAATGGGCCACCGCCGAACCCGGCGTGACCGTTGCCGGAGCGGCGCGTGAATACTGGACGATTCTCCATGCGACGCCGGACGCCACGACACTGTGGTGGCCGCGTGGTAGAACGGTCCGCATGGCGGACACCGTGGCGACCTATCTGGAGGTGGGCAGCCGGCGCGTCTTTGCCGGGGCGCTCGAGTGGCCGGGCTGGTGCCGCCGCGGCCGCGACGAGGACGAGGCGCTGGGGGCGCTGCTCGCCTACGGCCCGCGCTACGCCGCCGCGCTCGGCGGCGTGGCGGCGGGCTTCGCCCCCCCGGCCGACGCGGCAGCCCTCGAGGTGGTCGAGCGGCTCGCCGGCAACTCCACCACCGATTTCGGGGCGCCGGCCATGGCGCCGGCGGCCGACGAGCGACCGCTGGACCAGGCGGAGCTGGAGCGGCAGGCGGCGCTGCTACAGGCGTGCTGGGCGGCCTTCGACGCCACCGTGGAGGCCGCCGCCTCCGCGTCCGCGGTGCTCCGCAAGGGCCCGCGCGGCGGCGGGCGGGAGCTGGACGCGATCGTGTCGCACGTCCTCGGGGCGGACGGGGCCTATCTCGCCCGCCTTGGGGGCAGGTACCGGAAGCCGGCGGACGCGGACGTGACCGCCGAGGCGGCGGGCCTGCGCGGCGCGATCCTCGAGGTGCTGGCGTCGCGGGCGCGTGGCGAGCCGCCGCCGCGGACCCCGCGCTCTGGCGCCCTGTGGGCGCCCAGGTACTTCGTCCGCCGCTCCGCCTGGCACGCGCTGGACCACGCCTGGGAGATCGAGGATCGCGCCACCGCTCAGCCCTGAGTGCCTGCGCCGCTGGCGGGCCCGGCCTTGGCGGGCTTGCCGGGCTTGCCGGGTACTCGGTAGGGTCAAGAGCTTGACTTGCCGTCCCGCCCGTGACGGAGGCGGGTCAGGGGCAGGCGCTCGCGGGTCAGGTCGTCGGCGGGGGTGTAGACGACGATGCGCGCCTCCGGCATGTCCACCACGGCCAGGCTGGTGGAGCGCAGCCGCAGCAGGCCCGCGTCCGGGTCCATGAACTGCTTGGTGCGCGACTCGGGATTGGCCACGTCGTGGCGCGCCCACAGCTTGGCGAACTCCGGGCTCGCCGCGCTGAGGCGGCGGATGAAGCTGGTCCAGGCGGGCTCGCGCAGGTGCTGCGCGAAGGACGCGCGCAGCGTCGCCACCACCCGCGGCATCTCCTCGTCGAAGTTGAGCAGGCGCCTGCGGGCGTCGGGCTCCACGAAGCAGCACCACAGGGTGTTGCGGCGTTCGCAGGGCATCGTGTGCCACTGCCAGAACAGGTCCTCGTGCGCCTCATTGGACGCGAGCACGTCGAAGCGGCTGTTGAGCAGTGCCGCGGGCAGGGGGTCGAGGGAGTCGAGGATCTCCCGCGCCGCGGGTGGCACGGTCTCGACCACCACATCGGGGGGCGCGATCGGGATGTCCGAGAGCCGGTACAGGTGCTCGAGCTCGGCGTGGTCCAGGCGCAGCGCGCGGGCGACCGCGTCGAGCACCTGGACGCTCACGCGGATCGGCCGGCCCTGCTCCAGCCAGGTGTACCAGGTCAGGCCGACCCCGGCGAGCTGCGCCACCTCCTCGCGGCGGAGCCCCGGGGTGCGCCGGCGCATCCCGGGCGGCAGGCCGACGTCGGCGGGGCTGATCCGCGAGCGGCGCGCGCGCAGGAAGGCGGCGAGCTCCGTGCGCCGCTCGCCCGGCACCCTGTCGGGGATGGTCGGGGTCGTCATGGCACTATGGTGCGGCACCGCCGTCCCTGGTGCCAGGTGCTGGCAGTACCAGGATCAGAGGGCTCCTGGTACCCGTGCCAGGGGCGCGGCAATGTGGTCGCATGACAACGACATCGCCATCGCGACCCGACCCGACCACCCCTGGTCCAGCGGGTACGCCGGGCACAGTGCTGCCCTTACCGGTCAAGACGCCGAAGAGCCGCGGCGGCGAGCGCCACGAGTGGCTGATGCTGGCGACCCTCGTCACCGGGCTGTTCATGGCGCTGCTCGACGTGACGATCGTCAACGTCGCCATCCCGACCATCGGCAGAGACCTGCGCACCTCGGGCGCGGGCCTGCAGCTGGTCGTCTCCGGGTACATCGTCACCTACGCCATGCTGCTCATCACCGGCGCGCGTCTTGGTGACCTCCGCGGGCACCGCAACCTCTACCTGGCCGGGCTCGGCACCTTCACGCTCGCGTCCCTGTGCTGCGGTCTCGCGCCGACCACGGGCGCGCTCATCGGCGCGCGCCTCGTGCAGGGCGCGGGTGCCGCCCTGATGGTTCCGCAGATCCTCAGCGTCATCCAGCAGCGCTTCACCGGCGCCGCTCGCGCCCGCGCGCTCAGTGTCTACGCCGCGGCGCTCGCCACCGGCGCGGTGGTTGGCCAGGTGCTCGGCGGGGTCCTGGTGAGCGCCGACCTGCTCGGCGCCTCCTGGCGCCCCGTGTTCCTGGTCAACGTGCCGGTGGGCGTGGCCGTGGCGCTGCTGGTGCCGCGGCTGGTCCCCGCCGACCACGTCCCCGGTGGACGGCGCCTGGACCTGCGCGGCCTGGCGACGGCTTCCACGGCCGTGCTGCTCATCGTGCTGCCGCTGGTCCTCGGGCAGCAGCAGGGATGGCCGGCGTGGACGTGGGCCAGCCTCGCGGCGGGGGCGGCGCTGGCCGGTGCGTTCCTGTGGATCGAGCGGTCCGTGGCCGCCCGCGGCGGCGATCCGCTGCTCAACCTGCGGGTGTTCCGGGCTCCGGGCATGACCGCCGGGGTGGCGGCGCTGACCGCCGGCATGGCCGCCTACGGCGGCCTCCTCTTCAGCCTGGCGCTGCACCTGCAGGTCGGGCTGGGTGACAGCGCGCTGCGCGCCGGGCTGACCTTCGCCCCGGCCGCCGCCGCCTTCGGCGCGACGGGCTACTGGTGGCGGCGCCTGCCGAGCCGGGTCCACCACGTCCTGACCCCGGTCGGCTTCCTGATCGCCACGCTCGCCTACGTCGGCCTGGCCGCGGACCTGCACGCCGGCAGCCGCGGCGGTCCGTGGCTGACGCTGGTGCTCGTCCTGTACGGGGTCGGCATGGGCGCGGCCTTCAGCCCGCTGCTCACCCAGGCGCTCGTGCACGTGCCGGGCTCGGAGGCCGCGGACGCCAGCGGCCTGCTCACCACGACGATCCAGCTCTCCCAGGTGATCGGCGTCGCGGTCTTCGGGGGCCTGTTCCTCAGCCTCGCCGCGCACCAGCAGGCGCACGCCTCCGCGACAGCGGTCTCGACGGTCTTCATCTGGCTCGCGGCGCTCACCCTCCTGGCGATCGTGTGCGCCACGCTGCTCGCGCGCACCGTGCGGAGCGCCACGCGCGCCACGGCGCGGACGCGCTGAGCACGCGCCCCGCGCCGGCGCCGTGGCCGCCGGTCAGCTCGACGGCGGCGCCGCCGCGCGGGGCACCACCCGGTAGGCGCACACGTGCTGGCCGGCCACCATGTGCGCGACCCTGTCGACCTGCGCCTCGGGGAGCGCGTCGCGCAGGAAGCCGATCTCCGAGGAGCACGCCTGCCCGTAGCGGCTGGCGACCGCGAAGATGGCGCAGTTGTGCTCGGTGATCCTCCACGTCCCGTCGGGCAGGGACTCGAAGTCGGCCAGGTAGCCGTCCTCGTCGAGGATGCGGGCCATCTCGGCCACCTTGGCCGCCAGCGGCTGGCCCGCAAGGCGCGCCAGCGCCTGCTGCAGGCGACGGTCGCGCCGCCGCTCGAAGGCGGCGTCGACCAGCGACGCGTCGGCCTCCGTGAAGTAGCCGAGCAGCTCGTTGGTCAGCTCACCGTAGGTGGCCGGGAAGAGCCCGTGCCCCTTTGCCGTCAGCCGGTGCAGGTGGCGCGGCCGGCCGCGGCCGTCGGCCACAGCGTGGTAGCCGACCAGGCCGTCCCTGCCAAGGCCGAGAAGGTGCTGCCGCACGGCGCTCACCGTCAGGTCGAGGGCGTCGGCCAGCTCGTCGGCGGTCGCCTCGCCGCGGCGCTTGAGCTCGTGCACGATCGCCCGCCGCGACGGCTGCATGGACTGCAGCGTCGAGGTGTGGTCGCCGCGGGCCCCCGCCGGCGGTGCGGGCTGCGTCATCGTTCCAGCTCCCCGGCGCCGCCGGCGGCGGCGCGCGGCAGGATCAGGTGGAGGTCGCCGAACTCGTGCCACAGGTACCGCTGCTCGAGCGCCTCGCGGTAGCTGCGCTGGACCAGCTCGGCGCCGCCGACCGCCTCCAGCATGGCCAGGTGCGTGCTCTGCGGCTCGTGCCAGCCGGTGAGCAGGCCGTCGACCGCGCGCACCCCGCGCTGTGGCGTCACCAGCAGGCTGGTCCAGCCTTCGGCCGGGTGGACGTCGCCGGTGCGGTCGGCCGCGCTCTCCAGCGAGCGCACGACCGTGGTGCCGACGGCGATCACGCGGCCCCCCGACCGCCTGACGGAGTTCACCCGCCGGGCGGTGTCGAAGGGCACGCGGAACCACTCGGCGTAGGGCGACTCGCCCGCCTCCAGGGAGGACACCCCGGTGTGCAGCGTCACCGGCGCGATCTCCACGCCGCGGGCGACCAGCCTGGCGACGACGTCGGCGGTGAAGGCGCGCCCCGCGCTCGGCATCTCGGCGCTCCCCGGCTCGTCGGCGAAGACCGTCTGGTAGGCCTCGATCGGCCAGGCGTCGCTGACGTACGGGTAGCGGATGGGCTGGCCATGGGCTGCGAGGTGCTCGGCGAGGCTGGCTCCCGGCGGCAGCTCGATGCGGGCCACCCACAGGCGTCGCGAGCCCGCCAGGGGCGCCAGCAGCTCGGCGGCGGCACCTCCGGCCAGCGTCAGCCGCCACCCCGGCTCGCCGCCGCCGTACGGGCGGCTGGCGGGCCCGGCGGGCAGCCGCAGCTCCACCGACCACAGGTCGGCCATGGGCAGGGCGGTCGAGACGTGCAGGCGCAGCTCCTCGCTCTCGCGCCCCGCCGGCCCGGGCCCGCGGGCGTCGAGGCTGGCGGGGAGCGTCGCGGAGGTGTTGACGACCAGCAGGTCGCCGGGCCCGAGCACGCGCGGCAGCTCGCCGAAGCGGCGGTGCTCGATGGCGCGGCAGGGCGCGTCGACGAGGACGCCACGGGCCACCATCATGCGCACCTCGTCGCGCCGCAGGCCGCGCGCCTCGGCGGGTGCGGAGGCCGCCAGCTCCGGCGGCAGCGCGAACGGGCCGGTCGCCGGCGCCCGCGCCGGCGACTCGCGGCAGAGCAGGGTGGCGGAGGTCATGGGGTCGCCTCGACCGGGGCGAGGTCGTCGGCGCGGTAGCGCCCGCTCGGCTCGTCGCCGTCGATCAGGCGGCGGAGCCCTGGGACGGCCGCCTCCGGCGGCTTGCGGTCGGAGATGTCCTCCCCGGGGAAGGCCGCCTGGTGCATGGCGGTGCGCATGTCGCCAGGGTCCACCGCGTACACCCGCACGTCACGCTCCTCGGCCGCCATCACGGCGGTGAGCTGCTCGAGCGCGGCCTTGGACGACCCGTACCCGCCCCACCCCTCGTAGGCCTCGACAGCGGCGTCGGAGCTGACGTTGACGATCCGGCCCCGGCGGGCGCGCAGCAGCGGCAGGGCGAGCTGCGCCAGGGCCAGCGGCGCCAGCACGTTCACGCGGTAGACCCGCTCCAGCTCGTCGAGGGGATGGTCGGCGAGCGCGGGCAGCGGGCTCGGCCCGAGCTCGCTCGCGTTGTTGACGAGCAGGTCGAGGCCTCCGAGGGTGCTCGCGAGGGTGCTCGCCGCCTCGACGAGCGCCACGCGGTGGTCCGCGCTGGCCACGTCGCCCTGGACGGCCACGACGGCGGCGCCGCCCGCGCGGGCCGCGAGATCGGACCTCGCCTCCTCGAGGGCCTCCGCCCCCCTGGCGTCGATGACCAGCGACCACCCGTCGTCGGCGAGGGAGCGGGCCAGCTCCCGGCCCAGCCCCTTGGACGCCCCAGTCACGATCCCCACAGGCATGACCGCCTCCTCACACTCAGGCTGTGCGCCGGGCCGATCGGCCGGGCGAACGATTAAAAGCATAAAACACTGTTTCAAATCATGCCATAGGAGTGTGGCCGGCGGCTCCAGGTGCGGCGCCTGCCGCGCGGATGGGCGGCGCTGCCGCCCGTTCAGGCCAGGTCGACCAGCAGGACCGGCGTCGAGGTCGGCTGGGGCGAGCCACCGCGGGGCTCGACCGTGAGGCCGACGGCGTCCGCGCCGCGCAGACCGCTGTCGATGACCCAGGTGACCTGGCCGCCGGTGCCGAGCAGCCCGGCGGAGCGGGCATGGCCGCTGTCGATGACCCAGAGCTGGTAGGTCCGGCTCGACGGCACCCGCCGCAGCCCGCTGGCCACGAACACCGCGGACTGGCGCTCCCCCGAGGCGACCACCGTGCCGGAGCCGACGCCCGCCGCGGTGGCGGTGTGGGTCTGGACATCCGGAGCGAGGAGCACCGCCTTGATGCGATCGTTCTCGGCCGTGGAGCGGTCCAGGCGGTTGGCGAGGCTGAGGGTCAGCCCGCCCAGCGACACCGCGATCACCAGCAGCGCCGCGGCGGCGGTGGTCAGCAGACGGCCCGGCAGCCGCTGCCAGGCGTGCCGCCCGCGGACCCTGGCCCTGCGGTCGGCGAGCGTCGGGGGGAGCTGCCGCGTCGTGGCGATGTCCTGGCGTACGCGCTCCCACAGGGCCGCCGGTGGCGGCACGCTGACCGCGTCGGCCAGCCGGGCGGCGGTCTCGCGCAGCTCGCGGACCTCCTGCTCGCAGGTCTGGCAGGTGGCGAGATGCTGCTCGAAGACCACCCGCTCCTGGTCGGGCAGCGCGTCGGCGGCATAGGCGCCCGTCATCGTGTGCAGCTCGGTCATACCTCGACCCCCAGGTAGTCCCGCAAACGGATCAACCCGTCGCGGAGGCGGGTCTTGACCGTTCCGAGCGGCACGTCGAGCAACTCGGCGACTTCCCGGTAGGTGTAGCCGCCATAGTAGGCCAGCGTAACGGCCTCGCGCTGCAGCTGGGTCAGGGTCGTCAGGGCCCGGCGCACCTGCTCCTGCTCCAGCCGGCTCTCGACCAGCTCGGCGACCTCGTCGTAGGCGGGCTGCCGCGCGTCCCTGCCGGCCCGGTCGTCGCGGTCGACGGCGCTCTGCGCCGAGCGGACGCGGTCGACCGCGCGGCGGTGCGCCATGGCGAGCACCCAGGACCTGGCGCTGCCGCGGGCGGGGTCGAACCGTGACGCGGTGCGCCACACCTCGACGAGCACCTCCTGGGTCACCTCCTCTGACTGCGCGGGGTCGCGGACGATGCGGCGGACGAGGCCGAGCACCGAGCCGGCGACCTGGCCGTAGAACGCCTCGAAGGCGCGCTGGTCCCCTCGAGCGATCAGCACGAGCAGGTCGTCCGGCGACGACGCCGTGGCGTCGGCGGAGGCGATTGCTCCCTGGCGAGCCTGGGAGCGGGCTCGACGTGGCCCGGTCAGCGGCACAAGCGCACCTTTCGTCCGTAGCCGGTGAGTCGTCCGTAGCCGGTGGCAGAAGCTACCAGCTATTCGGAGACGCGCACGGCCCGGATTGGTGACCCGCTCCCGGGCGGACGCTCAGAGCAGGTTGACGCCGAGGGTGACGACCGCGGCCGCGAGCACGACGGCGCCCAGGTAGACGAAGCCGATCAGCGCGTTCGGCCGCTCGGCCCGGGGCGGCGCGATGGACAGGAAGAACCCGAGCGGCATCAGGATCGGCGGGGCGGCGAGCCCCCAGCGGACCAGGTCCTTGCCGGTGTCGGAGAGTCCCGTCTGGTCGACGTAGAGCATGCCGACCAGCGCCAGGACCACCAGCACCCCGGCGTGGGCGTGGCCGGCCCTGAACAGGTTCTGGCGGACGGGGTTGTCGAGGTAACCGGGGACCCGCCCGGTGATGAAGCGCAGCAGCGACACGCCGCCGTACTCCACGGCGGCGAGCGCGATCAGCAGGATGCCTGCGGTGGACAGGGACGATGCCGACATGGGCTCCTCCGGTCGCCGGCGGGGCGGACCCTGACCCGGACGACGTGCGCACCGCCGTCGCGGCGTGGTCACTGGTGCACGGGCTCGCCACCCTGTGGCTCAACCGCAACCTCCCCCACCAGCTCGGCGACGACCCGGAGCGCATCGCCCGCGAGGTCGCCAGCCACCTGTTCCAGGCCCGCAGGCCTCCGTAGCCGCGGTCCTGGCGGATTTCGGGCACCGGTCGACCCGGTGCCCGTGGGCACCGGGTGGTCGCGGGCACCGGGTCGACCTTCACTGGGCGACGTCCTCGCGCAGGCGCTCGCCGAGGAGGCCCTGCGGCCGCACCAGCAGCACCACCATGATGACCAGGTAGAACATGACCGGCGCCCAGCGCTCCGACAGGTAGGTCGAGGTCACCGTCTCCGCCACGCCGAGGATCAGCGAGCCGACCAGCGCGCCGGGCAGGCTGCCCATCCCGCCGAGCACGATGATCCCCAGCCCGCGGGAGATCCAGACGTAGTGCGAGGCCGGGAAGATCGGTTGCCGCAGCGCCAGGATCGCCCCGGCCGCGGCGGCGGTGGCCACCCCCAGCGCGAACGCGAACGCCGACACGTCGCCGACGCGGATGCCGACCAGCTGCGCGCCCTGCGGGTTCTCCATGGTCGAGCGGATCGCCCGCCCCATCCACGTCCGGGTGAGCAGCAGGTACAGCGCCGCCAGCACGGCCACCGCCACGACGAAGCCGTACAGGTCCACCTTGCCGAAGGTCAGCCTGCCGAGGTGGAACGCCTGCGTGAGGTAGCTGGGGGTGACCGAGCGGAAGACGTTCTTCCAGATCATGCCCATCGCGCCCTCGATCGCGATCGCCAGCGCGAAGGTGAGCAGCACGCTCATCGACGCCGGCGCGCCACGGACCCGCCGCACCAGTGTGCGGTACAGCACCCAGCCCGCGGCGAACAGCAACGGCGTGGTGAGCGGGATGGTGAGCAACGGGTCGATGCCCGTCCTGCGCCACAGCTCGAACGTGATGAGGCCAGCGAGCACCAGCAGCGCTCCGTGGGCGACATTGACCACGTTCATGATCCCGAAGATCAGCGTCAGGCCCGAGGCGAGCACGGCGTAGAACCCGCCGACCTCCAGCCCCTGGACGATCGCCTGGGCGAGCTTCATCCAACCTCCCACGCTCCGTCGCGAACAGGAGGAAAGCTTACGGCCTGAGCTGGAAGGGCGGGTATTCGTCGGTGACCAGGATGAGCGCGTAGCCGATCACGCGGTTGTGCCAGCGGATCACGCCGGCCACGAAGTCGAACAGGCCTCGCGGGTACTGCCCGGTGAACAAGATCGCGAACCAGGCGACCACCACCGCGAAGATCGCGGCGATGTCGAGAAAGAACAGCACGATGTAATGCGGGATCGCCAGCAGCCACTTGACCAGCGGCAGCCAGCGGACCAGCCGGTGCGCGTCTGGATAAGGGATTTCGAGGTGCACCGACTGCTCCTCGTCGGTCGACGGGTAGCGGTCGTCCATGAGCGCGATGTAGATGCCGACCCGGTTGCTGAAACGCAGCAACTGCAGGTTCCAGTCGAACCACCAGCGCGGGTACTTCTGGCGGAACAGGATCATCAGCAGCGGCCCGAGCACCAGCAGGCCGCCGGCCATGCCGGCGGCCCTGGTCGTGCCGTTGTCGTAGGAGGACTGCCAGGCACCGCCGCTGACGGTGGACAGCACCACCACGATCGGGATTGCCACGATCAACCGGAAGAACGTTGTCAGCCGGTCGAGTGGCCGATCCGGATAATCGACTGAAAACTGCACCGGATACGTACCATTCATCATGGCCGATCCTTTCGCTGGACTTTGTCTCGGCGAGCAAAACACTAAGCCCAGCAAGCGCCCCCGTCGACGATGCAATGGCGTTTGCGAATCAAATCGTTGCCTAGCTGATGGCCGGACGTCATGGTCTTGTCGTAGACCATCACCCACGGTCACATCGCCAATAAAGGGACGGGAGCACGGATGGTCACCCCTGCTGGCAAGGTCCTGCCGCCTGCGCTCCCGGCCGCGTGGGTCGATCGGCCGAGACTGCGCTCACGGCTGGAGGAGGCGCGCGGCCGGCGACTGACCGTGGTGATGGCCGGCGCCGGGTTCGGCAAGTCGAGCCTGCTGGCGGCGTGGGTCGGCGGGGGCGCGAAGGGGGGGTCCGGCTTCCGTTCCGCCTGGTACTCGGTGCAGCAGGAGGACCGGTCGCTGCCGACCTTCCTGCGCGGGCTGGTCGACGCGTTGTGGCTGCGCCTGCCCGGCATGCCGCTCGACGTCTCCGCGGTCCTGGCCGGCTCGCTCGGCCCCCAGAGCGACGAACTGGTGCGCGCCGACGGGTTCGCCGCGGTGCTCGGCGAGCTCCTGGAGCACGAGCTCACCAGCGATCTGGTGCTGGTCCTCGACGACGTGCACGAGCTGGCCCGGGGCAGCCCGTCGGCGCGGCTGGTCGAGGGGCTGTGCCGGCACGCCCCCGCCAACTTCCATCTGGTGCTGGCCTCGCGGACGGAGCCACCGTTCATGATCGAGCGGCTACGCGGCAGCGGCCAGGTGCTCGAGCTGGACGCCGGGCTGCTGGCGCTCACCGCGAAGGAGACCAGCGAGCTGCTGGCGGCCACGCTCGGCGAGGAGCCGGAGGGCGACAGCCGGACCGCCGCCCTGGCCGCCACGCTGCACCGGGTCACCGGAGGCTGGCCCGCCGCCGTGTGCCTGGCCGCCGAGGCCCTGCGCCACCAGGACGCCGAAGAGCGCCCCGCCAGCCTGGCCGCGCTGCGGCGCCCGGGCGGGTGGCTGTACGCCTACCTGGCGGAGGAGGCGTTCGCGCGCGAGGACCCGGCCGTGCGCGAGCTGGTGCGCCGGGTCGCTCCCCTGCCGCATTTCACCGCGGGCCTGTGCCGCGCGATCGGCCTCAGGCTCGACGAGGAGGCCCTGGCGCGGCTGGCCCGCCGCGGGGTGTTCCTGCGGCCGCGCGCCAGCCCCGACGGCTGGTTCGTGCTCAACGAGCTGGTCCGGGACTTCGCCGGCGAATCGATGCCACTCGCCAGGGAGGCACTGCGCGCGCTGCACTGGCGGGCCGCCATCTGGCTGACCTCCAACGGCCACCTCGAGGAGGCGCTCACCTCCGTGCTGGCCCTCGACGACCTGGGCGAGCCGGAGGCGGTGGCGGCCTTCATCCGCGACTACGGCCGCGCCATGCTGGTGGGCGGCGCGGTGGCGCGGATCGGCGCCGCCGCCGCCCGTGTCCCCGCTGAGCTGCGCACCAGGGCGATCGAGGAGGTCGAGGGGCAGGCCCGCCAGGTCCAGGGCGACTGGCAGGGAGCGCTGGAGTGCTTCCGCCGGGCCGCCGGCGGCGGCGAGGCGCTGCCCGCTGGACTCGCCTGGCGCATGGGCCTCATCTATCACCAGCGCGGCGAGCTGGACAGGGCCCTCGAGGTGTACCGCCGCGGCGAGCTGGGGACCGCGAAATCCGCGGACGACGCGCTCCTGCTCGCCTGGATGGCCACCGCCCACTGGCTGCGCGGGGAGCAGGAGGCCTGCCAGTGGGCCGCGGAGCGTTCCCTGACGGCGGCCGCCGCCAGCGGCGACCGGCAGGCCCTGGCGACGGCGTACATCACCATGGCGCTGCTGGCCGCGATGCAGGGCGACCGCGCCGCCAACGATGCCCACTACCTGCGCGCCCTGGAGGCGGCGGAGGGCGCCAACGACGTGCTGCAGCTGGTGCGCATCCATACCAACCGCGGCTCCCGCTCCAGCGAGGAGGGCATGCACCGGGAGGCGCTGGCCGAGCTGGAGATCGCCATCCGGCTCGGCGAGCTGACCGGCTTCGCCGCCATGCTGGCCACCGCGCTGAACAACCGCGGCGAGGCCTGGCTCGGCCTCGGCAGGCTCGACGAGGCGATCGCCGACTTCAAGACGGCCAGAGGTGTCTTCCAGCGCATCGGCAGCCGCATGATGGCCTACCCCCTGGCGGGGCTCGGCGACGTCTACCGCGAGCGGGGCGACCTGGCGCTGGCCCGCGCGGCCTACGAGGAGGCCATCGTCCTCGGCGAGCAGTCGGGCGACCAGCAGGGGCTGGTGCCCGCACTGGCCGGCCTCGCCCGCTGCCTGGCGGGCGACGATCCCGAGCGCGCAAGGGAGCTCGCCGAGCGGGCGACCGCCGCCGGCCCCGGCATGGGCCACGGGGCCGCGCTGCTGGCCGCCGGCTGGGTGGCCCTGACCGCCGACGACCGCGAGCGGGCGGCCAGCCTGGCCACTGAGGCGGTCGCGGTCACCAGCGCCCGCCGTGACCAGGAGGGGCTCGCCGAGGCGCTGGAGCTGCGCGCGCTGGCCGCGCCCGACCCGCGCCGGCAGCTCCACCGCCTGCGAGAGGCCGCGGCGATCTGGGCCGCCATCGACAACCCGCTGGCCCAGGCGCGCAACGCCCTGGCGACCGCGCGCCTGGAGGGCACGGCGGCCGGCCCTGACGCCGCCGAGCAGGCCGAGCAGCGGCTGCGGTCGTTCGGCGTCAAGCCGCAGGCCACGGCCGCCGCGGGAGTGCTGCTGGCGGTGACCGGGTCGGCATCGGTCAGCCTGCGGGTCCAGGCCCTCGGCGGCTTCCGGGTGCTGCGCGACGGCGAGCCCGTCGGCGCGGAGCGCTGGCGCTCACAGAAGGCGCGCGACCTGCTCAAGCTGCTGATCGCCAGGCGCGGCCGGGCGACGCCGCGCGAGCTGCTCATGGAGACGCTGTGGCCCGAAGAGGACCCGGCGCGGCTGTCCAACCGGCTGTCGGTGGCGCTGTCGACGGTCCGCGCTGTGCTCGATCCGGAGCGGCGCCACGGGCCGGACCGGTTCGTCGCCGCCGACCGGCACGCCGTCTGGATCGCCGACCTGCCGGTCGACGTCGAGGAGTTCCTCGCCACCGCCCGCGCCGGGCTGACGGCGCACGCGCGGGGCGAGGCCGACCGGGCGCTCGCCCTGCTGACCTCGGCCGAGGTCACCTACGCCGGCGACTTCCTCGAGGAGGACCGCTACGAGGACTGGGCGGTGGCGCTGCGCGAGGAGGCGAGGGAAGCCTACCTGTCGGTCACAAGGACGCTCGCCAGGATCGCGGCGGGGTCGGGCGAGCACGACCTGACCGTGCGCTACCACCTGCGGCTGCTGGAAAGAGACCCATACGACGAGGAGGCCCACATCGGCCTGGTGGTGGCCCTCATCCGGAGCGGCAGGCACGGCGAGGCGCGCCGCCGCTACCGCCTGTACAGCGAGCGGATGGCCGAGATCGGCGTGGAGTCGGCGCCGTTCCCCACCGTCAGCGCGGAGCCTCCCCCGAGTTTCAGCCTGCTTTAAGAGTGGTCGAAGAATGCCGCGGAACATGTCACGCATGCAGACCTTCCTGGTGCGTATCTGGACGCCGGCAGCGGGCGAGGCCGGGGGCGTTCCGGCGGGGATCCGGGGTGTTGTGGAGCACGTCGGGTCCAGAAGTGGCCGGCCGTTCGAAGGGGAGCACGACCTCGTGCGGTTCTTCCAGGACTGCCTCCAGGGCCACCAGGAAGGTTTCTGCGTCGACGCCGGTCCCGTGAGCCCGGAAGGTCGATAGGCTTGCGGGCCCGCCCATAGTGGGGGAATGGGCGGGCCCGCCTCCACTCAGGACGACACGTCCTTTGTGTCGAAGCGGGCCCACGCCAGCGTGAGGAACACCACCACGTAGATGACCTGGGTGGCGACGCCCAGCAGCAGGTCGTGCGTCGGGACCGGCTGGCGCAGCAGGTCGCCGAACGCCATCCAGTGATGGCTGAACAGGTACGGGTGGATCGCGGACACCTGCGGGATCGCGTCGAGCACCTGGCTGACGATGCTCAGGGTCAGCGTGGCCGCCATGGCGCCGACCGGCACCTCGGTCAGGGTCGAGGCGAACAGCCCGACGGCCGCCAGCCCCGCCATGGACACGCCCACGTACAGGGCGATGAGCAGGGTCCGCACGAGCGCCTCGGCCAGCGGGATGGTGGTGCCGGACAGCAGCGCGACGCGGCCGACCGGGAACAGCGCGAAGCCGGTGATCGCCCCGGCGAGGGCGACCACCAGCACGGCGGCCAGGCAGAAGGCGAGCACGGCGGTGTACTTGACCGCCAGCAGGCGGCCACGGCGCACCGGCACCACCAGCAGCGAGCGCAGGGTGCCCAGGTTGGCCTCTCCCGCGACGGCGTCGCCGGAGACGACCGAGACCCCCAGCGGCAGGAACAGCGGCAGCACCGCGACCAGGGCGGTGAGCGACAGGAACAGCCCGTTGCCGGTGATGCGGTCGATGAACTGCGGCCCCTCGCCGGCGCTCGGCGACGACGAGAGCCGCACGGCGGTGCCGATGAGCACCGGGATCAGGGCGAGCACGGCCAGCAGCACGAGGTTGCGGCGCCGCCGGAAGACCAGCGCCAGCTCGGAGCGGAGCAGGCGGCCGGCGGTCGGGCGGGTGAGGGAGCCCGGCGCGGGCGCCCGCCCCTGCGCCGGGACCGCGTCCAGCGGTGGGCTACTCGTTGACATCGAATCCCTCCCCGGTGAGCGACACGTAGGTGTCCTCCAGCGACGGGCGCTGCACCACCAGCCCGCGCACGGGCACGCCGGCGCGGACCAGGGCGGCGCAGGCGCGCTCTGGCGCCACGCCGTCGAGCACGGCCTCCGCCCCCTCGTCGCGGCGCTCGGCGTCACGGCAGCCCAGCTCGGCGAGCACGCGCACCGCCAGGTCGGGCTCGGTGGTGTCGACGCGCAGGCGCGGCTCAGCGCCCGCGCCCAGCTCCGCGAGGCTGCCGTGGGCGACCATACACCCGGCCGACATGATCCCGGCGTGGGTGCAGACCTGCTCCACCTCGCTCAGCAGGTGCGAGGACAGGAACACGGTCGCCCCCTCGCCGGCCAGCTCGCGGATCAGGGCGCGCACCTCGCGGGTGCCCTGCGGGTCGAGCCCGTTGGTGGGCTCGTCCAGCACCAGCAGCTCGCGCGGCTGCAGCAGCGCGGCCGCCAGCCCGAGCCGCTGGCGCATGCCCATGGAGTAGTTGCGGTAGCGCTTGCCCGCCGCCGCGCCGAGGCCGACCCGCTCCAGTGCCTGGCCGATGCGGGCGCGGGAGGTGCGCGGGTCGGCCAGGCTGTCGGCCGCGTCCAGGCGCGCCAGGTTGGCCCAGCCGCCGAGATAGGGGTGGAAGGCGGGACCCTCGATGAGGGCGCCGACGCGGCGCAGCACCCGGGAGGCGCCCGCCGGCATCGGCGCGCCGAGGACCTCCCAGCTCCCCCGGGTGGGGACGATCAGGCCGAGCAGCATGCGGATGGTGGTGGTCTTGCCGGACCCGTTGGGCCCGAGGAACCCGTACACGCTCCCGCTGGGCACGGCGAGGTCGAGGTCGGCGACGGCGAGCTGGCCGCCGCGGAACCGCTTGGTGAGCCCGCGGCTGGCGAGGGCGAGGCCCACCCGCCCGCCGGCGCCGCTCGCGCCGGGCGCCTCCGTGGCGGCGCCCGCCGCGGCCGTCTGGGTCACCGGGTCGCTCCGTGGCCGGTGAAGGGCCGGGCGGCCGACAGCGGCCGCGCCGCCGCGGCCTGCAGCGCCTCGGGCGTCACCGCGCCGACGTACAGGCGGCCGTCGTCGGTCAGCAGGCCGGTGAGCAGCGCCGTGCGCAGCAGGCGACCCTGGCCGAAGGCGCCTCGCACCGGCGTGGTCGCCCGCAGCAGGCCGCTGAGCATGCCGCCGGTGCGCTCCCCGCCGGTGCCGGCGGCGCTCAGGTCGACGCCGCGCAGCACCAGCACCGAGGTCCAGCCGGAGCCGAGCACGGCCGGCCGGCTGGCGGCCAGGGCCGCGCGGCCCTCCGCCTGCTCCTGCCGCTCGTGCTCGGCGACCTCGCCGAGGCTGCGCTCGGTCACCTTGGCCCCCGGCGGCGGGGTGAAGGCGAAGACGTCGTCGGCGGGGACGCGGAACTGCACGTCGGTGAAGCCGATCTCGAAGGCGGGCGCCTCGCCGCTCTTGGCGAGGACCCGCACCTGCAGCGGCACGTGGGTCTGGCCGTCCACGGCGAGCACCACCGCGTCGATCAGCGAGCGCTGGTCCTTGGGCTCCAGCCGGAGCTGGTACACGTCGCGGCCGGCGGCCCGGGCGGTGCGCTCCACCCGGACGGTGGTGGTCGGGGTGATCGCGGCGACCAACCGGCGTGCCGCCTCCTGCGGGGTCACCGCGCCCGCGGCGGCGGCGCGCCGCCGCTGCTCCTCCGCCGCCGCGGACTTGTCGGCGGGCAGGCGCAGGTGGGTGACGCTGTTGTCCTGGCTCTGGTAGACCCACAGGTCCTGGCCGTTGCGGATCACGTCGGACTCGGCGAGGCTGCCGGTCACCGCCAGCCGGACCCGCTCCCTGCCGGCGAACCAGACCCGCGCCGTGTGGGAGCCGGCGAGCAGGCTGTCCAGGGAGGCGTTGCCGCCACGGCCGCCCAGCGACGGCAGCGCCGGCAGGCCCAGGCGGGCCGTGGAGACCACCGTGCCGGACAGGCCCGGCACGTTTGCCTGGCTCACGTCGGCGAGGAGCTGCTCCGCGGTGCGCGGCGGCAGCGAGGGCGAGGCGCTGTCCGAGCGGGTCGCGAGCGCGATGCCGCCGGCGAGGACCACGGCCATCACCGCGAGCAGGGTCACCCAGCGCAGCAGGCGCGGGCGGGCGGTCAGGACGTCCATCGCAACCTTCCTTCCATCAGGCGTGACAGGGCCAGGTTGCCCGCACGCGGCTGAGCGGTTCCTGAGAGCGCCTGAGACCGCTCTCAGGAACCGCCCGGACAGCACGCCCCGCCGGCCGCGGATGGTGCACTCTGATGGCGGTGTGATCGTCATCGAGGAGGCGGGCGTGCGCGTGCTGGTGGTCGACGACGAGGTCCGGCTGGCGGACGCGCTGCAGCGCGGGCTGCAGGCGGAGGGCTTCACCGTCGACGTGGCCCACGACGGCGAGCAGGGGCTCCACCTGGCCACCGAGCGCGACTACGACCTGGTGGTGCTCGACGTGATGCTGCCCAAGCTCAATGGCTACCGGGTCTGCCAGCGGCTGCGCGCCGCCGGCAACTGGGTGCCCGTGCTGATGCTGAGCGCCAAGGACGGCGAGTACGACCAGGCGGAGGGGCTCGACGTGGGCGCCGACGACTACCTGGTCAAGCCGTTCTCCTACGTGGTGCTGGTGGCCAGGCTGCGCGCGCTGGCGCGCCGCGGCGCGCCGCGGCGGCCGACCGTGCTGCGCGCCGGCGACCTCAGCCTCGACCCCGCCAGCAGGCAGGTGCGCCGGGACGGCGTCGACGTCGAGCTGACGCCACGCGAGTTCGCGCTGCTCGAGTACCTGCTGCGGCGGCGCGACCAGGTGGTGTCCAAGCGGGAGATCCTCGAGCACGTCTGGGACACCCACTACGACGGCGACCCCAACGTCGTCGAGGTCTACATCGGCTACGTGCGCAGGAAGATCGACGCGCCGTTCGGCCGGCACGCCGTCCAGACCGTGCGCGGGGCCGGCTACCGGCTGGTCGGGACGGGTGGCTGAGCCGGCGGCGGCCTCCGCGCAACCGCGCGGCCCGCGGGCGCGGCTGCGCGGCTGGTGGCAGCGGCGCAGCCTGCGGGCCCGGCTCACCATGCTCGCCACCCTGGTGGTCGCGGTCGGGCTGGTGGCCGGCTCGGTCCTGCTGCTGCTCAGCCTCGAGGCCGCCCTGCTGGCCAACGTGGACGGCACCGCCCGCAAGCAGGCCGAGGACATTGCCGCCCTGGTCGACCAGGACCGCCTGCCCGAGCCGATCCCAGCGGCCGACGCCGGCACCGTGCTCGTCCAGGTGGTCGACCGGCGTGGCCGGGTGCGGAACGCCTCGCTCGGCAGCGACCGGGCCGTGCCACTGCTGTCGCCCTCGCAGCTCGACGGGGCGCGCGACGGCCGCCCCCGCAACCTGGACGGCGCCCGCATCGGCGAGCGCGAGCCGCTGCGGGTGATCACCCGCCCGGCCGGGCCGGCGGACGACCGGGTCACGGTCATCGCCGCCGCCAGCTTCGCCAGCGTCGACTCGAGCCTGCACATCGTGCAGCTCGCCGTCCTGATCGGGGTGCCGCTGCTGCTGGCGATGGCGGTCGGCACCGCCTGGGCGACCGTCGGCTCGACCCTGCGGCCGGTCGGCGAGCTGCGCCGGGCCGCCGAGGAGATCACCGGCACGGGCGGCCGGCAGCGGCGGCTGCCGCTGCCGGCCGCCGAGGACGAGATCCGCCGCCTGGCCGAGACCCTGAACCGGATGCTCGAGCGCCTGGAGCAGGCGGGCGGCCGGCAGCGCGCGTTCGTGGCCGACGCCGCCCACGAGCTGCGCAGCCCGCTGGCCGGCATGCAGGTCCAGCTCGAGGTGGCCCTGCGGCACCCGGACCCGGCGAGCTGGCGCCAGGTGGCCGCGGCGGTCCTCGAGGACACCCTGCGGCTCGGCCGCATGGTCGAGGACCTGCTGGCCCTGGCGCGCCTCGACGACGGCCGCGGGACGCGCTGGGTCGGCGTGGTCGACCTGGGCGACATCGCCCGCGCGGTGCTGCGGCGGCAACCAGAGCCCCGCGTCGACCTGCGGCTGGACGTGGCCGGGGCCGTGCCGGTCCGCGGTGACGCTTCAGCCCTGTCGAGAGTGGTCCAGAACCTGCTCGACAACGCGCTGCGCCACGCCGCGAGCCGCGTCGAGGTGTCGGCGCGCACCGAGAGCGCCTCGAGCGTGCTGGTGGTGGCCGACGACGGGCCAGGCATCACCGTGGCGGACCGCGAGCGGGTCTTCGAGCGCTACGCGCGCCTGGACGACGCCCGCAGCCGCGACGCCGGCGGGACCGGGCTGGGGCTGGCGATCGTCCGTGAGATCGTGCGCGCCCACCAGGGCGAGGTCACGGTCGAGGACGGCCCGGGCGCGCGCCTGGTGGTGCGACTGCCCGCCGAGCGGCGGACCGGGGCAGACCCGTGATCCGGGGCTCGCTCGACCTGGGGGAGGCGCCGCCGGCGGCCGCACCTCGGGGGGCGGGAAACGACCGCCGGCAGGCAGACATCCACACTGCCACCTCGTCCATGAGAGGAAGGTAAGCAACCCTGAGAGGAGGCTAAGCGCCCTCGGCCGGCAGGCGAACGGTGAACCGGGCGCCGGGATGCTGATCGGCGACCGTGATCGTGCCGCCGTGCGCCTCGACGATCTGCCGCACGATCGCAAGCCCCAGGCCCGCGCCGCCCCGGCCGCGGCTGCGGGACTCGTCCAGCCGGGTGAAGCGCTCGAAGACCCGCTCACGGTCGGCCGCCGGGATGCCAGGGCCGTCGTCGGCGACGACCTGGATGAGCTCGTCGCGGTCGCCGCTGATGCGCGCGCCAGAGACCCTGGAGACGTCCACCTCGACCCGCGCGCGGTCGCGCAGGCTCGCCGACCGCACCAGTCCCGAAGCGTCCACCACCTGGGTCAGGTGGTCCTCCGACGCCAGGTCAAGCTCATCGGTCGGGGCGCCCCTGCGCACCAGCGAGGCGAGCTGCATGGCCTCCGACCGCTCTTCGCCGTCCTTGGCGGTCAGCATGAGCACCGGCGTCCAGATGCCCGCGGAGCGCAGCTCCGCGCACACGCGGTAGCCGTTCATGCCGGGCAGCATGATGTCGAGCACCACCGCGTCGTAGGCGCGCTCGGTCGCCAGCCGCAGCCCCTCCTTCCCGTCGAAGGCGAGATCGACGACAAAGCCCTCCACCTCAAGGCCCTGGCGGATCGCGCTCGCAAGCGGCCGCTCGTCCTCAACCACAAGAACTCGCATTGCTCCACAGTATCCGCCCGGCGCATCCCACCCCTATGTCGTCTCTCGGTCAGGCTGGGTGACGCGGGCCAGCTCGACCGTGAACTCGCAGCCGCCGACGACGTTGGCGACGTCGATGGTGCCGCCGTGGGCCTCGACGAAGCCGCGGGCGATGGCGAGGCCGAGGCCGGCGCCGCGGGACGAGCGGGCCGGGTCGCCGCGCCACAGCCGCTCGAACACCAACGGCAGGTCGGTCTCGGCGATCCCGCCGCAGGTGTCGCGGACGCGCACCTGGACGCGGTCGGAGCCTGCCGCGTCGACGACCGAGACCAGCAGGTGGCCGCCTGGCGGGGTGTGTCGGATGCCGTTGTGGACCAGATTGGCCAGGACCCGGTTGAGCTGGTCGCGGCCGGCGAGCACGAGCGGCCCGCCGCCGTCCGTCGAGGGGCCACCGCTGCGCCCCGCTCCGGCACCCGCCGCCCCGGACTCCCGATCCGCCCCAGGCTTCAAGTGCACGCCGGCGGCCTCCGCCTCGGGCTGGAAGCACCGCAGGACCTCGTCCACCAGCTCGGGCAGCGAGGTCGGCTCGAGCTCCAGCGCGAGCGCCCCCGCCTCGATCTGCGACAGCTCGAACAGGTCGTCCACCAGCGCGGTGAGCCGGTCGACGTTGGTGACCAGCCCGGCGAGATAGCGCCGGCGGGTCGCCTCGTCGGTGGCGACGCCGTCGGCGAGCGCCTCCGCGAGCGCGCGCAGGCTCGCCAGCGGGGTGCGCAGGTCGTGCGAGATCCAGGCGACCACGTCGCGCCGGCTGGCCTCCAGCGCCCGCTCCCTCGCGCGGGCCTCCGCGAGCCTGGCGGCGGCGGCGTCGAGCGCCTCGGCCACGATCGCCACCTCGGCCATGCCGCCCGCCCGGGGCTCCGCGTCGGAGGGCTGGCCGCCGGCGCCGGCCTCGAGCGCGCTGGCGCTGCTCGCCAGCCCCTCCAGATCGGCCACCAGCGCGCCGGCGCTGGCGACGCCGTAGGCGACGCCGGCGCCGACCGCCACCGGCAGGGACGCGAGCACCACCGTCAGATCGTGAGGGCTGATCAGCATGCTCGAGCTGACGGCCTGGATCGCGGCCAGCCCGGCGCCGGCGGTCACGATCGCGGTGAGCGCACTGTGGCGCGCGACGCCGGCCCGGCGGCGCCTGAGCCGGGACTGGACCACGAAGCCGATGACGACCACGGCGAGGGCGCCGACGGTGGTGAGCCCGAGCAGGAGCCCGAGGTCGTGGGCAGGGACGTCGGCGGCCAGCGCGACGGCCACGCTGCCCGCCAGCCCGACCGCGAAGATGGCCGCGGACAGCCCCGCGACCCGCCAGACGCGCCGTACCCCCGCGAGCCCGCCGCGTCGGCTCATGAGGGTTGCGCGCCCGCCGGCACAAAGCGGTAGCCGACGCCGTACACGGTCTGGACGCGGCGTGGCTCGGACGGGTTGTCCTCCACCTTCTCGCGCAGGCGGCGGATGTGCACCGTCACCGTCGAGGTGTCGCCGAGCCAGGTGTACTCCCAGACCCGCTGCAGGAGCTGCCCGCGGGTGAACACCTGGCGCGGGTGGCGGGCGAGGAACAGCAGCAGCTCGAACTCGCGGGCGGTCAGCGAGATCTCGCGGCCGCCGACCTCGACCTCCCTGGTCGCCGGGTCGATCATGAGGTCGCCGACCCACAGCCGGGTCGGCTGCGCGAGGTCGGTCCCACCGCGGGTCCGGCGCAGCACGCTGCGCACCCTGGCGACCAGCTCGCGCGGGCTGAACGGCTTGACCACGTAGTCGTCGGCGCCGAGCTCGAGCCCGACGATGCGGTCGGCCTCGTGACTCTTGGCGGTGAGCATCACGATCGGGATCGGCGCCGCCGCGCGCAGGCGCCGGCAGACCTCGAGCCCGTCCATCCCTGGCAGCATCAGGTCGAGGACGACGAGGTCGGGGACCAGCTCCGCGGCCATCTCGAGCGCGCTCGGCCCGTCGCCGGCCACCGCCACGCGGTAGCCCCCCAGCTCGAGGTAGCGGGAGACGACCTCCCGCACGGTCGGCTCGTCGTCCACCACCAGCACCAGCTCCGCGGCCATGCGCACCATGCTGGCACCAGTGGCGCTGGACGCAAGCTCGTGGCCTGGACTTGTTCGCAGCTCGTAAGCACCTCGCGCGCGAACCCGTAACCCGGCTGGGGCAGGCTGGAGGCATGAGGATCCTGATCACCGGCGGCGCCGGCTTCATCGGCAGCCACGTGGCCGACGAGCTGGCCAGCCGCGGTCACGCCGTGCGGGTGCTCGACCGCCTGCACCCCAGGGCGCACGTGGGAAAGCCCGCCTACCTGCGCGACGACGTCGAGTACCTGGACGCGGGACTGGAACCGGACGTGCTGGACCAGGCGCTCGACGGCGTCGAGGCCGTCTGCCACCAGGCGGCCATGGTGGGGCTGGGGCGCAGCTTCGCGGATGCGCCGGACTACGTGCGCGACAACGACCTCGGCACGGCGGAGCTGCTCGCCGCCATCCACCGCCGGCCCCGGCGCGCTCGACCCGCCCGGCTGGTGCTGGCCAGCTCGATGGTGGTCTACGGCGAGGGCGGCTACCGCTGCGAGCGTCACGGGCGGGTCCGCCCCGCCCGCCGAGAGCCGGCGCGGCTGGCGGCCGGCCGCTTCGAGGCCACCTGCCCGGACTGCGGCGCGGAGCTGGAGCCCGTGGCGGTGACCGAGGACGCGCCGGCCGAGCCGCGCAACGTGTACGCCGCCACCAAGCTGCACCAGGAGCACCTGGCGTTCGCCAGCATGCGCGAGGGCGGCCCCCCGGTCACGGCCCTGCGCTACCACAATGTCTACGGGCCGCGCATGCCGCGCGACACGCCCTACTCCGGGGTGGCGGCCATCTTCCGCAGCGCGCTGGAGGCGGGCGAGGCGCCGCGGGTGCTCGAGGACGGCGGCCAGCGGCGCGACTTCGTGAACGTGCGCGACGTGGCCCGCGCCAACGTGCTCGCGCTGCTCGCGCCGGAGCCGGTCCCCGGCGCCTACAACATCGCCTCCGGCCACACGCGCACCATTGGCGAGCTGGCGGAGGCGCTGGCCGAGGTCATGGGCGGGCCAGCGCCACGGGTCGTCGGCGGCTGGCGGCCGGGCGACGTGCGCCACGTCTTCGCCTCGCCGGCACTGGCCGCGGAGCGGCTCGGCTTCCGCGCCGAGGTCGGCTTCGCCGAGGGCGTCGCCGAGCTGGCCAGCGCGGAGCTGCGGGCGCCCGCCGGGACCGGGGTCGACAGGAACGGCCCGCTCACCAGCGCGTGACGAACAGCGCCTGCACGACCAGCGTCTGCGCCAGCAGCAGCGCGGCGACCACCGGCAGGCGCACTCGCCAGGCCTGGAGCTGGCGGACCGCGGCCACCAGCACCAGCGGCACGAGGAACTGGAAGATGCGCTCCACCTCGCCCTTGGAGAACCCCCAGCAGGCCGCGGCCAGCAGGGACGCCGCCGCGGCGACCTCCAGCGACGCCCACGCGCGCTCGCGCACCACCGCCGCCATCCGCACCGCGAGCGCGGCCAGCAGCGGCACGCCCAGCATCCCGCCGAAGGCGAGCAGGTCGCCGGGGAGCCACTGCCACAGCGCGCGACCGGCCGAGCCCGGAGCCGCCCGGTAGGCGCGCTGGGCCGCGCGGGCGGCGGCCACCGGGTCGTAGCCGCTGAGCAGCCACAGCGCCGCGGCGCAGCCGAGCACCACCGCCGCCGACAGCGCGGCCCAGCCGACCACCCACGCGGCCTGGCCGCGCACGCGGCCGAGCGCCCGGACCAGCAGGAACGGGAGCAGCAGCGCGGCGGCGTAGGTGACCATCGCCGCCGCCCACAGCAGCGCGCCGCCGGCGACCGTCCAGGCCAGCGACCGTCGCAGCAGGCCCCGATGCGCCGCCAGGGCCGCGCCGGCGAGCACGGTGGCGAACACCGCGTCGGCCGAGGTCGCCACGTAGAGCAGGACCCCGGGTGACAGCGCTCACAGCGCCAGCGCCCAGCGGCCGCCGCTCTCGCCGAGCTCGTCGCGGGCGAGCGCCCCCGCGGCCATCGCGCCGAGCGCCCCGACCGCCACCGTCGCCAGCGCCGCCGTGGCGATGCCGGGATGGACCCTTGCGACCAGCGCGTAGAAGACCATGGCGCCGGCCGGATGGCCCTGGGCGTGGCTCGGCAGGCTGGGCAGGACCTCAGGGAAGTCGCGCAGGAAGGTGGGGACGGCGCCGACCGCGCCGGCGCCCGCCGGGTACTCGCCGGCATAGTCGAACGGCCCCCACCAGGCGCGTGGCCCGTCCTCGAGGGCCGCGGCCGCGAGCGCCAGCAGCGCGGCCGCGCCGCAGGAGAGCGCGACCCGCGCGGGCCAGCGCGGCTCGCGGCGGGCGAGGACGACGACACCACCGGCGGTGGCCAGCGCCACCGGCAGCGCGACCGCCGCCCAGCGCGGGTCCAGCCGCGGGTGCGGGAACACGTAGAACGGGAAGGCGAAATAGTAGGGCACGCTGGGCACGCTGAACGGCACCCTCCCCCAGTGCCGCAGCCACAGCAGCCCGAGGGTGGCGCAGGCGACGACGGTCGCGGCGGCCAGCCCGGTGGCCAGCGCGAACGCCGGGTCCGGCCGGGCAGGCGCGGCGGCCGCAGTGACGGCGCGCCCGCCGGGGAGGGTCCGCATGGGCGCACCGTATCCCGCCGGCGCCGCGGGCTGGCCGCTGTCGCGGCATCCGTAGCCAGCTTGTAAGAACCGTGTCCACAGCTCGTCAGGATCGGCCGCGAGACTGGCCGGCATGGACCTGTCGCGCGTGACCGTGGTGCTGCCCGCGCTCGACGAGGCGGACGCGCTGCCGGCGGCGCTCGCCTCCTTCCCGGCCGGCGTCGACCTGGTGGTGGTCGACAACGGCTCGGCGGACGCCACCGCGGAGGTCGCGTCGGCCCACGGCGCGCGGGTCGTGCGGGAGCCGCGACGCGGCTTCGGCGCCGCCTGCTGGGCCGGGGCCCAGGCCTGCCCGCGCGCTGAGGTGGTCGCCTTCGCCGACGCCGACGGCTCCTTCGACGGCGCCGACCTTGCCGGGGTGGCCGGCCCGGTGCTGCGCGGCGAGGCGGACCTGGTGATCGGCTCGCGCGCGCTGGGACGGCGCGAGCCCGGCGCGATGTCGCGCCTGGCGCTGCTCGAGAACCGCGTGCTCGGCGCGGCGTGCGGGCTGCTGTTCGGTGTGCCGCTGAGCGACCTCGGGCCGTTCCGCGCGCTGCGCCGCGACGTGCTGATGGGGCTCGGCGTGCGCGACCGTGGCCAGGGCTGGCCGCTCGAGATGGTGGCGCGGGCGGGACGCGCCGGCCTCAGGGTGGTCGAGGTCCCCGCGCGCTACGGGCGCCGCGCCGGCGGGACCAGTAAGGTCTCCGGGTCGCCGCTGGGCAGCGCGAGGGCAGCCGCCGCGATGGCCGCCGTGACCTGGCGGCTGCTCACCGAGCGGCCCCCGGGCCCGGACCCGCGGCCCCCGCGGCGGGACACGGAGGAGGAGATCGCCGGATGACGGCCCGGGCCGCGGTGGCGGTGATCGCCAAGGAGCCGGCGCTCGGGCTGGCCAAGACCCGCCTGGCGCCGGCGCTCGGGCGGCGCGGCGCGGCCGCGGCCGCGGCCGCCATGCTGGTCGACACCCTGGCGGTGGTCGCGGGCGTGGCCGCTGAGCCGTGGCTGTGCTTCACGCCGGCCGGCGCGCGCGAGCGCCTGGCCACCCGGGCACCGGGCTTCCGGCTCCTGCCGCAGTCCGGCGGCGACCTCGGCGACCGGCTCGCCGCCTGCGCCGCGGCGCTGCGGGCCGCCGGCGCGGAGCGGCTGGCGATCGTCGGGGCGGACACGCCGCACCTGCCGTCCAGCTGGTACCAGGTGGCGCTGGACCTGCTCGACCGGGTCGACCTCGTGCTCGGCCCGGCGCTGGACGGTGGCTACTACCTGGTGGCGGCGACGGCGCCGCCGGCGGAGCTGTTCGTCGGCGTGCCCATGGGGACCGACCTGGTCCTCGGCGAGACCCTGCGCCGGGCGGGGAGCCGCGGGCTGCGGGTGGCGCTGCTGCCGCCGCTGCGCGACCTCGACCGCGTCGAGGACCTGGAGGCCGCGCTGGCCGCCAGAGAGCTGGACGCCAGCCCGCGCACCCGCGAGGTGGTGGCCCGGCTGCTCGCCGGCGCGGTACCCGCATGAGCTCGCCCAGCGCCGTCCACCACGAGCGCCCGGCCGCGCTGCTCGGGATCGCCCTTGGCGTGGCCTTCGGCACCTGCTTCGTCACCGGGCTGCTGTCGCACGCCGCCCAGGCCAACCTGCCCTGGTTCCCCTGGCCGGCGCGCCCCGCCTGGCTGTACCGCCTCACCCAGGGCACGCACGTGTTCACCGGCCTGGCCACCATCCCCCTGCTGCTCGGCAAGCTGTGGATCGTGTACCCGCGCCTGTGGCGCTGGCCGCCGCTGGCCGGCGTCGCCCACGCGGTGGAGCGCGCCGCGCTGGTGCCGCTGGTCGGCGGCGCCCTGCTCCTGCTGGTGACCGGAGTCACCAACATCGACTACTGGTACCCGTACCAATTCTTCTTCGTCAGCGGCCACTTCTGGGCCGCCTGGATCACGGCGGGCGCGCTGGTCGTGCACGTCGGCGCGAAGTGGGTGGTGGCGAGTCGAGCCCTGCGCGACCGCCCCGCGACCAGCCGCGCCACCGCGGCCGGCGTGGAGCGGCGCCAGTTCCTGGCGGCCATCGCGGCGGCCGCCGGGGCCGTCGTGCTGACCACGGTCGGGTCGGCGTTCACGCCGCTCGGCCGCCTCGCGGTGCTGTCGCCACGCCGGCCGGGCGTCGGGCCACAGGGACTGCCGGTGAACCACAACGCGGTCGTGGGCGGCGTCAGCGACGTGCACGGCGACCCGACCTACCGGCTGCGCGTCAGCGGGCGCGTGCGCCGGCCCCTGGCGCTCGACCTGGAGGGGTTGCGCTCGCGCGCCGACCACGAGGCGGAGCTGCCGATCTCCTGCGTCGAGGGCTGGAGCTTCAGCGCTCGCTGGCGCGGGGTGCGCCTGCGCGACCTGCTGGAGGAGGCCGGCGCCGACCCGGGTGGCGAGGTGGTGGTGCGCTCGCTGCAGACGCGGGGCCCGTACGCGGGCGCGCTGATCGGCCCGGCACACGCCCGCCACCCGGACACCCTGCTCGCGCTCGAGGTGAACGGCGAGCCGCTGCACCTCGACCACGGCTTCCCGGTGCGGCTGATCGCGCCGAACAACCCGGGGGTGCTGCAGACCAAGTGGGTCAAGGAGGTGGAGGTCCGCTGACCGCCGCCGGTGGACGCCCCGCGGGCCCGGAGCCGCCGCCTCCCTATGGGCCGCCGCCTCCCTATGGACGCGGGTTCTGGCTGGCCCTGCCGGTCGGCGGGCTGCTGATGGCGTGGGGGGTCGCCGGACTGCTGCGCCACGCCGCCTCCACCGTGCCCGCGAGCTGGCTGCGCTGGCTCCTCGGGGTGCTGCTGGCGCACGACCTGCTGCTCGCCCCCGCGCTGCTGGTGGTCGGGCTTCTGCCGCGGTGGGTGCAGGCGCCCTGGCGGCCGCCGCTGCGCGCGGCGCTGATCGTCTCCGGCACGCTGGCCCTCACCACCCTGCCGCTGCTGCTCGGCTACGGGCGCGCCGCCCAGCCGGGCAACACCTCGGTGCTGCCCGGCAGGTACCCGGCGAGCCTGGCGGGGGTGCTCGCCGCGGTCTGGGGCCTGGCGGCCGCCTGGGGCCTGTACCGCGTGCGCACCCGGCGCCGCGCACGTGACTGACCTCGACGCGCGGTCGGCTACTCGGGTGCGTCCCAGCACATGGCCCGGGCGAAGTACAGACCCTGGTACCGCGCCCCTGGGAAGACGCTGCCGTAGCGCTGCTCGAACTGAGCCGGGCTGAGGAACCGGTCGGTCGTGATGTGGTCCAGCCACCCGGGATGGGTGTTCAGTCGGAACAGCTCGAACGCCTCCCGCGCCGGCCGGCGCCGTCTCACCAGATCCGTTACCAGCCCGCGCACCGCCGCGCCGATGAACCACCGGCGGGTTATAGCGGGCCGGGCCGCGACATTGTCGACCAGGACCACCCTTCCGCCAGGGACGACCAGATCGCGGATCTGGCCCAGCGCCTGCTCCAGGTCGCTGACGTGGTGCAGCGTGTTGACGCTGAACACCAGGTCGAAGCGACCATCGGTGTCGGCGCGCACGTCGCCGAGGTCGCGCTGCTGATAGGTGACGTTCGGACGGGGACGACGTGTGCGGGCGATCTCGAGCATGGGTTCGGAGACGTCGACGCCCAGGACCTCACGGTAACGATCGGCGAGCATGTTGGAGTGGCGGCCCGAACCGCATCCCAGATCGAGCGCTCGGTCTCCGTGCAGGAAGACGGTCTCCAGGTACTCACTGAGCGGCCCACCGACCAACTCGGCGAACCGGTCGAAGACTTCCGCGATCTCGTCGAACGAGCCGGCGGACGGCGACACACGGGTCATGGCCCTTCTCCACGGGTTAGAGACGATCTCGGATCCGGCCCGCGGGTCCCGGGGACCCGCGGGCCGGATCGGCACGAGCCGCTATCTCAGGACTTCAGACCGATCGAGGTGTTGACGAACTCGTTGGTGACGATGTCAGTGGGGGCCAGGTTCGCCTTGATGGCCTTCTTCTGCCCGGTGAAGATCGGCGAGACGATGCTGATCAGCCGCTGGATCCGCGCCGTTTCGAAATTGCCGACGGTGTTGTCCTTGCCGTTGGCCACGATCCCCAGGCGGCGCATCTGCTCGACCGCGAACTGCGCGTTGGGCTTGGAGTACACGAACCCGGTCTTGTAGGCGTCATTCGCCTTCAGGATGAGGTCGATGGCGGGGCCGGGGTTGGCCATGAAATCGGCCTGCCCCTGCTGGATGATCGGCACCAGCCGCTGCATGCAGCTGGCGAGCTTGGCCTTCCGGTCGGCCCGCACCGACAGCGTGTTGGCGTAGTTCGGGTAGCCGGTGTCGGTGACGAGCTGGAAGGCGACCGGCTTGCGCCAGGCCCTGACCTCGTGCTCGAAGGTGTACGGCTCGTTGGTGGCGTACCCCTGCACCGCGATCTTCCCGCCGGAGGCGACAAAGGCCGAGGGCGAGCCGTCATAGGAGCCGTCGACCTGGCTGCGGCGCAGGATGCCCGAGCCGATCAGGTACTCCATGTAGGTGCCGGTCTGGAAGTAGAGCACCTTGGCGTTGCTCTGGCCGATGTCGGCGATCGTGTGCCAGTCCGGATGGCTGGCCGGGTCCCACATGAGGACCTGCGGGTCGAGGTCCAGGGGCGCCACCACCGCGACCGTCGGCTGGGTCTTGGAGTACTGCACCAGCTCGTCGGACTGCATCATGCCCAGGGTGATGCTCGAGTCCTGGTACATGAGCGCGGCGGTCGGCTGGAAGCCGACGGCGGGCCCGCCAGCGCGGATCTCGATCTGGACCCCCGTGCTCTTGCCGCCGGCCACCAGCGGACCGGTGAGCCGCTTGCGCCCCGCGTCCACCTTGTAGCCGGAGCCGACAAGCTGGTAGACGGCGCCATGCTCGGACTCGGGGAACCAGTTGGACTGCACCGCGACGGTGCTCGGGCAGACGCTCTTGAGGTCGAACGACCCTGTGGCGGCCGGCGCCGAGGCCGAGCCGCCGTCGCTCTTCGAGCCGCCGCTGCAGGCGCTGGCGGAAAGTGCGAGTGCAAGCACGCCGACCAGCAGTGTGAGCCTGCGGTTCCTGCTCATCGATCTCCTTCTCCTGGACTGGGACAGTGGACAGCTTGTAAAGGGACCGCTGCGGATCAGGGGCCTCTGGGGTCGCGCCCGGACTCGTGCCAGCGGCTGACGACACGCCGGGACACGTAGCCGAAGCACCAGAAAACGACCACGCCCAGCAGCGACGAGAGGATCACCGCGGCGAACAGCTGCTCTGATTGCAGGCGGGCGCGGTACAGGTCGATCAGGATGCCGATCCCCGGATCGCCCTGCTTGAAGAAGAAGTCGCCGACGATCGCACCGATCACCGACAGGCCTGCCGAGATGCGCAGTCCTGTGAAGATCGCTGGCAGCGCCGCCGGCAGCTCCAGCTTCCACAGGCGCCGCAGCCGGCCGGCGCCATGGAGGGTGAACAGGTCGTGCTGGCTCGGCTCCACCGACTGCAGCCCGAACAGGGTGTTGGCGATGATCGGGAACAGCGCGATGAGCACGCACACCAGCACGCGGCTGACCATGCCGAAGCCGAACCAGAAGCCGAACAGCGGCACCAGCGCCAGGATCGGGATGGTCTGCAGGATGACCGCGTAGGGGTAGATCGAGCGCTCGATCCAGCGGGCCTGGTGCATCAGGATCGCCAGGCTCGCGCCCGCCGCCACCGCGATCCCCAGTCCCGTCAGCGCGACTCTGGTCGTCAGCCCCAGCGCCGCCAGCAGCTCCACGAGGTTGTCGTGGTCCATGTAGCCGACCTGCACCACCGCGTGCGGCGGCGGCACCAGGAAGCGCCGCTCCGGCGAGAGCAGCAGGTAGCTGACCCCGTACCAGAGCGCGAGCATGACCACGAAGACCAGCAGCGGCGGGATCCACAGCCCGAGCCCGCGCCGCCAGCCGGAGCGGGAGCGCGGCGGCAAGGTGGCGGGCCGGTCGGTGCCCGGCAGCTCCACCCGCATCAGGCGCTCCCCTCCCGAAGGCGGGCGGAGACCGCGCCGGAGATGTGCGCGAACGGCTCGGTGTAGCGCAGCTCCGGTGCCCGCGGGTACTCGAACGGCACCTCGAAGCGGCCGAGCACCCGCCCCGGCCGGCTCGACATCACCACGACCTGGGTCGACAGGAACACCGCCTCGCTGACCGAGTGGGTGACGAACAGCGACGCGAAGCGCCGCGCCACGAACAGTCCCAGCAGCTCGTCGTTGAGCCGCTGGCGGGTCATCTCGTCGAGCGCGCCGAACGGCTCGTCGAACAGGAACAGCTCCGGCCGCAGCGTCAGCGACCGCGCCAGCGAGACCCGCATGCGCATCCCGCCCGACAGGGCGTGCGGCAGGTGCCGCGCGAACTCGGCGAGGCCCACCAGCTCCAGCGCCTCCTGCGCCAGGCGGCGGCGCTCGACCCGCGGCAGGCCCTCCAGCTCGCCGAGCAGCTCGACGTTGGCCCGGACAGAGCGCCACGGCAGCAGCGTCGCGTCCTGGAAGACGTAGCCGATCTTGGCGGTGGAGACCCGCGGCGTGCCGCCGCTCGCCACCTCCAGGCCCGAGGCGATCCGCAGGAGCGTGCTCTTGCCGCAGCCGGACGGGCCCACCACGGTGACGAACTCGCCCGGCGCCACCCGCAGGTCCACGCCGTCCAGCGCGACCGTGCCATCGGCGAAGCGCTTGCTCACTCCCTCGAAGGCCAGCACCGGCTCGGCGGGGCCGAACCCGGCGGGCGACGGCGAGCGGGCAACCGCGGTCATGGCGGTGACCCGCTCGCGACCGGCGCCCTCGCCGGCGGCTCGACCCCGGCGCCGGGACCGGAGGGGGCGGGCGGCTCGACCAGCTCGCGGGCGAGCGTGGTGCGGCAGACCACGCGCCCCCGATGCAGCACCACCCGCTCCGCGCTGGCCACCGCGACCGCGTCCGGCACCGAGGCGGCCCGGATCGCGAGCAGCTCGGCGGGAAAGCCCGCCTCCACCCGCACCTCCGGCAGCCCGAGGACCGCGCGGGCCACGGTGCTCACCGCGTCGTACGCCTCCCCGGGGTCCAGATGCCCGGCGGCCACCAGCAGCGACGCGACCTCCAGGGGATCTCCCCGGCCCACCAGGTTGAACGGGTCCTGGACGTTGTCACCGCCCGCCGCCACGGGCACCCCGGCACGGCGCAGCGCTCGCAGCGCCGTGAGGCCGCGCGGCTGCGCGCTGGCGTGGCCGCGTGCCTGCAGGAACAGGTTGGTCTGCGGGCAGCAGACGACGCTGATGCCGGCGGCGGCCACCTGCTCGGCGACGCGCCGGGCGAGCTTGGCGGGCTGCATGCCCAGGCTGCAGCAGTGGCTGGCGGTCACGCCGTGGGCGAAGCCGCTGGCGGTGACCAGCTCGGCGAGCTCTTGCAGGTACAGGACGGTGGGGTCGAGGGTCTCGTCGCTGTGCAGGTCCAGCGGTCGGCCGAGCTCCCCGGCCAGCTCGAGGCACAGCTCCTGGCAGGCGGCGGGATCGGGGTCCAGGTGCGGGCAGCCGCCGACCACGTCGGCGCCGGCCGCGATCGCGGCGCGCAGCAGCGCGCGGTTGGCCGCGCCGGCGGCGCCGGTCAGGGGCAGCGCCGGCAGCGCCACGAGCTGCAGCTCGACCCGCCCCCGCAGCGCCTCGCGGACCTGGACGAGCGCCTCGAGCGCGCGCAGGCCGATGTCGGGGCCGACGTCGACGTGGCTGCGGATCGCGGTCGCGCCGTTGCCGAGCTGCCGCAGCGCCACCGTCGTTGCGCGGCGGACGACGTCGCCGGGGTCCATCGTGGAGCGGTACGCGAGCCAGGCCCGCACCGCGCCATCCAGGTCGCCGCTGAGGTTGGGCGCGCGGGCCGCGGTCAGGGCCTTGTCGAGGTGGGCGTGCGGCTCGGCCGGGGCGGGCAGGAGCAGGTAGCCGTCCAGATCGAGCCGGCGGCACGGCCGGGGCGGGTCGCCGCCCGCGGCGCCGACCGCGATGATCGTGCCGTCCTCCACCAGCACGTCCGCGGCGTTCCCGCCCGGCAGCGTCACGCCGGCGAGCAGCAGTGCCTCCCCCATCTCAGCCAACCTCGCCGCCGTCTCTGGTCACGCGCGGGTGGCGAGCTCGAGCGGGAAGACGACGCGCGCACGGCCCTGGGCGAGCCGCTCGATCACGGCGCCGGCCCGTGCGTTCTGGCCGGTCTCGTCGAAGCGGACGCCATCCCAGGGCATGATCGTGTCGCGGCCGGGGACGTCCAGCGCCAGCAGGGAGGCGCGCACGCGGCCGGCGTCGATCGATCCGGCGGCGTCGATCGCCTGCGCGAGCACGAGCGTGGCGCTGAAGGACCTCGCGGCGGTCTCGGTCATCGGCGCGCCGAAGCGCCGCTGGTACAGGCCGGCCACCTGCCTGGCCACCGGGTTGCGCTGGGCGAGCTCCGCCGACCAGGAGGCGGTGCGCAGCACGCCGGGAGAGTCCGGCGGGATGGCCCCGAGCACCGCCTGCGGGGCGAACCCGGCGCCCATCGCCATCGTCACCGGCGGCCGCCAGCCGATCGCCTCGAACCCGTTGAGCAGCGCGTTGGAGTCGGCGGGCTGCGCCGCCGCGGCGATGACGGCGTCCGGCGACGCCTCGCGGAGCTGATCGACCACGCCGGCGGCGCCGGCGGCGCCGGCCGGCAGGGCGATGTCCGCCCGCACGTCGTAGCCGCCCTCGCCGGCCAGACTCTCCAGCGCCACCGACATGTCGGTGCCGGCGGCGTCGCGCGAGTGGACGATCGCCAGCTTCCGCGCGCTGCCGTTCCCCGACTGCTGCAGCAGCGACAGCAGCCGCTCGCCGAGCATGCGGTCGCTCGGGCCGGTGCGGAAGTACCAGTCCATGCCGCGCGCTGTCAGGTAAGTGGCCGGGGCGCCGCTGTCGACGAAGGGCACGCCGACCCGCTCGGTGCGCTCGCTCGCCACCGCGGTCACCTGGGTGGCGTCGACGGCCACCAGCCCCATCACGCGCAGTCCGGTGATCAGGCGGATGGCCTGGATGGCGCCGCGCTCCGGGTCGCCGCCGGTGTCGGCCGACTCGATCCGCACCGTCGCGCGGCCGAGCCCGGGCAGCCCGGCGTCGGGGCCGAGCGGCAGCGGCACGTTGGACGACTGGTTCACCACCTCGGCGGCGAGCTGGGCGCCGCGCAGCGCGTCACGCCCGGCCGCGGCACGCGGCCCGGACAGCGACGTCAGCAGCCCGATCCGGACCTGCGAGGGCACGTCAGCCTGCTCTGTCGTAGGTGCCCCGGTGCATGCGGCCAGCGCCAGGGCGGCACCGACGGCAGCCAGAGAGCGACGCCATGCGCTCATGTAGGACGGCTTCTCCATTCTCTCTACAAGGAATGAGACATCAAAGAGAAACTATCTCACTGAATGGAATGCTGGTGATCTGCTCCGCATAAGTATAATCCCACACACACAGCACGGGATGTCTAGAAGCGGCACTAATCTGTAAGTGGGGCATACAACGTGTTCGTTGCGTCTCGTAATCTTCTCGTAACACTTGGTCGGAAACTCCGCGCAGGCGTCGGGCCCGCCAGCCAAGCCCGGGCGCCTCAATCCCAGTGAGGTCTGAGGGCCCAGTGCATCTACCAACCTCCACCCGAACGCCCCCATCGCATGCCGCTCAGACGGCGGGGGGATCCGGCTCCGGTGCGAAGCTGCTGCGGCCGCGCAACTGGCCGCTCCGCTCCAAGCTCGTCGCCGTCCTGGTGATCCCCGCCGTCGCCTTCCTGGTGGTGGCGAGCGTGAGCATCTTCGCGTCGCTGCAGAGCGCACGGACGCTGCGCAGCGGCGGCGAGCTCGCCGCGCTCGAGCGCCAGGCCACCGCGCTGGTCCACGAGCTGCAGCTGGAGCGCGACCAGGTCGCCGGCGCCGTGACCAGCGGCAAGCCGGCGGCCGGCAGCGCCATCGCCAGCCAGCAGGCCGTCGTGGACAAGGCGGTCAACGACTACCTGCGGGCCGAGATCGGCCGCCACCGGACGGCGAGCCCGCTGCTGCGTGCCCAGCTCGACGCCGTCCGGGCGCGTCTGGCTACCGTGCGCGCGCTCCGCGCCAGCACCAGGTCGGCCGCGCTCACCGAGGGCGCGGTCTTCCAGGAGTACTCCCGCGTCATCGCCGCGCTGCTGGAGATCGACCTGCAGACGGCGCTGCGCGGCGGCGACGACCAGCTCACCCGGGGCGTGCGCTCCTTCACCGACTTCGCGCGCGTCAAGGAGCTCAGCGCGCAGCTGAGGGGCACGCTGTACGGCATCGCCATCAGGGGACGCTTCGGCTTCGGCGAGTTCCAGGAGTTCGCCGACCTGCTGGCGCGCCAGCGGGCCGCTCTCGAGCAGTACCGGGCCGATGCCCCCCAGCAGCAGCGCAGCCTGCTCAGCGAGGTGGTCAAGGGGCAGGCGGTGCTGGCGGTGGCGCGCATCGAGCAGACCGCCGTCAACCGCCAGTCGCAGCAGAACCTTGCCCTGGACCCGCAGCAGTGGCTGGCGGCCAGCACCACCCAGATCGAGCTGCAGCGCATCGTGGAGGACCGCCTCCTCGAGGACGTCGCCCAGCACAGCCGCGAGCTCAGCGACGCCGCGCAGCGCAGCTCGGCGGTCAGCATCGGGGTGATCGCCTTCATCCTCGCCATCAGCCTGCTGACCTCGCTGGCGTTCGGTCGGTCGATGGTGCGGCCGCTGCGGCGGCTGCGCTCCAGCGCGCTCGAGGTCGCGGAGCACCGCCTCCCCGAGGCCGTCAACCGGCTGCGCATGACCAGGGAGGGCGAGCCGCAGGTCGAGGTCGTGGCGATCGGCGACGCCTCCGCGGACGAGATCGGCGAGGTCGCCCGCGCCTTCGACGTGGTGCACCACGCCGCCATCCGGCAGGCGACCGAGCAGGCCGCGCTGCGCAAGTCGATCAGCGACATGTTCCTGAACCTGGCGCGCCGCTCGCAGCGGCTGATCGACCGGCTGCTGGAGCAGCTGGACGAGCTGGAGCAGGACGCCGACGACGAGACCCTCGAGAAGCTGTTCACCGCCGACCACCTCGCCACCCGGCTGCGCCGCAACGCGGAGGACCTGATCGTGCTCTCCGGCGCCGAGCCCCCGCGCCGCTGGGCCCGGCCGATCCCCCTGATGGAGGTGGTGCGCGCCGCCGCCCAGGAGGTGGAGCAGTACCAGCGGATCGAGGTGCTGCCGGTCGACGAGGTCGCCCTGGCCGGCCACACCGTCGCCGACGTCGTCCACCTGATGGCCGAGCTGGTGGAGAACGCCACCTCGTTCTCACCGCCCGGCACCGTCGTGCAGATCGCCGGCCAGCCCGCCGCCGCCGGCTACGTGGTGGAGATCGAGGACCGTGGCCTGGGCATGAGCGACGAGGAGCTGGTCGAGGCCAACCGGCGGCTCGCCGACCCGCCCGCGATCGACGCCGCCGTGTCGCAGCGGCTCGGGCTGTTCGTCGTCGGCCGCCTCGCCAAGCGGAACGGGATCAAGGTGCAGCTCCGCCACTCGTGGTACGGCGGGGTGACCGCCCTGGTGCTGCTGCCCTCGGCGCTCACCATCCCCTCCACCGACCATGAGCGGCAGCTGCCGGGCCGCACGGAGCTGCTACCGCCGGCAGGGGCGCCGGCACCCGCACCCACACCCAGGCGCGCCAGCGCGTCGCACAACGTGCCGCCGGACGCGCCGCAGCCCGCGCCGCCGGCCGGCACGATGTTCGAGCCACAGACTGGCCCTGCGTTCGATCCGTACCCAGACGGGGACGAGCATGGCCCCATCACAGGACGCTAGCGAAGCTGATCCGGGACGCCTGCTGCGTCCCTTCGCCATGACCGGTGGCCGTGCGCGCCGCCGGCATCAAGATCTGGAGGTCGAAGCCCTCGCCGCCACCACGTGGCTGGGTGAGAACACCAGGGCGCAGGCGCTCGAGCAGCGCTCCATCGCGCTGCTGTGCCGCCAGCCGCAGTCGATCGCCGAGATCTCGGCGCTGATGCGGCTGCCGCTCGGGGTCGTGCGGGTCCTGGTCGGCGACATGGCCGACCAGGGCCTGCTGGACCTGCACCGGCCCGGCCAGAGCGGCGGCCGGCCCGACCGCAACCGTGACCTGCTCGAGCGGGTCCTGGACGGGTTGCGCCGGATCTGAGCCCGCGGGCGGCCGGGCTTGCCGCTACCATCCCCGCGCCTCGGCGACGCCAGAGGCCTCCTCGCTGATCCAGCCCAGATAGTCCGGGCTGCCGTGGGTGATCGGCGTCGCGGTGATCTCGGGGACCTCGTAGGGGTGGTGGGCGGCGATCAGCGCCGCGAGCCCCTCGAAGCGCCTGTCCGTGGTCTTGCTGACGCACAGCCACTCGGTGGCGGTGCGGATCTCTCCCCGCCACCAGTAGGTGCTGCGGATCGGTCCGACGACCTGGACGGCCGCGGCCGTGCGGGCCTCGACGATGCGCCGCGCCAGCAGCCCGGCCTCCTCCTCGGACGGGACGGCGGTGCAGACCTGCAGGTAGCGCTCGCTCACCCGGCACCGTCTCCGTCGAGGGACGCCAGCCGCACCGGCAGGGCGCGCTCGAGCAGGTCGAGGTCGGTGCGGTCCAGCTCCAGGCCGCCCGCGGCCAGCCAGCCCTCCGCCTGCGCCGGCCGGCGGGCGCCGGCGATCGCCGCGGTCACGCCGGGCTGGGCGAGCACCCAGGCCACGGCGACAGCGGCCACGGTCGCTCCGTGGCGTGCCGCGAGCGGGCGCAGCACCTCGGTGACGGCAAGGTTGGCCTCCAGCCTCGGCTCCTGGAACTCGCGGTCGCGGCGGCGCCAGTCGCCGCTCGGCAGCCCTCGCGCCCGCGCCGTGCTGAACGACCCGCTGAGCAGCCCCGACTGCATCGGGCTGTAGCACAGCACGCCGGTCGAGCGTGCCAGGCACCACGGCAGCAGCTCAGTCAGGGCGCGGCGGTCGATCAGGCTGAGGGGCGGCTGCAGGGAGTCCACGTGGCGGATGCGCTCGCAGCGCTCGAGCAGGTCGACGTCGAAGTTGGAGACGCCGGCGTGGCGCACCTTGCCCTCCTCGACCAGCTCGGCCATGGTCTCCCACGACCGCTCCACCGGCGTGCCGGTGCGCTCGTCCGGCCAGTGGATCTGGTACAGGTCGATGACCTCGACGCCCAGGCGCCGGCGGCTGGCGTCCACCTCGCGACGGATCGAGGCTGGGCGCAGGTCGTACAGGTCGCGGGTGCCGTCGGCCCACAGGCCGCACTTGGTGGCGACGTGGACCGTGGTGGCGTCACCGCGCTCGCGCAGCGCCTGGCCGATGATCCGCTCGGAGTGCCCGAGGCCGTAGGCGGGGGCGGTGTCCACCCAGTTGACGCCGCCGTCGAGCGCGTGGTGCAGCGCGGCGAGGGACTCGCGGTCGTCCTGCGGCCCCCAGCCCCACGCCCACGACCCACCGATCGCCCAGGCCCCGAAGCCAACGGCCGACAGCTCGAGCCCGGTCGTCCCGAGCCTGCGGAACCTCATGGCGCCTCGCGACGAGCGCCGCGCGCTCTGTAACGCGTCCCCCGCAGCAACAGGTGCAGGTCGCCGAAGACTCCCCAGGAGTAGGCCTCGTCGAGGGCGGCGCGGTAGGCCAGCTCGAGCGGACCGGGCCCGGCCACCGCCTCGAGCAGCAGCAGGTGCGAGCCGCCTGGCTCGTGCCAGCCGGTGAGCAGCCCCTCCACCACCCGGACGCCGCGGCCCGGGGTCACCACCAGCTCGGTCCAGCCGCGGCCCGGCCGGACCTGGTTGCCGGCGCCGGCGACCGTCTCGAGCGCCCGGACCACCGTGGTGCCGACCGCGACCACCCGCCCGCCGGCAGCGCGGGTCTCGTTGACCAGACGGGCGGTCACCGCCGGCACGTGATACGGCTCGGGCAGCGGCCGGTCGTCGTCGCCCACCACCCCGCTGGTGTGCAGCCGTAGCGGCGCGACCAGCACGCCGCTTGCGACCAGGTCCCGGAGCAGGTCCGGCGTGAGCGCGCGACCGGCGCTGGCCATGGACGTGGAGCCCGCCTCCCGCGCGAAGCAGGTCTGGTAGGCCTCCAGCGGCCAGTCCGCGTCCACTCCCGCGGGCCGCGACACCCGCGCGTGCCACGCGAGGTAGGCCGGCAGCGCCACCGGCAGGCGCAGGGCCGCCACCCACAGCCTCGAGGAGCCGCGGTACGGGCCGGTGAAATCGATGGACGCCGTGCCGGGAAGCAGCCACACCTCGCCCGGTCGGGGGCGGTCGGCGGCGGCCGCCGCGCCCGGCAGCTCGAGCACCCATTGCCCGTTGGCGGCGCGCGGCGTGGCCAGGCGCACCTCGGCGTGCAGGCCGTCCGGCCTGCGGGCGAACAGCACCGCCGGCAGCGTGGCCGAGGTGTTGACCACCACAAGGTCCCCGGGCCGCAGGTAGCTGGCCAGGTCGCGGAAGCGTCCGGAGACCGGCCAGGCCTCGCCCTGCGAGACCATCAGCCGCACCCCGTCCCGGCGCAGACCGCGTGCCTCGGCCGGAGCGCCGGCCCGCAGTGCCGCCGGCAGCTCGAAGGTGAGCAGCGGCGACGCCGGCACGGCCGGCCCCGACGTCCACACGGTTGGGCTCATCGCACCCGTTCTCCTCCTTCTTCGGGTTGCGTCGCGAGCGCGAAGCGGAGGAAGCGCTCCTCATCGCGCTCCAGCAGCCAGGTCTGCTGCCAGAGCTGCTCCGCGAGGCTCCCCGGCACAGCAGGGATCAGCGAATAGGCCGCCGTGGGGCCTCCGGCGGCGTTGAGGGCGTAGACGTTGCGGTCACGCCCGGCGGTGACCAGGTAGCGGCGCCCGCTCGGCGCGCGCACCGTGAAGCGGCGCCAGGTCTGGAACTGGCGCCCCTGCCAGGGCCGCAGCGCGCGCAGCAGGACCGATTCGCCCCACAGCTCGGCGCGCCGCCGCCTGGCCCGGTCGGTCAGGCGCAGGGCGGCGTGCTGCCGCCCGTGCTCGATCCTGTTGCCGCAACGGGCGACGGCCTCGGTGAGCGTGCGAGGGACGTGGTCGGACCACTCGTAGGTGTCGTAGGGAAGGATGCCCGCCCAGATGTAGGTGACGCGGTGGAGCACGGACTTCGGGCGCCACGGCTCGGAAGCCGGCGCGATCGTCACGGCGAAGCGGGGCGGGACGCCGGCCAGCGGTCGCGCGGGCGCATCCAGCTCCTGGTCGCATGCCCAGTCCAGCGGCAGGTCGAACGGCCGCATGATCCCGCGGTCGTGACCGTTCACGTCGTAGACGGCCACCAGCCCCGGCAGCTCCAGCGCCATGGCCGCGTCCCAGGCCACCTCCGCCGTGCCGCTCCGGTCGATCACGACCATGAGCTGGCCGGAGCGGGCACCGGAGGCCATCACAGCGCGGCCCTCCGGGTGCGGCACGGGGCCGGGTCCGCGGAAGCGCGAGCCAGGGCGGGCCAGGCGGCCGGGGCCGCGCAGCCCGCCCTGCTCGAGTGCCGGCCGCCGTCGGCCCGGGTCCGGGGCCGGGCGGCGCGCGCCCACGATGGCGACCACGCCCAGCTCAACGGGATCATGCCTCCCCTTCCCAGGGCCGAGTCAGGCGCCGCCGTGGCTCGGTCTACTTCCCTGGGCAGTCGCCCATCGCGGAGCCGCCGAGCGCCTCGACAGCGTTGCCGCAGATGTCGGCCACGCCGGTCGCGGTGATCCTGCCTGTCCTGACCGCAAGCTCGGTGGCGTTCAGGAGCCCCGAGATATCCGTGGTCTCCGTGTCCGTGCCGCCGTTGGGCTTGCCGGGGGTGCCGTCGCCCTTGTCAGGGCCCTTGGAGGCATCCTCCTCGGGGCAGTCGCCGACAGCTTGGCCGTCAGCGACGGCGACCGCGTTCCCGCACGCGTCGAGGACGTCGCTGAGCGTGACGTCGCCGACGTCGACCGTGGCCTTGGTGGCGTTGGCGACGCCGCTGATGTCGGTTGAGCTGTCCGGGGCGGCGGTGCGGGCCGCGCTGGAGCCGGCACGCGAGGAGCTGCGCTTCAGCGCGCTCGCCGGGTCGGCGGTGCCCGCGGGGATGGCCTGCGACGCCTGGCCGACCACGGGCGCGCTCTTGGTCGCGTCGCCGAGCAGGGGGACATCGGAGGCGCCGGCGGCAACGGTGCCGGCCACGAGCAGTCCACCGATGATCGCGCCGACGCCGGCGGCGCGCTTGGTCCAGATCTTCACGCTGTGGGTTCTCCTTCTGGTCTCGAATGAGGGTGCAAGGGACGGTGGGGGAACGACTTGTGAGCAGGGACCGCCGGGTCCGCGCCCGAGGCCTGGGCAGGGAATGGGGAGGGCACGGCCGTGCTCGTGCCGTGATGGGACGAGATAGAGAGCACGGCCGTGCCCTCGCCCGGGAGCGACGTCGCCACCGCCAACAGCCTCGCCAGTGGGAGGGAGCGCGCCGCCGCGAGAAGGAGCCTCGCGGCCGGGGTATCCGCGATGCCCGCCGGCATGGCGGCGCCCTGTGGGGCCGCCGCTGTGGCGGGAGCGGGCCGATCCGCAGCGTGGGCGCGCTCAGGCGAGAGCGGCATCAGGAGGATGGCCCCGAGCACGGGCGGCAGCGGTCGCACGGTCGGGCGGCGCCTTCGCACCACCGTTCCGGCACGCGACTGTTCCACGGTCTGGCCTCCTCGGATGAACCGCTTGTGCGTTGCGTGGCGAGCCGCTACTTCCTCGAGCGACCCGCGGCAGGGAATGGATCGTCCGATCGATGTCGTTCGGACTTCCGATGTGTAAGGGCGCGCGGGAGGCTCGACCGATACGGGCACTCCGAGAAAAGGTCGTCGCATCCCTCCCCCGCCGCGAGTTACCCTCTCTGCGGCGCCCCGTGCCGCTCTACCTGGATGCGGCGTGCCGGGGAGGCCGTTCCCAGCGAGCGTGGCGGAACTGGCAGACGCGCCGGGTTTAGGTCCCGGTGTCCTCGGACGTGGGGGTTCGAGTACCTCCGCTCGCACCGCCTTTCTAAGTCACTGACCTGCGGCGTCTTGGAGCGGGACGACTACGGGTCCGTCCTGGGTCCGTGCGAGCCTCGTGAGGGCCTCGTTGTGCGCCCGGTCCATGTGCTCGGCGAGCCGCTCTGTCTCGTCCGGCCACAGGTGCCCGTAGGTGTCGAGCGTCATGGTGGCGCTCTTGTGGCCGAGCTGCTTCTGCACGGCCTTGACGCTGGCGCCCTCGTGGATGAGTAGCGAGGCGCAGGTGTGGCGCAGGTCGTACATGCGCAGGCCTTCGGGGATCAGCGCGGGCCGCTCCCCCGCCTTGGCCGCCTTCACGAGCTGCTCGTTGGCCGCCGCGATGGCGGGCTTGAAGTAGCGCCGCACGAAGTTGTTCTCGCGCAGCGTCCCGCCCTCCAGCGCCGTGAACAGCAGGGCGTCAGGCTCGCTGTGCCGGGCGGCCAGGTAGGCACCGAGCTCGGCGCACAGGAACCGCGGCAGCTTCACGGTGCGGGCCTCGTGCGTCTTGGTCGGGCCGGTGAACAGGTGGCCGCCTACCTCGGTGGTCGCCTGGACGACGCGAGCGGTACCTCTGAGGAGGTCGAGCTGCCAGACCTTGAGCGCGGCCAGCTCGCCCGGCCGGACGCCGGAGTAGGCCGCGAATCGCATCACGACGCCGTACGGCTCCCGGATCGCGGAGGCGAGGGCCTCGACCTGGACGGCGGTGAGGAAGTGCATTTCCTTGCGCTGGTGCTCGGGAAGCTGCACGTCCTCGGCCGGGTTGCTGGCCAGCTTGCGGCCTCTCACAGCCGCCTTGAGGGCCTGGAACAGCACGGCGTGTGCCTTGCGGGCACGCTTCGCGGAGAGCCCGCCAGCGACTAGCCCGGCGGCCCACTCCTCGACCATCAGCCCGTCGATTGCTGAGAGCGGCAGATCGCGGAAGTGCGGGAGCACCTGGTGGTCGAGGAGGTTGCGGTAGTCCCGCCTGGTGCTCGGCTTGAGCGCCTTCTTGCCCTCGAGCCACCGCTCGGCCCAGGCGCCGAGCAGCACGCGGCCGGCGTCGGGGTCGACGTAGGCGCCCTTCAGCTTGTCACCCTCGATCGTGACCAGGTGTCGATCAGCGTCGATCTTGCGAACGAAGGTCTTCGCGTGCTCCTTGCCGGCCGGGTCGAGCCAGCGCGCCCGGTAGGTCTCCCGGTCGCCCTCCTGGGCCACCCAGCGCGGGCAGTCGCAGCGAGAGCATGCGCCTTTGGTGCTGCCGTGCTTGCCGAACGAATGCGCGCAGCCGTTCCGGCCGCACGGTTTGCGGTGGTGCTTCTCGATGTGGCCCACAGCACTCCCCTCCTCAGCCCTCACTCGATGCCTGGCCGGCAGATTCATGTACAGCCCGCAATGGGTTGGACCATGGACCGTCGTGGACCGGGCCGCCGTTGTTCTCTACGCCGGCCGTGCTCTCCATGTACGCCGCGTAGGTCTCGGAGAGCCTGATGCCCTGGTAGATCCGCGTGCGCCTGCCGCCGATATGTGGCCGTCCGTCCTGGACTCCTGGGAAGGCTGCGCGCAGGTCCCGCCCGAAGACAGCATCGGTGGTCGCTCGGTCCCGTCCGTGGTCCTTGCACCAGCGGCGCCATGCCTGGTAGAGCGTCCGGCGCGGGATCTCGTGGGCGGGGTCAAGCTCGCACGCCTCACGGACGAACGCGCCGACCGGGCTGGTGAGATCCGCCAGGGCCTTGACGGCGTCGCGGCTCGCGGCCGGCTCTGTGAAGTGCCCCTGGTCACGAAGCCGGTCGAGTCCCTTGAGCGCCCACAGCATGATGCCGGGCAGCTCCTCGAGCAGTTCGTCGGTGAGCCGCGGGCGTTCCCGGCCAAGCCAGCTCTGCGTCAGGGTCAGGATCTCGAAGCGGCTGGCGATCGCGCCCGAGGCGTCGCCGAAGTTGGGGAGCTCGTTCGAGATGACCGTGAACCGGGTCGGAAGCTGGCCGGTCCAGGCATCCCGGTGCTTGCGGTCTACGGTGATGGCGTCCTCACCGGAGATCGACAGGAGCCGCTCGATAACCGCATGGGTGTCAGGCCCGAGTCGCGCGTCGGAGACGATCGCCAGCGGTTTGCCGAGCAGCGGTGCCAGGCCGAAGTTGGTGGCGAGGGAGGCCAGAGTAGGGCCGGCGGTGTTGGCCTTGCCGACCAGGGCGGTGAGCACGCGGGCAATGGTGCCCTTGCCGGACCGTGGCGGGCCGACGAGTAGGAGGATCTTCTGCAGGCGGGTGTCGCCTGACAGGACGTAGCCGAACCATTCGGCGAGGAGCCGTCTGGAGTCCGGGTCGCCGGGCCAGAGTTGGCGCAGGAACTTGAGCCAGCGGCGTGGTGGTGGCGCGGCCGGGTCGTAGTCGTAGGGCAACGCATGCAGGTTGAACAGCCGCGGGGTGTGGTCGGCGAGCTTGCGGCCGTCGAGGTCCAGCAGGCCGTTCCGGACGGCGAGGGCCTGGCCGTCGTCGTCGCCGTCGATCCACGCGGGCGGGTCGGTCCGCTCGCTCAGGTGCGCGACGGCCTGGAGCGCCTCGAGCACGTCGCCGACCTTGCGGCGGGTCGGTGCCCACGGCACCAGCTCGGCATCTCCGTCCTGGACTGCTTTGTAGTACATGGCGCCGTCAAGCATCTGGTAGAGGCCAGCGCGGATTGCGGGGTCGGCGATCTCGATCCAGTGCGAGCCGGTCCACTCGTAGAAGCTGCCGCGCCACCAGCGCAGCGTCAGGTTGCCGTCGTGGTGGCGGAGGTCATCCTCCTCGATGAGGCGGCGGGCGACCTTGACCGGCTCGGATGGTGGCGGCCAGTCCTCCAGGTGGTCGGGCGGGTCCTCGAACAGGCTCACCGCCTCACCTCCCGGCGCCGCTCGAGGGCCTCGACCCGGCTGGCGAGCTGGTCGAGTTGGTAGCGCAGGGTGGCGTTCTCGAACAGCAGTTCACCGACCAGGCCCCGGAGCATGGCGACCTCATCCGGAAAGGCGAGGGCCTGCCTGGTGTAGCCGCCCGCCAGCTCGAGCAGCCGCCGAGCGCGGATCTCCTCGAGGCCCTCGGGGTCAGGCTCAATCGCCGCGGCGCTCATGCTCACCACATCAGGCGGCCGGGTCGGTTTCGGCGTGCTCCTCGAGCCAGGCCAGCACGCCACTCCTGGGAAACCGCAGCGTGCCGTTGATCTTGATGGCGCGCGGGGCTTTGCCGCAGTGACGCCAATATCTGAGAGTGGGCTCAGGCACCTTCAGGAGCGCCGACAGCTCCTTGATCGTGAGGTACTCATCGGCGGCGGTTGCGTGCGGCTCTGGCATGGTGGAACAGCCCTCCTCGGGCGTCGGATTTGCTCTCTGCGGAAACTTCTTCGTCTCTGGCCGTGCGTGGCAGCCCTCATGCGCTCCGCGCCTCCCCCGCCGCCCGCAGCTCCTCGGGCAGCCGCGCCGCAAGCTCCGGCGCCTGCTCGGCAAGCAGCTCGGCCGCGGCGGCGACCCGGTTCCACCAGACGGGCTCTGGCAGGCGGTGGAGCGCCGCCATGACGTTGTCGTCCAGGCGCATCGCGAGGTAGGAGCGCAGCAGGTCGCCTTCTGGTGCCGGCAGGCGCGCGACCGCCCAGAGCAGCTCGCGCCGCTCCCAGGCGACCTCGGCCAGGTACTCGGCCTGCGCATCCGGGATGGTCGGGTGGTCGAGCACCGCTCATGCTCGCTGCGTGAGGAGGTCGGAGGCGAGCACCAGCAAGGCCGCGATGGCGATCAGCCGGACCGGGAACAGCCAGCGGGGCCGGCTGAATGTCCACCGGACCACGACGGCGATGATCCGGCCGCCGAGTCGCGCGACCTTGGCGGCGGTAGTCATCGCGCCACCGCCTGCACGATCGAGGTAATGAAGCTGCGCACCGGGCCGGCGTAGGTGGTGCCGGCGAGCAGGAACCCCCAGGCGCCACACAGCAGGAACTCGAAGACGGTGAGCCCGTCGCCCTTGTGGCGGAATCGGAGCATCATCAGGATCGCCACGGTGAGCAGCACGAACAGCGAGACGGTGACACGCATCGGGATTGCTCCTTTCAGGTGGTGGAGAGGGCCGCAGGAGGGCGCGTCCGGGGAGTCCGGGCCGGGTTCGCGCCCTCGGCTGCGGGGTCAGCGGCGGCTCGATGGCGGGCCTCCGCTGAGGGAGAGGGCGATTACCGCGAGGCTGACGGCGGCGATAGCGACCATGCCGGCGGCGGCTGCCGCGGCGGCGGCCACCGCGGCGACCAGGGCGACGACGCCGACGATCCCGCCCACGACCAGGCCGGTGGTGGCCGTGATGATCGCTACGGCGGTGGCGGGGTGCATCCGGCCCAGGCTGTCGAGCACCAGGACCGGTGTTGGCGTGCGGGGTGCGTCGACCTGACGGACGATCTCAACGGGCCGCCGCACGCGGGCGGGCGGTGACGGTGATGAGAGCATGGCGCCTCCTCTGGTGGGCGGGGTGTCAGGCATCGGGACCGCCCTCGCGGCGGTCGGCCGCGTCGTCGATCCGCAGGCGGTATTGCGGGCAGCGGCCGTCCAGCTCGCCATGACGCGGCCCGCCGCAGAACGGGCACGGTCCAGACCGGTCGCCGCCGTCGCGGATGCCGCAGTCGCCGGTCGGGCCATGCTCGCCGCCGAGGTACACCACGGCGGCCTGCCGGCCGCAGGTACAGCGCTCGCCTGGCTCGGCGGGCCGCTCGGTCTCGCCTTCCAGCTCGCGCATGCGGTCCAGCTTCGCGGCGATCACCGCGTCCTCGTCTGTGTACGGGCCGTGCTCCTCGCGCTCCCGGCCGGCGATCTCGACCGTGAACCACCAGCCGTCTGGCCGGCGGCCATGCGTGATCGAGTAGGCAACAACGACCTGGCGGCGGTCGCCTTCCTCGGTTGGGACGACGTTGCCCCAGGCGTCGGTGAGCACCGGGTTACCGTCCGGATCGACCAGGCTGTAGAAGGTGCGATCCACCAGCGGGTTCACGTCCTGGAGCCGTGCTTCCAGGTAGACGCGGACCTGCTTGGAGTCGCCCCGGTTGGGACGCGGCCCGTCGACCTCGAGCACGTCCAGCTCTGGCGGCCCGTAGCGCAGCAGGAAGGCGAGTCGGGCGCACTCGGCCTCGGTGCCTATGAGTCGGATCTTCACTGCCAGGCTCCTTCTTTGACGGCGGCGTCGTAGGCGTCGATCGCGCCGGCGAGCTGCTCGGTCACGTCGGTCTCGTCCAGGTCTTCGTCACCGACGTCGCGGCCTGCCTCGACCACCGCGCGGGCGGCGGCCAGCTCAGCCGCCACCGCCCGGCCGGCCGCGCCCTCCAGCGCCCGGCGCACCAGATCCGGGACCGGCTCGCAGCGGGGGCAGTCGAGTCCCTGGCCGTGGTCGCAGGAGGTCAGGTGCTCGAGCGCGGCGCGGAGCGCGGCCTCCTCGGCCTGGAGCCGCAGCTCGGCGCAGGACGGGCACGAGTAGCCGCCCTCGGGGGTGTCGTCCTGGTGGCAGGCGTCGAAGGTGAACGCGCACGCGGGGCAGGTCCACAGCTCTGGCCGTGCCGCCAGTGCCTCGCGCGTCGCGCGCAGCTCGGCGGCTATCGCCGGCAGCAGGGTCCGAGCCTCGGCCACCAGCGCGGCGTCCTCGACGCGCGGCGGCTCCTCGCGCTGCCAGACGGTGTGACCCTCGGCCGTGACGTACTCGCCCCAGCCGCCATCGGACAGGCGCCACGGCCCCGGTGTGGCGGCGGCGCACAGGGCCTCGACATGGCCGAGGTCGACGGGTGTGGTGGCCATGAGCGGCCCTCCTCTGGTCATCGGGTGTTGCGAAGTAGGCCGAGGGCGCGGTGTAGGCGCTCGCCTGGTGTGGCCTTGTCGCCCTCGGGGATGGTCAGAAACGGGACGCCGCCGAGGAGCCGGGCCTCGGGCGCGCCGGGGGCGAGGTAGGGCAGCTCGCGGAGCACGGCCAGCGCCTCGAGCAGGCGGCGGTGCTCGGCGTGGCCGAGCTTGTCGAGGTCGTACACGAGGGTCGGCCCCTCGCTGGCGAGCGCCATCCGCTCGGGCTTGGGCAGCCCGCGGTACACCGCGAGCGGGCGTCCGCTGGCGGTGGCCACCAGGAACGTGTGTCCGTGGTAGCGCAGGGGCATTGGCTCTCCAGTCGGTTCGGTCACGCTGCGTGGCCGAGGGTCGAGGGTGGCTAGCGGTCGGGTCGGGACTCTCGGAGGGCGGTTTCGGGCTGTCGAACGGCGTCTGTGCTGGTCAGGCGCTAGATGCTAGGTCGCTGGTCGAACGCGGGTTCTGCCGCTAGCGGCACCGCTAGACCTAGCGGGGTCGGGCGCTAGCCCTAGCGGCTCACACTGGCCCGTCCGGTCGGCGGTGGCGGTCACACTCCGTGGCCGCGTCGGCGACGGCCCGGCGGGCGAAGCCGCGCCGGTTGGCGCCCTGGCCCGTCACCGGGTCGGTGCCCCAGACCTGCTCGGTGGCGTCGACGCCGAGCGAGCGCAGCGCCGCGGTGAGCTGCTCGCGCGACCATGGGCCGTAGACCTCGGGCCGGAGCTCGACGAGCCGCTCGAGGGCGGTCTCGCCCCAGACCTTCGCCTCGCTGGCGGGCACTACCGCGAGGATGTCGGCGAGCAGGCTCGGTGTGATCCGTGGGGAGACCTCCGGCGCCTCGCCGAGGGCGTGGCCGGACAGTGTGCCGGCCTTGGTACGCAGGGCGCGGGCACGGCGGGCGATCCGCTCCAGCGCCGGCCCGTCGATCCGGGCGGCGCAGGCAACGACGGGCGCCGGGCCGGTTCCGACCAGGTAGCCGATGCCGGCGTCGATCTCTGGCCGGAGCGCGGCGGCGTTGACGCCACGCTTGTAGGCCCCGGTGCCGAGGATCATGTCGTTCTCGACCTGGCCGGGCACGTACAGGCAGAAGCGGATGGAGACGTTGCCCTTCACCCCGGAGGGCAGCGAGTCCTTGTCCGGGCGCTGCGTGGCCAGGATCAGGATCACGCCGAACGCCCGGCCGATGCGGATGATGAACTCGGCATCATCGGCGGCCTGGCGGCCGTACTCGGTGTGCGCGAACAGGTTCTGCGCTTCATCGATCACGCAGACGACCGGGTGCAGGCCAAGCGATCGCTTGGCGGCGATCTCCCTGGTCACGCGCTTGTCCGGGCACAGCTCGGGAGGGAGCTTCTTGAGCGCTCCGGTGCGGCGCACCACCTCGGCCCTGAGCAGCGTGAGTGAGTCGGCGGCGTAGCCGATCGACTCATCATCGATGCCGGAGACGAACCGGTGCGCGACCTGGCCGAGCGGGTCGAGGTCGCCGGAGCCCTTCAGCTCGTGAATCCACAGCTCGGCGAGCGGGTCGAGCGCCACACCGCAGGCCAGTACGGTTGCGGCACCGGTCTTGCCCTGGCCGGGGATGCTGCCGATCAGCACGTTGTGCTGGAACAGCGGCACCGCCACCGACCGGCCGCGCGGGTCGGCGCCGAAGGGAACCGGGCGGAACACGTCGTGGTGCCCGGAGTGCGCCAGCGCCCACGGCAGGCCCTTCTTGCCGCGCAGCTCGGCCAGGTCCTTGTCCCCCACCCACAGGATCAGCCGGCCCTCGTGCTGGCCCGGGTCGCCCTCCGGCCACACACAGCCGAGCTGGCGGCGCAGCCCGGACGCGAGCCGTGGCCGCTGGCCCATCACGTCGCCGACCGTGACGCCATAGGGCAGGTTGACCGGCGCGCGGTAGCCCTGGCCGTCGCGCTGGATCGGGTCGACGAACTCGACCGCGCCGGGGTCCTTGGCGAGCGCGGCGCGGATCTCCGGCACCGCGACCGACAGGGCGCGCCGCACGATGTCGCTGGTCAGCTTCGGCACCTTGTGGGAAGAGACGGCGGTGTCGAGCAGCGGCTTGTCGGAGCGGCGCCCGAACGCGCCGGCCACCAGCACGGCGGCGACCGCGGCCAGGGCGCGCAGGACCGGCCCGCCGAACAACCCGACCACCACGGCGGCGGCAGCCAGCGGCACGGCGACGATCAGGGCGGCCGTGGCGCGCACCCTGACACGCTCGTTGCGCTGCTTGGACAGCCGCAGGTAGTGGCCGCTGTCGGCCTGGTCGACCGCGGCCACGCGGACCGGGTGGCCCTCCAGGTCGAACACCCACGAGAACACGGCGCTGGCGATCCTCCAGGCGCCCCGCGGGGAGCGCAGCGCCAGCCGGCCGGCGTACACGGTCGGCACCCTGACGGCGTGGAACGCGGTGACGTGCGCGCTGTAGCGCAGCGCCCAGGCCGCCGTCACGCGCAGCTCGGCGCGGGAGCGCAGCCACGCGGCCAGGACCGGGCGCCGCTCGGCGGCACGCAGCCGCGACAGCGTCAGCGGGTCGTCGCGCTGCGCCTCGGGCGAGTCGACCAGCACTCGAGGCGCGTCGTCGCCCTGGTCGTCGTCGACCGGCGGTGCGGTGTCCGGCGCGGGGGCGCGCCGGGAGGCGGTCAGGTCGATGACCTCGGCCTCGTGCTCGATCCTCTCGTCCTTGGGGTCGATGCTCATTCGGTTGTGCCTCCTTGGCCGTTGTTGACGGGAACCGGCGCGGGATCGGCGCGCAGGAGCGCCAGCAGGCGCCGCGCGTCTCGGTCGGTGGTCTCGAGTCCGTGCTCGGTGAGCGTGCGGGCGAGCGTGGTGCCGGACAGCGCCTCGCCGTGCTCGTTCCACGCGGCGGCCAGGACCGGCAGCGCGCCGGGCAGCGCGCCAGGCTCCTCGGCCTCGGCGGGCGTGCCGGCCGGATGCTCGCCGTTGAGGCGCGCCCTCGGCAGCTCCAGCACGACGATCGCCAGCAGGAGCGCGACGGGCGGTACGGCCCGCGCCAGCCAGGCGGGCGGCGCGACGACCTGGAACGCGACCGAGCACGCGAACGCGAGCAGCAGCATCACCCAGGCGCGCGAGTCGCGCCGGTCGGAGCGCACGCCGAGCACGCCGGCGGCGGCCATACCGTCGATCACGGCGGCCCACAGCGCCGCGAGCGCCTGGTGGTGGACAGCGCCCGAGGCGAGCGCCTGCACCCGGAGCGCGTCGAACGACAGCACCGCCGCGGCGCCAGCGAGGAAGACGACCAGCCAGCGGCGCATCATGCCACCGCCCTCTGTCGGCGCTGGCGCTGGCGAATGGCGCGCTCCGCGCGGAGCATCGTCACCAGCAGGTCGTTGCGCTCGCGGAACTCCTCGGCGGTGACG
>Ga0137368_10000155_pt1 | contig 55925 bp, 60 predicted proteins | sample SagtaG_13_FD_104917 | JGI IMG/M metagenome (GOLD analysis project Ga0137368, IMG submission 104917) | Vadose zone soil microbial communities from Sagehorn Ranch, Mendocino, California, USA - Sage1_L_100_16 metaG | ecosystem: Environmental > Terrestrial > Soil > Vadose zone | place: USA...
CGAGTTGTTCGCGCGGTCACGGAAGCTGAGGTACGACGGCACCGCGATCGCCAGCAGGATGCCGAGAATGATGATGACGACGAGGAGCTCGATGAGGGTGAAACCGCTTTCCTCACGAGCCAGACGCGCCTTGAGCATGGAAGCCAATTCAGTTGCTCCTTTTGGAGGTTTTGACGGGGTGGCTTCCGCGATATCGGTCATCACGCGCGAGACGCAGTAGCCTCGAATGAGGGATTCCATCCCCCGCTGTGAGGGATTTGCGTGCTCCCGAACCCGCATTCAAGGAAGGCCCTGGGCCTGCCGATAGCTCGGTCGAGGGAGAGCCCATCCCATGTCAGTGACTTATTCCATCGACGATTTGCTGGAGCAGATGGTGGCGCGAGGCGCCTCCGACCTCCACATGTCCGTCGGCTCCAAGCCGGCGATCCGCGTGCGCGGCCACATCGAGCGCCTCGAGGAGATCGAGACGCTCACGGCCGAGGACACGCAGATGCTCCTGTACCAGATTCTCTCGAGCGAGCAGCAGAAGCACTTCGAGATCAAGCGTCAGCTGGATTTCGCGCACGGTGTCCCCGGGCTCGCCCGCTTCCGCGTCAACGTCTTCTTCCAGCGCGAGGCGGTCGGCGCGGTCTTCCGCGTCATCCCCGAGGAGATCAAGACGCTCGAGGAGCTCGGTCTGCCGCCGTCGCTTCACGAGCTCGCCGAGAAGCCCCGCGGTCTCGTGCTCGTCACGGGCCCGACCGGCTCCGGTAAGTCGACGACGCTCGCCGCACTGATCGACGAGGTCAACCGCACGCGCTCCGAGCACATCCTCACGATCGAGGACCCGATCGAGTTCGTGCACAGGCACAAGAAGTGCATCGTCAACCAGCGCGAGATCGGCGTCGACGCGTCGAGCTTCGCCGAAGGGCTTCGGGCCGCGCTCCGCCAGGACCCCGACGTGATCCTCGTCGGCGAGATGCGCGACCTCGAGACGATCGCGACGGCGCTCACCGCCGCGGAGACCGGCCATCTCGTGCTTGGCACGCTGCACACGCAAAGCGCGTCGAGCACGGTCGACCGCATCATCGATGTCTTTCCGCCCGAGCAGCAGGAGCAGGTGCGCATGCAGCTCGCCGGCTCGTTGCAGGGCGTCGTCACGCAGACCCTGATTCCGACCGCCGACGGAGCGGGCCGTGTTGCGGCGCTCGAGATCCTGCTGCCCGACGACGGCACGCGCAACCTGATCCGCCAGGGCAAGGTCGAGCAGGTCTACACGATCATGCAGACCGGAACTCAGAAGGGCATGCAGACGATGGAGCAGGCGCTCTCCGAGCTGACGCTCCGCCGCGTGATCACGCTCGAGATGGCGATCTCGCGCACCAGCCGCCCCGACCAGCTGCTTGGCTTGCTCGAGCGCGCCGGCTTCGACACGAGCGCGGCCTACGAGCAGGACCAGCCCAAGCGCGCCGACCAGCCGCCGCTCGGTGGCTCGCTTCGGCTCGCGGAGGGTTAAGCCGTGGTCGACTGGAAGAAGGAGATCAAGTTCGGCGGCGGTGCCAAGAAGGAGAACGACGCGCCTGCAGCGGAGTCGACCGAACGGACCTCGATCTGGAAGAAGGAGATCTCGTTCGGACGCAAGCCGACGGGCGTGACGCCGGACACCGAGCCCGAGCTCGTCGAGCCCGCGCTCGACCTGGAGGAGCAGCCGACGGTAGTCGAGCTCGTCCAGGCCTACGCGCCGGAGCCCGTGCCGGTCGCCCAAGCGGAACCCGTCGTCGAGCAGCCGACCCAGATCCACGCGGCGCCCGATCCGGAGCCCGTGATCGAGCTCGTCGTCCCGGAGCCGGAGCCGCTCGCCGTTCCCGAGTTCGTGCTCCTGACCGATAGCGACCCAGCTCCGGTCGCCGACGCGCCCCAGCCGCAGATCGTCGACCTGACCGCGCCCCACCCCGAGCCCACGCCGACGCCGATCGCAGCCGTGCCCGCGCCGCCGCCGCTGCCCGCGCCGCCACCGGTCGTCGTGCACCCGCCGGTCCCCGCCGCGCAGCTCCCGCCCGTCGACGACGAGCCCGAAGCGCCCGAGAGCGAGCAGAAGACGCCGTTCTACAAGCGCGACCTCTCGTTCGGCCGCAAGGACAAAGCGCCGAAGGAGCCGAAGCAGAAGAAGGAGAAGAAGCAGAAGGCCGAGGAGGCGGAGAAGCAGAAGCGCGAGAAAACTCCGAAGGCGGAGAAGCCGAAGCGCGAGCGCCGCTCGCTCTCGGTGCCGCGCCCCGCACCTCGCGCCGGACGCTCCGGCGGCAAGATGCCGAAGCGCCTCGTCGGCCTGAAGATCGGCGCGTCGCAGCTCGCGGCGGCGACGGTCTCCAACAACGGCCACGCCGAGGTCGTGCAGGTTGCGCGACAGGATCTCGACCCGGGGATCGTCTCCGCGGGCGAGCTCCGCGAGCCCGACCTCCTCGCCGAGGCGCTGAAGGAGTTCTTCCGCAAGCACAAGCTGCCGAAGCGCGGCGTCCGCCTCGGGATCGCGACGAACCGCATCGGCGTGCGAACGCTCGAGATCGTCGGCATCACCGATCAGAAGCAGCTCGCGAACGCGATCAGGTTCCGCGCGCAGGAAGCGCTGCCGATCCCGATCGACGAGGCCGTGCTCGACTACCACCAGCTCAGCGAGGCGACGAACGACGAAGGCGAGTCGGTCCGCAAGATCCTGCTCGTCCTCGCATACCGTGACCTGATCGACCGCTACGTCTCCGCGTGCAAGAAGGCGGGGATCCAGCTCGCCGGCATCGACCTTGAGGCGTTCGCCCTGCTGCGCGCGCTCGCCGCGCCACGCGAGGAAGCGATCGCGGCGCAGGCCGCGCTCGTCGCGGTCACGATCGGCTACGACCGCACGACGTTCGCCGTCTCGGACGGTCGCGTGTGCGAGTTCACCCGCGTGCTCGACTGGGGCGGCCATTCCCTCAACGTCGCGCTGGCGCGCGCCCTCGATCTCGCACCGTCCGAGGTCGAGCAGATCAAGCGCGAGCTCTCGCTGGACGGCGTCGAAGTTCCGAAGGGCCTGTCCCCCGAGCAGGCACAGACGGCGCGGGAGGCGCTCCGGCGACAGGTGCAGTCCTTCGCGCGGGAGCTCGTCTCCTCGCTCCAGTTCTACCAGAACCAGCCCGGCTCGCTGGGCATCGGCGAGATCGTCGTCACCGGCGGCACCGCGCACCTGCAGGGGCTCGCGGGAGAGCTCGAGAAGCTGATCGGCGTTCGCGTTCGCGTCGGCGATCCGCTCGTCCGCGTGAAGGTCGGCAAGAAGCTTCGCGACCCCGAGCAGATCGGCTCGCTCGCCGTCGCCATCGGACTCGGGATCGAGGACTAGGACACGATGCGTGCGGTCAACCTCCTACCCCGCGACGACGCCCAGCGTCAGAAGAAGAAGCAGAACGTTCCGGCGCTCGTCTCGACCGCGCTCGCCGTGCTCGTGACGGGCTTGCTCGGAGTCATGTACTTCTCGGCGAAGAGCAGCGCCGAACAGAAGGACATGGCTCTGCAAGACGCGAAGGCAGAGCTTGCACTGCTGCCGACGCCGGCGGACAGCGCGGCGAAAACCGCGTCGGAGCGAACGCTTGCGAGCGAGCGTGACCCACGCGTGAGCGCGCTGTCCAGCGCGCTGACGCACCGCGTCGCGTGGGACCGCGTCCTGCGTGAGATCTCGCTCGTGCTCCCGGAGGACGTCTGGCTGAAGGACTTCTCGGCCTCGTCGCCGTACCCGGCAAGCTCCGCATCGCCGCCGGTGTCCGTCGCGGGCCAGCCGCCGACCCTGCTGACGATCAACGGCTACACGTACTCGCACGACGCCGTCGCGCGCCTGATGTCGCGGCTCGCCGTGATCCCCGACCTCCAAAACGTGTGGCTGCTGCGAAGCTCGCTGACGGACCTCGGCGGCCGTTCGATCGTCTCGTTCACGCTCAAGGCCGACGTCCGGCAGGCGGGTCCAACCTCATGAACGTGAAGAAGCGCAAGCTCTCGCCCGCAGCGACCGCCGCGATCGGCGTCGGCGTCGTGCTGGTGATCGCGCTCGCGGGCTGGTTCCTCGCCATTTCTCCGCAGCGCTCGCGCGCATCGGACCTGGACACGCAGATCACCGAGGTCGAGACGCAGATCTCGCAGGCCCGTTCCGCGCAGATGGAAGCAGCGAACTTCAAGCCGGTCAACGCGGCGGACATCTTCCGCCTCAGCAAGGCCATGCCGTCGGATCCCGACATGTCTGGCGTCCTGCTCGAGCTGAGCCGCGTCGCGAGCGAGACGGGAATCGTCTTCGAGTCGATCGTGCCCGGTGCGACGGCTCCCGTCGGCGCGTTTCGCGTCCAGCCGATCGACGTCGTCTTCAACGGCGACTTCTACTCGCTCTCCGACTTCCTCTACCGGCTGCGCAACCTCGTCGCCGTGCAAAAGGGCAAGCTGATCGCCAACGGGCGCCTCTTCGCCGTCGACAAGTTGCAGTTCGTCGAGGGTGACGACGGCTTCCCGAGCATCAAGGCGGTGCTGACGGTGAGCGCGTTCCTCTACGGCACCGGTCCCGTCCCGGGCGCTGCACCCACCGCGGCTCCGACGTCCACCGACACCACGTCCACCGGCACGACGTCTACGTCGACCGACACCACGTCGACCGACACGACGTCGACGACGACGACCTCCACTCCCGAAACGCCGTCCGCTGCGCCCGCGGACGGCAGCGCGACCGGAGCCCCGTAATGGCGAAGAAGATCGACCCGAAGGCGAAGGCCAAGCGGCAGAAGCTGATCGCCGGGATCGGCGGCGTGCTGCTGCTTGCGCTGCTTGCGTTCCAGGTCCCACGGACGATGAAGATGCTGAACGCGAAGCCGCCCGCGGAACCGGTTCCCGTCGCCGCGCCGACGACGGTGCCCACGACCGACCCGAGCATCCTGCCCACGCCCGGCACCGCCGGAGGGAGCAGCGCGGCGCCCGCGGCCGCCGGGAACGGCACGCTGATCAGTTCGGACACGGCGCCCGCCCCGCAGGCCGGCCAGCTGATTGCGTTCGGGCGCTTCGAGAGCAAGGACCCGTTCAAGCAGCAGGTCGATCCCGACGCAGTCCAGAATGGAAGCTCCAGCGAGTCTGGAAGCGACGGCGAGTCGCCGTCCTCGCCGGGCGGCAAGCCCTCGACTGGCGGCGTTGTCGTCAAGCCGACCGGCTCGACGTCCTCCCCGAGTGTTCCGAGTGTTGCCGCCAGCTCGGCGATCATCGCAGTCAACGGCGTCGAGGAGACCGTCGCGGTCAAGGCCGATTTCCCCAAGGGTCAGCCGGTCTTCACGCTCGTCTCGCTGAAGGGCGGCGAGGCCAGGATCGCGATCGCGGGTGGCGCCTTCGCCTCCGGGGCGCCGACGATGGCCCTCAAGAAAGGGAAGGCCGTGACCCTCGTCAACACGGCCGACGGCACCAAGTACGAGCTGAAGCTCGTCGCGGTGGGCTGAGGGCTAAGGCCGTCTCCGCCCCCTGCCGATAAGGGAATCGTGCTCCCGCGCGCCCGCAGTCAGGAAGGCTTCGGCCTGATCGAGCTGCTGATGTCGATGACGATGCTCAACATCGGCATCCTCGCGCTCGTCGCCGCCTTCCAGTCCGGCGCGTTCGCGCTGCAGCGGGCGAGCAAGATCTCGACGGCGGCTGCGATCGCCGATATCCAGATGGAGCGTTTCCGCGCGATGAACTACAACTCGATCGCGCTCGACGCGGGCTTGTTCGCGACAGACAAGAACCATTCGCCCTACAAGGACGATCTCGCGTTTAGCGCCGGCCAGCTCACCCAGACGTGCGCGTCGCCTGCACCGGACGAGTGCAAGCCGATCCGAACACTGGCTGGACCCGACGGCAAGCGCTACGAGATCGACACGTACATCATCAGCGACAGCGTCGCGACCGGGCGAACGCTCAAGCGCGTGACGCTCGTCGTGCGCGACGCAGAGGCGCTCACCGCTCGTCCGCTCGCGCGGATCGCGTCGACGTTCGACCAGGCAACGGGCAGCTAGCGTGGCGACCTTCTCCTACGCGGCGATCAACGCGCAAGGCCTCGAGGCGACGGGCGAGGTCAGTGCGCCGGACGCGAGCGCCGCGCGCGAGCAACTGCGCGTTCGCGGCCTGCTCGCGAACATGCTCGAGGAGCTGCCGGCGAGCGGCGAAGACTCGGTCCGCACCGTCTTCAAGAAGATCAAGCCCAAGTCGCTGCAGATCTTCTCGCGCCAGTTCGCGACGATGATCGAGGCGGGCCTCAACGTCGTCAGCGCCCTCGTCATCCTCGAAGAGCAGACCGACGACAAGTACCTCGCGCTCGTGATCAGGGAGCTCCGCGCGGACGTCGAAGGCGGTCTCCTGCTTTCGCAGGCGTTGGGTCGTCACCCGAAGGTCTTCTCGCGCCTGTACTGCTCGATGGTGGAAGCGGGTGAGGCGGCGGGGATCCTGGACGTCGTGCTCGACCGCGTCGCGTTCCAGATCGAGAAGGAGACGCAGATCAAGCGCCGCGTCAAGGGCGCGATGATCTATCCGACGCTCGTCTTGGTGTTCGCGACGCTCGTGCTGATCGGGATGCTGATGTTCCTCGTTCCGATCTTCGTGAAGATCTTCGCGCAGCTCGGCGGCGAGCTGCCGACGTTGACGCAGTGGGTCGTCGCCGTCTCGAACGTCTTGCGCGAGAAGTGGTTCATCATCCTGCCCTCGATCCCGGGCTCGATCATGGCCTTCCGGCGCTGGAAGAAGTCGAACAACGGGCGCAAGGTCTGGGACCGTTTCAAGCTCAAGGTCCCGATGAAGATCGGCCAGGTCGTGCTGAAGGTGACGATGGCGCGCTTCTCGCGCACGCTCTCCACCTTGGTCGCGGCCGGCGTGGACATCATCAAGGCGCTCGAGATCACGGGCCAGACCGCCGGCAACTGGGTCGTCGAGGAGGCGCTCGCGAACGTGCGCGTGCGCGTCCACGAGGGTGTCCCGATCGCGCAGCCGCTGCTCGAGAACACCGTCTTCCCGCCCATGGTCTCGCAGATGGTGAAGATCGGCGAGGAGACCGGCGAGCTAGAGAAGATGCTCTCGAAGATCGCCGACTTCTACGAGGACGAGGTCGACGCCTCGATCCAGTCGCTGACCGCGATCATCGAGCCGTTGATGATGATCGGCGTCGGCCTGATGGTAGGCGTGATCATCATCAGCATGTACCTGCCGATGTTCAAGATGCTCACGCTCCTGCAGTAGCGGCAGCGGTAGAACTCACGGTCGCGTCATGAGTGGCGACGTCGGCATCGTGATCGGTGCACCGGCAGGCCTGCTCCAGCTCGCTCCCGCGCCCGCCGTCGCGCATTCTCGGAAGCCCGGTCGGGCGTCTCCGGACCGGCACGGCATTTCGAACGCGACCGCAGTGGACCCGCTGGCGCCGCCTCGCGGAACGCCTCGAGACGGACGGCGAGTCGTGGAGGTGGAGCGTGGCGCCGGCGAGTCGATCGCGAGCTGCTCCCGCTGGACGCGTCCGGGCTCTCCCTGGCGGAACGCGCTGGTACGAAGCGTACGAGACCCCACGAGGACGAATGGCCGGCTCTCATGGTTCACCCCGGCGCGCTCGAGACGAAGGTCGTCGCGCGCGTGTCGTCGACCGCGTTGGCGCGACGCCTCGCAGCGCTTCTGGACGCGACGAAGCACGCGCGGACGCCGCTCGTCCCAAGCGCGCGCTACTGGTTCCGCGTGCCCCTGTGACCGCGAGCCATGTCCCGGGACCTGGTCCAGGGACACGTCCTCGAGGGCGAGACGTCGATTGGCGGCCCGCCCGTTCGTCTTTAGAGTGACCACGCGATGGCGACGACGGCCAAACAGGTGACGTTCGGTCCCGAGCTCTTCTCGTTCCTGGCTGACCTACGGGCGAACAACGACCGCGAGTGGTTCGCGGCCAACAAACACCGCTACGAGGAGCACCTCCTCGAGCCGTCCCTCGCGTTCATCAACGCCTTCGCACCTCGGCTGGAGAAGATCAGCCCTCATTTCCGCGCCGACGCGCGGCCGAGCGGCGGATCGCTCTTCCGCATCTACCGCGACACGCGCTTCGCGAAGGACAAGTCGCCGTACAAGACGAACGTCGGGATCCACTTTCGGCACGAGCGGGCCAAGGACGCCCACGCGCCCGGCTACTACCTGCACATCGGCCCAGGCGAGGTCTTCGCCGGCGGCGGCATGTGGCACCCGGACACCGGATCGGCCACGCGCATCCGCGAGGCGATCGTCGCAGAGCCAGCGCGCTGGAAGCGCGCGACGCGCGGCGGCGCCTTCGCGAAGCGGCTCCAGCTCGGGGGCGATTCGCTCAAGCGCGTCCCGCCGTGGGCGGACGCGCAGCACCCGCTCGCGGACGACTTGAAGCGGAAGGACTTCTTCGGCTCGACCCGGCTGACCGAGGAGGCGGTCCTCGCTCCCGGCTTCGTCGAGGAATACGCGCGAATCTGCCGCGCGGCCGCACCGCTGATGCACTTCCTCTGCGACGCGCTCGAGGTGCCGTGGTAGCCAAGTAACAGTCTGTTACTTGGATCCTGGCGGCGGCCACTCGACGTCCTTCGGCGGCTGCGCTTCTCACAGAAAGGCAGCCACTCATGCCTCCTTGTCTGTCGTCGTCTTCTGGATCATGGTGAGCCGGTCTTCGCCATCGGGGGGCCCTCGGAGGAGAGAAACGCGCGGGAGCGACGATCATCGCCCCCGCGACGGCGGCTCCACGGACTCGTCACGGTCTGACTCCTGCAGCTCGCGCTCCCGCCGGTCGTAGTGCTCGAACTCGGCCTCGACGCCTGCGCGGAAAATCCGCAGCGCCGAGATCAGCGTGTCGAGCTTGTGCAGCGAGTTGGAGCGACCCGCTTCCGAGTCGACGTCGAACTCGAGATTGATGCGGTCGTTGCAGTCCGCGATCTCGAGGATCGTCCGCGGCTCGAAGTTGTACGGAGTCTCGTCGTAGTCGTCGTCGCAGTGGGCGCATCGCCGAGGACCGCACTCGCTCGTGTCCTCGCGTACGCCACCACGTACTCACCGCCGTGGAAGCCGGACAGGTTCAGAAACCACCGCTCGTTCACACGAGCGCGGTACGGAATGCCCATGCTCAGCTCCTTCCAGTTCATGAGACGACTCCACGCTGGAGCCGCCCTTACTTGGGTAGGCGACGGACGCGGCACGACTGCTGCGTCAGGCTGAGCATGTCGATCCTCCTTCCGGCATTCCGTAGGGACACAGCGGCCGGCGAGGATACCGGAGTCACGTGCCGCCGTCGAGAAATCCGCGGCGCGTTCCACCCGCGTCGGCGTGGGCTGCAGGGCCTCGTTCGAGCCGAGCAGCAGGCGCGTGTCGCCGGACGAGACGAGATCGGGATCGTGGCCCGCGGCGAGCACCGTCGTGCCGCCGTCGTGCGCCGCTTCTTGCAAGAGGCGGATGACGATCCGGCCCGTGACGCGGTCGAGGTGCGCCGTCGGTTCATCGGCCAGCAGCAGCCGCGGCTCCGGGGCGAGCGCGCGCGCCAGCGCGACGCGGCGTTGCTCACCGCCGGAGAGGTGGTCTGCGCGACGATTCGCGAGTCCCTCGAGGCCGACCCACTCGAGCCACCGCTCGGCGCGCCGAGTCGACTCGCTCTCGTCGAAGCCGCGCAGCGCGAGGGCGAGCTCGACGTTTTCGCGCGCCGTGAGGAAGTCGGTGAGCGTCGAGTGCTGCGAGACGTAGCCGACGGTGCGCCGGCGCCAGCGTGCGGCGTCGTCCGGGCTGAGCGAGTCGACACGTTCGCCGCCGACCCAGATCTCACCGCGGTCCGGGTAGTCGAGACCGGCGACCAAGTTCAGCACCGTCGTCTTGCCGCTTCCGGACGGACCCGCAACGACGTGCAGCTGCTCAGGGGCGCACGTCCAGGAGAGATCCGTGAGCACCGCTTCGTCCTGCGCGCCGTAACGCTTCGCGATCCGGTCGAGCGCCACCTCGGTCTCGAAGCGCTTCGCGGGCGCGCTGAGCTTGACGGCGGGCCGCTCTGCACGCGCTTCGGGGTCGTCGGCGAACAGCTCGACCTTGCCCCAGCTCGCCTGCGCGCGCACGCGGTCGCGGACGCCGGCCTCGTCGCGCAGGCGGCGTGGAAGCCGGAGCCAGCCTTGCTCGTCGACGATCAGCACCGGCCGGGTCGTTCCTTCGGCGGCCAGCCGTCCGTCCCGGATGTGGATGGTGCGCTCCGTCCGCAGCGCGACTTCCGGGTCGTGCGTGACGATCAGCGCCGCGGTGCCCGAGTCATGCGCGAGCTCGAGCAGCAGGTCGACGACGAGGGCCGAGTTGCGCGGGTCGAGCTCGCCGGTGGGCTCGTCGGCCAGGAGCAGCGCGGGGCGCTTCGCGAGCGCGGCGCAGACGGCCACGCGCTGCTGCTCGCCGCCTGAGAGCTCGACGGGACGGGAGGCACGGCGGCCGCTCAGACCTGCGACGTCTAGTAGCCCGCGCGCGCGCGCGCGAGCGGCAGGCGGACGTGCACCCAGCAGCCTGACCGGCAGCGCGACGATCTCCTCCACCGTCAACTCGCGCGGCAGCGCGCGGTGGTAGTGCTGGCGCACGATCCCGATCTCGCACCGCCGCAGCCGCGCAAGCTCGGGCGCGGGCCGATCGAGCACCGCGAGCTCACCGCTCGACGGCCGCGCGAAGCCTGCGCAGAGGGCGAGGAGCGTCGTCTTCCCCGATCCGCTCGGGCCGAGGACCGAGACGACCTCGCGTGAAGCGACGTCGAGCGAAAGCCCACGGAGCGCCGGCACGTCGCCGTGAGGAGCGCGGTAGAGATAGAAGAGCTCACGCGCGTGCACGGCGGCGGTCATGCGCGCAACCTCTGCGCGGCCGTCTCGCGCAGCGCGCGCCGCGCGAGAAACGCCGCGCTGGCGAACGCCCCCGCAGCCGTCAGGACGACCACGGCGAGGTCGGCGTCCCAATGCACGACCGGGCGGATCGGAGGTAGCGGCCGGCCCGCGCCTGGGGTGACAGCGACGAGCGCGCCGATCAAACGCACGGCCAGCAGCGCGCCGACGAAGCCCGCCGCGATTCCGAGCGTCGAGAGCGCGACGACTCGAACCAGCGTGCTGCGCGCGAGCGTCGCCGGACGAACGCCGAGCGCCTCGTATTCGGCGAGGACGAGCCGCTCCGACGACAGCGTCGACCGGACGGCCAGGAGCAGGCCGAGCAGGCCGAGCACCGCAGCTGCAGCCGCGGCAACCGCGAGCACGCCGCGCGTGCCCGCCGCAAGGGGATCGCTCACTAGCCGCGCCGTCAGCGGCTCGACCGCGACCGCGCGCTCGACGCGGAAGGGCGGGTCGGACAAACGCTCGAGAAAGCCCGCACGCTGCGGCCGGAAGAACCACGCCTCGGAGGGCAGTGCGGTTCCCGGCTGATTCGCGTTCAGCGCGGCGAAGAGCGTCTGGTAGTCGAGTACGACAAACGCGGAGGGCCGCATGACCACCGTCGGGAAGAACCGCGCCACTCCAGCGGCCCGCACCGGCACCTCGGTGCCCTGGAGGTTCAGCGTCAGCACGCCGTTCACCGCCGTGCGTGCCGCGCTCGCGCTCACGAGTCCCGGCAGCGCGGGTGGAAGCGGCTGCGCGGGATGGACAAGGGCGCGGGCCGTTCCGCCGAGATTGAACTGCGTCGCGTGCCGCACGGGCCCTGCGGCGAGATCGAATGCGTCGACCGACCCGCCCGCCGAGCTGGCCTGCCAGGCGCGAGTCGGCAGCGCCGTCCAGCGGCCTCCGCGCCGCTGCTCGAAGCCGCCGATCTGCAACGACCCCTCGTCCGCCGGTGCGCTCAGCGGAACGGCGGCCGCAGGGAACTCGATCCCGACGAGCTCGGCCCGGCGGAGCGAGTGCGGCACGCTGAAGCGCAGGCGCCGCCACGCGCCCGTCACGTCGCCCACCCGCACGGGCACCAACCGCTCCTCGTCCGGCAGAAAGAGATGGACGACGGCGTAGCGCGGCAACTGCGCGTCCGAGCGCGCCCAGAAACGGACCGCGTCCGCATCCCCCGCGACCCGCGGCCCGGTCAGCCGAACCGCACGCGGACGCAGCCGCTGCACGATCTCCGCCCGCGTGAGCGTCGAGAAGCTGTCGCGCCAGCCGAGCAGATCCGCGATTCGCCGGGCCGGAACGGCGAGCACCTCGACGTGGAGCTCCTCTCCGGCGACCGACCCCTCCTGCACGCGCGCGTCGAGCCGCAGCACCGGAGTCGGCCGCTCGGCGCTCGCAACGGCGAAGCGGGTGAGCGGTGTGACGTCGAGATCTCCGGTCAGCGGCTTCTCGTCGGCGATCGTCGGCGGCGCGACGTCACCTGCCGACAACTCCACGTGAGGAGCCGCGGTCGGCGCGGCCGTGTGTGCACGCTCGAGGACGCGCCACGCCGCGCCCGCCGCGAACCGCGCCTCGTCGCGCGACTGGCGGTCGAGCGTCGCCCGGTAGTTCAGGGCGAACAGCGCCGCGCCGAGCGCGACCGCGAGGAACGTCGTCGCGGCCGCGGCCTCGCTTGGTCTGCGCGCGGCCGTCAGAAACGCCAGGCGCACACCGAACGTGGCCTTGCGCGCGAGACGCTCCCCGAGCCGAAGCGCGAAGGGGAGGATCCGGACCAGGGCGACGCCGCTCGCGAGGAAGGAGAGCGCGGGCAGCAGGAGCAGTACGGGTCCTGCCCGCTCGCCGGCCTCGATCCCTTCTGGGTCGAGAGCGCCGCTCGTCGAGGCCTGCCAGACGACCATCGCAAACGCGGTCACTGCGGCGAGCTCGAGCGCGCCCAGACCGAAGCGCCGCCTTCGCCGGGGAGCTCCGGCGCCGAGTAGCAGCGCTGCCGCCGCGACGACCACCGCAGCGATCGCAAGCAGCGTCGCTCCGGCCACTGCGTCCGAGACGATCGCCAGCGCGGCGACCCCCGCGATGGCGCCGGCAAGCGTCGGCGCCACAGCCTCGGTCGCCCGCGCGAGGACGACCTGCGCACGCGAGGCACCGAGTGTCAGCAGCTGCTCGTCGTACTCCTCGAGCTCGCGGCGCCGCGCCGCAGCGCTGAAGGCCGCGAACGCGACGAGGAGCGCTGCCGCCTGCCCCGCGACGAGGAGCAGCCGCTCGCGCGCGACGTCCCCGCGTTTGGCCAGCTCGTCGAGCAGGGGAATCGGCGCCGTCGTCTCGGTGAGCGTCCGCTTCCGCTCCAATCCGATCAGCTGCGCCCGCAACCGCTCGCGAAGCCGATCGAGGGCCGCGGCGTCGACCGCGCGGGGATCGAGCGCAGCGGTCGTGACCACGCTGCTCCCCGTTTCCGCGCCGAGGGACGTCAGCGGGGGCTCGAACGCGTTGACGAGCAGCGCCTTGCTCGTTAGCTGCGGTGTTCCGGGAAGTGCCTCGGAGCCGAGGGGCAGCGTCACCGGCCGGATCGACTCTCGCCCGACGATCCGGACCGCGACGCCGTCGCCCAGCACGACCCGTCGGCCGATCGTGAAGTCGCCTGCGAGCGCGAGCGCCTCGGCTGGGCCGGCCGGAAGGCGCCCAGACGTGACGACAACCTCGCGCCTCGCGTCGTCGACGGCCACGAGCCGGATGTTCGAGGCGCCGACGCCGTGCCAGAGCACGACGCGCTGTGGCGGCTCGAGCACGTCTCCCAGGCGAGCGAAGACGGCGTCGATGGCGCTGTCGCGCCTCATGCTCTCTTTCCCGGAGGGCAGGTGGAAGACCACTTGGACGGAGCGCTCGTCGGGACGTGTTTCCACGAGCCGGAGCCGGACGTTGTCGTCCTGCGCGTGCGCCGCCGCGACGCTGCTGCCGCCGATCAGCGCCACTGCGGCGGCGATCGCGACGGCGACGATGACGCCCGGATGCGGCCGCGCCCGCAGGCGGCGGAGCGCGAGGAGGAGGGGGACGACTACGAGTCCGACGCGGGTCATGCCGACCGCCGGAGCGATCTTAGGCACGGACTTGCTTCGGGGAGGGCCTGTCCCCATACTTGTTGGGTCGGGCGCACCGTGGTGCGGTTTTTTCGAGCTGAAGGAGGGACGCACGAATGATTGAGCTCCAGCGCATCTCCTTCGGCCGCCGCTAGACCGACCGGGCAACTCCTCACGTAGTCGACGCGGCGGCCTCACGTCGTCCGTTCGAGCTTCCCGGAGGTACCGGCTTGACCCTCGATCTTGCCGCGCCCGAGCAGAGCCTCGTGATGCGGTTGTACGTCATGGACGTGTGGCTGCGGGATCCCGCGGTCCTCGTCGACGCGCCCGCGTTGCGCGCCGTCCTGCGCGCAGCTGCGGACACGGGCGGCGCGACGGTGGTCGGCGAGCGTTTCCACGTCTTCCCGAACCGCGCGGTGACCGGAGTGCTGCTGCTCGCGCAGTCGCACCTGAGTATCCACACGTGGCCCGAGTTCTCGCTCGCGAACGTCGACCTGCTCTCATACGGCCGCGTGGACGGCGAGACGGTGCTGCTGGTCGTCGGCGAACGGTTGGGTGCAGAGCGCGCGCGCTTCGAGATCGTCGAGAGGGGCGCCGGATGAGCATCGTCGAGGAGGTGGCAGCTGCGGTCGGCCTCGCCGAGGGGGAGGCGGGCGTGCGCGACGTGCTCCGCGCGGTCGCCCGGCGCGAACCCGTCGCGGTGCGGAAGGTGAGCCGCGCGACAGAGCTGCCGGTTCCGATCGTGAGCGCGATCTGCAACGAGCTCCGAAAGCGCGGTGTCGTGGACCGGCAGCGGCCGGTGCGGCTCACGCCGCTGGGGCGCGAGCTGGCCGGCGGACACGTCCACGTCGATCCGACGTGCCCGACGTGCGCAGGACGCGGCCAGGTGATTCCACCTGACCTCGAGCCGGTGGTGCGCGAGCTCGCGTCGGTCGCCGAACGGGCTCCGCGCACGCGCGTCGAGCTCGACCAGTCGCACTGCACCGTCGAGACGAAGATGCGCCGCGTCCTCGTGCTCTTGGAGGCGGGCGCGCTGGAGAGCAAGCGGATCCTGCTGCTCGGCGACGACGACCTGACCTCAATCGCGATCCGGCTCGTCGCCGAGGAGCTCGGAGCGCCGGTCAAGGGCTTGACCGTCCTCGACGTCGACCCCGCTGTCGTCGCGTTCGTGCGGCGCTTCGACGTCGCCTCGGTCGTGCACGACCTGCGCGACCCGGTGCCGGAGCATCTGCGCGGAACGGCGGACACGCTCTTCACCGATCCGCCCTACACCGGAGAAGGCGCGACGCTCTTCCTGTCCCGGGCCGCCGAAGCGACCGGCTCGCCCGGCCGCGACGTCTTCCTCGCCTTCGGCGCGAAGCGCCCCGACGAGCTCCTCCGCGTGCAGCGTGCGATCGCTGTGACAGGACTCACGGTGCGCGGGCTCGTTCGGAACTTCAACGAGTACCTCGGCGCGGGCGTGCTCGGCGGAACGAGCCACCTCTACCACCTGGCCACGACGAGCGAGCTGCGGCCGCTCGTCGAAGGACGCTACGACGGGCCGCTGTACACGGGCGACTTCCGTGACCCCGTCCGCGCGTACCGCTGCCGGAACTGCGGGGCGGTCGAGCGCGTCGGACGCGGCCGCGCCTGGCGGACCATCGAGACGCTCCGCGACGCCCGCTGCCCGCGCTGCGGCGGCGAGGCATTTAGGCCGCTTGCGCCAACCTAAAGTGCCCTTTGCGGGGGACGGACGTCGGGCCGGACCCGGGCTACTTTGCGGAAGTGAGGGTCGGGGTCGTCCTGGGAGCCGCTGGGCTCCTTCTCGTCAGCGCACCGTCCGCGGAGGCCGCGTCGACCGACATCGTCTACCGGACCTCTTGGCAGGGGAAGCGCTACTTCCACCCCCTGGCGAGCTTCGGGAAGCTCAACAGCGCCGTCACGGCGGGACAACGCCGCCGCACGAACACGCTCGCATCGAACCTGGTCGCGCGCGGTACACGCGAGCGGGGCGCCCTCGTCTGGCGCTACAACGCGCGCCGCGACGGCCCGGCGACGTGGGAGTCCGGACTCGCGCAGGCCGTCGCTGCGCAGGCGCTTGCCCGCGCGGGACGGATGGATGCAGCCCGGCGCGCATTCCGCGCGATCCCGAATCGGCTGCTGATCCGGCTGCCCGAGGGCCCGTGGATCAAGCTGTACGGCTACAGCGACGTCGTCGTCCTGAACGCGCAGCTGCAGGCCACGCTCTCGATCGCCGCCTATGCGCGGCTGGCCAACGACACTCGGGCGAAGCAGCTCGCGCGCTCGATGCGGCGGACGACGCTCCTCATGCTCGGCCGCTTCGACACCGGCACCTGGTCCCGCTACTCGCTCGGCGGCGCCGACTCGACGTTCGAGTACCACGAATACGTCACGTCGCTGCTCTGGAAGCTCGCTCGCCGTACCCACGGCTGGCGCTGGCGGGTCTACGCGTCGCGCTTTCGCAGCTACCGGTATCTGCCGCCGCGGATTCGCGCGGGTTCTCGGTCCCGTCCGTTCTTTCCTGTCCCTGCCGACGGCTTTCGCGACTCCGCGACCGTCCGCTTCTGGCTCTCGAAGCCGGCGACCGTGACCTTCCGGATCTCGGGTCAGACCTGGCGCGCGGGGTTCGGCCGCGGCTCGCACCGCTACTCGCTGCCGCCCCGACGGCTCGCGCCCGGCCTCCACGCCGTGGTCGCGACGGCGACCGACAGGTTCGGGAACACAACCTGGCACCGGCTCCAGCCCGTGCGCGTCCTCCGCGACGTCACGCCGCCGCGGCTCGAGGCCGAGCTCGCGCCCTGGCAGCTCTACTGGCGCGTCGCCGACGGCGAGTCGCCCTGGGTCGCACTCCGGCTTCGCATCGTCGGTCCGACCGGCGTTGAGACGGTCAAGCTTGGCCGGTCGCCCACGGCGGGCACGGTTCCTCTCGCCCTACCGCTCGACCCGCTCGAGGCTGTGACGCTCGTGGCATCAGACTCGTCCGGTAACCAGACCTGGATGCCGCTCGAGGCGCGCAGTGCCCCTCGGCTGGGTGCGGAAACCCGCCAGGTGGGCCGCTACACTGGCCTTCCCGCGGCGGCGTAGCTCAGTGGTTAGAGCGACGGACTCATAACCCGTAGGTCGGTGGTTCGAATCCACCCGCCGCTACTGGACTGCCGCTACGATAGGCGGCAAGGCGGCCGCAAGGCCGCTACCTTTCTGTGTTCACCCTGATCTGAGGAAGTAGTCGTGGCCACTGGAGTACGAGTCGGGATCACTCTCGCCTGCACAGAGTGCAAGCGGCGGAACTACCAGACGCAGAAGTCGAAGCGGAACGATCCCGACCGCGTCGAGTTCAAGAAGTACTGCCGCTGGTGCGGTCGGCACACCCCGCACCGGGAGACTCGCTAATGGCGGCCCGCTGATGGCCAGCCGCGCGCAACGACGCGCGATGCGGCGCCAGCAGGGAGCCGGCGGAGGCGGCGAGGCTGCCTCCGGCTCGATCTCGCAGCGCGCTCGCTCGCGCCAGGCGCAGGTGCGTCCCGCGCAGCAGACCTCGCGCGGCCAGACCGGCCGGCGCGAGACGCAGCGCGGCAGCTTCGTCCGCGAGTCGATCGCCGAGCTGCGCAAGGTCGAGTGGCCGACCCAGCGCCAGGTCGTGACGGGCACGATCGTCGTGATCATCGCGTGCGCGATTACCGGCTTCTATCTGTGGGTGAACGACCTCGTCTGGCAGCGTGTCGTGGAGTGGATTCTTTAATGGCGGCCCGCTAGCGATGTTCCGCTGGTACGTGATCAACACCTACTCGGGGCACGAGAACAAGGTGAAGGCCAACCTCGAGCACCGGATCGACTCGATGGGCCAGCGCCCGCGCTTCCGCCGCGTCGTCGTCCCCACGGAGCAGGTGATCGAGACGAAAGACGGCCAGAAGGTGCAGGCCGAGAAGCGGGTGCTTCCTGGCTACGTGCTCGTGAACATGGACCTGAACGACGACGCCTGGACGGTCGTGAAGAACACCCCCGGCGTCACGGGCTTCGTCGGCGCCGGCAACAAGCCGATCCCGCTCTCGCAACCCGAGGTCGACCGGATCCTGCACACCGGCACGGCGACCGCCGAACGCGCCCGCACGCTGGTGGAGTTCGCGCTCGGCGAGCAGGTCAAGGTCACATCCGGTCCGCTCAGCGACTTCGACGGCGAGATCGTCGACGTGAATCCCGACCAGCAGAAGCTGAAGGTGCTCGTCGACATCTTCGAGCGCCAGGTCCCGGTGGAGCTCGGCTTCGACCAGGTAAAGAAGATCGACTAGTGGCCAAGAAAGTCCTGACAATGATCAAGCTGCAGATCCCCGGCGGACAGGCGAACCCCGCGCCGCCGGTCGGCCCTGCGCTCGGCCAGCACGGTGTCAACATCATGGAGTTCTGCAAGGCGTTCAACGCGCAGACCGCCGATCAGAACGGCCGCATCATCCCGGTCGAGATCACGGTCTTCGAGGATCGCTCGTTCACGTTCATCACCAAGACGCCGCCGGCCGCCGTCCTGATCAAGGAGGCGCTGCGGGTCGAGAAGGGGTCGGGCGAGCCGAATCGCGAGAAGGTCGGGCGGCTGACGAAAGCCCAGCTGCGCTCGATCGCGGAGACGAAGATGCCGGACCTGAACGCGCGCGACGTCGATCAGGCGATGAAGGTGATCGCGGGGACCGCGCGCTCGATGGGCGTGGAGGTGGAGCCGTAATGGCCCAGCATGGGAAGAAGTACCGCAACGCGCGCGCGCAGATCGACCCCGAGCAGTTCTACTCGCCTGTGCAGGCGGTGCGCATGCTGAAGGAGTTCGAGGGCCCGAAGTTCGACGAGACCGTCGAGGCGCACTTCCGGCTCGGCCTCAACGTCCGGCACGCCGACCAGCAGCTCCGCGGCACGCTGATGCTCCCGCACGGCACGGGCCGCGAGATGCGCGTCGCCGTGTTCGCCGAGGGCGACAAGGCGCGCGAGGCACAGGAGGCGGGTGCGGACATCGTCGGCACCGCCGACCTCGCGAAGAAGATCGAGGAGGGCGACATCGACTTCGACGTCGCGATCGCGACACCCGACCAGATGGGCGTCGTCGGCCGGCTCGGCCGCATCCTCGGTCCGCGCGGGCTGATGCCGAATCCGAAGACCGGCACGGTGACCATGGACGTCGCCAAGGCGGTCAGCGACGCGAAGGCCGGCAAGCTCGAGTACCGCACCGACCGCGGTGCGAACGTCCACGTCGCGATCGGGAAGAAGAGCTTCGGCGAGCGCCAGCTGGTCGAGAACTACGCTGCGCTGGTCGACGAGATCGTGCGCGCGAAGCCGGCGGCCGCGAAGGGCCGCTACATCCGGGGCGTCACGCTCGCGAGTACGATGGGCCCGGGAATCAAGGTCGATCCGGCGCGCACGCGCGGGATCGCCGAAGAGCTGGAGGAGCAGGCAGAGACCGTCAACGCGTAAAGGCACGTCGCCGAAGACAGCCGGCAGCGCCAGTGGCGCAGAAGTCCGGCCGAGGCGGTCCTGCGAAGAAGGGTTTCTCCCTCCTGTCGAAGGCCGCCCCTGGGCGGCCTTTTTGATTCGAGGAGGTGAGATGCAGAAAAAAGACAAGCAGCGAGTCGTCACCGACCTAGCCGACCGGCTCAAGAACACCGAGACGCTGATCGTCGCGGACTACCGCGGACTGACGATGCCGCAGATCGACCGCTTGCGCGGCGAGCTCCTGAAGCACGGGGCCCGCTTCCAGGTCGTCAAGAACACGCTCACGCGGCGCGCGGCCGAGGAAGCGGGAGCCGAGGCGCTGCTCGCGCTGCTCGAGGGGCCGACCGCGATCGCGTTCCTCGAGGCCGAGGGCGATCCGGTCGCCGTCGCGAAGGCGATCGGCGCCACCGCGCGTGAGACGCGCGTGCTCGAGGTGCGCGGAGGCCTGCTCGAGGGCCGCCCGATCACAGGAGCCGACATCGAGAACCTCGCCAAGCTGCCGCCGATCGACCAGCTGCGCGGCCAGGTGCTCGGCGCGATCACCGCGCCGCTGTACGCGATCGTCGGCCTATTCACCGCGCCGTTGCAGAACCTCGTCGGGCTGATCGACGCCCGGATCGAGCAGCTCGAGGGGCAGGGCGACACAAGCGCGGCAGAAGCGCCTGAAGAGGCGGCCGCGGAGGCGGAACCGATCGGCGGCGGACCGTCGCCGGAGGACCCGCAGACACCGAGCGCAGACGCGATCGAGTCGGTCGCGTCCGAAAACCAGGAAACCACTGAGACACCCGCCGAGGAGGCGACAGCTTCCGAGGCGGCAGAGGAGGAGAGCTAGATGGCAGCAGTCGACACCGTGTTCGACGAGCTCGGGAAGATGACCGTCCTCGAGCTGGTCGAGCTGAAGAACAAGATCGAGGAGGAGTGGGGCATCACGGCCGCGGCTCCCGTCGCGGTGGCCGCTCCCGGCGCGGCTGCGCCCGGCGGCGACGGCGCCGCGGCAGAGGAGCAGACCGCCTTCGACGTTGTGCTCACGGCGCCCGGCGGCCAGAAGATCCAGGTGATCAAGGTCGTCCGCGCGATCACGGGCCTCGGCCTCAAGGAGGCGAAGGACCTCGTCGACTCGGCCCCGAAACCGGTCAAGGAGGGTGTCGCCCGCGAGGAGGCCGACTCGATCAAGGGTCAGCTGGAGGAGGCAGGCGCGACCGTCGAGGTGAAATAACCGCAGAAAGTGCTGCGCACTTTCCGCGGAGAGCGCCGTGAGGGGCCGTGCTTGCGCGGCCCCTCACTCGTTCCAGGGATTCGCGGGCGTGGAGCGCAGGTTCAGATCCGCCGAAGCATCTTTCTGAGCGAACCTCACCCCGACCGCTAGGAGAGAACTCCCTTGAAGCTGAAGGCATTCGTGATCACATTCCTCTTCGTCGCCGGTGTCGCCGCCTCCGTCGCCGTCGCGAAGGGGCCCCCGCCCGGGAAGGGCAAGGACAAGGGCGACAACACAGCCGTGTCCACCGGCTCGACCTCGACCGGCGCGACGACGACGTCGGAGCGCGGGAAGGGCAAGGGCAAGGACAAGCAGAACGACCGTGCTGCCGCCTCGTGCAAGCCGACGGTGACGTTCGTCCTCAAGGGCGAGTTCGTCGCCGGCGGCGCCACCACCACGGGCGGCCCCACCGGCACCACCGGCACGACGGCCGCGGGGCCCGCGATCCTCGGCACCTTCCAGATGAAGGTGACGCAGGCGAACACGCACGGCCGCCAGTACGTCGGCAAGACCGTGACGGTCAGCTACGACCGGAAGACGAAGTTCCGTCGCCAGGGCCAGGCCGAGATCGAGGACTATGAGGCCGGGGACTGGCTGAACGTCCACGTCCGCGGCTGCAAGCCGGCCAAAGGCGGCTCGGACGACGGCGATTCGACCTCGACCGGCACGACGACCACCACCACGGTCGCCACTGAGCCGAAGCTTCTGCTGGCCACACAAGTGATCGGCAAGCCGGGCACGAGCTCCGGCGACACCACCACGACGACCTCCTCCTAGCCGGCGCGGATCCGGCTGAACCTCCCTGCCAGAGGCGCCCAGACGGGCGCCTCTGGCGCTTTCGACGGCTTCGCGCTACGATCCAGACGTCCGGCGGCGGCCCCCGCCTGGCAGCCCTTGCGCACGGAGGGGGTGCTTCGGTACCCTTAGCGGTTCCGCGCCGTTTCCGCTCGTCCGTTCGCCTATTTCTAAGCCGTTTCTCCAAGGGAGGCTGTTCGCACTTTGACCGCCAGGGTCGTTGCGCCTCGCGCGCGCAAGAACTTTTCTCGCCTCAAGCACGTCCTCGACCTCCCCAACCTGATCGACATCCAGAAGGCCAGCTTCGACTGGTTCCTGGACGAGGGTCTGCGGGAGACCATTGACGACATCTCCCCGATCGAGGACTACACGGGGACGCTCGCCGTCGAGTTCGGGGAGTACCGCTTCGGCGAGCCTCCGGTCTCCATCAAGGAGTGCCGTGAGAAGGACCTGACCTACCAGGCCCCGCTCTCGATGACCGTCCGCTTCGTGAACAAGGAGACGGGCGAGATCCGCGAGCAGACGGTCTTCATGGGGGACTTCCCGATGATGACCGAGTGGGGCACGTTCATCATCAATGGGACGGAGCGCGTCATCGTGACGCAGCTCGTCCGGAGCCCGGGCGCATACCTGATGGAGCCCAAGGACCCGACGAAGCAGGTCTTCACGGCGAACCTGATGCCGTCGCGTGGGTCGTGGCTCGAGCTCGAGATCGACAAGAAGGGCATCTGTTTCGCCCGGATCGACCGGAAGCGCAAGCTCCCGATCACGACGCTGCTCCGGGCCCTGCCTTCCGAGGACCCGTCGACGGGGTTCGAGATCGACACCTCGACGAACGAGGCGCTGCTCAAGCTGTTCGACAACTCGATCTTCATCCTCAACACGCTCGAGAAGGATCCGGCGCAGACCGAGGAGCAGGCGCTGATCGAGGTCTTCAAGAAGCAGCGCCCGGGTGAGCCGCCGACGCTCGACAACGCGCGCAACCTGCTGCGGGCGCTCTTCTTCGACCCCAAGCGCTACGACCTGACGAAGGTCGGCCGCTACAAGCTCAACCAGCGCCTCTCGGTCGACGTCCCCGACGACGTGCGGGTACTGACGAAGCAGGACATCGTCGCGCTCGTCAAGAAGCTCGTCGAGCTCCCGAAGGTCCTCGGCGTCCCTGAGGAGTCGAAGGACTACGCGGCCGACGCGATTGCGCTACCGCGCACGCCGATCGCCGCCGAGCTCGACGAGTACGAGCACTTCGGCAACCGGCGCCTGCGCACGGTCGGCGAGCTGATCCAGGAGGCGTTCCGCGTCGGTCTCTACCGCATGGAGCGCGTCGTGCGCGAGCGGATGACGACCGAGGACGTGGACACGATCACCCCGCAGACGATCATCAACATCCGTCCGGTCGTCGCGGCGCTGAAGGAGTTCTTCGGCTCCTCGCAGCTGTCGCAGTTCATGGACCAGACGAACTCGCTGGCGGGCCTCACGCACCGGCGGCGCCTGAGCGCCCTCGGCGCGGGCGGTCTGACCCGTGAGCGCGCCCCGATCGAGGTGCGCGACGTGCACCCGACGCACTACGGGCGCATGTGCCCGATCGAGACGCCAGAAGGTCCGAACATCGGCCTGATCTCCTCGCTTGCCTCGATGGCGACCGTGAGCGAGTTCGGCTTCATCCAGACGCCGTACCGCAAGGTCGCGAACGGAAAGGTGAGCGACGAGATCATCTACCTCGACGCGATCGAGGAGGCGCAGTACACGATCGCCCAGGCGTCTGAGCCGGTCGACGAGAAGACGGGCAAGTTCCAGCACGACCAGGTGCTTTCGCGCTCGCGCGGCGGCGAGGCCGTCGTGGCGGCTCCGAAGGACATCCAATTCATGGACGTCGCGCCGGCGCAGATCGTCTCGGTCGCGACCGCGCTGATCCCCTTCCTCGAGCACAACGACGCGAACCGCGCGCTGATGGGCGCGAACATGCAGCGGCAGGCTGTGCCGCTGATGATCACGCAGGCGCCGCTGGTCGGCACCGGCTTGGAGTACCGCGCAGCCGTCGACACGGGTGACGTCGTCGTCGCCGATGAGCCGGGCACGGTCGTCGACCTCGACGCCGAGCGGATCGTCGTCGAGACGAAGGACGGCAAGGACGAGTACGGCCTGACGAAGTTCATGCGCTCCAACCAGGGCACGCTGATCCACCAGAAGCCGATCGTCGGCCTGGGGGAGAAGATCAAGAAGGAGCAGGTGCTCGCCGACGGGTCGTCGACCCGCGACGGCGAGCTTGCGCTCGGCGCGAACCTGCTCGTCGCTTTCATGCCGTGGGAGGGCTACAACTTCGAGGACGCGATCGTCCTGAGCGAGCGGCTGGTCAAGGAGGACGTCCTCAGCTCGATCCACATCCACGAGTACGAGATCGACGCGCGCTCCACGAAGCTCGGCGACGAGGAGATCACGCGCGACATTCCGAACCGGAGTGAGGAGTCGCTCCGCAACCTCGACGACCGCGGCGTCGTGCGCATCGGTGCCGAGGTCGGGTCGGGCGACCTGCTGGTCGGGAAGGTCACGCCGAAGGGTGAGACCGAGCTGACCGCGGAGGAGAAGCTGATCCGCGCGATCTTCAAGGAGAAGGCGCGCGAGGTCCGCGACACCTCGCTGAAGGTTCCGCACGGCGAGGGCGGCGTCGTCATCGACGTGAAGACGTTCTCGCGCGAGGCCGGCGACGATCTCAGCCCGGGCGTGAACGAGCTCGTGCGTGTGTACGTCGCGAAGAAGCGCAAGATCGCGGAGGGCGACAAGCTCGCCGGCCGCCACGGGAACAAGGGCGTGATCGCGAAGATCGTCCCCGAGGAGGACATGCCGTTCCTCGAGGACGGCAAGCCGGTCGACGTCGTCCTGAACCCGCTGGGCGTCCCGTCGCGCATGAACATCGGCCAGATCCTCGAGACGCACCTCGGGTGGGCCGCCTTCCACGGCGTCTTCAACGAGAACGGCGGCGACGGGCCCAGCCCGGTCGCCTCCCCTGTGTTCGACGGCGCGACGCCGGTCGATGTCGACGAGGCGCTGATCGAGTGGACGAAGCAGAACCCTGACCACCCGGTCAAGTTCAAGGTCGACACGAAGCGGCCCGAAGGCCGGCGCGCGTCCGGAAAGGTGCGCTTGTTCGACGGACGGACCGGCGAGGCCTTCGAGCAGAAGGTGACCGTCGGCTTCATGTACATCCTGAAGCTGCTCCATCTCGTGGACGACAAGATCCACGCGCGCAGCACCGGCCCGTACTCGCTCGTCACCCAGCAGCCGCTCGGTGGTAAGGCGCAGTTCGGCGGCCAGCGCTTCGGCGAGATGGAGGTGTGGGCGCTCGAGGCGTACGGCGCGGCCTACACGCTGCAGGAGATGCTGACCATCAAGTCCGACGACACGGTCGGCCGCGTGAAGGCCTACGAGGCGATCGTCAAGGGCGAGAACATCGCCGAGCCTTCGATTCCCGAGAGCTTCAAGGTGCTGCTCAAGGAGATGCAGTCGCTCGCGCTCGACGTCCACGTGCTCTCCGAGGAGGGCGGCGAGGTCGAGGTGCGCGAGGAGGACGACGAACTCTTGCGCGCGGCCGAGGAGCTCGGGATCGACCTCTCGCCGGGCTCGCTGCGCGCAGCTGCGCGGCAGCCGACGGCGGAGGAGGTCGAGGAGGGCCAGGAGCGCGTCGACCAGGACGGCGAGCTCGCGCTCCCGGCCGACGAGCAGCTTGGCGATCTCGACGAAGTCGAGGTCTCGACCGCGGACCAGGAGGAAGAGGAGGCCGAGGCACAGCTCGGGCCCCTCGCGGAAGTGGATTTGGCCGACCTAGAGATTGAGGAGTAAGGGAGCGTTTTGATCGATATCAATGAGTTCGACGCCATTCGCATCGGGCTTGCCTCGAGCAAGCAGATCCGCGACTGGTCTTCCGGGGAAGTCACCAAGCCGGAGACGATCAACTACCGCACGCTCAAGCCCGAGCGCGACGGCCTTTTTTGCGAGCGCATCTTCGGTCCGACGAAGGACTGGGAATGCTACTGCGGCAAGTACAAGCGCGTCCGCTACAAGGGCATCATCTGCGAGCGCTGCGGCGTCGAGGTCACGCGCCAGAAGGTGCGCCGCGAGCGCATGGGACACATCGACCTCGCTGCGCCGGTCTCGCACATCTGGTTCTTCAAGGGCGTGCCCTCGCGCATCGGCTACCTGCTCGACATCGCTCCGCGCGAGCTCGAGAAGGTCCTCTACTTCGCGGCCTCGATCGTCACCGCGGTCGACGTCGAGGCGCGCGCGAAGGACCTCGCCCAGCTCGAGGACCAGGTCAAGGCCGAGTCCGAGCGCATCTACGTCGACCGTGACGAGGCGCTCGCCGCGCTCGAGGACCGCCTCGCGCGCCGGCGTGACTTCTTCATCAAGGGCAAGGAGCGGAACTTCGACGAGGACGACGACTTCTGGGTCCGCGGCCTGAACAACTGGGCCGAGGAGGCGGCGCTGCCGCCGCTCGAGGAGGCGCGCGATCTCGTGGGCGGGATCTTCAAGGAGCTCGCGAAGCAGATCACGACGGAGGACTCGAAGAAGATCCGCGAGCTCGTCCGCGACGCCGCGATCCGCCCCGACCGGAAGCTGAACGCGCGCGAGCTCGAGTCGGTCGCGCTGGCCGCCGAGCAGATCCGCGAGGCGATCGCGCCGCTGGCGAAGCAGCTCGACAAGGCGACGGGCTCGAAGAAGGGCGCGATCACGAAGCACATCAACCGCGTGATCGACGGGCTCCTCGAGGGCGACGAGCCGCACGAGGAAGACGTCGACCTGATCAAGTCTGTCGATCAGAAGAATCTCGAGAAGGCGCGTGAGCTCGGCAACGGGCTGCTCGCCGAGACGCTCGAGAAGGACGCCGACGTCGAGACGCCCGAGGACCTGCGCGAGCTGGTCAACGACCTCTGCCTGAAGACCGACGGGAAGATCCAGAAGGAAGACCTCGACGCACTCGTCCAGTGGGCGCTCAAGGTGCGCGAGATGTACCTCGACATGGAGTCCCGCCGCCAGGACGCCCGCGAGGCGGCCGAGGACGCGCGTGCGCGCCTCGAGCAGACGTGGCTGCTGTTCAAGGACCTCGAGCCGAAGCTGATCGTCAACGACGAGCAGCTCTTCCGCGAGCTGAAGGACCGCTTCGGGTCACCGTACGGCTTCGGCGTCTACTTCCGCGGCGGCATGGGCGCGGAGTCGATCCGCGAGCTGCTCAAGGACCTCGACCTGAACGCCGAGGCCGCGCTGCTCCGCGAGACGATCCGTACCTCGAAGGGGCAGAAGCAGCAGCGCGCGATCAAGCGCCTGAAGGTCGTGAACGCGTTCATCAAGAGCGAGAACCGACCCGAGTGGATGATCCTCAAGGCGGTTCCGGTGATTCCGCCGGAGCTTCGCCCGATGGTCCAGCTCGACGGCGGCCGCTTCGCGACGAGCGACCTGAACGACCTCTACCGGCGCGTGATCAACCGGAACAACCGGCTCAAGCGCCTGCTCGACCTCGGCGCGCCCGAGATCATCGTCAACAACGAGAAGCGCATGCTTCAGGAGGCCGTCGACGCGCTGTTCGACAACGGCCGCCGGGGTCGCGCGGTGACGGGCCCGGGCAACCGGCCGCTGAAGTCGCTCTCCGACATGCTCAAGGGCAAGCAGGGCCGCTTCCGCCAGAACCTGCTCGGGAAGCGGGTCGACTACTCGGGCCGCTCGGTGATCGTGTCGGGTCCGTACCTGAAGCTGCACCAGTGCGGCCTGCCGAAACTGATGGCGCTCGAGCTCTTCAAGCCGTTCATCATGAGCCGGCTCGTCGAGCGGAAGACCGTCCAGAACATCAAGGCGGCGAAGAAGTACGTCGACTCGATGACGCCCGAGGTCTGGGACGTGCTCGAAGAGGTCATCCAGGAGCACCCGGTGCTGCTGAATCGTGCGCCGACGCTCCACCGCCTCGGCATCCAGGCGTTCGAGCCCGTGCTCGTCGAGGGCAAGGCGATCCAGGTGCACCCGCTCGTCTGCCACGCGTTCAACGCGGACTTCGACGGTGACCAGATGGCCGTCCACGTCCCGCTGAGCGCCGAGGCGCAGGCTGAGGCGCGGATCCTGATGCTCTCCGCGAACAACGTGCTCTCGCCGGCGCACGGCCGCCCGCTCGCGACGCCGTCGAAGGACATGGTGCTCGGCCTGTACTTCCTGACGTATTCGGAGCACAACTTCAGCAAGTTGAAGGCCGAGACCATGAAGCCGAGGCCGAAGCGGTTCGCATCCGAGGAGGACATCGAGCTCGCGCTCGACGCCGAGCAGGTCGAGATCCAGTCGCCGATCGAATACCGCTTCGAGAACGGCGAGACGATCCTGACCACCGCGGGCCGCGTGATCTTCAATGCCGAGGTGGAGCGCTGTCTTGCCGACGCGGTCGCCGAGGGCAACGGCAAGACCGCCGGTGACGGCGAGTGGTTGCACCCGTACATGAACGCGACGCTCTCGAAGCGCGAGATGGACACGTTCCTCACGTCGCTCTCGGAGCAGTACGGCGCGCACGCGATCCCGGCGGTGCTCGACAAGATCAAGTCGCTCGGGTTCAGCTACGCCACGAAGGCCGGCGTGACGATCTCGAAGAACGACGTCGTGATTCCGCCGGAGAAGGAGAAGCTCCTCGACGAGTACGAGGCCGAGGTTGCGAAGATCGAGGATCAGTACTTCCGCGGGCTGATCACGGACGACGAGCGGAAAGAGGCTGTGATCAGCAAGTGGACCGAGGCCACCGACGCCGTCGCCGACGCGATGGAGCGGAACCTGAACGAGCTGAACCCGATCTTCATGATGGCCAACTCGGGTGCTCGTGGCTCGATGAAGCAGATCCGCCAGCTCGCCGGTATGCGCGGCCTGATGGCGAATCCGAAGGGCGACATCATCGAGCGCCCGATCAAGGCGAACTTCATGGAGGGCCTGTCGGTGCTCGAGTACTTCATCTCGACCCACGGCGCCCGCAAGGGTCTCGCCGACACCGCGCTCCGCACGGCCGACTCGGGGTACCTGACGCGCCGCCTGGTCGACGTCGCGCAGGACGTGATCATTCGAGACGAGGACTGCAAGACCGAGGAGGGCATCGAGCTTCCGCTCATGACCGTGGACGGGCCGAATCGCAGCTTGTTCGGGCGGCTGCTGGCCGAAGACGTGCACAAGCCGCTCTCGTCAGGGAAGCCCGGCAAGACGGTGCTTGCCGAGCGCGGCGAGGTGCTCACGAAGGGCCGCGTCGCAGAGCTGGCCGAGGAGCTTGACGACGGCACGGTGGTGTCCGCCCGGAGCGTCTTGAAGTGCCGGTCCGAGCACGGAGTCTGCCGCGCTTGCTACGGCATCTTCCTTGCCACCGGCGAGATCGCCGAGATCGGCGACGCAGTCGGCATCATCGCGGCCCAGTCGATCGGCGAGCCGGGCACGCAGCTGACCATGCGCACGTTCCACACCGGCGGTGTCGCCGGCGCGGACATCACGCACGGCCTCCCGCGCGTCGTCGAGATCTTCGAGGCGCGGAACCCGAAGGGCGCCGCGGTGCTCGCCGAGCTCGTCGGCCGGGTGACGATCGAGGACACCGAGCGCGGGCCGAAGGTGATCATCACGCCCGACGACGCCGACGAGGACGAGGTGGAGTACCAGCTCCCGCGCCGCACGCGGCTGCTCGTCAAGAAGGGCGACGTCGTCCAGCCGGGCGACCCGCTCAACGAGGGTTCGATCGCGCCGGCCGAGCTGCTCGAGCAGCACGCGCGGGCGGGCAAGGGCTCGACCGAGACCGAGGTGTACCTCGTGGGCGAGGTGCAGAAGGTGTACCGCTCGCAGGGCGTCGACATCCACGACAAGCACATCGAGCTGATCGTGCGGCAGATGCTCAAGAAGGTCCGGGTCGAGAACCCTGGCGACACGGAGCTCCTGCCGGGCCAGCTCGTGGACAAGGTCGTGCTCGAGCGCGAGAACCTGCGCGTGAAGAAGGAGAAGGGCAAGAAGGAGCAGGCCACCTTCGAGCCGCTGATCCTCGGGATCACGAAGGCGTCACTCGCGACGGAGTCGTTCCTGTCGGCGGCCTCCTTCCAGGAGACGACGAAGGTGCTCACCGATGCGTCGATCGAAGGGAAGATCGACCGGCTGCTCGGCCTGAAGGAGAACGTCATCATCGGGAAGCTCATCCCGGCGGCGACGGGGCTGAAGCGATATCGCGCGATCGACATCGGGCCCTCCGACAAGGTGCCGCCGTCGGCGTACACGCGGCCGGCTACCGAGGAGCAGCTGCTCGCGGCGCTCCAGGAGATCGGCGGCGACGGCGATGGGCTCGACCTGCAGTCGCTGGGGCTCGACTTCGGCGGCCAGCCGGGCGCGGACACAACGAGCTCCCACGAGTCGGGCGAGGCCGAAGAGACCCCCGAGATCGATTCTCCTCTTGACGAGTAACCACCGGAGATAGTGAGCGAGGCCGGGCAAGCCCGGCCTCGCGGCGTTAAGGAACGGTGAGCGCCCTTGCGCTGGCCGCTCCCTCTGATACATCTGTTGCCGGTCGTGAGGAAGCTCCTGGTCGCCGTCCTGGTTGCTCTCGCGTTCCCGGCTTCTGCCTGGGCGGGGCCGTGCGGGCTTCCGGACGCGACGACGACGTGGATCGACTACGGCGCGCCGCAGTTGCACGACACGTTGGTGAAGCCGGGCGTCGTGCTCGCGGTCTCCACCGGGAGCTACCCGCAGCGTGTCCGGGACGAAGGGGCGTACACGATCTTCTGGGACATGAACCTGCGAAATCGCATCGGTGTGCCGACCGCGCCCGCGGATCCGGCCACGATCGAGGACAAGGCCAATCGCCTCTTCGTCTTCGCGTCGTCCCAGACGGCGTGCCCGACGCCGTGGATCGTCCTCAACGAGCTCTTCGGCGCGCAGCTCGAGACGCCGTGGTCCGCGAACAACGCGCAGTACCGCGCGAACGTGCTCATGTTCGTGCGCGAGCTTGCACGGCGCGGCGCGCGGCCGATGCTGCTCATCTCGCAGAAGCCCTACACGGGCTCCGCGGAGGCGGCCGCGTGGTGGCGCGAGATCGCAAAGGTCTCGGACATCCTTCCGGAGGTTTTCTTCTCGGCTCCCACGCTCTGGCGCGACGGGCCGATCGCATCGGGCCGGCGACTGCGCATCGCATTCAGGCAGGCGGTGGGCAGCCTGACTGCGATCGGCATTCCTGTCGCGCGGATCGGGATCACGCTCGGGTTCCAGGTCGCGCCGAACGCCGGCGGCCGCGAAGGCCTGCGGCCGACGCTTGCCTGGCTCGAGACCGTCAAGTGGCAGGCGCTCGCTGCGCGGCAGGTCGCCGCAGAGATGAAGTTCGGATCGATCGTGTCCTGGGGTTGGGGCACGTGGGACGCCAGGAGCACCGACCCCGACAAGCCGCGCGCCGCCTGTGTGTACCTGTGGGCGCGCGACCCGAACCTGTGCGACGGCCCGCGCCTCGCGGGGATGGGTTTCAACCGCTCACGGGCCGAGGGCCAGCTGATCCTGCCCGGAAACGCGCAGTGCCGCGTCGGCAGAAGCTCGATCCCGATGTCGACGATCGCGCGGCTCAATCGCTTCACGGCGGACCGCGACGTCGCGTTCAGCGCGCTCTACCGGCGCATCGTCGAGGGCCGGCGCTTCCGCGCGAATCCCGGCGCCCTGTTCGCGGCGGAGCAGGCGATCGTCAGCTCGCACTTCGGCGGCAGTCGCGCGGCGTACGCCTCAGCGTTGGGCCGCCTCGGCGCGACGTCGAAGGACGCCCGCGCGATCATCGGCGACCAGATCCGCCGCCGCGAGATCGCGAACCACCTGCGGGTAGCGTGGCCGTCGTACGGAGCGATCGCGACGTTCTACAACGCGTATCCCGACGTCCTCGTCCGTCCTGTTCGCGTCGGGCGCCCGCCGTGGTGGCTAGGCGGCCGCAAGCAGGGTCTCGCGATCGCCGCCTTCGCTCCGCCGCAGCTCTTCACCGTTCCGTCCGGACGCTGGCTGACGCTCCACGAGGAGAAGGGGCCGTACTCCATCCAGGTTTCCGGCGAGGTCCAGGAGCTCGGCGCGGTCCCGCTCGTCGCAGCGCAACGCTCGATCGCGGCGGGCCTGCACGGCGCCGCCCAAGACGACGCGGCGATCGCGTGGAGCCTGCGCCAGCAGCAGCTCGCGTATCGCGAGACGACCTGCCGCCGCGATCAGCTCCCGCTCGTCAGCTCGGTCGAGCTTTCGGACTTCGCGCCGTTCCTGTCCGTTAGGGGCTAGCCGATTGCGGGCGAGATCGCCCGCGCGATGCCAGGCATTGTTAGCTCACAGTGCCAGGCACGGTTAGCTCACAGTGCCAGGCACTGTTAAGGCGAAAGGCATGTCCCGCGGGCCGGGAGTCAGGCCGCCGCGATCGCGCGGACTTGGAAGCCGGTCTTCGTGACCGCGCGGATCTCGATGACTTCGAAGCCGGCATCGCTGAAGAGCGTTCGGAGCCCGCTCTCGGTGTAATCGAAGATCGGGCAGTTGCTGATCTTCTCGTAGCGGATCTTCCGGATCGGGCCCTTGAACCAGTGCCAGCGCGGGAAACTGCCGACGACCGAGCCGCCGGGAGCGCAGACGTCGCGCATGCGCTGCGCGAACGATTCTGAGTCGGCAAGGTAGTCGAAGAGGCCGAGGGCGAGGATGACGTCGAACTTGCCGTCGAGCTCGACGTTCCGGAAGTCGCCCTGGACGAGCGTTGCCTTGTCGCCGAAGCGGGCCAGGCGCTCGCGGGCGAGGGCGAGCATCGTCTCGGCGAAGTCGACGCCGACGTAGTCCGTGGCGCCCGCCTCGAGCGCGAGCTCGCCGATACGGCCGGAGCCGCAGCCGACGTCGAGCACGCGTGGCTCCGTGTACTCGCGCACGACGTCGAGGGCGAACTCGCGGCGCCGGAAGAGGCCGGGCCTCAGCGCTCGCTGAACGACGTGCTCTTCGTCGTAGAGGTGGTCAAACGACCACGCCTTCCGGCGAAAGTGATCGCGAACGCGAGGCGCCTCGCTGCTCGAGCTCGTCGTAGACGGACTCATAGCTCACCAGCCTGAACTCGCACGCGACCGCGCGTAGCGAGTCGACGACCCGCGAGCGGCCCGCGTTCCGCCACGCGCTGCGCAGCGTCGCGCGGTAGCGGACGGACGGAGAGGAGACGGAAATGCGCAGCGGGCGAGGGTCGCATTCGTACGGGTGAAGATACAGAACGGGTGCCGGGCTCCCGGAAGCCACTTCGCGGAGGCCGCGCAGCAGCACCCGGCGCGGCAGGAGGCGCCAGTAGCTGCCGCCGCCTATCGGCACGCCGCGCCAGACCGCAACGGGCAGCTCCCAAAGCTCGCGACCCGACGCGAGCGACAGACGATACGGCTCCGACGGGATCCCCCCGATCCGCCGCGGCACGCGCGGCGAGTCGTGCTGGCTCGAGTCGTACCGAAAACCGAGCTCCGCGAGGACCTCGTATGCCCACGGTGTGTCACGGTTGATCGAGAAGGCAGGAGCGCGGTACGCGACGGGACGACGCCCGCAGACGTCCTCGACGAGCTCCAGACAGCGTTGGACGTCGCGAAGAAACTCGTCGCGCGACTGCCGGTGTACACGCTCGTGCGCGTACCCGTGGCACGCGGGTTCGTGACCGCGCACGACGATCTCGCGGGCGAGCTCGCGATGGTGGACGACTGTCATGCCGAGCATGAAGAACGTCGCCCGCACGCCGAGCTCGTCGAGCAAGTCGAGCACGCGCAGCGTCTGCGACTCGAGCGCCGGCCCAGGGCGGTCCCACTCGTCGAGCCCAAGATTCCGCCAGACGAGCTGGTGCCAGTCCTCCCAGTCGAACGAGAGCAGGAGCTGCGGCGCCACGGCCGCAAGCGTAGTGCCCTAACCGGTCTTCGAGGCGCTGGCGATCTGGCCCTTGCCCGCTTCCTTCGCGCGGTACAGCGCCTCGTCGGCACGCTGGAAGAACGAGACCGCGTCGTCGTTCGGACGCAACTCGGCGACGCCGGCCGAGAAGCCGATGCGGCCGACCGAGGCGGCCGGTTGCGTGGAGACGGAGTGTTGAATCCGCCGGTAGAGCTGATCCGCCTCGATCATCGTCGACTCCGGGAGGATGACCCCGAACTCGTCGCCGCCGACGCGGCAGGCGATGTCGGCCGAGCGCACAACCTCGCGCACGCGCGAAGCGGCATCGGCGAGCACGCTGTCCCCGGCGAGGTGTCCGATCCGGTCGTTGATCGCCTTGAAGTCGTCGAGGTCGAGCACGATCAGCGCGAGGTTCCGGTTGTAGCGGTGCGCACGCGCCACCTCGCGCCCGAGCGTCTCGTGGAAGTAGCGCTGGTTGTGCAGGCCGGTGAGCGCGTCGAGGTCGGCGAGCTGCCGCGCCTCGCGGAAGCGGCGGGCGTTGTCGATCGCCGGTCCCGAGCGCTGCGCGAGCTGCTCGAGCTCGTCGACGGCTGTGTCGTCGAAATCGGTCTGCGTCCTGGAGAAGACGGCCAAGTAGCCGCCGTCGCCCTCTGCGTCGCCCATCGGCACCGACAGGCCCGTGCGGATCAGCTCGCCGTTTTGCTCCAGCTCCTCGTTCGCATAGCAGTAGTTGAAGGAGACCGCACGCGCGTGGCGCCCGTCCGGCGGCCCCCCGACCGCCTGTCGCTCGGCCTCCTCCTGGGACAGACCGAACGTCGCGACCAGCGGCGGGCCGCCGCTCGGATCCGGGAGCCAGGCGAGGGCGGCCTGAGCGCGGGTGACCTGTGTCGCAGCCTCGAGCGTCCGCGCGAGCACTTCGTCGAGGTCGATCGTCCCGCCCAGATCCCCGAACACCCGGTTACGGCGGAGCTCTTCCTCGGCCTGCTCCCGGACTCCGGCGAGCTCTCGCGCAAGCTCGTCGATCCGCGAATTCAGGGTCTCGACGAGGGCGGCCGCCTTGTCGTCCGCCCGACGGGCTGACCGTCGGATGAGCAGGACTGCGGCCAGCACCGCCACGAGGGCGAGGAAGGCCACGGCGAGAGCAAGCAGGATCGTCATCGACGCAGAGGGGGCGCAGCACCGCCTTACGGCACCTACGTCTCACTGTAATCGGGTTCGGCCATTTGAGCTATGACTTCAAACCCCGAAAAGGAGCCAGGCCGGCGGGGCCTCCGAAACGCCCGAAGAGCCGCTCTCCGAGCGGGATTGCACCGTTTGACGCCCCGGATCGGCGTTCGCTACCATGGCTCCTCGCGGTTGGTAGGGGCACGGCCCCTGCCAGCCTTCTCTCTGTCAGGAGCAAACGCCGCTTTTTTCTCATGCCGACTGTGAACCAACTCATCCGCAAGCCTCGCACTACGCCCAAGGCGAAGACGAAGACGCCTGCGCTCAGGGGCGCTCCGCAGAAGCGGGGAGTCTGCACGCGCGTCTACACGACGACCCCGAAGAAGCCGAACTCGGCCCTCCGGAAGGTCGCGCGCGTCCGGCTGACGAACGGCATGGAAGTCGGGGCCTACATCCCCGGCGAGGGGCACAACCTCCAGGAGCACTCGGTGGTGCTCATCCGCGGCGGCCGCGTCAAGGACCTGCCGGGCTTCCGGTACAAGGTCATCCGCGCTGCGCTCGACACCTCGGGCGTCTCCGACCGCAAGCAGGCGCGCTCGAAGTACGGCGCCAAGCGAGGCTCCTGATGCCGCGCCGTGCAGAGGTCCAGGTCCGGCCGATCGAGCCGGACGCCGTCTACGAGAGCCCGCTCGTCACGCAGGTGATCAACAAGGTGATGAGCCGCGGGAAGAAGTCGATCGCCGAGAAGGTGGTCTACGGCGCACTGACCGATATCGGCGAGAAGACAGGCCGCCCGCCCGTCGAGGTGCTCGAGCAGGCCGTGAAGACGGTCACCCCCGTCCTCGAGGTCCGCTCGCGCCGCGTCGGCGGCGCCAACTACCAGGTCCCGGTCGAGGTGCCCCAGCGCCGGGCCCGCACGCTCGCCGTGCGCTGGCTCGTCCAGTACGCGAAGGAGCGCCGCGAGAAGGGCATGCAGGCGAAGCTCGTCGGGGAGGTCCTCGACGCGCTCAACCAGCAAGGGGGAGCATTCAAGAAGAAGGACGACATCTACCGGATGGCGCAGGCCAACAAGGCCTTCGCGCACTACCGCTGGTAGAGAGAGGAACGATTGGCAGTAACGCAACACGCGATCGCGCTCGACCGCGTCCGGAACATCGGGATCATGGCCCACATCGATGCGGGCAAGACCACGACGACGGAGCGCATCCTCTATTACACGGGCCGCACCCACAAGATGGGCGAGGTCCACGAGGGTGCCGCCACGATGGACTGGATGGCGCAGGAGCAGGAGCGCGGGATCACGATCACGTCTGCGGCGACGACCGCGGAGTGGCGGAGCCATCGCATCAACATTATTGATACGCCCGGGCACGTTGACTTCACTGTAGAGGTGGAGCGGAGCCTGCGCGTGCTCGACGGCGCGGTCGCGGTCTTCGACTCGGTCGCGGGCGTCGAACCGCAGTCCGAGACGGTCTGGCGCCAGGCCGACCGGTACAAGGTTCCGCGCATCGCCTTCATCAACAAGATGGACCGCACCGGCGCGGACTTCTTCGCCGCCGTGCAGTCGATGATCGACCGCCTCGGGGCGAAGCCGGTGCCGATCCAACTCCCGATCGGGCAGGAGGAGCACCACCGCGGCGTCGTCGACCTCGTCGAGATGCGTGCGATCACCTATGCCGACGACCTCGGCACGAAGATGGAGATCGAGGAGATCCCGGCCGAGCTGATGGAGCAGGCGCAGGAGTACCACCACCAGCTGATCGACTCCGTTGCCGACCATGACGACGAGTTGACCGACGCGTACCTGACCGACGAGGCATCGGTCACGTCAGAGATGCTGAAGCGCGCGCTGCGCGCGGCAACGCTCGACAACTCCGTCACACCGGTGCTCGCCGGCTCGGCGTTCAAGAACAAGGGAGTGCAGCCGCTCCTCGACGCGGTGATCGACTACTTGCCGAGCCCGCTCGACGTGCCGCCGATCCACGGGATCGACCCTCGCACCGAGCACGAGCTTTCGCGGCGCGCGGCCCTCGATGAGCCGTTCGCGGCGCTGGCGTTCAAGGTCATGTCGGACCCGTACGTCGGCAAGCTGACCTACGCGCGCGTCTACTCCGGCCAGATCAAGGCCGGCGACCGCGTCATGAACACGTCGACGGGCAAGACGGAGCGGATCAGCCGCATCCTGCAGATGCACGCGAACCACCGCGAGGAGCGTGAGGAGCTCGGCGCGGGCGAGATCGCCGCGCTCGTCGGCGTCAAGAACACGACCACCGGCGACACGCTCGCGGTCGAGACCGCTCCGATCCGGCTGGAGTCGATGGAGTTCCCAGAGCCCGTGATCTCCGTCGCCGTCGAGCCGAAGACGAAGAGCGACCAGGACAAGCTCGGCCAGGGTCTGCAGCGCCTCTCGGAGGAGGACCCGACATTCCGCGTGCGGAGCGACGACGAGACCGGGCAGACGCTCATCTCGGGGATGGGCGAGCTGCACCTCGAGATCATCGTCGACCGCCTCAAGCGCGAGTTCAACGTCGACGCGAACGTCGGTCGTCCGCAGGTCGCGTATCGCGAGACCGTCTCCAGGCCGGTCGAGAAGATCCAGGGCAGGTTCGTCCGCCAGACCGGCGGTCGCGGCCAATACGGCCACGCGGTGATCAACATGGAGCCCTTCGAGGGCGGCGGCTATGAGTTCGTCGACAAGATCGTCGGCGGGAAGGTGCCGAAGGAGTACATCCCCTCGGTCGACCTGGGGATCCAGGAGGCGATGGAGTCGGGCGTGCTCGCCGGCTACCCGGTCGTCGACATCCGCGTCGAGCTCGTCGACGGGTCGTACCACGACGTCGACTCGAGCGAGATGGCGTTCAAGGTCGCCGGCTCGATGGCGTTCAAGGAGGCGATGAAGCGCGCGAAGCCGAAGCTGATGGAGCCGGTCATGGCCGTCGAGGTCGTGACGCCGGAGGACTACCTCGGCGACGTGATGGGCAACCTCAACTCTCGCCGCGGGCGGGTCGAGCATCTCGAGCCGCGCGGGAACGCGCAGTCGATCCGGGCGAAGGTTCCACTGTCCGAGATGTTCGGGTACGCGACCAACCTACGTTCGATGACGCAGGGGCGCGCGACCTTCACGATGCAATTTGACAAATACGAAGACGTTCCGCAGTCGATCGCGACGGAGCTCGTCGCGTCCGACGCGTAGGAAAGGAGCAAGAGACAAGAAATGGCCAAGCAGAAGTTCGAGCGCACGAAGCCGCACGTCAACGTCGGCACGATCGGTCACATCGACCACGGCAAGACGACGCTGACGGCTGCGATCACCAAGGTGCTCGCCGAGAAGGCCGGCGGCGGCACGGTGAAGACCTTCGACGAGATCGACAACGCTCCCGAGGAGCGCCAGCGCGGCATCACGATCAACACGTCGCACGTCGAGTACGAGACGGAGAACCGTCACTACGCGCACGTCGACTGCCCGGGTCACGCCGACTACATCAAGAACATGATCACGGGCGCCGCCCAGATGGACGGCGCGATCCTCGTGGTCTCGGCCGCCGACGGCCCCATGCCGCAGACGCGCGAGCACATCCTGCTCGCCCGCCAGGTCGAGGTGCCGGCGATCGTCGTCGCGCTGAACAAGGCCGACATGGTCGACGACCCCGAGCTGCTCGAGCTCGTCGAGATGGAGGTGCGCGAGCTGCTCACGAAGTACGAGTTCCCCGGCGACGAGGTTCCCGTCGTGCAGGTCTCGGCGCTGAAGGCGCTCGAGGGCGACGCGGAGTGGGAGCAGAAGATCCTCGAGCTGATGGAGCAGGTCGACTCCTACATCCCAGAGCCGACGCGCGACGTCGACAAGCCGTTCCTGATGCCGATCGAGGACGTCTTCACGATCACGGGCCGCGGCACCGTCGTGACCGGCCGGATCGAGCAGGGCAAGATCGAGAGCGGCAACGAGGTCGAGATCGTTGGCATCCACCCCCAGGTGGCGAAGACCGTCGTCACCGGGCTGGAGATGTTCCAGAAGACGCTCGACTACGCGCAGGCGGGCGACAACGCCGGCGCGCTGCTCCGCGGCACGAAGCGCGAGGAGGTGGAGCGCGGCCAGGTGCTCGCGAAGCCGGGCTCGATCACCCCGCACACGCACTTCAACGCCGAGGTGTACGTGCTCTCGAAGGAGGAGGGTGGCCGCCACACGCCGTTCTTCAACGGCTACCGGCCGCAGTTCTACTTCCGGACGACGGACGTCACGGGCGCGATCAAGCTCCCGGAGGGCCAGGAGATGGTCATGCCGGGCGACAACACGAACATGGAGATCGAGCTGATCCAGCCGATCGCCATGGACGAGGGTCTGCGCTTCGCGATCCGCGAGGGCGGGCGCACCGTGGGTGCGGGCGTCGTGACGGCAATCCAGAAGTAACGACGAGAGGGGAGTCGCACCGGTGCCGCAGTCGAAGATCCGAATCCGCCTGAAGGGTTACGACCATCAGGCCCTGGACCGCTCGGCGGCGTCGATCGTCGAGACGGCGACGCGCACCGGTGCGACCATCACCGGCCCCGTGCCCCTGCCCACCGAGAAGAACGTCTATGTCGTGATCCGGAGCCCGTTCAAGGACAAGGACTCGCGCGAGCACTTCGAGGTGCGCACTCACAAGCGGTTGATCGACATCCACTCGCCCACGCCGAAGACGGTCGACTCGCTGATGCGGCTCGACCTTCCCGCGGGCGTCGATATCGAGATCAAGCTGTGAAAGGCATCGTCGGCAGAAAGCTCGGCATGACGCAGATCTTCGATACGGAGACCGGCGGCGTCACGCCCGTGACCGTGATCGAGGCGGGCCCGTGTCCCGTCGTCCTCGTGCGCACGCAGGCCGAGGACGGCTACGACGCGGTCCAGCTCGCGTTCGACCCGGTTGCCGAGCGCAAGCTCTCCAAGGGAGAGCAGGGGCACCTGAGCAAGCACGAGGTCGAGCCGCACAGGCGCCTGACCGAGATTCGCGGCGCCACCGAGCTCGTCCCCGGTGACACCGTCACCGTCGAGGCCTTCCAGCCCGGCGACAAGGTGAAGGTCTCGGGCATCGGGATCGGCAAGGGCTTCGCCGGCACGATCAAGCGCCACCGCTTTCACCGCGGTCCCGTGACGCACGGCTCGCACAACATCCGCAAGCCGGGCTCGATCGGCGCATCGGCGACGCCGTCGCGCGTCTTCAAGGGCGTGAAGATGGCCGGCCGGATGGGTGGCAAGCGCGTCACGCAGGTCGGCCTGACGATCCACTCGACCGACCCTGAGCGGAACCTCCTGCTCGTCAAGGGCGCGATTCCCGGGCCGAAGAACGGTTTCGTCGAAATCAGGGAGGAGTCCAGGTAAATGGCCGCTCCGAAGGCCCCGGTGCTCGACGCCGCCGGCAAGAAGTCGAAAGACGTCACGCTCGAGGAGGGTGTGTTCGCCGCCGAGGTCAAGGCCCACCTCGTGCACGAGGCCGTGCGCGCGGAGTTCGCCGCGCACCGCTCGGGCACGAAGTCGGTCAAGAATCGCAGCCTCGTCGCCGGCGGCCGCGCGAAGCCGTGGCGTCAGAAGGGCACCGGCCGCGCGCGCCAGGGCACGACCCGCGCCGCGCAATGGAAGGGCGGCGGCGTTGCGTTCGCGCCGCGTACGGTCTTCGAGGTCAAGCTGAACAAGAAGGAACAGCGTGCCGCGATGCGCGCGGCGCTGACGGACCACGCGCAGGCTGGGACCTTCGGAGTGATCGGGACCGGGTTCGACGCGCCGTCCGCGAAATCGGCGGTCGCTCTCATCGAGACCTGGGGCAAGGACCTGCCGCTCGTCGTCGTTGCGACCGAAGACGAAGAGGCGATCGGGAAGTCGTTTCGCAATCTCGAGAAGGTGATCGTCACCGTTCCGTCGGAGCTCGAAGTCTCCGAGCTCGTGTGGGCGAACGCTGTGCTCGTCAGCGAGGCTGCGCTCCCGCTCGTGCAAGGGAGAGCGTCATGAGCCTGCATCCGAACGAAGTACTGCTCGCGCCGGTGGTCTCGGAGAAGAGCTATTCGCTGATCGACGATCGCAAATACTCGTTCAAGATCCACCCGGACGCGCACAAGACGCAGGTTCGCCAGGCCGTGGAGGAGCTCTTCGACGTCAAGGTTGAGGGCGTGAACATCGTCAAGGTCCAGTCGAAGCCGAAGCGCCGCGGCATGCACAAGGGCATGCGGCCGGGTTGGAAGAAGGCGATCGTGCAGCTCGCCGAGGGCGAGACGATCGAGATCTTCGAGGGGGCTCAAGTCTGATGCCCGTTCGCAAGTTCAAGCCGACTTCCGCGGGTCGTCGCTTTATGAGCGTCTCGACCTTCGACGACATCACGAAATCGACGCCCGAGAAGTCGCTGCTCGAGCCCGTCACGAAGAAGGGCGGCCGCAACAACACCGGCCGGATTACGACGCGCCACCAGGGCGGCGGCCACAAGCGCCGCTACCGCGTGGTCGATTTCAAGCGGACGAAGGACAACGTGCCGGCGAAGGTCGCCGCGATCGAGTACGACCCCAACCGGTCGGCGCGGATCGCGCTGCTGCATTACGTCGACGGCGCGAAGAGCTACATCCTCGCGCCCGCACGGCTGCGCGTCGGCGCGACGGTCGAATCCGGTCCTGCCGCGGACATCAAGCCCGGAAATGCGCTGCCGCTGGCGAACATCCCGACCGGCACGCTCGTGCACAACGTCGAGTTGAAGCCGGGGCAGGGCGGCAAGATGGCGCGCTCCGCGGGCTCCGGCGTGCAGCTCGTCGCCAAGGACGAGGACCACGCCGTGCTTCGCCTTCCGTCGGGTGAGATGCGGAGGGTGCCGCTAACCTGTCGGGCCACCGTCGGCCAGGTCGGCAACCTCGACCACGAGAACGAGTCGGGAGGCAAGGCGGGCCGGAGCAGGTGGAAGGGCAAGCGCCCGTCGGTGCGCGGCTCCGCGATGAACCCGGTCGACCACCCGCACGGCGGCGGCGAGGGGAAGTCGAAGGGCGGCCGCCACCCGGTCACGCCCTGGGGCGTGCCGACGCTCGGCAAGCCCACGCGTCAGAAGCACAAGGCATCCGACAAGCTGATCGTCCGCAGACGCAAGAGGAAGGGAACGAGGTGAGCAGGAGCTCGAAGAAGGGGCCGTATGTCGAGGACCGCCTGATGCAGCGCATCGAGGCGATGAACACGTCTGGCTCGAAGCAGATGATCCGCACCTGGTCGCGCACCTCGACGATCTTCCCAGAGATGGTCGGGCACACGATCGCCGTCCACGACGGACGCAAGCACGTGCCCGTGTTCGTGTCCGAGCAGATGGTCGGTCACAAGCTGGGCGAGTTCGCGCCGACGCGGCTGTTCCGCGGCCATGCGGGCGATCGGCAGGCGAAGGTGACGAGGAAGTAGATGGCGGCAACCGAGACACCACTCGAAGTTCGGGCGGAGGCCAGGTGGGTCCGCACGTCCGCCCGCAAGGCGCGGCTCGTGCTCGACCACATCCGCGGCCGCACCGTCCCGGAAGCGCGCACCGTGCTCGCGTTCAGCGAGCGCGCAGTCGCGCGCGACATCGAGCGCGTGCTTCGCTCCGCAGTGGCGAACGCCGAGGCGAACCACGGGCTCGCCGGCGACGAGCTCGTCGTGGTAGCTGCCTATGCCGACGAGGGCCCGACGCTCAAGCGCTGGCGCGCCCGCGCGCGCGGCCGCATCGCGAGGATCAAGAAGCGCACCTGCCACATCACGGTCAAGGTTGCGGCGCCCGAGACGAACGGGGCGACGCCCGCACGGCCGAAGCAGCAGACGACCACGCCCGACCAGCCGAGCAAGCCGAAGCGGCAGCGTTCGCGCACGCCGCGCGCCGAGAAGTCGACGTCCACGCCACGACAGGCGTCAGCACGCGCGCCCCAACCCGCGCGCCGCACCCAGAAGAAGGGAAGTTGAGTTAATGGGTCAAAAAGTTCATCCAGGCGCCATGCGCATCGGCGTCATCCACGATTGGAAGTCGAACTGGTACACGGGCAAGAAGGAGTTCCCGCAGTACCTGGTCGAAGACCTGAAGATCCGCGAGCACATCCAGGGCAAGCTGGGGCACGCAGGAATCTCCGACATCCTGATCCGTAAGGACAAGCAGCGGATCACCGTGGACATCTATACGGCGCGCCCCGGCATCGTGATCGGCAAGTCGGGCGTCGAGGTCGACGCGCTTCGTAAGGAGCTGCATGCGATCACCCAGAAGAACGTCCACATCAACATCAACGAGATCAAGCGCCCCGAGCTCGACGCGAAGCTCGTCGCACAGTCGATCGCGGAGCAGCTGCAGAACCGCGTCAGCTTCCGGCGCGCGATGAAGCGCGCGCTCGCGTCGGCGGTGCGTTCCGGCGCCGAGGGCATCCGCATTCAGTGCGGCGGCCGCCTCGGCGGCGGCGAGATGTCGCGCTCGGAGAGCTACTCCGAAGGCCGTGTCCCGCTGCACACGATCCGGGCGGACATCGACTACGGGTTCACGGAGGCGAAGACGACCTACGGCCGGATCGGCGTCAAGGTCTGGATCAACAAGGGCGAGATCATGCCGGAGGGCTTCGAGTCGACTCTCGGCGGCAAGGAGCAGCGGCTCGGCGACCAGGACACCCGGCGCCGCCGCGGCGGCGCGATCGAGGGCCTCGGCGCCTCGCGCGAGGGCGGTCGCGACCGCCAGCGCGACCGCGAGGGCTTGGGTCCCGTCCGCAGGCGCCGGCCGGGCGGCGGTCCGGGCGGTCGCACCGGCGGCCGCGGTCCGCGCCGCGGCGCCCGCGTCGAGCAGCCGCGCACGGACGAGCAGGCGGTCTCGGCCGAGGGCCGCGAGCAGCCGGAGATCACGCGCGAGGTCGCGACGACCCCGGCGCCGGTCGCCGACGCGCCCGACACGACGACGCCGAAGCAGCAGACGGAAGACCCGACGAAGCTCGAGAAGGCGGGCGAGGCCGAGAAGCCGAAGCGGCCGCGGCGCGCGCCCCGAAAGAAGGCCGATAGTTAGTGGGCCTCCTAGCAACAGTTAGTGCGCCTCTGGCCCGCGATCCGCGGCGCAGTGCCGCGTCCTCAGTCGCGCCCGGGCTTGCTAGCCCGAACGCTCCCTGCGTCCTTGCACTGCTTGCGGCTCGCGACCCAGAGACGCGAAACCGTCACCAGGAGGCCCACTGATGCTGCTCCCGAAGAAGACGAAGTTCCGCAAGGTGCAGCGCGGGCGCAGGCGCGGGACCACGAAGGGCCAGAGCCAGGTGCAGTTCGGCGAGTTCGGGCTGAAGTCGCTCGAGGCCGGCTGGCTCACGAACCGGCAGATCGAGGCCGCTCGTATCGCGATGACGCGCAAGATCAAGCGCGGTGGCAAGGTCTGGATCAACCTCTTCCCGGACAAGCCCGTCACGCAGAAGCCCGCCGAGACGCGCATGGGCTCGGGGAAGGGCTCGCCGGAACACTGGGTTGCGGTGGTCAAGCCCGGCCGCGTGATGTTCGAGCTGGCGGGCGTACCGGAGCCGCTCGCGAAGGAGGCCCTTCGACTCGCCGGCAGCAAGCTGTCCGTGAAGACGAAGATCGTGAAGCGGGAGGCTGATCTCTTTGAGGCCTAGAGAACTGCGTGACATGACGGACGACGAGCTCGAGGAGCGGCTGCACGAGCGGCGCCAGGAGCTCTTCAACCTCCGGTTCCAGTCGGCGACCGGAGCGCTCGAGAACCCGTCGCGACTGCGGCTCGCGAAGCGCGAGATCGCTCGCATCCTGACCGTCCGTAACGAGCGCGAGAGCGCGCAGGCAGGGAGCAGGTAATGGCAGAGAACGAGAACACAGAGAACCAGATCGAAGCGACCGCCGAGACGGCCGCCTCGGAGGCTGAGGCGCCGGTCGGTCCTGCGGCCGAGCCCGTCGTCGAGGAACTCGCCGAGACCGAAGCGGAGCAGACCGAGTCTCCCGAGCCGACGGCAGCCGAGCCGGAGGCTCCCGCTGCGCCTGCCGCGAAGCAGCCCTCCCGCAAGCACGTCCCTCGTCGCGACCGCCGCCAGCGGCCGAAGCCCGCACGCACGCGTATCGAGGGCCAGCGGAAGCCGATCACGCGCCAGGACAAGCCGGAGGGCGAGCGCGGCCGCCGGCAGGAGCGCCGCGGCGTCGTCGTCTCGAACGCGATGGACAAGACGATCGTCGTCAAGGTCGACGTGATCAAGTTGCACCCGCGCTACAAGAAGGTGATCCGCCGCTCGCAGAAGTTCCACGCGCACGACGAGCAGAACCAGGCGAACGTCGGCGACGTGGTCCGCATCGTCGAGATGCGCCCGCTCTCGAAGACGAAGACTTGGCGTCTCGCCGAGGTCGTCGAGGTGGCGCGGTAATGACGGCCCCCTCCCGCACGTTCCGCACTCGCTGGGGTGCGCAGGGCGGCGGCTCGCCGCGTCCTCAGTCGCGCCCGTACCCTGAGGGTACGAACGCTCCCTGCGTCCTTTCGAGCCACCACCCTGCGCAGCCATCGAGCACGGCCCGCACGGGAGGTGACCGTTGATCCAGCAGGAATCTCGTCTTCGCGTCGCCGACAACACCGGCGCGCGCGAGCTGCTCTGCATCCGCGTCAAGGGCGGCTCGAAGCGCCGCTATGCGCGCGTGGGCGACATCATCACCGCGACGGTCAAGTCCGCCACCCCGCAGGGCGCGGTCAAGAAGGGCGAAGTCGTCCAGGCGGTCGTCGTGCGCACGAAGAAGCCGTACGCGCGCGACGACGGGACGCTGATCGGCTTCGACGAGAACGCTGCCGTGCTGATCGACGCGCAGCGGAACCCGCGGGGCACGCGCATCTTCGGGCCGGTCGCGCGCGAGCTGCGCGAGAAGAACTTCATGAAGATCGTCTCGCTCGCCCCGGAGGTGCTCTAGATGCGCAAACTGAAGGTGCGCAAGGGCGACGTCGTGCAGATGGTGACGGGCAAGGACCGCGGCAAGCAAGGCCGCGTGCTCGAGGTGCGCAAGGACGACCGGCGTGTGATCGTCGAGAACCTGAACATGGTCAAGCGCCACCAGCGCCCACGCCCAATGAAGGATCCGTCGCGCATGGGCGCGCCGCAGGTCGTCCCCGGTGGGATCATCGAGAAGGCGGCCGCGGTGCCGGTCAGCAACGTGATGGTCGTGTGCCCGACGTGCGGCCGCCCGACGCGGGTCGGCGTCCTCGAGAAGGAAGTCAAGGGTCAGACGGTCCGCATCCGGGTGTGCAAGCGCGCGGACTGCGGCCAGGAGATCGACAAATGATGACGGTCCTCTCCCGCTTGTCTCGCGCTCCCCGGGGCGCTGCAACGAGCGGCCTCGCCGCGTCCTCAGTCGTGCCCGTAGCCTCTGGCTACGAGGGCTCCCTGCGTCCTTGCGAGTCCGGCGTTTCGCGGCCGGGGAGCACGAGCCCCACGGGAGGTGACCGTTGAGCGAGAACGGCTACTCCCCGCGGCTCAAGGAGCTGTACGTCGGCGAGCTGCGCCCGCAGCTGAAGGACGACCTTGGCCTGAAATCGATCATGCAGGTCCCGGGGATCCAGAAGATCACTCTGAACATGGGAGTCGGGGAGGCGAAGAACGACGCCAAGCAGCTCGACTCTGCGGTCGAGGAGCTGACGATCATCGCCGGCCAGCGCGCGCAGGTGCGCCGCGCCCGGAAGTCGATCGCCGGCTTCAAGATCCGCGAGGGGATGCCGATCGGCGCGCGCGTAACGCTGCGCGGCGACCGGATGTGGGAGTTCCTCGATCGGCTCGTCTCGATCGCGCTCCCGCGGATCCGCGACTTCCGGGGCCTCAGCCCGAGTTCGTTCGACGGGCGCGGCAACTACTCGCTCGGCGTCCGCGAACAGCTGATCTTCCCGGAGATCAACTACGACGACGTTGCGCAGGTACGGGGTCTCGACGTCGCGATCACGACCACGGCAGAGACGGACGAGGAAGGGCTCGCGCTCCTGCGCGGACTCGGGCTGCCGTTCGCCGGCGAGCAAAGGGGCAACGAGTCGTGACCCTCCCGACAGTACTTGGCGGCGCCCGGCCCGCGATCACGCGGCGCGCTGCCGCGTCCTCAGTCGCGCCCATGCCTACTGGCATGAGCGCTCCCTGCGTCCTTGCATCGGTTGGTGCTCGCGACCCGGGCATCCACCAGCACTATCGAGAGGGTCACTAATGGCGAAGAAGTCACTGATCATCAAGCAGCGCCGCCCGCAGAGGTTCAAGACGCGGGAGTACACGCGCTGCAACCGCTGCGGGCGCCCGCGCGCCGTGTTCCGGAAGTTCGGCCTGTGCCGGATCTGCCTGCGCGACCTCGCACATCAGGGGGCAATCCCCGGCATGACGAAAAGCAGTTGGTAGGAGGCTGAAGTGGTAACCGATCCGATCGCCGACATGCTCACCCGGATTCGCAACGCCAACAAGGCGCTGCACGAGGAAGCGCGGATGCCGACTTCGAAGGTGAAGGCGGAGATCGCGAAGCTCCTCAAGGAGGAGGGCTACATCAAGGAGTACCGCGTCGAGCACGGCGAGACGTTCGACGTCCTGATCATCGAGCTGAAGTATGGCCGCAGCCGCGAGCGGATCCTGACCGACCTGAAGCGCGTCTCGAAGCCTGGCCGGCGCGTGTACGCTCGGAAGGATCGTCTCCCGCGTGTGCTCGGCGGCATGGGCACCGCCATCCTGTCCACGTCGAGGGGGCTCATCACGAGTCGCGTCGCCGAGCGCGAAGGCATCGGCGGCGAAGTCATTTGCTTCGTTTGGTAATCGCATGAGTCGAATCGGGAAAAAGCCAATCGAACTTCCGACCTCGGTGAACGTGGCGATCTCACCTGGGCGGGTGCAGGTGAACGGGCCGCTCGGCGAGCTCTCGCAGCGGGTTCCGACCCGTATGCAGATCGAGCAGCGCGACGGCGAGATCGTCGTCACGCGTCCGACCGAGCGTGGCGATGACCGCGCACTCCATGGCCTGACGCGGACGCTCGTCGCGAACATGGTCGAAGGCGTCACCAAGGGATTCGAGAAGAAGCTGGAGATCCAGGGCGTCGGCTATCGCGCCGCGCTCAAGGGAACGTCGCTCGAGCTCAGCGTCGGCTACTCGCACCCGGTCGTGATCGAGCCGCGCCACGGAGTCAGCTTCGAGCTCCCCGTGCCCACCCAGATCGTGGTCAAGGGGATCGACAAGCAGGCGGTCGGCCAGATCGCCGCCGAGATCCGCAAGGTACGCCCGCCCGAGCCGTACAAGGGCAAGGGCATCCGCTACGAAGGCGAGTACGTGCGGAGAAAGGTCGGGAAGCGCGCATGAGCCTGACAGCCCGCGAAGCACGTCTGCGCCGCCACAAGCGCGTGCGCGGCAAGGTCTCCGGCACCGCCGACCGGCCTCGCCTCGCCGTCTTCCGCTCCAATCGCGGGATCGAGGCGCAGCTGATCGACGACCGCGAAGGGAAGACCGTTGCGGCCGCGAGCTGGCTGCAGGTGAAGAAGTCGTTCAACGGCTCGAAGCACGAGCAGGCAGCCGAGGTCGGAAAGCTCTTGGCGGCGGCAGCGAAGAACGCCGGGATCCAAGCCGCGGTGTTCGACCGCGCCGGCTACCTCTACCACGGTCGCGTGAAGGCGCTCGCCGACGCGGCACGTGAGGAAGGACTGAAGATTTGAGCAGCAGCAGCGTCGAACGTGAAGTGATTGCCCGCGAGGAATCGCGCGAACTGAAGGAGCGCGTCGTCGAGATCAACCGCGTCGCCAAGGTGGTCAAGGGCGGCAGGCGGTTCTCGTTCACCGCGCTCGTCGTGATCGGCGACGAGGTCGACCGCGTCGGCGTCGGTTACGGCAAGGCGCGCGAGGTCCCGCTCGCGATCACGAAGGCAGTGGACGACGCGAAGAAGAATCTCTTCACCGTCCCGAAGAAGGGAACGACGATCACACACGAGGTGCTCGGTCGATTCGACGCGGCCCGCGTCATGCTGCGCCCAGCGAGTGAGGGCACCGGCGTCATCGCGGGCGGCGGCGTGCGCGCGGTCCTCGAGCTCGCCGGGATTCGCGACATTCTCGCGAAGAGCCTTGGGACGACGAACCCGATCAACATGGCGAAGGCGACCGTCCACGCGCTCAAGTCGCTGCGCCGGCCTGAGGACGTCGCGCGTGCCCGCGGCAAGACGGTGGCCGAGATCCTGCCGATTCCGAAGACCCAGGAGACCGATGGCGACGGTACGGATAACGCAAGTTCGTAGCCAGATCGGGCAGAGCGAGCGCCATCGCGGCACGCTGCGCGCGCTCGGGCTGGGCAAGATCGGCCGCTCGGTCGAGAAGCCGGAAAGTCCTCAGCTCGCGGGTATGCTCAGGAAGGTCCGCCACCTCGTGAAGGTGGAGGAGGCCTAGCCATGGCGGAGCGTCTCTCTCTCAGCACGCTGAAGTCCGCGCAGAAGCGGCAGAACCCGAAGCGCGTCGGGCGCGGCCTCGGCTCCGGCAAGGGCCGCTACTCGGGCCGCGGACTCAAGGGCCAGAAGTCGCGCGCCGGCTCGCACAAGGTGCGCGCCGGGTTCGAGGGCGGTCAGATGCCCGCGTACATGCGCCTGCCGAAGAAGCGCGGCTCGACGTCGAAGGACGCGATGCCGATCGGGCCCTTCCGCACGTTTACGCAGGCGGTCAATGTCCGCGACCTCGAGGCGCGTTTCGAGGCGGACGACGTGATCACGCCCGAGACGCTAAAGGAGCGCGGCCTGATCAAGAACACGCGCATCGACGTGAAGATCCTCGGCCAGGGCGAGCTGACGAAGAAGCTCTCGATCAGCGCGCATCGGTTCTCCGCCACCGCGCGCGAGAAGATCGAGGCTGCGGGCGGCAGCGCTACCGCGCTCCGCGAGGAGCCCGAGCAGCGCTCGCGTAAGAGGCGCAAGATCGCGGCGCGCAAGCGCGCTGCGGGTGTCGCTTCACCTGCTGCGGATGAAGCCAGCGACCAGGAAAACACGTAAGTGTTTTCCTGGTTGACGAACGCCTGGCGGGTCCCGGAGCTCCGCCACCGTCTGCTTTTCACGGCCGGCATCCTCGCGATGTACCGGCTCGGCTCGTGGCTGCCGGCTCCGGGCGTCAGCTCCGACCAGGTCTCGAACTACTTCGGCAAGGGCGGCGGCAACGGCACGATCCTCGGGCTGCTCTCGCTCTTCTCGGGCGGCGCGCTCTCGCGCTTCAGCATCTTCGCGCTCGGGATCATGCCGTACATCACCTCGTCGATCATCCTGCAGCTCCTGACGGTCGTGATCCCGCGGCTCGAGCAGCTGCAGAAGGAGGGCGAGTCCGGCTACGCGAAGATCAACCAGTACACGCGCTACTTGACCGTTGCGCTGTCGCTGGCGCAGGCGACCGGGTATTCGTACCTGTTCAAGCGGCAAGGCGCGCTCGAGGCCTCGACGTCGCGCGTGATCCTGATCGTGCTCACGCTGACCGCGGGCGCGACGCTGCTGATGTGGTTCGGCGAGCAGATCACGAAGCGCGGGATCGGCAACGGAATCTCGCTGCTGATCTTCGCGTCGATTCTCAGCTCCGCCCCGACCGGCATCCAGGCGTGGATCAACGGCGGCCCCGTCGAGAAGATCATGTTCCCGCTGATCGCGATCGGCGTGGTCGTCGCCGTCGTCTTCGTGCAGGAGGGGCAGCGCCGGATCCCGATCCAGTACGCGAAACGCATGGTGGGCCGCCGCATGACGACAGGTGGTTCGACCTACATGCCGCTGCGCGTGAACATGGCCGGCGTGATCCCGGTCATCTTCGCCGCGGCGATCATGGCGTTTCCGCCCACCATCGGACAGTTCTTCCCGCAGACGCAGAACTTCGTCAACTCGTACTTCACGCCGAACAACACCCCGTATCTGCTCTTGCAGGCGTTTCTGATCGTGGTCTTCACGTACTTCTACACGGCCGTCCAGTTCAACCCGGTCGACCAGGCGGACAACCTGCGCAAGCACGGGGGCTACATCCCCGGGATCCGTCCGGGGCCGCCGACCGCGCAGTACCTCGACCGCGTTTTGACCCGGCTGACGCTGCCCGGCGCGCTCTACCTCGCGGTGATCGCCACGCTCCCGTCCCTCTTCATCATCTACGGCGGCTTCTCACAGTCGACCGCGCGCGCGCTCGGCGGTACGTCGGTCCTGATCGCGGTCGGCGTCGCGCTCGACACGATGCGGCAGATGGAATCGCAGATGATGATGCGTAGCTACGAGGGCTTCCTCAGATAGTGCCGCTGAACGTCCTGCTCCTGGGCATCCAGGGCTCGGGCAAGGGGACGCAGGCAAGGCGGATCGCGGCCGAGTACGGCATTCCCCACGTCTCGACGGGCGAGATGCTCCGCTCCGAGATCGACCGGGAAACGGAGTTCGGGCGCGAGGTCGACGAGATCCTCGCGCGCGGCGACCTCGTTCCCGACGAGAAGATGATCGAGTTGATCCGCTCGCGGCTCACGCAACCGGACACCGCCGAGGGCTTCGTCCTCGACGGCTTCCCGCGGACGATGGGACAGGCCGAGGCGCTCGACGAGCTGCTCGACGAGATCGGCAAGCCGCTCTCGATCATCTTCGAGCTCCAGGTCCCGGACGAGGTTGCGCGCGAGCGTCTCCTCCAACGCGCGTCAGAGGAGGGTCGCGCGGACGACAGCCCCGAGGCCATCGACCGCCGCATCGACCTTTACCACCGCGAGACGGAGCCGATCGTGTCCCACTACCGGGGGCGCGGCAATCTCGTCGGGATCCACGGGACGGGTACTGTGGACGAGGTGTTCGCCGAGATTGCGGACGCCCTGGAACAAACTGCCGTGCGCCAATGATCATCAGGAAGAGCGAGCGAGAGATCGAGAAGATCGCCGCGGCGGGCAGGATCGCCGCCGACACGGTCGCGCACGTAGGCCGGCACATCGAGCCCGGGATCACGACCGGCGAGCTCGACCGGATCGGCGAGGAGTTCATTCGCTCCCACGGAGGCGTCCCGACCTCGAAGGGCTACCGCGGCTTTCCCGCGGCACTCTGCATCTCGCCGAACGACATGATCGTCCACGGGATCCCGGGGGAGTACCGGGTCGGAGAGGGCGACCTGCTCACGATCGACGCGGGCGTGACGCTCGACGGCTACGTCGCGGACACGGCGTACACGTTCGGCGTCGGCGAGGTGTCCTCGGAGGCGGAACGGCTGCTCGAGGTCGCCCAGGTCGCGCTGGCCGCAGGGATCGAGCAGGCGCAGCCCGACAACCGGATCGGCGACATCTCGGCCGCGATCCAGAAGGTCGTCGAGGATGCGGGCTTCGCCGTCGTCCGGGCGCTCGTCGGGCACGGCGTCGGCCGGCATTATCACGAGGACCCCCAGATCCCGAACTACGGCACGCCGGGGCGGGGGGCGCGGCTTGCGACCGGCATGACGCTCGCGATCGAGCCGATGATCACGGCGGGCGGGGTGGACATCGTCCTCGACGACGACCAGTGGTCGGTCTACACCGCCGATGGGTCGCTTTCGGCCCATTTCGAGCACACCGTGGCGATCACCGAATCGGGCCCGAGAATCCTGACGCCGGCCAAGGTGGGTTTGCTACAGTGACGATCCGCGGCCCTTGGGGCCGTCCTTTTCGTGTCCATTTCCGGGCCTTTTGTACGCCCGGTTCGTCTGAGGAGAATGCCGCAGAAAGAAGAAAAGATCGAGGCTGAGGGCGAGGTCGTCGAGGCCCTCCCGAGCACGATGTTCCGGGTGCAACTCGAAGGCGGCCACAGCGTTTTGGCCACCATCTCCGGGAAGATGCGGAAGCACTACATCCGAATCCTCCCCGGGGACAAGGTCAAGGTTGAGCTCAGCCCGTACGACCTGACTCGCGGCCGAATTACCTACCGACACCGATGAAAGTCCGTCCATCCGTCAAGCCCATGTGTGAGCGGTGCCGCGTGATCAAGCGGCACGGTCGCACCATGGTCATTTGCACGAATCCTCGTCACAAGCAGCGGCAGGGCTAGGAGCACTATGGCGCGTATTGCAGGAGTGAATCTCCCGAATCAAAAGCGGCTCGAGGTCGGCCTGACCTACATCTTCGGCATCGGCCCCTCGACCGGGAAGAAGATCTGCACCGATCTCGGTCTCTCGTGCGACGAGAAGGTCCGTGACCTGACCGACGACGAGGTGACGAAGCTCCGCAACTACATCGACCAGAACCTCGAGGTCGAGGGCGACCTGCGCCGTGAGCGGCAGCAGGCGATCAAGCGGCTCGGCGACATCGGTGCGTATCGCGGAATTCGCCACCGGCGGGGCTTGCCGGTAAACGGCCAGCGCACGAAGACGAACGCGCGCACGCGCAAGGGCCCCAAGAAGACGGTCGGGCGCGGCAAGAAGGCGGCGAAGTAAGTGGCACCACCTCGGAAGACTGCGGCGCGCGGCCGTGGGCGTCGGCGCGTCCGGAAGAACATCGCGATCGGACAGGCGCACATCAAGACGTCGTTCAACAACACGATCGTCGCGCTGACCGACAAGGAAGGGAATGTGATCGCGTGGGAGTCCGCCGGCTCGGCCGGATTCAAGGGCTCGCGCAAGTCGACCCCGTTCGCTGCCCAGGTCACCGCCGACAACTGCGCGCGCAAGGGCATGGAGCATGGCCTGCAGAAGGTCGAGGTCTTCGTCAAGGGGCCCGGCTCCGGCCGTGAGACCGCGATCCGCTCGCTGCAGGCTGCCGGCCTCGAGATCCTCGGCGTCAAGGACGTCACCCCGCAGGCCCACAACGGCGTGCGGCAGAAGAAGCGGCGGAGGGTCTAGTGGCGCGCGACCTGGGACCCAAGTGCCGCGTCTGCCGCCGCGAGGGCATGAAGCTCTTCCTCAAAGGCGAGCGTTGCCTCACCGAGAAGTGCGCGATCGAGCGCCGCTCGTATCCGCCGGGCGAGCACGGCCGCGGCCGGATCAAGCAGAGCGAGTATCTGCTCCAGCTGCGCGAGAAGCAGAAGGCGCGTCGCTACTACGGCCTGCTCGAGAAGCAGTTCCGCACCTACTACGAGAAGGCGTCGCAGCAACAGGGGATCACCGGCGAGGTGCTCCTCCGCATGCTCGAGACGCGTCTCGACAACGTCGTCTATCGGCTCGGCTTCGCCGCGTCGCGCTCGCAGGCTCGGCAGCTCGTGCGCCACGGGCACTTTCAGGTCAACGGCCGCCGCGTGAACATCCCGAGCTTCCAGGTCCGTCCCGACAGCATCATCTCGATCAAGCCCGGGTCGTCCGCGGAGCAGGTCCTCCGCGACGCGACCGACCTCACGGCGTCTGTGGCTCCGTGGCTGCAGGCCGACCACGACAACCTGACCGGCAAGGTGCTGCGCTACCCCGAGCGCGCCGAGATCGACACGCCGGTGCAGGAACAGCTCATCGTCGAGCTCTACTCGAAGTAACCCGCCGAAGAAGAGAGGAAAAGTCTTGGCAGTCCGCACCAGTTTGATGGAGTTCCAGATTCCGAAGATCGTCCACGAAGAGGTCACCGACAACCGCGGCGTCTTCGTGATCGAGCCGCTCGACCGCGGCTTCGGCTACACGTTCGGCAACTCGCTGCGCCGCGTGCTGCTCTCGTCGCTCGAGGGCGCCGCCGTGACCTCGGTGAAGATCGAGGGAGTGCAGCACGAGTTCTCGACGCTGCCGGGCGTCCGTGAGGACGTCACCGACATCATCCTCAACCTCAAGAACCTCGTCGCCGTGCTCCACGGCGAGTCGCCGGAGATCGAGGTGCGCCTCTCGAAGAAGGGTGCAGGCACGGTCAACGCGAGCGACCTCGAGGCGCCCGCCGAGCTCGAGATCCTGAACCCCGACCTCGAGATCGCGAACCTCGCCGACCGCGGCCGGCTGGACATCACGCTGACGATCGGGCGCGGCCGGGGCTACGTGCCGTCCGAGAACAACCGCGGACCGGAGCACACGATCGGCGTGATCCCGATCGACTCGATCTTCTCGCCGGTGCGCCGCGTCTCCTACGACGTCGAGGCCGCGCGCGTCGGGCAGCGTACCGACTACGACAAGCTCCGGCTCGACGTCACGACCGACGGCTCGCTCGATCCCAAGGACGCGATCGCGCAGGCGGCCGAGATCCTGATCCGCCAGCTCGCGATCTTCACCGATCTCGATCGCATCGAGGGCTTCGGGGAGACGGCTGCCACCGACGGCGGCGCGCCGCAGGAGTCGCTCGCGCACGGGATGGAGAACTTCCCGATCGAGGAGCTCGAGCTCGGCGTCCGCTCATACAACTGCTTGAAGCGGGTCGGGATCGAGACGATCGGCGACCTCGTCTCGAAGACCGAGAACGAGCTCGCTGCGATCCCGAACTTCGGCCGCAAGTCGATCGAAGAGGTCAAGGAGACCCTCGGGACGCACGGCCTGACGCTGCGGGGCGACGAAGGCCAGTAGGAGAGTGGCCCCCTCCCGCACAGGTCGCGCCTCCTGCACGAGAGGTGACCACTAATGCGGCACCAACGCGCAGGGAAGAAGCTGGGCCGCGACGCCGCGCACCGCCGCGCGCTGTACGCGAACCTCGCGGGCCAGCTGATCGAGCATGGCCGGATCAAGACGACCGAGGCGAAGGCCAAGGCGGTCAAGCCGATCGCCGAGCAGATGATCACGCTCGGCCGCCGCGGCGACCTGCACGCACGCCGGCAGGCGCTGTCGTTCCTGCGCTCGCAGGACGTCGTGCACAAGCTGTTCGCCGACGTCGGCCCGCGCTTCGCCGATCGCCCGGGCGGCTATTCGCGGATCGTGAAGATCGGCCCGCGCCCGGGCGACGCCGCGCAGATGGTCTACCTCGAGCTCGTCGACTTTGTGCCCGAGGCGCGCGCGGCGCAGGTGCCGGCAGCGGCCGCTTCGGCGCGCTAGGAGCGTTTGACGAAATAGGCGCTGTGCCGCCGGGCCGCGCTGAGCGGCGCGCTGCCGCGTCCTCAGTCGCACGCTACGCATCAATGTTTGACGACGCTGACCGGGTCCTTGCATCGCACTCGCCCATCGCACCCCGGCGACGAGGCCCATTCCGCCAAACTCTCCTAGGCCTCGGGCGGGAGCGGCGGCTCCCCGGCCAGCGCGAGCTGGCGCTGCCGCCACGGGATCACGACCTCTTCGGCGAGGACCTGGAGCAACGCGGCGGCCGGGACCGCGACGACGGCGCCGCCGACGCCGAAGAGCGAGCCGCCCACGAGCACGGAGATGAACACCGCGAGCGGGTGGATGTCGAGCTGCTGACCCTCGACGAGCGGTGAGATCACCAAGCCCTTGAGGTTCTCGATCGCGACCGACGCGACAAGCGTGAGGACGAAGGGCTTCCAGCCGTCAAGCGCGGCGATCCCGAGGAGAGGGATCCGCGCGAGCCAAGGACCTGCGCGCGGGATGATCTCGCCGAGGGCGACGATGATCGAGAGCGGCACGGCGAACGGCACGCCGATCAACCGCAGCGCGACGTACATCAGCACGCCGACGATGAACATAACGATCACCTTCGCGCGCACGTAGAAGCCGATGCGC
>Ga0137368_10000172_pt1 | contig 53972 bp, 39 predicted proteins | sample SagtaG_13_FD_104917 | JGI IMG/M metagenome (GOLD analysis project Ga0137368, IMG submission 104917) | Vadose zone soil microbial communities from Sagehorn Ranch, Mendocino, California, USA - Sage1_L_100_16 metaG | ecosystem: Environmental > Terrestrial > Soil > Vadose zone | place: USA...
CGTCTTCGTCGACGGCAAACTGAAAACCACGCTCAAAGGCTCGAACATAGTCCCGGACTTCATCGAGATATTGAATCAGTACGTCGCGACAAAGTTCGACGCTCAGTCATAGAATCCCGGCGCTCAATGACAAGGCGCAGACCAATAATATAGCCACAGAGGTCACAGAGGCGGAGGGACAGGGGGACAAGGAGAGGGGGAGACAAGGAGAATCTTCCCTGCCCCCTGTCCCCTTGTCCCCTTGTCCCCTTGTCTCTCCGCCTCTGTGGCTAGCAGTCTTCATACAGCGGACGTCGCAGATTTACTGAGCCTTCAGAGTCATTAGCCACTCAACGATCTTCTGCTTATCTTCCGGCGGTATCTTCGATAACGATGGCGGCATTCCCTTCAACCCGTAAGCTTCGGGGTTGTCGAGAATCTTCAACAAATCCTCTTTCGACCGTTGAGGCTTGCCCGCGACCCCGATGAGCGTGGGGGCTATCGGGGGGAATCCCTCGGCTTTGCCGCCGTGGCAGCCGGCGCAGTTCTCGGCGAAAGCCTTGGGCGGCTCCTGCGGTTTACCGCCGTTCGCAAGAGAAGCGGGGCCGCCGATGACCTGGGCCTCGAAAGGTTTGTCGAAATAGGCTCGCATTTCCTCATCCTGCCGCTTCAACTTCTCGGCGAATTCGGGATTGGTCCTGTCTTGATGTTTGGCGAAGAAGATCAATCCGATTGAGCCGCCGATGACCAGAACCAACAAGATGGTCGCCAGAGGCCGCTTGAGCGGATTCCGCTCCTCGCGCCTGTCGAAGAAAGGCAAAAGAAACAGCGTCCCGAACAGAACGGCGGGCAGGATGACGGTCGGAACGATCGCCCACTTGCCCGGAGAATACTTCAGCAACTGGAAGAGCGGCATGAAATACCAGGGCGGTCGCGCCAGATAATCCGACGTCGGGTCGGCCACCGGCCCCAATTCGGCCGGATTATATTTGGCCATCGCGAGGATCGCGACGAAACAGATCAGGATCGCTATGGAGTCTTTGAAAGCCTGCTTCGGATAGAAGCGCTCGATCTTTTTGTCGTCGCTGTTGTGGAACGGGCCGGCCGGCGTGGCGCGGCGGAAAAGGTAGAGGTGCAGCCCGACCAGGCCCGCCAACGCGAGCGGCAACAAAAAGACGTGCGCGGTGAAGAAGCGCGACAGCGTCACCGTCGTCATGTCACTGCCGCCGAGCATGATGCGCTGCTGGACTGAGCCGACGACGGGGATCTCACCCGCGATCGAGGTTCCGACTTTGGTCCCGAAATAGGCCGCCTGATCCCAGGGCAGTAGATACCCCGTGAATGAGAACGCGAGAATGATAAGCAGCATCACCACGCCCGCGCCCCAGAGCAGTTCGCGCTTCTTCTTGTACGCGCCGAAGAGGAAGGTCTGCGCCAGGTGCGCAACGGCCACTATCACCATCGCCGTCGCCCCGTAATGATGCAGCCCGCGCAAGAGCCCGCCGCCGGGGACGGCCTTCTGAATATAAGAGACGCTGGCGTGCGCGTGATCCGCGGTCGGCGCGTAATAGAGCGACAGGACTATTCCGGTGACGACCTGAATCGCGAACAGGAACAACAGCACGCTGCCGAAGACGTAAGCCCAGCGCGCGCCTCCGCGAATCGGCTCGTCCAGCGCCTCGCGAGTAATCTCCTTGACGCCCGTCCGCTCGTCCAGCCAGTCGTAGAATCCTAGGTAGAGTTTTTGCAGTTTAGATTCCGCCATATTGTCCTCGAGGATTGAGGGTCGAGGATCGAGGATCGAGGATCGAGGATCGAGGATCGCATCGAATATCGCGTTCTATCTTCGATCTTCTATCTTCTATCTTCGATCCTCGATCTTCAGCTTAATACCTCTTTGGTAGTAAGGCCCTGTTTGAAGTCCTGGTATTTGATCTTGAGCTGGCTGTTCTCGACGCGGAACTCCAGCGTGTCAAGCCCGCGCGGAGTCGGTCCGGCCTGCGTGGCGCCTTCGACGTTCCACTCGCTGCCGTGACAGGCGCAAACGAATTTATCCGCCCGCGCGCCGACCGAGCAGCCGAGGTGCGGGCATACGCCCGAAAAGACCTTCACGCTTTCGCCATTTCTGACGACCCACACCGAACGCTGAGACTGGAACTTGCCCCAGCCGGCGTCTTGCGAAACGATTACATTCTTCTTGACCAGCTTGCCTTCGGCGAATTCGTCGAGCGAACCGAGGTCAGTCCACTCCTGCTCGTTCGAGGTCGAGAACGCCGGGGAGATCGAATACCGCCCGATCGTCACGCCCAACACGGTCGAAATTCCGGCGACGATCAGCCCGCTGATCACGCCCAGAAATGAACGTCGTTCGGGAGCCGGAGCGCCGTCATTATCATGATCATGTTCAGTTGCCATCTAAAAATTTCCTCCGAAAATGTGAGGTAGTCTACATTCGCGCACTCTTATGTGAAATGCTCGATAAAGAGACGCGTGTTGATAATTCCAGGATATAAGGTTTGCGAATGGTGGAGCGAGAATATAGCAGTGATTCGGCAATTAGCCAAACCGGACGGGCATTCACTGATAAAATTGATACAAACCCCAAGAAAGCGAATTCTTCCTGTAAATATTTCGAAGCGAAAGGGCATGGAGTTAAACCTACAGGACACGCGGCGGTACCGTACCAAAGCCCGAAGCCCCGAAATATCTATAGGAAGAGGTTATTCAGCCACAAAGCAAATAAGTTCCATGGCTGGGACTAATGATTATTAGCTTGGCTTACAATGAACTCACGTTTATTATTCCGATGTCCATAAATGTCCTAAGTCTCCTCGATTGATTATCCATCAACCCATGCGTTCCTGCATGGTCATCAATTGAAAATACGACAATAAACAGCCTCTTTCAGGCTAACAAAGGAGTAAGACCCATGATGGCCTCGGTGTTTCCGACCAAAGGAATGAACAAAATAAAGGCAAAGGCACGGAAAATCTTTTCGTACAAACGTTTCTGTTTGACGATTTGCGGCGTCTTGTTGGTCACGCAGCTCGCCGCTCCTAGAGTTCAAGCCGCGCCGACCGTTCTTTATACCGCGCTCGGCGACTCGATCGGCTTCGGTCTCTTCGCGCCCATCGGCGATGGGTATGTGCCAACCTACGATCGGTTGGTCGAGGCAGACTCGGGGGCGCAGGTTAATAGGATCAATCTCAGTGTACCAGGCTGGACAAGCAGCGATCTTCTGAGAGCGATAAAGGGGAATCTGCTCTTTCGCATATCCGTCGCCACATCCACTATAGTCACCGTAAACATCGGCGGTAATGACCTGCTCGGCAGTCGTAGCGCCTATAAGGATCGAAGGTGCGGTGGGGCCGACAATCAGGATTGCCTGAGGACAGGAGTCGCGGTCTTCAGAGGTAATTTCAATGCAATCCTCGCCGAAGTCCGCTCACTGCGAGGCGCCAGGAACACGATCATCCGCACAATGGACGTCTACAATCCTTTCGTCAACGAAGACCGGGCGCAAAACACCTGGCCGAATGATCAGGGCAATGACTTCCAGGTATTCAAACCATATCTGGACGCGATCAACAGCCAGATCGCCGCGACGGCCACCGCCAGAAACATCCCCTACGCTCGGGTCTACCTGGCATTTAATGGGTCGAATGGCGACATTGATCCGAGCGACCGCGGATTGCTCGCCTTCGATGGTCTTCATCCCAACGGACGCGGCCACCGGCTGATAGCCAACCTGCTCAGAGGTTTGGGGCTAAAAGCAGCTAAAGATTGCGCTGACAAAAGTGTCTATCTGTGGTTAAATATGCACGCGAAAAATCGCCGGTGGTAGGTTACCATCGAAAGCAGATCAATCCGGCCTCAGACTTGGCAAATAGATCGAAATTGGGATTACCTGGGTCAGGCAAATCGCAACGATGAGATGTTTCAACGTCCAAAACGCGGACGTGCAAGCGATGTCGGTTTGATCGCCTTTATCAAAACGCCTGATTGGAACGCCGGAATGCCTCATCTTCGGGTGAGAAGATCAGGACGGCGACCGTTCCGGGGCAGACTTTAGAACGTGGCAAAGGCCGAAACCAGGTCGCCGCGTCAATCAAAGAACGAAACTGCGATAGGCAAATCAACAAAATCTATCGCGATAAAATGATGGCGTATTTGTCATCATTTTATGGAACGGTACAGCCCATTTGAGCATTGAGTCTGTAGTTGAAAGATCGGTACAGTACCGCGCGTAGAGTGGGACAGACTTTAGTCTGTCCATAGTGTGAAGCGAGGACGGACAGACTAAAGTCTGTCCCACTCTACGCGCGGTACTGTATCGGTGTCCTGATATTGCGCGGCCCGATTCAGTCGCCAACACCCGACGCTTGAGCCGGCAGGTAGACTTTGAATTCCGTTCCTTTTCCTACTTTGCTGAAGAGGCTGATGAAGCCGCCGTGTATGCGAACTATGGCCAGGACGGCGCCCAACCCCAGCCCAGTCCCCTTTCCCTTCTCTTTCGTCGTGAAGAAAGGGTCGAAGACGCGCGAGATGACTTCGCGCGGTATGCCCGCGCCTGTGTCGGCCACGGTGACGCGGACATACCGTTGCTGCGGCGCGCCCGGCGCTAACCGTCTCTCTTCTTCGACCAAATAGCGGTTTCTGGCCCTTATCATCAGTTTTCCGCCGGCGGGCATCGCGTCGCGCGCATTGATGCAAAGGTTCATCAAGACTTGCCCGAGTTGCGCCGCGTCGCCGATGACGCTCCACAGGCCGTTCGGAATGCGAACCTGAAAGTCGATGTTTTTCGGCAGAGTCTCTTTAAGAATTCTGGCGACGTCTCCGATCAGTTCGGCCGTTCTTAGAGGGGCGCGTTCGCCTTCGGCGCCGCGGGCGAAAGCCAAGACGCGCTCGACCAGGTCTTTACCCTGCTCGGCGCTCTTGCGCATAAGCGACAGCCACCGGCGGCTCTCTTCATCCGCGCATCTCTGTTGCAGCGCGCCCAGCCCCATCAGGATCGGCGCCAGCGCGCTGTTGAGATCGTGCGCCAGCGCGCTGGCCAACGCCCCGACGCTTTCCATCCGCTGCGCCTCCAAGACCATCGCCTCCAGTCGCTTCTTTTCGACTCCATCTCCGTCGAGTCCGCGCCGAACCGGGACGAAATAAGCGCGCTCTCCGAGACGGCCACAGGCCGGAGAGACGCGCAATTCTACGGAGTATTCGGAACCGTCTTTGACGAGAATCGAATCAAGGGCGACCAGCCTTTCGACATCAAAGACGTCGCGCGGCGCGCCATCGGCCAAAACCGTTCTTTCGACGGCCCTGGCGCGCGAACGATCCTCTTCGACGAGTTGCTTTGTCGCCTGTGACGCAACCATTTTGAATGGCCGCCGATCAAATGAGGCCTATAGGCCTTATGATACTTATAAGTCCCATTCGATAGGCGGGCCGTGACTTGAACGAAATATGAGAAGAGGAGCCAGCGGGAGTGCTAGCGATTTTATGCCCCTCGGTTAAGTTCCGCAAGGCCATGCCATTCACAAACAGTCGGTAGGACTGCCTTCCCAGATAGTCGATGCGCCGCTCGCCGAACTACATCAACGTGCCAGATAAGAGGCGAGGGGTCGAGATAACTTAACCAATATGGGCGCCCACGACTATTCGTGGAACAGCCAAATTGGTCTCTTGCGACGATGTATGACCCCCTTGAACGGGTGTAAAAACAGCATCGCGGTCTGCATTGTTGGAGTTTACTTCAAAATGTCGGATGTAATTTAAGTCTGTCCCGCCTCCCTCACGGTCGGGCTACCTCCCAGAACTGTAGGAAAAATTATGGGAAGTTTGCGTCCTCGTCAGCTTACAGAACTCATCAGCGTCCTGTGGCGAAGAAAGAAACTGGTTATTTTGATGTCTCTGGCGATGTTGCTCGCAACATTAATTGTCATCCGCCGGATACCGAACATCTACGAATCCAGCGCGTTGATCGCAATCAACCTGCGCAATGATCCGGAAAGCATCCTGGAGATGAACTGGTTCGCCAAATTGCAGCAGGAGTTGACCAGCCGTGAGACCTTCGCCACTTTGATTCGCAGGCACAACCTCTATCCGAAAGCTCAGAACGAGGAAGAGGCGATCGGGGCGTTACAAAAAGCCCTCAAGATCGAAACCAAGATGCGCAATTACTCGCCTCAGGTTCCCGAGGCGGTCGAGGTCAACCTCCGCCATGCAGAGCCGAAGAAGGCGCAGGCCGTCGTGACCGACCTGGTCAGGATGTTCGAGCACGGCAACGAGCAGAAGAAGACCGAAGCCTCGGCCGAGGCCGGACGTCTGACGAGTCAAATCACCGAGGTCGAAGACCGGCTCCGGGAGTTGGCTCCGGAGCGCGACCTCGAGATGATCCGCCTCGAGTCTTTGTACCGATCGAGGGCCGGCCAGGGCGTTGATTCGAGCCTGCGCCGGGCGGTCGAGTCCTCGATCGAAAGTCTGGCCGACAATGAATACTCGCTCAAACTCCAGGTCGACGATCAGCGCAAGCAGGTCGCCGAGCATGAAAAGTTCGTCAACTCATTGCCGGCGACGACGGGCAGCGCCGCTTACGGCGCGCTGCTGGCCGAAAAATCCAAGATCGAGGCCGACATCCAAAGTAACTCCGATCAATACACGGACAAACATCCGAAGATGATCCAACTGCGCAACCAGTTGGCGGAGATCAACCGCCAGATCAACCGCCTTGAGGCGCAGACGGCGGGCGCCGCGCCTCTGTCGCTGACGCCCGAAGGCCGCGACTTAATGGCCATGCGCCGAGACCTCACACGGATGGAGACGGATCTTGATGTGACACAGAGGCGACTGCAAAGAAGGAACCAGCAGCTCAGCGACATGCCGAAGGGCGACGGGCGGCCGGCGCCCGACAGGCCGGCGAGCCTGATCGGCAGGAATGACATGGCCCGCGCGGAATACGACACACTGGTCAAGCGTTACAACTGGCTCCTGGATAAACAGGATTCGCTGTTGAAGTCGAGCGCCGAGGGGGGCGCCGCCCGCACGATGTTCTACGTGATCGACAAAGCGAACCTGCCGCGGCTCCCGTCCGCGCCCAACCGGCTGTTGCTGCAGGTCTTCGCGCTGGCGATGGCCGCCGCCTTCGGCTTGGCGGTCGCGCTCGCGATCGAGACGCCGCGCATGTTCAGAATCAATGACAGCCGCGACGTCGAATATTTCCTGGGCGCGCCGGTGCTGGCGCTGATTCCCGAATCGCTCACCCCCGCTGAACGCGCCATGAAACGCAGACTGCGGTTGACACGCGGCGCGCTCGTCATGGCGGCGGCCGTCGCCCTGGCGCCGATCCTCGTGTTCTTGCTGACATACCTGAAGGTGTTTCAGATCATCGCCAGCAGATAGCGGGGAGTGGGGAGTAGGATTGCGGATTGCGGATTGCGGATTGCGGATTGATAAAACATTCAATCTCGATTTCGCGTCCACAGGTTGAATGGACTCATAAATCCGCAATCCGCAATCCGCAATCCGCAATCCGCAATCCGCAATCCGCAATCCCCATTCCCCACTCCCGATGTTTTTCGCAGGAGGTTGAATTGGCTCAATCAGTTTCTGAAGCGTTTCCGGAACTCCCCGGGTTCGAAGATAGCGAGGCGAGAATGCCGATGGGGGGCGTCCAGGGAGCGGCCGTGGGGGCGGCGCCGGGGATGCAGCCCGAGCGCCCGGTGATGCGACCGTCGCGCGAAGTCGAGTTGACGCTCGCCAGGCTCGACCCGCATCTGGTCGCCATACATGAGATGGACCCGCATGCCGGTTCGCAATTCACGCGCCTGGCAATCTCGCTGATCTCAGGCTCGGCGCATCATACGCTGAAGCGCGTCCTGCTGACGTCGGCCAACTCCGGCGAGGGGCGCACCTGTGTGGCGCTCAATCTGGCGGCGGCGCTGGCGCGGTCTCGCCAGCGCGTGCTGGTCATCGACTCCGATCTCAGGCGGCCTTCGATCGGGCGCATGCTGGGACTTGAGTCGGAGGTCGGGCTGGCCGAAGCGATCGCGCTCGACCTGCAGCCCGGGGAGATCATAACTCGGATCCTGCCCGCCGATTTTCACGTCATGCTGACGCGCGGGCAGGTCGATAATTCGGCCGAGCTTCTGGTCTCCCCAAATTTCAGGCGACTGCTTTCAGAACTCGACGCCTATTACGACTTTATTCTGTTCGACTCGGCGCCGATGCTTAAATCCGCCGACGCGAGCCTGCTGGGTCTGCTGACCTCCACAACGATCCTCGTGGCGCGCCCCGGCGCGACCTCGACAGAGGAGATGCGCAAATCGGTCTCCCTGCTCAACGAGGAGACCTTTTTCGGCGTCGTGATGAATCGAGTCGACGATTAATGCTGACGAAAAACATTCGGAGTTGTAATCGTGTTTCATTTTCCATCGCGGCTCGCCGAGCGCGTATTGATCCTCGGGACAGACCTTCAGGCGGTCGCCATCGCGCGCGAAATAATCCGGCGCCGCGGCCGAGGGTATGAGGTCATTGGTTTCGTCGGCCATGACCTCGCCCTGGTCGGTCAGAGCCTGATCAATCCGCGCGTCATCGGCGTGATAGACGATCTGGAAGAGTTGGTCCTGCGGCGGCGGCCAGACCGCATCGTGGTCGCGCTCTCAGGCCTGCGGGACAAGGCGCCGTTCGACCTGTTACTCAGGCTCAAGGCCCGCGACGAGATTCAGGTCGAGGAGGCGTCACGATTCTTCGAGCGGCTGACGGGCAAGATCAGCACGGAGCATTTGCAACCCTGGCAACTCTGGCCCCTGGTTTTCGCCGAAACGGGCCGCTGGACGCGACTCTATCGCCGCTTGCAACGGGTGTTCGACGTCGTCTCTTCCTTGATCGGGATAGCGCTCTCGTTACCGATCATGGTCCTGACGGCGGTCGCCATCCGGATCGAATCTACGGGGCCGGTCGTCTACACGCAGGAGCGCGTCGGGCTGCACGGGCGGAAGTTCAGGATCTTCAAGCTTCGCTCGATGCAGGCCGACGCCGAAGCCCACGGCCCGGTCTGGGCTTGTGAGAACGACCCGCGCGTGACGCGAGTCGGGCGGGTCATCCGCAGACTTCACCTCGACGAGACCCCGCAGTTTTTCAACATCCTGCGCGGCGAGATGAGTCTGATCGGCCCGCGCCCGGAGCGCCCGGAGTTCGTCGAGCAGATCGAAGAGCGCATCCCTTATTACTCCGAGCGCCATCTGGTGAAACCGGGGCTGACCGGTTGGGCGCAGGTCAGTTACCCCTATGGCGCGTCGTTCGAAGACGCGCGGGAGAAACTTCAATACGATCTTTATTACATCAAAAACCAATCGCCGCTTCTCGACGCGATCATTCTGCTTGAAACGGCGCGCGTCGTGTTGTACGGGGTTTTTCACGATGAATGAGCATGAATGGGACTTATGGGATTTATAGGACTCATAGGACTTATACGGCGGTTTACACATGGATGAATTGCCACAGAGGTCACAGAGAACACAGAGAAGTACTTAATTACCTCTGTGCCCTCTGTGCGCTCTGTGGCTAGCAGTCTTCATACATCTGAAAACCGATATAAGTCCTATGAGGCCTATGAGTCCTATAAATCCCACTCCGCAGGAGGCGTTATGACCTTACAGAAATCATTATTCGCAGCGGCGCTCTGCCTTTTCGCCGCGGCGACGGCCACGGCGCAAACAAACACCGTAGCGCCGAACGGCGCTGGTCCCGTCGAGGCGAAAATCCCTCCCGACGCGTACTCCCCGTACCTCGACAGGGTGTTCCGCATATACAACGAAAATTATCGACTCGGCCCCGGCGACGAGATTTCGGTCCGCATCAAGGGGCAGCCGGCCTATTCGCTGGAGAAGGCGAAAGTTTCGCCGACCGGGTCGATCTATCACGAGTTGGTTGGGGAGGTCAGCGTGATGGGACTGACGACCAGCCAACTGACTGAGAGACTGACCAACGAGCTGGGTGAATATCTGAAAAATCCGCAGGTCAGCGTCCAGTTGGTCGAGGCCGCGAGCGCAAAGATCAGCGTGTTCGGAGAGGTGCATCGCCCGGGGATAGTCGTCATGTCAAGACCGATGAGGCTGCTCGACGCCATCTCCGAGGCTGGCGGGTTCTCCGACACCGGAAAAAAATCCTCGGTCGAGGTTCTCCGTCAACAACCGGACGGAACCCGCGTCCCGCTGCGGGTCGACGTCAAAAAATATCTAGAAGGTAAGGGTAGCCCGGAAAGCAACATTCCGTTGCAAGCCGGCGACCTGGTGGTGGTACACGGAAACACGAGGAAGACGCTCGGAAATATCGGCGCAATCGCTGGGATGGGAAGCTTCGTTAGCATCATAGCCAGGGGCTGGTAACCGGCGCGTCTCTTGAATGGGATTTATAGGACATATATGACTTACAAGTCTCATAGGTCCTATAAGTCCCATTCATAGGCGTCGCCAAGATCAATAACAATAAAGGAGGGAGATTTATGGCAACACGAACGCGAAATATGTCCCCGACGCCGCTTGCGATTTTTGTGCGTGAAAGACTGACCGAACTTGAGATACGGCAGTCCGACTTCTGCCGGTTGAGTATGTTCGATCAAGGGTTGCTCTCCAAGATTCAAAACTCGGTTGTGACTAGTCTGAGTCTGGAGAGCGTGCTCAAACTCGCGGTCGGCCTGTCGGTTCCGCCGCAGAGAATATTCAATCTTCTGGATCGGATGGATATGCATGATCTGGTGATTAAATCTTACGCCGGCGAGTTCTCGGAAATGGTGACCGACAACTTGCGCGACGAGGCCCCGGAGATCGCAGACCGGCTGCGGGCGGCGCTCAAGGAGGCCGCGGGCAAATTGTCGCTGGAGAACGGCAAAACCCGACGCCGCCGCTGGCGCCCCGAGCACCTCAACAAAGCCTTGAACGGCGCGGAGACGGGGGCTTGATCAAACAGGCTTCGCTCAATCTGCTGCGAGTGTCAGGCGCATTCGATCTGATGCGCCTGGCCCATCGCCGCCATGCGCTGATCCTGACGTACCACCGCTTCAGCCCCGGCGGCGGAGGGGCGATCGGCGCGCCTGCGACTTTGTTTGTTCCGGCGGATTTCATCGACCGACGCGCCTGGATATGGACGGACAAGGCGCGTTTTCTGACCCGGAGAGCCGTCTCGCAACGACTCGCGATGTAGATTTCATGATTGTAACCAAGGTTCCAACCCAGAAAAGCTTCATCGAACGCGCCGCATGGTTGACCGGAGCGAATCTTCTGGCGTTCGCGCTCTCTTTCCTTACGCCGCTCGTCATAGTCCGCGTCTTCGACAAGGAGGAATTCGGAACGTACAAACAATTGTTCCAGATTCTGACGACGTTCATGGCGGCGCTCTATCTACAGGTTCCAATGAGCGCCTATTACTTCATGCCGCGCGAGCCGAACAAACGGCTGCAAGTGGCGATGAATATCATACTCTTCTACGTGGTGATCGGCCTGCTGACGGCGCTCATGTTCGCCGCGTATCCTACATGGATCACTTACATTTTCCATAACCCGGCGCTCGACGAACACATTCCGCTGCTCGGAGTGGCGCTGACGCTGTGGCTGATCGCGACGAACGTCGAGATATTCCCGCTCGCGCTGGGCGACGTGCGAACCGCGTCCCGGTTCATCGTCCTCGCGCAGATCAGCAAATCGCTGGTCATGATTTCAGCGGCGCTCATGTTCGGCAGCCTGAGAGCTGTCTTGTGGGGGTCGATCATCCAGGGCGCGATTCAATGCGCCTTCATGTTGTGCTACATCCATTTCCGCATCGGATCGCTGAAAGTCCGTCTCCGCCAGCTCTTCGACTGGTCGCTGCTGAGACAGCAGCTCTCCAATTCCCTGCCTTACGGGGGCGGGGCCACGGCTCAGAGCCTTCAGGTAGACCTGCACAATTATTTCGTCTCGCATTACTTCTCCGCCGCGTCCTTCGCCGTATACGCCAACGGCTGTTTTCAGGTCCCCCTGATTTCGCTATTGCAAAGCTCGTTCAGGGACGCGCTGACGCCGGAGGTGGCGCGCCTCGAGGCGTCCGGCGATTACCGGGCTATCATTCAAGCCTGGCTGAACGCCATGCGGAGACTCTCTTTCGTGATCTTGCCGGCCTGCGCGTTGTTGTTCGTCGTGCGCCGCGAACTGATCGTCACGCTCTTCACCGAAGCCTACGCCGATTCGGCGTCGATCTTCGCGGTCTATCTGATCGTCATGCTAACGCAGATGGTATTGACCTCCTCGATCATGCGATCGATGGCCGATTTCAGGTACTTCCGCCTCAAATTCAACCTGGCGCAGATACCGCTCGCCTGCGTCGCGCTTTACATGGGCATCAAACTCGGCGGGCTTGTAGGGGCCGCCGCCGCTACCGCCTGCCTTAGCGTGTTCGACGTCGCGGTAGGCGTGACCGCCATCTGCCGCAAGCTCGGCGTGAAGCGGAAAGACCTCAGACAACTCGCGCCGGTCGCCAACGCGGCGCCGGCCATCGTCGTGGCGATGATCGCTTCGTCCGCCGTCAGGACCCTGATCACCCCCGCGCATTCGATCATCATACTCGGCGCGTGCGCGATAATCTTCGCGTTCATTTACATAGCCAGGGCGCTCCTCTTCGGGGCGTTGACTCCGGAGGATAAGGACGCCATCTACAAACAGGCGCAGCGTCTGAGCAGGAAATTCACTTCCGAGGAGATCTCGAAGTCTGCGAAGATCGAGGATCGAGGATCGAGGATCGAGGATCGCGTCGTTGCGCGTGAGGCGATCCTCGATCCTCGATCCTCGATCCTCGATCCTCCCCTTTTCACCCCTGAGTGTAAAGCGCGCGCCGTCTTGCAAGTTCTGCAAGACCCGGGAAGCGTGGCGCGGATCTGCGGCGAATTGCGGATCGACGAGAGCCTGCTCTCGAATTGGAAGGAGCAGTTCACGAAGCAGGCCAGCTCGGTCTTCGAGATAGAACAGGCCGCAGCCGCAGTCGACGCCAACGAGCGGGTAGCGGAACTCGAGCGTCTGGTCGGACGCTTGAGGCGGGAGTTGGAGAGCGAACGGATCGCGGAATTGGAGCGTCTGGTCGGACGTTTAGTTTTGGAGTTGGAAGAGTCGAAAAGAGAGTCCGCGATCCTCGGCACCCCCGTGCGCAGAAATGGAAAGCATGAATGGGACTTATAGGACCTATAGGGCTTATGGGACTTATAGGACTTGTAAGTCCCATAAGTCCTATAGGTCCTATAAGTCCCATCTGAGAAATTATGCGTAAGCTCGAATCGCGCAATACAATGATCGTTCCTATCACGGCCGCGCTGGGGTCTCGTCCTGCCAGGGGGAAATTCTTCCTGGCGCCGACGGAATTCGGCGGCGGCGCCAAAGGCGGCGCGAAGAAAGGCGCCCCCGCGGGTGGCCATGCCTGGCCTAAGAAGCCGGGCGGCCCGGCCGCCATGCGCTTGGAAGAGGGGGGCGATCCTTATCGCTTCACTTTCGGCCTTCTCTATCTGTTCACACTGCTTCTATACGCGCGCCCGAATGACCTGATTCCGGCGATGGGGACATTTCCCCTGGCCAAGATCGTCGCGATCATCGCGCCCTTCGCATACATCTACGCGCAATACAGGCTCGGCAAGCCGATCATCAAGTGGACCATCGAGGTCAAGATGGTCATCGTGATGTTGCTACTGGCCGTCATGTTCACTCCATTCGCCGCGTCTCCGGGCGACAGCGCCGCCACGTTGACCGAGGTCTTCATCAAGACTGTGATCATCTTCATCCTGATCATCGGCGTGGTCAATACGCGGGAGCGGCTGCGGGCGATGATCAATCTGACCGCGCTCTGCGGGGCGGCGCTGGCCGTCTTCGCGATCAAGGCCTATGCGACCGGCAATTTCACGATGAAGGGCGATCGCATAGAGGGACTGGTCGGGGGAATGTTCGGCAATCCGAACGACCTGGCGGCGGCGCTCAACATGCTGATCCCGCTGGCGGTGGCGCTCGCCCTGATGAGCTCCGGGGCGATGCGCCTGCTCTATGCCGCCTGCGCGATACTCTTGTTCGGTGGAGTGATGGTGACGTTCTCCCGCGCCGGTTTTATCACGCTGGCCGCCGTTTCGGGAGTGATGCTCTGGAAGTTCGGGCGCGGGAGCCGGTCGAGCCTGACGCTCGCTACACTCGCCGCGTCCGTCCTCCTGTTCTCGGTATTTTCCGGCGCGTATCGCTCGCGGCTCACGACGATCCTCGATCCCAATTCGGACGCGTCCGGTTCGGCGCAACAGCGAGTCGATCTGTTGGAACGCGGTATGGACCTCATCATCAGGCATCCGATCATCGGCCTCGGCATGGGGAACTTTCACATCTACTCGATACATGAGAAGGTCGCGCACAACGGCTATGTCGAGACCACCGCCGAATTGGGAGTGATCGGCTTGCTCGCCTATCTAACCATCATCCTGGCGCCGCTGCGCGGCCTGGCCAAAATCGAAATGGAGAGGATCAGGCCCGGGGCCAGCGCCGATCCCGACGCCAAATACCTGAGCATCGGGCTGCAGGCCGCCCTCATCGCTTACATAATCAACAGCTTTTTTCTCTCGATTCAATACCTCTGGTATCTCTACTACGCCGCCGGCTTCGCGGTGGCTTTGAGGCTCATCTACGCCGCCGAGAGAGCCGCCCAGGCGAATGAAGGCAAAGGGGCGGCTTCGCGTCAATTTAAATTTGGGAATCTATGGAAATCAGCCCCCTTAAAACCCGCCGGAAGCTTGTGGCCGGCTTATCGTTTTTCTGACCCCCCGCACGGATAAATCTGAAAGAACTGTCAACGTGTTTGGATCATAGCGCAAAGGACCCCTTTCCGGCGCTCTCAAATTTCATCCCGGATAATTCAGTCGTGGGCTTTCGTTTGAGGATTTTGGGAAGGAGTCCTGATGACCAACGAGATTTTTTTCCCGGCGCTCTTCATCGCCGCAATCACGCTCATAGTTTTCGTATACGCCGGCTACCCGGCGCTTATGTTCGCAATCAGCCGCCTTTCGCCGAGACCCGTGATTCGCGCCGACATACAACCCCGTGTGTCGCTGATCATCGCGGCGCGTAACGAGAGGAGGGACATCGCCGCCAAGCTCGAAAACGCGCTGGCGCTCGATTACCCGAAAGACCTGCTTCAAATCATCGTGGCCTCAGACTGTTCGGACGACGGGACCGACGAGATCGTGCGAGGGCTCGCGGATCGCGGCGTGATCCTGAGCCGGCAGAGAGCGCGCGACGGCAAGACTCGCGCCCAACATCGCGCCGCGCTCATCTCGAACGGAGACATCCTGGTCTTCTCCGACGCGACCACCAGGTTGGAGCCGGACGCGCTGCGAAAGTTGCTGCGCGCTTTCGCCGACCCGTCCGTGGGCTGCGTCGCGGGGCGCTTGGTCTACCGCCCGGAAGGGTCGTCGGTCGTGGCCACTGGCTGCCGCTCTTATTGGGATTACGAAAGTCTCCTGAAGTCCTGGGAGAGCGCCGCCGGGTCGATCGTCGGCGTCAGCGGCTGCTTCTACGCCGTCCGCCGAAGTTGCTACGCGAAACTGGCCAGCGACATGATCGATGACTTCGTGATCGCGACCGAGATGCGACTGCACGGCCTCCGCGCGGTCTACGAGCCTGAGGCCGTCTGCGCCGAAAGCGCCAATCACCGCGGCCGCGACGAATTCCGCATGCGCGTGCGCGTGATCGAACAGACGATGAACGCGCTCCAGCGCTACGGCCGCCTCCTCGACGCGCGCAAACACGGGATGTTTATGTTCCAGATTTTCTGCCACAAGACGCTGCGATACTCGATCCCCATGTCGCTCGTCCTGGCTTTCATCGCCAACTCCCTCGCGCTCGGCGCAGCCCCCTTTTATCAATGCGCCTTCCTCGGGCAGCTCCTCTTCTATTACTCGGCTTTCGTCGGATGGCGCGCCGCCAGGCTGGGAGTGAAGCCTGGGCCGTTCGCCCTGCCCTACTACTTCGTCCTGGTCAACGCGGCGGCGGCGGTCGCCTTCGTGAAATTCATGCGCGGCGAGGCGCAGGTCGTCTGGGAGCCTCTGCGAAACTCGCCGCAGGCCGAGCCTTTCGGCGCATCGAGCATCGAGGATTGAGGATCGAGGATCGAGGATCGAACGGACGACTCGATCCTCGATCCTCGATCCTCGATCCTCGAACATTACACCTATGTGTGGTATTGCCGGAACGGTCGGGCCGACGGCGGCGCTCGCCGGCGAGCAGGCCCGCGAAATTATCAAACAGATGTGCGATGTGATCGAACACCGCGGGCCGGACGACTGGGGCTTCCGGGTGGAGAATTTCGCCGAATCCACGTTGGCCATCGGGATGCGCCGGCTCTCGATCATCGACGTGGCCAGAGGCCATCAACCGATCTCCAATGAAGACGGCACGGTGTGGATAGTCTTCAACGGCGAAATCTACAACTACCGGGAACTACGCGAAGAGCTGATCGCGCGCGGCCACCGTTTCGCGACGCGGAGCGACACCGAGACCATCGTCCACCTCTACGAAGAAGAGGGCGAGCGCTGCGTCGAGCGGTTGCGTGGGATGTTCAGCTTTGCCATCTGGGACGGCCGCGACCGTTCGCTGACGCTGGCGCGCGATCGCGTCGGCAAAAAGCCGGCCCATTACGCGCTCGCGGACGGCGCGCTCGTCTTCGGCTCTGAAATCAAATCGCTGCTGCGCCACCCGGCGGTCAAACGCGAAGTGGCGCCAGAAGCCATCGCGGCTTATCTGACGTTCAGCTACGTGCCAGATCCGCTGACCGCCTTCAAAGGCGTCTACAAGCTCCCGCCCGGCCACACGCTGACCTTCAAAGACGGGCGGGTTCGAACGCGCTGTTACTGGAATTTCAATTACCGCGGCGAGTGGGAAGATGCGGCGCTGCTGGGCGAAGTCGAATATATCGGGCGATTGCGCGAACTGCTAACCGAATCGGTCCGCATCCGGCTCGAGAGCGAAGTCCCGCTGGGCGTGTTCCTCTCCGGCGGAATCGATTCGAGCTTGGTCGCCGCGCTGATGGCGCGCGAGACGGGCCGGCGGATCAAGACGTTCTCCATCGGCTTCGGCGAAACCGAGTTCGACGAACTGCCGTACGCCCGCATTACAGCAAATCTGCTGGGCGCCGATCATCACGAATTCGTCGTCACTCCTGACATCTGCAGCCTGGCCGAAGAGATCATCTGGCATCACGACGAGCCGTTCGCCGACGTTTCGAGCGTCCCCACTTATCTCATGTCGAAGATGGCGCGGGAACACGTCACGGTGGTCTTGTCGGGCGACGGCGGCGACGAGGTCTTCGGCGGCTACGAGCGCTACGTCATCGACCGCCGGCGCGAGAAGTTCGAGATGATCCCTTCATTCCTGCGCCGCCATCTCCTCCTGGGGCTCAGCCGGGCGTTGCCGCCGGGCGCTTACGGCAAACGATATTTGAGCGTCAATTCGCTCGACGCCGGCCCGCGCTACGTCTCGTCGATCTCTCACTTCGACGGGGAGGCCAGAAAGTCGCTCTTCTCCGAAGAGTTTCTCGCCGCCCTGAACGGCTACTCGCCGGAGAGCGCGTTTGAAAGGATCTTCGAGGAGCCGGTTTCGAGCGCCAGGCTCGACCGGCAGATGTACCTGGACAGCAAGACCAATCTGCCCGGCGACATACTGGTCAAAGTAGACCGGATGAGTATGGCGCATTCGATCGAGACGCGTTCGCCGCTGCTCGACCACCGCCTGATCGAATTCGCACAGACCATTCCGGCATCATTAAAACTGGCCCGCTCGAACCGCCGATGGGAGTCGAAATACATTTTGAAGCGGGCCGCCGCGGGCCTGATCCCGGACGAGATCATTCACCGCCCGAAGCAGGGCTTCGACGTGCCGATCAAGTACTGGCTCAATCGTGAGATGAAGGAGATGACGCATGACCTTCTCACCAGTCCTCGCGCCCGCCAGCGCGGCTACTTTAATCCGAAGTCTGTGGCAGGTTTGTTGCAAGAGCATAATCGAGGAGTGCGCGACCACGCGCATTCTCTGTGGGCGCTGCTTATGCTCGAGATCTGGCGCCGCATGTTCATTGATCATGAACCTGCGGCGAGCTTCGCGGGCGCCAAGGGCGTCGTTTGAAGTACAGGGGGTGTCTGCCGGTAGTTCACCTATGTTCACTGCGGTTCTGCATACCCACGATTTTTACTCCGGCGCGCTGGGCGTGACCGCCGCGCGATTGTGCGGGGTCAAGGTGATCGCGGCGCAGCGCCACCTGAGACTTTCCGACCGCCGGATTCACGATTGGGGGACGAGATTATTGTGGGACAAAGGTGATGTATGGGTCCTATAGGACCTATAGGACCCATAGTATTGGAGACAACACAGGCGTAATGAGAAAAGAGCGTCCGATCAGAGTCTGTCACATAGCCCCGTCGCTCGACCTGCTGGGAGGCCAATCGATTCAGGCGGCGCGGTTGCTGGAAGGGCTGAAGGAAGCGCCGGAGGTCGAGGCCGAATTGCTGCCGATCAACCCGGCGCTGCCAGGCCCGCTGCGGCGCTTGCAGCGGATCAAATACGCGCGGACGGTCGTCAACACGCTGGCCACGCTCATTCTTCTGATCGTCAGGCTGCCGCGATACGACATCGTTCAGGTCTACGCCGCCTCGTACTTTTCGTTTCTCCTCACGCCTGCGCCGGCGGTATTGATCGCGAAGCTCTACGGCAAGCGGGTGATCCTGCATTATCACAGCGGCGAGGCGGAAGACCATTTGAGCCATTGGTACTGGATGGCCGCGCCGGTGATCCGGCTGGCGGACGTCGTCATCGCGCCTTCGGGTTACCTCGTAGACGTCTTCGCGCGCTTCGGGTTGCGCGCGCAGGCGATCTTCAACATCGCCGCGATGGACAAATATCGGTTCCGTTGGCGCAGGCCTCTCCGCCCAGTCTTTTTCACCAGCCGTTCGCACGAGCCGCTTTACAACGTGCCCTGCGTGCTGCGCGCGTTCGCGTTGATCCAGCGGCGCTACCCGGAGGCCAGGCTCACCGTCGGCGGCGACGGAGGGGAGCGCCGTCGCCTCGAACAACTCGCGCGCGAGCTGAAATTGCGCAACACGACATTCACCGGACTTATTCCGTTCGATCGCATGCCGGCCGTTTACGACGCTCACGACATTTACCTGACGGCGACCGACATCGACAACATGCCCTGCTCGATCACCGAGTGCTTCGCCGCCGGGCTGCCCGTCGTGACGACGAACGCCGGCGGCGTGCCGTACATCGTGAAGCACGAAGAAACGGGGTTGATGGTCGAACGCGACGACCACGAAGCGCTCGCCGAAAACGCCATCCGGCTGCTCGAAGATCAGGAACTGGCCGCCGCCATCGCCCGCCGAGCGCGCGAAGAGTGCGCCCAATACGACTGGCAGCGGATCAAAGGGCAATGGCTGGCGGTCTATCGCGCGCTGGTCGGGAGTTATAGGACTTATGGGAGTTATAGGACTCACAGGTCCTATAAGCCCCTCTCACGAGGAGGAGAATGACGCCGGACGCCAAAGAAAATATCAGGGAGTTGGAGCGGGCCGAGAGAGCTTACGGAGAGCGCCGGGCGTCGCTCAATCAAAGCTCGGACTTGCGCGTTCCGAAGAGGATATTTCGACGCTATCAGGCGCCGCCGGCTGACACGCCTTTCGCTATCGAATACTCGTACAACCTGCTCGGCGACGTGAGTGGCAAGGACGTACTGGAACTCGGCTGCGGCGACGGCGAGAACACGGTTCTGCTCGCGCACAGGGGGGCGAGGGTCTGCGGAGTCGATGTTTCCGACGCGATGGTCAAGCTCGCCAGGCGGCGCGCTCAGGTTAACGGCTTCGTCCGAGGGATCGAGTTCGGCGTCGGATCGGCTCATGAACTTCCGTTCCGCGACCGGTCGTTCGACGTGGTCTTCGGGATGGCCGTCCTGAAGCGCCTCGACCTGGAGCTGGCCTCGCGAGAGGTCTGGCGCGTCTTGCGCCCGGGCGGGTACGCAATCTTCAAAGAGCCGGTCCGCAATTCGCGGCTCATCCGAATGACGCGGCGATTGGTGCGCTATCGCCCGCCTGGCCAGACGCCGTTCGGGCGGCCCTTGACCGATCAGGAGTTGGAGCGGTTCACGGCGGGATTCAGCCAATGTCACGGCAGAAAATATCAACTCCCTTTCGTCAACGTCGCCAGGTGGTTCTCCGTCCTCGACGGCGTGGCGTCGCTCTTTTACCACCTGGACCACGCGCTACTCGAACACGCCGAATGGCTGCGGAGGTACGCGACGGTCAGAGTAATCAAAGTCGTGAAGTGATGAATTATGTCGATCAGACTTAAACAAATCGGCAAGATTCGAGGCATGAGCCTCGACGAGTTGCGGGTTCGCTTGCGCCAGGGGGCCGCCAAGTTGCGTGACCGCTTCCGGCGCGAGCGCGCGCCGGAGATGAGCGACGCGGAGCTTGCCCGCGAATTCCATCCCGTCTGGCGCGACGGGACCGGCGAAGAAGCCGCCGACAAGCTGCGCTGCCGGATGCGGACGAAGAGCGATTGTTTCCTGCCCTCGCTCGCGCGCCGGCGAAAGATAGTCGAGATGATGAACCGGCGCTTCCCCGCCGAACGCGACGCCATCATCAATACGGCGGAATCCGCTCTCAGAGGAAAATTCTCGCTGCTCGGCCACGGCGCGTTGAGTTTCGGCGATCCGCCCTATTCGCCGATTGACTGGCTGCTTGATCCCGTTTCGGGCAAACGCGCCCCGGATTTGCATTGGAGCAAGCTGCTCGCGCTCAACCCGCTGGGCGGCGGGGACCCGAAAGTCGTCTGGGAGTTGAACCGTCACTCCCATTTCGTCACGCTGGGCCAGGCCTATTGGCTGACCAACGACAGTCGATTCGCCGCCGGCTTTGTCGACCAGGTTTCCGACTGGATCGACGCCAATCCGGTGGGGATGGGGATCAATTGGGCCTCCAGTCTGGAAGTGGCGTTCCGCTCGATCTCCTGGCTCTGGGCGACGCAGATGCTCGTCGACTCCGGAGAGGTCACGCCCGATTTCTTCTCGCGGCTGCTGAAATCGCTGATCGAACACGGCCGCCACGTCGAGACGTATCTTTCGTATTACTTCAGCCCCAACACACACCTGACCGGCGAGGCGCTGGGGTTGTTCTACCTGGGCGCGGCGCTGCCGGAGATGACCCGCGCCGACGGGTGGCGCGACCTGGGATTGCGAATCCTGCTCGAACAGGCGCGGAAACAGGTGCGCGCCGACGGCGTCTATTTCGAGCAATCGTCCTACTATCACCGCTATACAACGGACTTTTATACGCACCTGTTCGCGCTGACGCGGGCGAATGACGTCAAGCTCGACCGCGCGTCGGAGACGACGATCTGGCAGAAGCTGGAAGCGCTGCTCGACCACCTGATGTGGATCACGCGGCCCGACGGGACTTCGCCGCTCTTCGGCGACGACGACGGCGGGCGGCTGATCAAACTCACCGCCCGCGCGGCCAACGACTTCCGCGACACTCTGGCCATCGGCTCGGCCGTCCTCAACCGCGGCGATTGGAAATACGTCGCGGGAGACGCGCCGGCCGAGATGTTGTGGTTGATCGGCCCCGAAGGCGTCGAAAGCTACGACCAAATGAGGGCCGAGCCGCCCTGCGGGATTTCCAAGGGGTTCAAGTCGAGCGGCTATTTCGTGATGCGCGACGGATGGCGCCGCAATTCGAGTTTCGCGTTGATCGATTGCGGACCTCACGGCGCCGAGGCGGGCTGCGGGCACGCGCACGCGGACGCGCTCTCGATCGAATTCGCCTCGCGCGGCGTGACCTGGATCGTCGACCCCGGCACATACGTTTACGCCGCAGACCCGAAGACGCGCGACGAATTCCGCTCGACCGCGGCGCACAACACCGTGACCGTAGACGAACAGTCGCAATCCGCCTCTTCGACGCCGTTTTCGTGGCGCACGGCCGCGGAATGCCGCCTTCACGGATTCATCGAGCGCGGCGACGCGATCTTCTTTCAAGGCTCGCACGACGGTTACGAACGTCTCAAGGACCCGGTCAAGCACACGCGGTCCGTGTTATTCGTCAAACCGAACCCGCACGCCGGCCTCCCGGAATACCTGATCGTGCGCGATCGGTTCACCGCAAACAAGCGCCACCGCTACGCCATCCGCTATCACCTCGCCCCCGGCTGCGAGGCCAAGCCTGGGGCAGGCCGCGTCGAGGCGCGCCACAAAAGCGGCGCCGCGCTGACGATCAGAGTCATCTGCGAGACGGGCGTCAAAACCGAGATTGCCGCCAGAACGCCCGCCCAGGCGCCTGCCAGAGTAGACGCCAAAGTAGCTGCCAAAGTAGCTGCCAAAGTGGCTGCCAAAGTGGCTGATGGCTGGGTCTCGATCTGTTACGCGCAATGCGCGCCCGCGCCCGTCGCCCTGTTCGAGGCCGAGGGCGAGGGAACGCAGGAGTTTCTGACTCTGATCTTCTCCACCGCTTTCGATCAGGCCGAGACTGTGGAGAAACAGATTCTCAAACGGTGGCGCCCCGGCGCGGACTCCTCAGGCCGGCGCGGTCTTGAAATAGTGAGACTCTCCGGGAGCTCAGGCGGATGATGAAAGTTCTAAACGTGGTGGGCGCGCGCCCCAACTTCATGAAGATGGCGCCGATCATCGCCGAGATGAACGCGCGTGGCGGCGCGATCACGCAGACCCTCGTTCACACCGGACAACATTACGACGACGCGATGTCGGGGGCGTTCTTCCGCGATCTCGGGATGCCCGAACCGGACGTCTACCTCGACGCCCGCGACGGGACACACGCCGAGCAGACGGCTCGGGTAATGCTGGCGTTCGAGGGCGTGGTGGTCGCGCATAAACCCGATTGGGTGGTGGTCGTCGGCGACGTCAATTCGACTCTGGCATGCGCGCTGGTCGCCGCCAAGTTGGGGGTCCGCGTCGCGCACGTCGAGGCGGGGTTGCGCAGCGGTGATTGGACGATGCCCGAAGAGATCAACCGCGTGTTGACCGACCGGCTCTCCCACCTGTTGCTCACGCCCAGCCCGGACGCCGATCAAAATCTCCAGCGCGAAGGTATTGACCTCGACCGAATCGTCCGCGTCGGCAACGTCATGATCGACACGCTCTACAGTCAGATCGAACGCGCGCAACGCTCGACGATCCTCGACGACCTGTCGCTCGAGGCGCGTGGGTTCGCCGTGATGACCTTGCACCGCCCGTCGAACGTGGACGACCCGAACTCGCTGCGGCGCATATTCGCGGCCGTCGGGCGGATCGCGCGCGCGCTGCCCGTGGTCTTTCCCGCGCACCCGCGCAGCCTGCGCCGGATGCGCGAATTCGGCGTCGAACCGCCGCCGGGAGTGAAGATGATCGATCCGCTCGGCTACCTCGATTTCCTGAAGCTGTGGAGCGACTCCAAGATGACGCTCACCGATTCCGGCGGCCTGCAGGAAGAGACGACGGCATTGGGTGTCCCCTGCCTGACGCTGCGCGAGAACACGGAGCGCCCGATAACCGTCGAGCAGGGCACAAACCAACTGGTCGGACTTGACCCCGAACGCATCGTCGCCGCGGCCGAAGCGATCATCGCCGACGGGCGTCCGACTCCGGCGCGCGCGCCGGAGTTGTGGGACGGGCGCGCGGCCGAGCGCATCTTGACGGCGCTGCTTTCGCGCGCGCCATGCTTTCGCATGAAGGATGGCGGGCGGGGCGCCAAATGTGACAACCGTCCCCCCGGTCGCGGAGCGACCTCGTGATCCTAGCCCGGCTTTTCAAAGCCGGGACAATGAGCGCGCATCCGCCTTCAGTCGCGGCAGCGACGGTTGAATTGACCGATCAGTCTCTACCGTCGCTGCCGCGACTGAAACGACTATGTGACCGCTCCCCCGGCTTTGATGGTTTTTGAACATTAAATGAGCCCACGCAATCCAGCGTAGGGGCGGGTTTTCCCCGCCCAATCGCCTGGAAAACGAACGTGGGCGGGGAAAACCCGCCCCTACAATGCTGGGATGGTCGCCAATGGATTTAGCGGAATACCGAGACAGTGAGTCAGAGAGAAAGAGGATTGCTGACTTGGTGAGGCTATTGCCCGGCAACCTGGATTCCGTCCTGGACATTGGCGCTAGAGACGGTTTCATTTCGAAATTATTGGCCGGACATTTTCCCAACGTCACCGCGCTCGACCTGGAAGAGCCTCGCATAGATGACGAAAGGATTCGTTGCGTGAAGGGCGATGTCACCGGCTTGAACTTCCCCGACGCTTCCTTCGACCTCGTCTTTTGCGCCGAAGTGATCGAGCACATACCAAGTCGAACGCTTGCCAGGGCGTGTGGTGAGTTAAGCCGTGTCGCAAGGGAATACTTACTCATCGGCGTTCCGTACAAGCAGGATTTAAGAGTAGGACGTTTGACGTGCCATGCCTGCGGTAAAAAGAACCCTCCATGGGGGCACGTCAACAGTTTCGACGAGAACAGCCTGAAGGAATTGTTCCCTGAGCTCGAGGTCGCCGGCCTGTCCTTTGTCGGAGAAGTTGACGCGGGGACGAATCCTCTTTCGACCCTTCTGACGGACCTGGCCGGAAATCCCTACGGCGATTATTCGCAGGAAGAGCCGTGCGTGTACTGCGGGGCCAAATTCAGGAGTCCGCCCGAAAGGAATTTGCTGCAGAAGGCGCTTACAAAAATAGCCTTCTACGCGAATGATGTTCAAAAGGCCTTTTGCAAGGGCCACCCAAACTGGATTCACGTTTTGTTCAAGAAGCTATGGACATAAGAGATATGACGAAATGAGTGAACTAGCCTACCACATGTTTTCGGACGGCTCATTCGAGGTCGTCATATCGCGCGTCTCGTTACCGTATATGCGCCTACCGGCCGCTCTCCGCGAAATCGTCCGCGTGTTGAGGCCCGGCGGGCAGGTCTGGTTCACGCTGCACCCGATCTCGACGTCGCTCCTGGGCGTCGCGCGTTCGCTCAAAGAACGGAACGCGAAGAATCTGGCGCATCAACTCTATGTGATTGTGAACGGGCTGTTCTTCCATTTCACCGGAAGGCTGTTCCGCTCTCCCTTCAATCGCGCCAAGTGCGAGTCGTTTCAAACCGCGCGCGGCATCGTCAGAGCGATGCGCGCGGCGGGTTTCGATCAAGTGCGAGCCTAGCGCGGCCGATTCCTCGTCGTGACGGCGTCAAAACAGGGCTGATCAGCGCTGATTCGCTGATCCTCGAGGAATTTCTCCCCAAATAGTGGCAAAGCTATGACCTACGCTATTGACACAATGCGGGGACGCGACCTGCTCTGTTTCAGTCATGACTGGAATGGCGACCCGCTTTCAAAAAATCACCTGATGCGCGTGTTGGCCCGCGACAATCGCGTCCTGTGGGTCAATTCGATCGGATACCGAACCCCGACCGCCTCCAAGGCCGATCTGGCGCGCGCTTTCGGAAAGCTGGCGGCGACCTTCGAGTCGATCAAAGAGGTCGAAAGAAATATCTTCACGCTCAACCCTCTGGCAATCCCGGCCTACGGATGGGGAGGCGCGCGCGAATTCAACCGGCGTTTTCTTCGCTGGCAGGTCAAACGCGTGATGCGGCGACTGGGATTCGCGCGGCCCATCAACTTCATTTTCAATCCGCCGGCTGCGCTGATCGCCGGCTCGTTAGGCGAAGACAAGTTGATCTATTACTGCGTCGACGAACACCTGGCCTTCACCGGGGTCGCGTCCGACTCGCTCGCGCGGATGGAAGAGGAATTATGCCGCAAGGCCGATCTGGTCATCGTCACGGCCGAGAGGCTCTACCAATCGAAGTCCCGATTCAACCCGCATACGCGCCTGATACGCCACGGCGTGGATTTCGAGCGCTTCAGGCGCGCGCTCGACCCCGCTACCGTGATACCCGAAGAGATCGCCCGCCTGCCGCGCCCGGTGATCGGCTTTCATGGGCTGATCGCCGATTGGGTCGACGTCGAGTTGCTTGCGCACGTCGCCAGGAGCTTCCCCGAAGGCTCGCTCGCGCTGGTGGGCAAAACGGCGACCGACGTCTCCCGGCTCAAGCGGCTGCCGAACGTTCATCTGCTGGGCCGCAAACCCTACGCCGAACTGCCCGCTTATTGCAAAGGCTTCGACGTGGCGCTCAATCCGTTTCGCATAAACGAGCTGACGCTCAATTCCAATCCGCTGAAAGTGCGCGAGTACCTGGCCGCCGGCCTGCCGGTCGTCTCGACGCCGACGCCCGAAGTCGTCCGCTTGAAACACTGCCGCATCGCCAGCGACCCCGATGAATTCACTCGCGAGATCGAACGCGCGTTGGAGGATCCGGGACCGAGTCCGGCGCGCAGCGAGCTGATGCGCAATGAAAGCTGGGAGGCGAAGGTCGATGAGCTGCGCCGCCATTTCGCGGAATCGCTCAAACGTTGATGGAGTCGCTTTATGAATCTGAATAAACAGTTCCACCTGTGCAAGTGGCTTGCGTCCCCTCGCCGCAGAGCGGCGCCTGAATTTAGCCGTGGGTTTCAACCCACGGGACGGTTGGAGAATGTCCCCACGTCGCGCGAGCGACGGCTGAATTCAACCGTCGCTGACGCGACGTGGGAAAAAATGCATGCCCACCGTGGGTTGAAACCCACGGCTAAATTCAGGCGCCGCTCTGCGGCGAAGAAGTGCCCGCACAGGTCAAAAAAATTCGCGCTGGCGGCGACTGTGGCAATGGCCCTGTGCTTCGCCAACGCCTGCGCTGAAGCGCCAGGCAAATCATCCGACGTTTACATGGCGTCGCGCCCGGCGACTCTCGCCGCAGGCGAGCCGGAGCCGCCCCGCGTCTATCTGGACACGACCTACACGGCGCCAAAAGGACGCTCCATCGAAGTCAAGGCGGGAGGCGATTTTCAAGCCGCGCTGAATCAGGCGAAACCGGGCGATGCGATCACGCTTGAGGCGGGCGCGACCTTCACCGGCAATTTTACTTTGCCGAATAAATCCGGATCGGGCCAATCTGAATGGATCGTCGTCCGCTCTTCAGCCGCAGATTCCAACCTCCCTCCGCCGGGTACGCGCATCACTCCCTCTTACTCAAACGTCTTGCCCAAGATCGTCAGCCCCAATTCCGAGCCTGCCATCAAGACCTCCTCCGGCGCTCATCACTACCGCTTCATCGGCCTCGAAATCGGCCACAAAGCAGGCTCCAGGATCTACGCCATCGTCGACTTCGACGGCGGCCAGACCTCGCTCTCTCAGGTCCCTCACGATCTGATCGTCGACCGCTGCTACATACACGGCAACCCTTCGGACACCTCACGCAGAGGCGTCGCGCTCAACAGCGCCTCGACCGCCGTCATCGACTCTTACATCTCCGAGTGTCATGAGTTCGGCGCGGACTCGCAGGCCATCGCCGGTTGGAACGGCCCCGGCCCCTTCAAGATCGTCAACAACTACCTCGAAGGCGCGGGCGAGAACTTCATCCTCGGCGGCGCGGACTCCCGAATCCAGAACCTGGTCCCGTCCGACGTCGAGTTCCGCCACAACCACGTAGCGAAGTCTTTGAAGTGGAAGATGGACCACCCCTCTTACGCGGGGATCCGGTGGTCTGTGAAGAACCTCTTCGAGTTGAAGAACGCGCAGCGTGTGCTGATCGAGTCGAACGTCTTCGAGCACAACTGGGCGGAGAGTCAGAACGGTTTCGCGATCCTCTTCACTCCGCGCAACCAGAACGGGCAGTCGCCGTGGTCTGTGGCGCAGGACGTGACGTTCGCCAACAACGTGCTGAGGCGTTCGGGAGGCGGGTTCAACATCGCGGGGCCGGACAACGAGGCGGGCGTGAGCCAGCCGTCGCGCCGAATACTGATCAGGAACAACCTGATCGAAGACATTGACGGCAAGGCCTGGGGAGGGGACGGGAGGCTGTTCCAGATAGTCGGCGGCGCAGAATACGTGACGATAGACCACAACACGGGGTTCGCGACCGGCAACATCATGTCTACGGACTCGACGCAGGGGTTGAACGTGGGGCTGGTGTTCACGAACAACATCGTGGCGCACAACGCCTACGGGGTGATCGGGACCGATACGGGAATAGGTCTGTCGACGCTCAGCCGGTGGTGGAAGTCTTACGTCTTCAAGAAAAACGTGATAGTCGGCGGGCAGGCGTCGAATTACCCGCCGGATAATTATTTCATCAACTCGTTCAGAGAAGTCGGGTTCGTGGACATGGCGAAGGGAGACTTTCGGCTTTCTTCGTCCAGTTCGTACCGGAACGCCGGCGCCGACGGCAAAAACATAGGATGCAACCTTAACAACACACATCGATGAAAAGAATAAATATTGAAGTCGAAGAAGGCTCTGAAGCCTTAACCAGGTTGCGTGTGGAATGGCAGGCGATGTTTTGCGCATCCGGCGCTCCCCCTTTTCTCTCCTGGGAATGGCTGTCGACCTGGTACAAGTGGTTCGGGCAGGAGAGACATCCCTTTCTGCTCTGCGCGAGAGAGAGTGGAAATCTGATCGCGCTGCTGCCGTTGTGCGCCGAGAAGAGACAGTCATCGCGCTTTTCGCCCAGGCTGAAGCGGATGTCGTTTATGGGCGAATCGTATGGCGCGTCCGATTATCTGGACATTTTGGCCTTGCCAGAGTTCAAACAGAAGAGCGCCGACATTTTCATAGATTACCTTGCGCTGCCGCGCTCGTTCGATCTGCTCGAACTCGAGGGAATGGCCGCCGATTCCTGCACCCTGCAATCGCTGACCAGGCGTTTCGCCAACGACGGAAGGTTCAGGTACAGGATCGTCCCGCAATACATCTGTCCGCGGATGTCGCTCGACTCCAGATGGGAAGACCTGCTCGAACGGTCTCGGCGCTCGGACTATTTCAAACGCTGCATGAAGCGCTTGAACAAGATCGCGAGCTTCGAATTCAGGGTGATCTCCGACGCCAACGAAATCCCCGCCGCCTTCGGACGACTCCTGGAACTTCACGTCGGACGATGGATCGACCGTGGGGGGTCGTCCGCCTTCAGGACGGCGGAGCAGAAAGGCTTCATGTTTGACGCCGCAGCCGAGCTGGCCAGCGCAGGCATGACGCGCTTCGAAGAGATCTGGCTGGAAGGCGAATGCCGCGCGTCGCTTTTCGGCTTCGAGTCCGGAGATTGTTACTACTTTTTTCTTTCGGGCTTCGACCAGGCATGGTCGAAATACAGCCTCGGCTCCACGCTCCTCTGGCTGTCAATTAGCGAAGCCTCGCGGAGGGGGTTGAAGATGTATGACTTTCTGCGCGGGGACGAAAATTACAAGTACGACTGGTCGGATAATTCGCGCATGACCGTCACCGCCCAGGTCGCGTCAGACAGCCGGGCAGCCAGATGGCACGTCGCTCGGGAGCATACGAAAGACATCGCGCGAGCGCTCCTCCCCGATTGGGCAAAGACACGCTTACGCCACATGACACAGCGATCCGAGTCCTCCCCTTTCAGCCCGACTCCCATCACGACCGAAATAATCAAAGGGAGTGAGAGGGAAATATCAAGAGCCGCCGCCGGTCAAGCTATTGGGGGTTGAACAAAGGAATGGGAGCCGTCGAACCACACTTTCTGGCGAAATTGAAATGGTCACTGCCGTGGCTCAGTCATTATCCGCTGTGGCGCGCGGGGACGACGTTGCGCTCTTTCGCCGAAAACGGCGCGACGCGGCGCCTGATAGTCGTCGTGGCGAATCACTTTGAGCCGTCGTGGAGAGCCGACAACTCGTTCTGCGATCTGGAGACGCAAAAGCGGAGGGTCGAATCCTGGGTCAAGGAGGCGCGTGCGGCGGGGCTCGCTCTGAAGGATCACGACGGAACGCCTTTCCGCCACACCTACTTTTACCCCGCCGAGCAATACCACCGCTCGCTCGTCGAGATGATCGCCGACCTGGAAGCCGACGGTTTGGGCGCCGTCGAGATTCACCTGCACCACGGCGTCGAGAGGCCTGACACGGCCGATCAAACGCGGCGCGCGCTGGTTGAGTTCCGCGACCTACTCGCCGAAGAACACAACTGCCTCTCGCGTGAAGACGGCGACCGCCGCCCCCGTTACGCCTTCGTTCATGGCAACCTGGCTCTGGCCAATTCGCTGGGCGGGCGCTGCTGCGGCGTGGACAACGAGATGGAGATTCTGGCGGAGACCGGATGTTACGCGGATATGACGCTGCCAGCCGCCCCCGGGGAGTCGCAGGTCGCGATGATCAACGCGATCTACCAGTGCGGACGCCCTTTCAACGAACGCGCGCCGCACCGCGTTGGCCCGCGCCTGCGCGTGGGCGATCGGGTGCGGCCGCCGGTGATCCTGACAGGCCCGTTGATCTTCGATTGGAGCGGGCTCGCGCGAAGCTTGCCCAGGCCGAAGCTCGACGACGGCGCGCTGACCGCCGCTTACCCGCCGGGCGCGGCGCGATTGAAGCGGTGGCGGAACGCGCGCATCAGCGTGAGCGGCCGTCCTGATTGGGTCTTCATCAAGCTTTATTGCCACGGCTTTTTCACTGGCGATCAGGAGACGACTCTCGGATACCCCATGATCAAGTTCTGGTCGGACGCCATCGAATCCGCCGACCGCAGCGGCCAATTCAAGATTCATTTCGCCACGGCGCGCGAAGCGTTCAACATCGCCATGGCCGCGGTCGATGGGCGCGACGGCGATCCGAACCTCTACCGCGATTACCGATTACTCCCGATAAGAAAAAAACCTCGGAGGGAATCTGAATAGGACCAATAGGACCAATAGGACTAATAGGACTTACTGGACGCCTCATATGTCCCGTAAGTCCTATTAGTCCTATTGGTCCTATTGGTCCTATTGGTCCTAATTGGAAAGCATGAAACACGAATCAACAGAGATGCGGCGGGTTTTGTTCATCTCCTACTCGTTTCCGCCCAGCACGGAGATGGGCGCCTACAGTTGCGCGCAAATCGCGCGATATCTTCCGCTTTACGGATGGGAGCCTGTCGTGCTGACAGTCAGAGAGAAACACATCGATGACATATACCTCGGACGCAATGACGAGGGTCGCGTGAACGACCCAGATCTGGTCATCAGAACGTATAAGCTCCCGCACCCTTCGGATATTTATCGTCGATTCAAATCGAGACCGCCGGCCGGCAAACCGCCTCAAGACAGCGATCGGAAGGCCGTCTCTCCGCCCAACGGCGCGAAAGACAAATCGGCCCTCCGCGCGTCGCGCGATCTGCTGCATTCATTGTCGTGCGTGCCCGACAAATACAACGGTTGGCTGATCCCGGCGGTGGCGGCCGGGTTGCGAGCAATCAAACAAACGAGGGCCGTGCTGATCTGTTCATCGGCGCCATACTTCACCTCCCACCTGGCCGGATACTGGCTCGCGCTTCTGACAGGGTTGCCCTGGGTGGCGCACTTCCGCGACCCGTGGATCACAGGGATGCATGCGGAGCGCCGCCCCGACAAGATTTGTTTCAAAATCAACCGCGCGCTGGAGCGAATGACGATCTCCCGCGCCGACGCCGTGGTTTGCGTCACCGAAGAGCATGCGGCTTTGATGCGCGCGGCTTATGATCAAATGCCTGCTTCCAAATTCGCCGTCGTAATGAACGGTTTCGACGGTCTTGAATGGCAAGAGTTCATCGAGTCTATCCCTCCGGGCGACCCGGGAGAGGGATACGCCGCCGATGCGCCGCGAAAGTTCCGCATCACCTACGCCGGGAATCTTTATATGAACCGCGACCCGGCGCCACTCTTCCGCGCGCTGCGTACGCTGATCGAATGCGGAGAAATTGTGCGCGATGAAGTGAGCGTAGAATTGATCGGATCGTGCGAATCGAGTGAAGGGCGCGGCATGGCGGACATCGTCTCAGAAGCGGGGATCGAGGGGTGTGTTGAAATGACAGGCATGCTCAGTCACTCCGAGACGTTGCGCCGCCTGCTGCAATCCGACCTGCTGCTGCTGCTCGCCGAAGGACTTGTCATCCAGATACCAGGCAAAACTTTCGAGTACCTGAAAACGCGACGCCCAATCCTCGCGCTGACCTGCGAAGGCGCCGTGGCGACCCTGCTGCGGCGGACCGGAGGCGCCTGGGTGGTTAGTCCGGACGATCAGCAGGGTGTCATCAACGCGGTGCGTGAATGTTACCGGCTCTGGAAATGCGGTCTGCCAGGCCCCGCGCCTGACCCGCTGATCGTCGAGAGTTTCGACCGTCGCAGAACGACGGCGCGGATCGCCGAGTTACTAGACTTTCTCACGCTATGAAAGACTGGATGAATAGCCACAGAGGACACAGAGAACACAGAGAAATCACTGATTCCCTCATTGCTCTCTGTGCCCTGCGGTGCGCTCTGTGGCTAATGGGGACAGTTGTGGCGAACCTTATACGCAGATTGACCGGAGATGATATACCCGCGGTCGCGACCATGTTCTACAGGGTCCACCTCGCCAACGACGCCACGACCTCCAAATCTTCTCTGGCCGCCATAAGCGCCGAATTCGAGGAGATATTTCTACGCAATCCCTGGCTGGATGAAAATCTGCCTTCGCTGGTTTGCGAAGACGGGAATGGCGCGATACTAGGCTTCATCGGCGTCACGCCTCGAAAGATGAACATAAAAGGGCGGCCCGTCGTCGCGGCGGTGAGCGCTCACCTGATGATCGAACCGGGACGCCGGACAGAGTTGGCGGGCATGCGGCTTCTACAACGATTCCTCTCCGGCCCGCAGGAGCTTTCCATAGCCGATTTCGCCAATGACATAGGACGAAAGGTCTGGGACGTGCTCGGCGGAAAAACGTCTCCCATTCACAGCCTTCAGTGGGTGAAATTGCTTCGTCCAGGCGCATACGCCTTATCATCGGCCGAGGGGAAGCTCTGCTCATTGCGACGGCTTTCTCCCATCACGCGTCCGCTCGGTCAATTGTCCGACGCGCTGCTGGCGCGAATGGCTCCGGGCCGCTTTCACTTTTCCACCCCGGACCTGATCCCCACAGAGCTTGATGATGAAACCCTGCTCGCGCTCATTTCGCGGTTCGGCGCTTTTTACTCCATGCGCCCCGAATACGATCTGCTCTCCCTGTCCTGGCTGATCAGGCGAGCTGAGAAAATCAACCGCCGGGGAGAGTTGCGCAAAATCGCGCTTCGGGACACTTCAGGCGCAATCGCCGGCTGGTATCTCTACTACCTGAACTCCGGCGGGTCGAGCGAGGTTTTGCAGTTGTGCGCGCGCGCGGCCTCGGCCGGGGCAGTGCTCGACCATCTCTTCCATCATGCCTGGAGTAATGGGTCTGCGCTGATCTCCGGGAGATTGGAACCGCAATTGCTTCCCGCGCTCTCCAGCAGGAGATGTTATCTGAATTGCGGGCCTCCCTGGGTAATGGTCCATGCGCGCGATCCTGAAATATTGCAGACCGTCGAGCGCGGCGACGTTTTTTTATCCAAGCTCGATGGCGAATGGTGTACGAGCTATCGAGCTTAAAGAGATGTCAGATGTCAGATGTCAGATGTCAGTAAAGGAGTGAATGCGCGGATTCCCACCTGAAACCTGGAACCTGACATCTGACATCTGACATCTGACATCTACAGGTATGAGAATCATCGTGCTCGATGGGAACGAAAATCAGGCGGTCGCCTGTGTGCGGTCGCTGGCGCGGGCCGGGCATCAGGTCGTCGTCGGCGCGCCGACCGCCTGGTCGAAAGCCGGATGGTCTCGTTACTGCGAAAGAACTTTCGTCTACCCGGCGTCGGACGTCTCGGCGTTCGTCGAGCGCATAGTTCAAGAGGCTCGGCGCGAGCCAGGCGCCTTAGTGATGCCGATGACCGAACGGACGACGCTGCCGCTCTCGGCCGAGCGCGAGCGAGTCTTCGCGGCGGGAGGCCGCCTGGCGCTGCCCTCCCACGAAGCCGTGCTGCGAGCATTCGATAAACGGCAAACAACGCGGCTGGCCTCGGAGTTGGGCATAGCCGTCCCGCGCACGGCGCTGATCACGGAGCGCGGCCAGATCGAGGGGGCCGTTCGAGCCGTCGGCCTTCCGGCGGTTCTCAAGCATTGCAGTTCGGAAGTGATTACGGCCTCCGGCAAGTTTCGCGCGACCGGAGCGCCGTCTTACGCGCGAACCTGCGATGAATTCGTCGCGGCCTGTGATGCGATGCGCCGGCGCTGTCAAGCGATCATCGCGCAGGAGTTCGTCTCCGGGCGCGGCGAAGGCTATTTTGCGTTGATGCGCGACGGGGCGCCGCGCGCGGAATTCGCGCACCGCCGCATCCGCGACGTGCGGCCGACGGGTTCGGGCAGCGCGGTCCGCGAGAGCGCGCTGCCCGACGAGGAATTGAGAAGAGCCGGGCTGGCGATTCTGCGCGCGCTCAACTGGCACGGCGTCGCGATGGTCGAATTCCTGCGCAAGCCCGACGGCGCGTTGGTCTTCATGGAAGTCAACGGCAGGTTCTGGAACTCATTGCCGCTGGCCGTTTACGCGGGCGCCGATTTCCCGGCGATGTTGGCGGAGATGGCGGAACACGGCGACGTGAAGGCCGCGCCGCCTTACCGCGAGGGCGTTCGCTGCCGCTGGCTGCTCGGAGATTTCCGGCGGCTGGTCGAGGTCTGGCGCGGCGCGCCGGCGGGGTTCCCTGGCGATTTCCCGAATCGATGGCGCGCCCTATTCGAATTCCTGACGCCTATGCCCGGCGCCAGGCACGACAATTTTATGTTACGCGATCCGCTGCCTGAACTGGGCGACTGGCTGGATTTCGCGCTGCGACGGCTGCCGGCGAGACTAAGGCGCAGCAGCCCAAGATAGAACAGACTAAGGGAGTTTTATGTTCAAAGGAGCGATTCACATACACAGTGTCTACTCCGACGGCGAGTTCACGCTGGCGGAATTGCGCGAGGCGCTCGTCGCCGCCGGCTGCTCTTTCGCCTGCATGACGGATCACGCCGAATATTTCGATCGACTGATGACGCGCGACTATGTCGCCGAGTGCGCCTCGCTATCGGACGACCGTTTCCGATTCATACCCGGCTTCGAGTACTCGTGTTACGAGGGAATGCACGTGCTAGGGCTGGGAATGACGGAGGCAGCCGGAACGCGGGACCCGCAGGAGGTCATCAGGCTTACGCGCGAGCGCGGCGGCGTCTCGATCATCGCGCACCCGAAGGACGAGTTCTTCGGGTGGATCGAAACTTTCGGCGAATTGCCGGACGGAATCGAGACCTGGAACTCGAAGTATGACGGCCGCTACGCGCCGCGCGTGGCCACCTTCCAACTGCTCGAACGCCTGCGGCGGCGCAAACCCGAAATGCGCGCCTATTACGCCGTAGACTTGCATTGGCGGCGTCAATACCGTGGTCTGCTCAACCTCGCTCGCTGCCGGTCGAATTCGCGCGAAGAGATTCTGGGAGCCTTCGCGCGCGGCGATTATCAAGGCGTCAAGGATGATTTGACCCTGCCTTCCGACGGCCGATTGCCCGTGTCGCTGCTGGCGTCGTTCGAGGCCGCGCACGCGCGCTCCGACCATATGCGGCGGGCGGCCAAGGTGGTAAAGCGGGCGCTCAAAAGATGCGGCGTCAACGTGCCCGCGCCGCTCAAATCGCGGTTGCGCCGTATTTTTTAAATTCATGGACGGCGCCGCAAACCGCCGCCGCCATCGCGTCAGGGAAGATCGTCCCGCGCGCGCGCCAAGCGCTGTTGTGGCAAGCCAAGAAGATGACCAAGGCCGTCGGGGGCGAGCGCTACCTGAACTTCCGAGAGGCGCTGGCCAGACTGCGACACCATTGACTGTTCCGCCCATATCGAAAATCGAGGCCGCCGCTGCAATGTTGATCTCAACAACTCCGTGGGCGCTCATACAGATGGACAAACGGCGATCAAAGCCGAAGCAGGCTTCGACGACCCTGCGCAATGACTGCAATTTCGCTTAGCTAAAGATTGAGTGGTATCCTCCAACAGCAATCTAAATCAGGACAACTAAGATTGGGACATCAAACCGCGGAGGACGCCGCAGGGACGCAGAGAAAGACCAGCCTTGATCGTTCTCTGCGCGCCTGCGGCGTCCTCCGCGGTTTGACTATCCGTACTAATCTTACGTGGTCTGATTTAGACTCTTATCTCGACTTACTGTTTAATTGCTGACTTTAATATACGGATCGACAAGTTTAATGATGAGACTGCTCACCCAATCCGATGTTCGGCGATCCATCTCGATGCGCGAGGCGGTGGAGGTCGTCAAACGCGCCTTCATCGAGCTATCCACAGGCCGCGTCGATGTCCCGCTGCGAATAGCGTTGTCGCAACCGAAGCATGACGGCATAACGTTGTTTATGCCTGGATATTTGAGCGACTCCGAATCGCTCGCGGTCAAAGTAGTCTCCGTCCACGACCGGAACGCCGAACGCGATCTGCCTCTAGTCAACGCCGTCGTCATCGTGATTGACCCGGCCACGGGCCAAGCGGTCGCCGCGATGGAAGGCGGCTATTTGACTGCGTTGCGGACCGGCGCGGGGAGCGGCGCGGCGACCGATCTGCTCGCCCGCCAGGACGCCGAAGTCGCGGCGATCATCGGCGCAGGCGCGCAAGCTCGCGCGCAGGCGCTCGCGATCGCCGCCGTGCGCCAGGTCAAACGCATCTGGATTTACTCGAGACGCCGCGAACGGGTCGACGAGATGATCGTCGATATACGGCCACAACTCGGGACGTCAATCGAACTACTCGCGGCCGATTCGCCGTCGCAGGCCGTGCGCGAAGCCTTGGTGGTTTGCGCCGCGACGACTTCGTCAACTCCGGTGTTCGACGGCGCCGATCTGCGGCCGGGCGCACACGTCAACGGCGTGGGGTCGTATAAACCCGAAATGCAGGAGATCGATTGCGGCGCGCTCCGGCGCGCGTCGAAGATCGTAGTCGACTCGCGCGAAGCGGCGATGGCCGAGGCCGGCGACCTGATCATCGCAATCGAACGCGGCGAGATTCAACCTTCGGACGTTTACGCCGAGATCGGCGAGATCGCCGCCGGCTTGAAACCGGGACGTCAGGACGACGACGAGATCACATACTTCAAATCAGTCGGCAACGCCGCGCAGGACGCCGCCGTCGCGCAGGCGGTCTATCAACGAGCATTGCAGGAAGGTCTCGGAGTCGAAATTGATTTGTCGAAATAAGCTGTCATGTGAAATTTTCGAGGCGGTTTCATTTTCCATTTGCCATATTACATTTTTCATTTGTCATCGCCGAGGAGTCACAAACCCGGCGATGACAAATGAAAAATGTAATATGGCAAATGGAAAATGACCTGATGACTAAATGACGTTCAAACCACTAACACAAGTCTCGAACTGGAACCCGCCTTCTGATTGGCGCAGGATCACGACCATTGACGCGCACACCGAAGGCGAGCCGTTTCGCGTCATCACCGGCGGCTTCCCCGAACTGCCCGGCGATACGATGCTGGAGCGGCGGCGCTACGCCAAAACGCATTACGACGATTTGAGAACCGCGTTGATGTGGGAGCCGCGCGGGCACGCCGACATGTACGGCTGCATCGTCACGCCTCCCGTCACTCCCGGCGCCGACGCGGGCGTCCTCTTCATTCACAACGAAGGCTTCAGCACGATGTGCGGCCACGGCGTCATCGGATTCACCACCGTGGCGCTGGAAACGGGCATGTTTCCGATGACCGAGCCCGAAACGACGCTGAAGATCGACACTCCCGCCGGCTTGGTCACTGCGCGCGGCAGAGTGAGCGAGGGGCGTGTCAAGAGCGTCTACTTTCACAATGTGCCGTCGTTCGTTCTGGAGCTCGACGCGGTAGTCGAAGCGCCGGGCCTGGGGCGAGTGGCATATGACCTCGCGTTCGGCGGGGCGTTTTACGCCTACGTCAAGGCGGAAGACCTCGGGCTTACATGCTCGCCCGAAGATTACCGGCGCTTGATCGAAGATGGAATGACGATCAAACGCGCGGTGGCGGCCGGCCGCGCCATCCCGCATCCGTTTGAAGAGGATTTGAGCTTTCTTTACGGCGTGATCTTCATCGGCCCGGCTTCGGACGCGAGGCGACACAGCCGCAACGTCTGTGTCTTCGCCGAAGGAGAGGTCGATCGTTCGCCTACGGGGACCGGCGTGAGTGGGCGTCTGGCCATTCATCACGCTCGCGGCGAGATCGGCGCCGGCGAACCCATCGTGATCGAGAGCGTCATCGGCTCACAATTCACCGGGAGGGTGGTAAAAACGACCACATTCGGCCCGTACGATGCGATTATTCCTGAGGTCGAAGGAACGGCGCGCATCACCGGAAGGCACGAGTTTTTGATTGATCCTGGTGATGAATTGAGGAATGGATTTCTATTGCGCTGAGAAAGCAAGGCGCCGCTTTGCCACAGAGCCACAGAGACAAAAACAGAAAGCTCAATGGAGATGCTTTCTTTCTCTTTATGACCTCTGTGGCTGCGGTGGCTCTGTGGCTGATTCAATTGTCAGGATTGTTCGACCTTCCATGAGGTCAAGACATATTCGAGATCGAGTTCACGCCAATCGCAGCGCAGAAGTATCTTGTCTTCGCCCGCCACCCAGAGGTTAGCCGCGGGGACTTCCAGGTTATCGGAATCCATCTGGAAGTGGGCCGCTTTAAACCTCCCTGCCGGGACTTCCACTTCTTCCTCGCCGATGAATTTGACGCGGCAGGTCTCCACTCGGCCTAGCGGCCCGTCGGCGCCGTCCAGTCGAGTCGAAGTGTTGTAGAAAATCCGCAGTTGCTCGCCGCCTTTCTCCCGGTCGTAGTTGAAATACATCCAGCCGTCCAGCATCACGGCGTGGGTCGCGATCGAAAAGAAGTCTTTCGGGACAGTGAGCGTTTGAACCGAATGGCCGGTTTCGTCGCCGTCGGCGATCACGTCCATCGAGCCGCCCTGGACGCGGAAATAGCCGGAGCCGATCAACCGATCGGCGGCTTGCAATCGAATGAACGCGTCCACCGGGCGGCCATCCTTCCTGCGCGTGTAGATCACATCGCGGACCAATTTAGAATCGTCGGTCATCGCCAGGCACCGCATGGTGACCGTGCCGTCGCAGTTGCGGGTCAGGCTCCAATCCTCGCGCCCGCGCTCGCCCCCCGTCGATTTCTTGCGGTAAGACAGACGCCCGTATTGATATTTGAGCTTCGACATCAGTTGGAGAGTGGGACAGACTGAAGTCTGTCCGCCCATAAATCATGCCACCCACGGACAGACCGAAGTCTGTCCATCAATCGCCACGGACAGACTAAAGTCTGTCCCACTATCGGCCTCCGCCGACTGCCCTGCTGAGCATTCCAGCGATGTCGTCAACCGCCGAGCCGTCGCGGTTCATGTCAAACATGGAAGACAATGCGCCCAGTAACCCTTGATCTCCGCCGGTCTGCTGAGCAGCATTGCCAAGCTCTCTCGGCAGATCGCCCACGTCCATTCCTTCTTCGCGACGCGCGCGTCCGAGCGCGCCCATCACGATCGGCGCCAGCATCATCAACAGCGGCCCGACTTTGCTCAGATCGAGTCCGCTGGCCTGACTGACTCCGCGCTCGACGGCGCCTTCCTGGGCGCCGAATATGTGGCCGAGTATGCCCGCGCCCCGCCCAGATAAATAATCGCCGAGAAATCCGCCCAGGTCGTCAAGTATGCTCCCGTCATGATCGCGATCGAGCGCGCCGAGCAATGACGCCGCGCCCGATTGACTCGCGCTTATATTCGCCAGTCCGCCGAGTAGCATCGGCAGCGCGGCCTGAATGGCGTCGCTCGTCGCGCCCTCGTCGGCTCCCAATTGCAGACTGATCTGTTTGATCGTGTCGCTGTTCAACGCGTTATTTAGTAATCCCGTCAAATCCATAGCCCTCCTCCTCGGAAAAATGTACCGTAGGTTGTCCAACCTGCGGAGGCTTGATTGTTGAAGCCTTTAGTTGCTATCAAGCGGCTTGGTTGTGAAGCCCTCCGCAGGTTAGACAACCTACGGTACGTGGCGCGCCGCGATTTTCATTCTTTCAGGGCGTCGCTCATTGCGGCATGAACGACTCCTCGGAAAATGTCCGACAAGCTTCCAGCTTGTCGCTGTCTTCCTGAGTCGCCCACAGCCTGAAGCCTCGACAAGCTGGAAGCTTGTCGGACATTGCGCGGCGCGCTTTTCATTCTTTCACAGCGCCGCGACCGGCATGAAGGCTCCTCTCCTGGCGTCGCTCATTGCGACATGAACGAACCCTTGATATTTGCGGCAGCGCTTTGATCACGTTTGTTAATTATTGTCTATGAGTCATTGCCTTTCGCGCCATTTCACATCGGATTGCGCGCCGGGTGATTGTGATTTCCCTGTAAGCGCAACTATAATCCCCGCCGCGCTGACCTGCAAAATATATTCCAGATCATCAGAGACTGATTCAAGGCATGAAGTTCGAAGCTGATAAAAGATCCGGCTCGGTCGCATCACGTAATCTACGTGAAGCTTTGAGTGAAGCATTGGGCAAGGCGTCGGGCGAGGCTTCGGCGGCGATTGCTTACGTCGCGCTTCTGGCGGTCGTCGCGGTCGCCGCGCCCGGTTTCTATTCGTTCGCCAACCTGCGCGATCTGGCCATAGGCAATGCGCCTGCGCTGATCGTGGCCGTCGGAATGACGATGGTCATTCTGACGAGACAGATCGACATTTCCGTCGGGTCGCAATTCGCCGTCTGCAGCGTGGCAGCCGGCCTCATTGCAAAGATGACGGCGAAGACCGGAATGCCGATCATCGCGGTCTTCGTTGCGGTCGCGCTGATCGGATGCGCGTTCGGGGCGATCAACGGCGTGTTGGTCGCGCGATTGAACATCCCCTCTATTGTGGCTACGCTCGCCGTGATGGTCGCCATGCGCGACGGATTGCGCTGGGCGACCGAAGGCGCATGGGTTCAAGGACTGCCGCGCGAGTTCCAATGGTTCGGACTGGGCCAATCAGTCGGGCAGGTTGTGATCGTCGTCGTCGCAATAGCGGTCTTCGCGGCCTTCGCTTGGGGATTGAAAAACCTCGCGGCGGGCCGCGCGGTCTACGCCGTAGGCTCCGACGCCGAAGCGGCCAGGCTGGCGGGCGTCGAACCACGGCGCGTGATCTTCGGAGTCTTCACGCTGATGGGCGCGTTAACGGGCGTCGCCGCGACCCTCGATTCGATCCGATTCACAGACATTCAAAGCAACGCCGGCGTCGGGATCGAACTGAAGGCCATCGCAGCGGTCGTGGTCGGCGGGACGGCGATCAACGGCGGGCGCGGCAGGATCGTGGGCACGCTCATCGGCGTCGCGCTGCTGGGCACGATCGGCACGGCGGGCGCCTTCCTAGGCGTCAATCCGTTTTGGGAGAAGGCCATTCAGGGCGCGATCATTCTCGCGGCGGTCGCCTCAGACGTGGTCTTTGCGCGCGCCCGCCGGCGCCACGAACTTCAAGATCGAATGGAGACGCAAGCCTCATGACGTCGTCAATTACATTCGCGACCGAAGAGCCGTTGTGGCGTCGACTGTTTCCGAACCACGAATGGGCGTTGGTGGCCATGCTGTTTGTCGAAACGGCCGTCTTCGCCTTCATCGGCGACAATTTCTTCACCGGCGCGAACGGGTTCGAGATCATCCGGCTGAGCGTCGAGGTCGGGCTGCTGGCGATGGCGCTGACGCCGGTGATCATCAGCGGCGGGATCGATCTGTCGGTCGGTTCGATGATGGGGTTGTCGGCGATCGTCTGCGGCTGGCTGTGGCGCGACGCCGGACTGCCCATCTGGGCGAGCGCGGCGTTGACGTTAGCGCTGGGGCTGCTCGGCGGCGGGTTGAACGCGCTGCTGATCGCGCGGTTCAATCTGCCGCCGTTGATCGTCACGCTCGGAACCTTTTCGCTCTTTCGCGGATTGGCCGAAGGAATGACGGGCGGCGTGGACAACTACACCGGATTCCCCCAAGAGTTTCTGTTTCTCGGACAGGGTTTTCTGTTCGGTATTTTGCCGCCGCAGACTCTGGCGCTGATCGCAGTCGCGGTCTTTTACTTCTTGCTGCTGCATCGCACGATCATCGGTCGCAGCCTTTACGCCATAGGCTTTTCCGCCGAGGGAGCGCGATACGCCGGCGTTCCCGTGGCGCGTCGCGTCGGCCTCGTCTATCTGCTCTCAGGACTGGCCGCGAGCCTGGCGGCGGTCATCTACATCGCGCATCTGGGGCAAGCGAAATCGGACGCCGGCGCCGGCTACGAGTTGATGGCGATTACGGCGGTCGTGCTCGGCGGGACCTCGATCTTCGGCGGGCGCGGCACGCTCTGGGGCACGGCGCTCGGGCTGTTCGCCATCGTGATTTTACAAAACGGATTGAGACTGGCCGCGCTGCCCGCCGAATTGGCCGGCATTCTGACCGGGGCGTTGCTCGTCATCACAATATGCGTTGATCGCTTTATGTTCGTAGTCCCGCCTTCAGGCGGAAAGGCGGTTCAAGTTGGAATTCCGCCCGAAAGCGGGACTACGAACGTTTCTTTAGAGGAATTCGAAGTGAAAAACTCCCAAGTCGCAATTCTCAGCGCGGTCATTCTGGCCGCCGCCTTGATCGTCGCGGGCAGCAACTGGCTGCTCGTCCGCTCGCTCAAGGAAGGGTCGAATAACGCGGCGGCGGCGTCATCCGCCCCGGCCAAACGCCTGACCGTCGCGATGATGCCGAAGGCCAAGGGCGATCCCTATTTCGTCAGTTGCCGCAAGGGCGCCGAAGAGGCCGCGCGCGAACTCGGCGTCGACCTGATCTGGGACGGCCCGACCGACCTCGACCCGGTCAAGCAGAACGAAGTCGTCGAAGGCTGGATCACTCGCGGCGTCGATGTCATCGCAGTGAGCGTCGAAAACAAGGTCGGAATTTCGACCGTGCTCAAGAAAGCGCGCGAGCGCAACATCCGCGTGCTGACCTGGGACGCCGACGCGCTAGAAGACGCGCGAGACTTCTTCATCAACCAGGCCACGCCGCAAGGCATCGGCTACACGCTGACCGACGAAGCCGCGCGCATCCTGGGCGGCAAGGGAGAATTCGCGATTATCACCGCGTCATTGAGCGCGGCCAATCAGAACGAATGGATCAAACACATCAAGGCGCGGCTGGCTGAAAAATATCCCGACCTGAAACTCGTGGCCACTCAACCGAGCGACGGCGACCGCGGCCGCGCCTTCACCGAAACGCAGACCGTCTTGAAAGTTCACCAGAACGTGAAATTGATCATGGGCATCGCGGCTCCCGCGGTCCCCGGCGCGGCCGAAGCCGTCAAACAATCGGACCGCAAAGACGTGAAGGTTATCGGACTATCGCTGCCGAACCTCTGCAAGCCTTTCGTACACGACGGCGTGATCGAAAGCGTGGTGCTGTGGAACACGCTCGACCTGGGCTACCTGACGGTCTACGCGGCGAATGAATTGGGCGCCGGGAAATTGACGCGCGGCGCCGGCGAGTTGAAAGCGGGTAAGCTGGGCGTGATCCAAGTGCGCGAGTCCGACGTGTTGTTGGGCGCGCCGTTTATTTTCAACAAGGCGAATATTGATCGTTTCGACTTCTAAATCAAACCACGTAACATCAGTACAGATATTTAACCGCCGCAGGCCGCAGAGGTACGCAGAGAAAGAACAGTCTTGATCTTTCTCTGCGTACCTCTGCGGCCTCTGCGGCCTCTGCGGCCTCTGCGGCCTCTGCGGCCTCTGCGGCCTCTGCGGTTGGATGTCCCAATCTTATTGTTGGTCTCAATGCCTCTGATTCCGGTTATTTGACCGGTACAGAACGCCCTGTTACTGGTAGAATCTTTTTCTCACTCCCCAACTCCCTTCCCCATCGCTCTGCTTGAATCGAACAAATCGAGAAAAGAATTAAAAATGAGGAGGGAGAGGAATGAGAAGATCAGAAGCGAAATTCGTCCACCGGTTTATTCTGTCGGTGGCGATGATCCTGCCGCTCGCCGCCGCCGCGCAAACACCCAGCCCGATTCAACTCCGCGGCGCGGGCATCCCGCGCAAACTGACGCTGGCTCAAGCTGAACAATTGCTGTTGCAGCGCAACCTGGCCGTGCTGGCCGCCAGATATCAGGTGGACGCCTTCCGCGCGGCCAGGCTGATTGCCAGCTTCAAGCCCAACCCGACACTAATGCTGGGCGCGGAACAGTTCATTCTTTCAAGCAATTTCTTCCGAGACCTCTTTCGCACCAATACGAACACAGCGGCGGAGACGACCTATACCGTCCGATACGACCGGTTGATCGAGCGCGGCGGGAAGCGCGAGATCCGCACTGAACTGACCACTTACCAACTCAATGCCGGCGAAGCGCAGATGCTCGACGCGGCTCGCACAGAGCTTTATCAATTGCGGCAGGCTTTCACCACCGCCGCGTTGGCGCGCGACAACCTGGCGCTGGCCGAAGCCACGAGGCAGGAATACGACCAGACCATCAGGTTGACCGAAGCCAAGGTCGAGAACGGCGATCTGGCCCGCGTCGAACTCTATCGCGCGCAGGTGGCCGCCTTGCCATATCAACAGGCCGTGCAGCAGGCGCGGACGTCTTATCAACAGGCGACCCGCGACATCCTCAACCTGCTCGGCGCGCGGGTCGAAGACGTGTCGCTAATCAAGCCGGTCGTTGACGATAACAAGGCTCAGGTCGTCAATGCGTCTTTTCACACAGGCGCCACAGGAGACGGAGCGGTTGATCCGGATCGCGCGGACTCATTGATCGACGCGCCGCTCGATATTGAGTTCAAATTCGATGATCGCCCGGTTATTCTGACGCTGGCCGAGTTGCGCTTGATCGCGCTGGCCGAACGGCCGGATGTGATCGCGTCGCGCAATATATACGGAGCCGCCAATAAAGCGGTGGCGCTGGCCAGGGCGCAGCGCACGCGCGATGTCCTGGTCGGCGTGTTCTATCAGCGCATCGGCTCGGACAACACCCTCGGCGTCAACGTTTCGTTCCCGCTTCTCGTGTATAACAAAGGCTACGCCGCGATCTCGCTGGCCGCAGCCCAACAAGAGTCCGCCATCTCGCTGGCGCGCGAGGCCGAGCTGCGGGCTGTGACCGACGTCGAGAAGGCTTATCTCGCTTATCAGTCGGCGCGGCGAATCCTGAACATCTATAGCTCATCCACGATCGAACGGGCGGGCAGACTGAAAACCATAGCCGCGCTCAGCTACCAAGAAGGCGCGACCAGCCTTTTGGAACTGCTCGACGCCGAGCGCGGCTACAACCAGACGATCAGCTCGTACAACCAGGCCCGCGCCGATTACCAGTCGGCGCTCTGGCAGTTGGAACAGGCCATCGGCAGACCACTGAGGTAGAGCGAGGAAATCGGGGGTGAGAGAATGCCACCGGAGCTGCCCGACCGGAGCGACGATGACGTCATGGACGATCAACCGGGAGAACCTGTTGATCCGCCGGTTCCCGATTCCGGCCCGCCCAGGCGTCCGCGCCGGCGCCGGCGACTCTTCGTGGCCGGCGCGATCGTCCTGATCGCCCTTCTCGGCGCCTTGATCTACTGGCGCTATCGCTCAACGCATGAAGCGCCTCCGGCAAAAGGCGTCGAGGAAGTCCCCCCAAACGTCGTCTTCGCCACTGAAGACCAGTTGAAAAACCTGACCATCGAACCCGTCGCCGCGCGCGACTTCACGGTCGACCGCGAAGTGACCGGCAGGGTCGGCTTCAATGAAGACCGCCTGACGCCGGTCTTCCCCGCTTATTCAGGCCGCGTCGTAGAAGCGCTCGCCACCAAAGGCCAGTTCGTGCGCATGGGACAGCCGCTGCTGGTCATCGAATCGCCGGATTACGTCGAGGCCCAAAACAATCTGGCCGTCGCGCGCGGCGACCTGGACAGAGCGACGGTCAATTTGAAGACGGCGCAAGTCAGCGCCGAACGCGCGCGGAGGCTCTTCACCTACGAAGCCATCTCCAAAAAAGATTTGCAGAGCAGCGAGGCGGCGCTGGCGCTGGCGCTGAGCGAATTGCAGCGGTCGCGGGGCGCGCTGAGAGTGGCGCAGGCCAGATTGGAGTTGTTCGGTAAAACGGCCGGCGCCGTCAGAAGGCTGAAAGCGGGCGCCGACAGGCGCATCACAATCGCCTCGCCCATCTCCGGCACGGTTGTGGAGCGCCAGGTCGGGCCGGGGCAAGTCGTCAAGCCCGACGGGCCGGCCCCGCTTTTCCAGATCTCCGACCTGTCGGATCTGTGGGTACATGGCGACGTGTTTGAAAGCGACCTGGCCCGCATTCGATTGGGCGCGCCGGCCAAGATCAGCGTCGAGAGCTATCCGAATCGCGTCTTCCCGGCGCGCGTCTCATTCATCAATCCGACGGTCGATCCGGTGACGCGCACGGTTCACGTGCGTTGTCGGGTGAGCAACCCGCGCGGCCTGCTCAAACCCGAGATGTTCGCCAGGATGACGATCGTCGCCGCCGCCAAACAATCGGTTCCGGTCATCCCGGCGAGCGCGGTGGTCGGCAGCGGCGAAATTTCGTTCGTGCTGGTCGAAGAAGCGCCCGGGCGCTTCCGCAAACGAAAGGTCGAGATCGGCCACGAGGTGGACGGCAGCGTGATGATCAAAAGCGGGTTGAAGGTGGGCGAACGAATCGTGACGAAAGGCGCGGTGTTACTGATCCGATGAACAGACTGATCGAAATAGTGTTGCGCGAGCGGATACTGGTGATCGCGCTGGCCGCCGCCTTGTTGGCGGGCGGCGCGTTTGCGCTGAAGTATCTCAACATCGAAGCCTATCCCGACCCTTCGCCGCCGCTGATCGAGATCATCGCGCAGCAACCGGGCTATTCCGCCGAAGAGATGGAGCGGCAGATCACGATTCCGCTCGAGACGCAACTCAACGGCATGCGGGGACTCGAGCACCTGCGTTCGGTCTCGCTCTTGGGCCTGACCAACATCAGATGTTATTTCGGATACTGGACCGATTATTACTTCGTCCGGCAGGAAGTCCTGAACCGGCTGAGCCTGACGCCGCTGCCTGCCGGCGTGCAACCGACGCTCTCGCCGGAATCGGCGATCGGCGAAATCTACCGCTACGAACTCAGGGGCGACGGCTATTCGCTGATGGATTTGAAGACGACGCAGGATTGGGTCTTGGAGCGCCAGTTCAAACAGGTTCCGGGCGTGATCGACGTGGTCGGCTTCGGCGGCCAGACCAAACAGTTCCACGTCGAGCTCGATCCGAACAAGCTGATTCTGTTCGGCGTCTCCGTGCCGGATGTGATGCGGGCCATCTCCAACAGCAACGCGAACGTCGGCGCGAACTATCTGGAAATAGGCCAGCAGAGCTATAACGTGCGGGGCATCGGGCTGTTCCGCGACACCGAGGACATCGGCGAGGTCGAGGTCGCCGAACGCCGGGGCACGCCGGTTTACGTCAAACAACTCGGCGAGGTCAACGTCGGCGCGAAGCAGCCGCTGGGCCGCGTCGGGCGCGATTACAACCCCGACATCGTGCAGGGCGTGGTCTTGATGCGCAAAGGCGAAAAGTCCAGGCCGACGCTCGAGGGCGTCCACAAGAAGGTCGAAGCGCTGAACAACGGCGCGCTGCCGAAAGACATGAAGATCGTCCCGTATTACGACCGCACCGATCTGATCAAGATCACCACCCGGACGGTCACGACCACGCTGATCAAGGGAATGGCCCTGGTGGCTTTCATTCTGCTGGCGTTCCTCGGCAATCTGCGCGCGGCGCTGGTGGTGGCCGTCTCGATCCCGCTCTCGCTGATGTTCACCTTCATCGTTATGGTGATTCGCGGCGATTCGGCCAATTTGATCTCGATGGGCGCGATCGATTTCGGGATCATCGTGGACGCTTCGGTGGTGATGGTCGAAAACATCGTCCGGCATCTGGGCGAAGCTTCGCCGTTCGGCGCCGACGTGAGGCGCATCGTGGCGGCGGCGGCGCGCGAAGTCGTCAGGCCGATCTTCTTTGCGACGGCGGTCATCGTCACGGCCTTCCTGCCACTGTTCACGATGACCGGCGTCGAGGGCAAGATCTTCGGCCCGATGGCGATGACCTACGGCCTGGCGCTCAGCGGCGCGTTGATCCTGGCGCTGACCTTTTCGCCGGCGATGTCGTCGCTGGCGCTCAAGCCGAGGCCCGGCGAGCCCGAGACATTCCTCGTCAGATGGATTCGCGCGGGTTACGACAGGGCGTTACGCGCCACGCTGCCCCGGCCCGCGATCACGGTCGGCCTGGCGATGATCGCGCTCGTCGCGGGCGGCGTGATGTTTTCCCGCCTCGGCGGCGAGTTCATGCCGAAGCTCGAGGAGGGCAACATGTACGTGCGCGCCACGATGCCGAACTCGATCTCGTACTCGTACGCCAGCCAGCTCGCCGACCAGATGCGCGCGATCTTCAAGAGACATCCCGAGGTGACCACGGTCATCAGCCAGTTGGGGCGCCCTGACGACGGCACCGATCCGACCAGTTATTTCAACTGCGAATTCATCGTCGGGCTGAAGCCGTTCGACCAATGGCCGAGGGGCCGCGTCAAAGCCGATCTGATCAAGGAGTGCAATGACGAACTGCAGCGAATCCCTGGCGTGGTCTTCAACTTCTCGCAGACCATTCAGGACAACGTCGAAGAGGCGATGTCAGGCGTCAAGGGCGAAAACTCGATCAAGCTTTTCGGCGACGATCTCGAAAAGCTGTCGGCGACGGCCAACCGGATAAGGGACGTGATGGCGGGGATTCCCGGCGTGGCCGACCTCGGCGTCTTCCTCGAACTCGGCCAGCCGAATCTGCTGATCCGCGCCGACCGGGAGCAGGCGGCGCGCTACGGCATCCTGGCGGGCGACGTCAACGCGACGGGGCAGGCGGCCATCGGCGGCCAGTCAGTGACTCAATTTCTCGACGGCGAAAAGCGATTCGACGTCGTCGTGCGATTCCTGCCGCAGTTTCGCCAGAGCGTCGAAACGATCAGCGACATCCAGATCCACTCGCCCGAGGGAAAGCGCCTCCCGCTCAAACAACTGGCCCAGATCGACAAACAGACCGGCGCGGCCTTCATTTACCGCGAAGACAACAAACGTTACATCCCGATCAAATTCAGCGTCCGAGGGCGAGACCTGCAAGGCACGATTGAAGACATCCAGTCGCGGATCCAATCGCAGGTAAAATTGCCCGCCGAATACCACTACGAAATCTCGGGCGAGTTTCAGGAATTGCAGCAGGCGTTGGGCCGGCTGGCGATCACCGTTCCAGTCAGCATCCTGATCATCTTCTTCCTGCTTTACAACACGTTCCGCAGCCTGGGCGATGCGGCGCTGCTTCTCGGCGTGATGCCGTTCGCGGTGACCGGCGGCGTGTTCACGCTGTTCATTACCGGAACGCACTTCAGCATCTCTTCGGCGGTCGGCTTCCTTTCGCTATTCGGCGTCTATGTGCTGGACGGCGTGATCCTGATCTCGCAGATCAAGCAACTGCGCCAAGAAGGCGCGCCTCTGCGCGAGGCCGTCGAGCGCGGCGCCGAGCTGCGAATGCGCCCGGTGCTGATGACGGCGCTGGCGGCCGCGATCGGGTTGCTGCCCGCGTCGGTCGCCACGGGCATCGGTTCGGAAACGCAGCGCCCGCTGGCCCGCGTAGTAGTCGGCGGGATACTGACCTCGGCGACGGTGGTCCTGCTCGTGCTGCCGACGATCTACTTGGCGGCGCATCAGTGGCTGGAACGGCGACGGCCCGGAACGGGATCCGATCAGCCGGGGCGTGGGAACGTGGTCAATGTCTAAATCGGACCCTACAACAATAGGACATTAGCCACAGAGATCACAGAGAACACCGAGGGAAAAAGCCTACGTTCACTCCGCTCTGTGCCCTCTGTGCCCTCTGTGGCTAATTCCTCTGTCCCAATCTTGTCCGGTCCGATTTAATGTTCATGCGCCGTTCGCTCGAAACCGGAACTTATCAATGCCCAGCCGCTTGATGCGAAACTCGAGCGTCGAGGACGCAAGCCCCAACGCTTTCGCCGCTCCTGTCGGCCCTGAAATGCGGCCACGCGAAGCGCGCAAGGCGGATTCGACGGCCTCGCGCTCCTGCGTTTGAAGCCGTTCGTTCACACCTCCCACAGCGGTAGCGCTCGGCAATACGTCAGGCTCCACACGCAGCGCGCCGTTGCGCGAAAGAATCACGGCCCGCTCGATCACATTTTCCAACTCGCGCACGTTACCCGGCCAGTGATAAGACGCCAGCAGATTCATCGCGCGACGGTCAATCCGGCTGATCACCCGACCGAACCGCTCGCCGTGTTTGGCGGCGAAGTGAGAGGTCAGCATCGGAATATCTTCGACGCGTTCCCGCAGCGGCGGCAAATGGACGGGGAAGACATTCAACCGGTAGTAGAGATCGCTGCGGAATCGGCCCGCCCGCACGTCTTCGGCCAAATCCCGATTGGTAGCCGCCACGATCCGCACGTCCACGCGCACGGTCTCGCCGCCGCCCAGCCGCTCGAATTCACGCTCCTGCAAGACGCGCAACAACATTACCTGCATTTCGTGCGGCAACTCTCCGATCTCGTCCAGAAAGAGCGTGCCGCCGTTGGCCTGTTCGAATCGCCCTTTGCGACGCGCCACGGCGCCGGTGAAAGCGCCGCGCTCGTGGCCGAACAATTCCGAAGCCAACAAGGTGTGCGGAATGGCGGCGCAGTTGAATTTGACCAGCGGCCCGCGCGCGCGAGGCGAAAGGCGATGAATCGCGCGCGCGATCAACTCCTTGCCCGTCCCGGTCTCGCCTGTGATCAGGACTGTGGCGTCAGTCACGGCGACCTGCTCGACGGCGTCCAGCGCGCGGCGGATCGACGGCGAATCGCCTACGATCTCGTCGAACTTCTGGCCCCGGCACAATTGCTCACGCAGCACTATGTTCTCCTGCTCCAATTGGTCGCGCAGTTTGCGAATCTCCTCGTTGGCCAGCGCATTCGCCACGGCCACGGCCAGCGTTCTCGATATGACTTGAAGGATCGCCAGATCGCTGTCAGTAAAAGCTTTCGGCTCTGCGCGGCTGAAGGCGGCTACGCCAATCAACTTTTCACGGACAATCATCGGGATCGAGGCGTAAGCGCGAATGCCGCTTGCGGCCAGATGAAACTCATGCTCATACCAGGCTTCCTTCGCAAACAGATCGTTGCAAGCATAAGGCGCGCCGTCCACCTTAAGCTTTATATTCATCGGGTCGTAAGGTATCAGTGGGCGAATCGGCGTCTCGACCTGACGAACGAATTCGGGACGGCCAAAGTATTCTTGCAACGTTTCTCCTTCACGGCGCGGGAAACCGACAATATGCGCCGTATAGCAATCGTGATCCGCGCCGTCGAAAGAAATGATCGCGACGCCGTCATAGGGAACGACCGGAACCAAAACCTGGGTGATGGCTTCGAGCACGCCTTGTAATTCCCTCTCAGTGCTGACCGCCTCCCAGGCTCGCAAGACCAGAATCTGTCGTTGTTCCAACTTGGGGTCTTTAATGGGTTGCAGTTGTGTTGTTGTGAGCATAGTCGGAGTATAACAAAAAGCGCAGCCTTGTCGTGAATTCGCAAGATATTGCGAATTTTGCGCCGCGAGACGGTTGACGACCGAAGTTTAGACTTTGTTTTTTCAATCAGTTACGTCGCCCAACCGAGTTGGCGCCGAAGTCGCATCGCAATATATTGGCGATTGCCGTGCCTTAAAGTAGGGCAAACTTCCTGGAAACGCCGCCCATCCCTTCCTGCTTGCTTCGGTCAGTCGGTCACTGCCAGAAACCTCGAAGGCAAGGATGGGCGGCGCTCCCAGGGAGTTTGCCTTGTCCCATTCAATGACGTTTTCGAGAAAACATGGCAAACTGGCAGTTTGCCCTACCCTTGTCGATGGAGATTTTGATGATCGATTCTTTGCCGAATACGACTATGACTGCACAAAAGCCCTTTGACCGGGCCGCGCCCGCGATTGAAGTCCGCGACCTTGTCAAAGTATATGGTGGCAAGGTTCGCGCGCTCGACGGTCTGAGCTTCACAGTCGAGGCCGGGACGGTCTTCGCGCTGCTCGGCCCAAACGGCGCAGGCAAATCGACGACGATAAAAATCCTCAACACCTTATCGCGCCCCGATTCCGGCTCCGCGCGGGTCGCCGGCTTCGACGTGTTGAAGGAGCCGGAGCGCGTGCGCCGCGCCATTGGCTGCGTAGCGCAAAAGTCCGGCATTGACCTGGAAGGCACGGGGCGCGAGAACCTGACGCTGCAAGGCCGCATATACGGCCTTCGAGGGCAAGAGTTGAAAGACCGCGTGGGCGAATTGCTCAAACGTTTTCGGCTGGACGAAGCCGCGGACTCCGTCGCCCGCACCTATTCCGGCGGGATGCAGCGCAAGCTGGACATCGCGATGGGACTCGTTCACAGTCCGCGCGTGCTTTTTCTGGACGAGCCGACTACGGGGCTCGACCCCGAAGCGCGCGCGGAGCTGTGGGAGGACATTTCGCGGCTGGCGAATGAAGAGGGCATCACCGTCCTGCTGACCACGCACTATCTGGAAGAGGCCGACCAACTGGCCCGCCGGCTGGCCATCGTCGATCGCGGCAAACTGGTGGTCGAAGGGGCGCCGGATCAATTGAAGGGCGAACTGCTCGGCGACGCGATTCACATCGAATTCGCGAGCGCCGAGGCGGAAAGCCGTGTGCGCGAGGCGATCGAGAGGCTTGACGGCCTGAGCGAGATCGTCGTGGACGGCCACTCGCTGCACGCGCGGGCCGCGCAAGGGGCGACCGCCGTTCCGGGAACGCTCGCCGCGCTCGAATCGAAAGGATTGAAGGTGGCCTCGGTCAAAGTCGCGCGGCCTTCGCTCGATGACGTCTATCTGCACTATACCGGTCGGACCTTCAGCGAGGCCGACCAAGGCGCCCAGATGGGGCCGAAAGGAGCGCGATGATTTTTTTCATTCATTCTCTGTTTATGGCGCAGCGACATTTGCGCAATTTGTCGCGGCAACCCTGGTGGATCGTGATCTCGCTGGTCCAGCCGATCGTCTGGCTGTTGCTTTACGGCCAACTCTTCAAACGCGTCGTCGAGCTGCCCGGCTTCAACGCCAACTCATACATCAGCTTCGTCACTCCGGGCGTGGTCATTATGTCTGCGCTGTTCGCGGGCGGCTGGAACGGAATGGGCGTGATTATGGACATGAATCAAGGCGTGATGGATCGCCTGCTGGTCTCGCCGATCAATCGCGCGGCGATCATCACGGGCCGAATCCTCTCGATGTCCGCTGTGAGCATAGTTCAATCGCTCATCCTGATCACGCTGGGTTATGCCACAGGCGCCCGCTTCGCCGGCGGAATAGTCGGCGTCATCGTTCTGTTCATCTGCGGTATGTTGTTGGCGGCCCCGTTCGCCGCGTTGTCCAACGCGCTGGCGCTCGTCATGCGCAAACCGGAATCGGTCATCGGCGCGTCGAACTTCATCCTGATGCCGATGATGTTCCTTTCCCCGATCCTCATGGCCAAGAATGTCATGCCCGAGTGGATTCGCTCGGTCTCCAGATTCAACCCAGTGAACTGGAGCGTCGAGGCGGCGCGGGAGGCCCTGGGCGAGCACACCGACTGGAACTTCGTGCTCCTGCGAATCGGCTGCCTGCTGGCTTTCGCCGCCATCAGCGCGGCGCTGGCCACGCGCGCTTTCCGGGCTTACCAGCGTTCGGCGTGATTAAGGCGTCGTCACGGAAAATGATCGGGCCGAGCGGCGGATGAGAATCTTAAGCGGTTTGCTTTTAGAGCGGTTATCAAATCGGTGTACGGATTTATTCTTCGTCGCGGAGCGACGGTTGAGCTTAGGCCGGCGTTTTAACGCCGGCGCCCAGTGTGGGAGAAATTCCCAGTCGCGGAGCGACGGTTGAAGGAGGCGAAGAAAAGACGGTTGAATCCAGCGACGAACTCACAACAATCTCAACCGTCGCTCCGCGACTGGATAATCATTCACCACCCAACCGGCGTTAAAACGCCAATGTGATTAAGTTAA
>Ga0137368_10000190_pt1 | contig 52083 bp, 32 predicted proteins | sample SagtaG_13_FD_104917 | JGI IMG/M metagenome (GOLD analysis project Ga0137368, IMG submission 104917) | Vadose zone soil microbial communities from Sagehorn Ranch, Mendocino, California, USA - Sage1_L_100_16 metaG | ecosystem: Environmental > Terrestrial > Soil > Vadose zone | place: USA...
CGCTCCAGGTGGCGCCTGTCGAAAGACTCCATGCTCGACAGAGTGCCGATCTCCGCGCCGGCGGTGCGATCAACGGAGACGTAAAATGCCTGTTCCGTCAGATAAAGTAAAAGGAAGCGTATGTATACGGCCTTCCTATTCGCGCACTCGTGGCTTCGATGGGTAGTGTTGATCCTGGCGCTCGCTGCGTCTGCTCGCGCGCTCAGCGGTCGCATGAATCGCGCGGCCTGGCAGCCGACAGACGACGCCGTCGGCCGCTGGTTCGTGATCAGCCTCGACGTGCAGGTACTCGTCGGCCTCACGCTCTCGTTCGTTCTGAGCCCAGTCGCAACGGTGGCCTGGAGGAACCTCGGTGAGGTGATGCGGAATGCGCCGATCCGTTTCATCACGGTCGAGCATCTCGTCGGCATGCTGGCCGCGACCGCGCTCGCGCACGTCGGCCGCGTGCGCATCCGGAAGACGACCGACGCGCGGCGGCGCCACACGTCGGCGCTCATCTTCTACGGATTGGCGCTTCTGCTGATGCTGAGTTTCATTCCGTGGCCGTTCCGGTCGGCGGGCGCGCCGCTGCTTCGGTTGTTGTAGTTCTCAAGACGCCTCGCTATGCCGTGGGATCTTTCACCTTCCAGGGATGAAATGCGTTATCTACACCTTCGAGAGCAGGCGCGAGCGATGGGTGGTGCCGCTTCAACACGGCGAGCATCGTGTTCTGCTTGATGTAGTCGAGCCCGAATTCGGAGTAGATCTCCTCACGGTAGTCATCGGTAAAGAAGCGGTCGCTCTTGAGACGTCGGGACGCCATCAAGATGAAGATGCGGAATGCCGTTTCGCTAAAACCGAATCCTTCCGGCAACGGTTCCGCATACAGTCCGGTCATGAGATCGACCGATTCGAGGTTGTTGTCATAGACACGACGAAGTTCCGCGCGCCACGTGGGATCGTCGGTCAGCTCGTCGAACGAGCTGACCGGGTCTTTGTGAATCAAGCGGCGGAACCGGTTGTAGCGAGGCACTCCCCGCTCGCGGTCGCGCAGGATATCGACAGCCGCCAGGTCGAGGTGCTCTCCGTCGTCGCGGCGCAGGTTCTGGAGATGACGCGGATAATTGTGCAGCGTGATCGCGCCGGGATGCGAGACACCGAATGAGTAGAAGAGATCAGGCATCGGGATTCGGTCCGGGATGTCGCGCGTGCGCCGGCCGGCGACGTCCGGCAACTCGTGCGTCGCGAGCACCTGACCGGTCGACAACGAGCGGAACGTGAACTCGTCCGGAATCAACGGATGCATCCGGTAAACAGCCACGAACTCCTCAGTGAGCGAGTACGGCGCCGTGTGGTGATCGGCGTGCGATCCGACGATGCCGTTGAGAATGTCGCTCTGGCGCAAGAACCTGAAGATCTCCACCAGCTCGTCGTCGGCCAGCCCGTACCAATTGGCGTGCATGCCGAGTTGCACAACCGGGTGCGGCAAAATGGCTGGCGTCCACTCGACCGTGTGGATTTTCGCCATGATGGCGGATGTGATCAGTTTGGCCTTGCCGTACAGCTGATCGTCGGACCACGCCGGATGCTCCTTCGCGAGCAACTCGCAAATGTGATTGTGCTCGAGTGTGAACAGCGTGTGCAGCATCGCGAGGCCGATCCACCAGTTGTCGGTGAAGCCGCTGAAGTGGATGCCCGTGTCGGGATCGACCGGCAGAAGCCCGGTGGCCTCCACCTTGAGCTTGCCGCCTTCGCGCGTACGCAGTTTCGCGGCGACGATGGCATCGGAGCCGTACACCTGCGATCCGTCCCACCAGTGGCTGTTTGGATTGGCATATGCGGGAGGGCGGGTCGATCCGGAAGGCGCGAGATCGGGCACCGAGCGCGGCACTTTCATGGTCGCGTCCGTCCAATCGTCTCCAGGGGCGAGCGGGATTTCGATACCGTCCTCGACATCGGAGCGCTTGTGCACGAACCAGTCGTGCACCATGAACTGGATCCACGAGGCGGCCAGCAGGTTCAGAAAACCGACCGGCCGAAACGCGTGTCGCGTCATCAACTCGCGGCTGACCACACGAGGATTCGGGTTGAGCAGGTTGGCCGTGTCGGGAAACACGTGCTCGAGCGGAACGTTGCGGCCGAAACGCCGGCCGCAGCTCCCCATCGCCGGGAACCGCAGATCGTTATAGGTGCCGTCAATGGTGCGCTCTTCGCGCAGCTTCGGATCCAGATCGGATGGAATCGGTTTCTGTTCGAGTGGCGGCTCTTCGGTATCGTGCAGGTTCTTCTGACGCAGCTCGTTGCGAATCTCCACCAGACGAGGCATCGCGAGGAGCTTCGGCAACTTGTACCAGGGTCGGCGATGCAGGAAGCCACCAATTCGGGCAAGTGTGTTGTCAGCCATGTACTTCTCGCTCGCTGAACCTTGGTGAAACGAAGAGCCTTTACGAACAATTGGGAGGAATCACCGGATTGTGTGGCTGAAGTCTAGCGCGGCCACAGGAGAGGGCGACGCAGGGACGCCTTGGCCAAGTGTGAACATAGGATGTCCCTTCGTGCTGAGCTAGTAAGCCTCAGTGATCCGAGAACGCGCGTTATGCGAACCACGAAACGGCTCTAATGGAGCAGGTAGCGGACTGAGGTTCTTATCATGAAGAGATATCAGCTCTCTCTCGCGACGACGGTCGCCGTTTTCGCTGTAGCGGCGGCGGCCGGGCACGCCGGCCAGCAGGGGTTGCCGCCCGGCGGACCGCGTCCCGATCGGCATCTCTCGCCGCCGTTGCCGACGCTCCCGCAAACCTTCGAGACCTCGGAGTACCGCATTCGAGTCAGCGTCGTCACTCAAGGGTTGTCGCATCCGTGGGGTCTGGCCTTTCTGCCCGATGGCGGCATGCTCGTGACCGAAACCCCGGGCAGTCTCCGAATCATTCGACACGGAACCCTGGATCCGAAGCCGATTGCGGGCGTGCCAGCCGTCCACCGCAGGGCCTTGGTTGGCTTGATGGACATCGCGCTTCACCCGAAGTTTGCCGAGAACGGCCTCGTCTATTTGAGCTATGCGAAGGCGAACGACGCGGGCCTGGCGACCACCGCTCTGGCACGCGGACGCTTCGACGACCACGCGCTCGTCGACGTGAAGGACATCTTCATCGCGAACACCTGGAGCAGATCGACGGCGGACTTCGGGGGGCGGATCGCCTTCGATCGCGACGGAACCCTGTACTTCAGCGTCGGTGAACGAATGGAAACGGCACGGGCGCAGAAGCCCGACGATCACGGCGGGAAGATCCTGCGGCTCCGCGATGATGGCGGTGTGCCGCCAGACAACCCGTTTGTGGGGCAAGCCGGCTACGATCCAGCCATCTATTCCCTGGGACACCGAAACCCGCAAGGCTTGGCTATACAGCCTTCAACGGGTGTGCTCTGGGAGACCGAGCACGGACCCCTCGGCGGAGACGAGCTCAACCTGATCCGCGCCGGACACAACTACGGCTGGCCCATCGTGACGTTCGGCCTCAACTACGACGGCACGAAGGTCAGCGACTTGACGTCGCGCGCCGATCTCGAACCGCCGCTCGCCTTCTGGGTGCCGTCCATCGGGCCATCCGGCCTGGTGTTCTATTCAGGCGACAAGTTCCCGGCCTGGCGTGGCAACGCGTTCGTCGGTGGCATGACCATGGGGCGGAGCCGCGGGACCGGGCAACTCCAGCGCCTTTGGTTCAATCCGAGGGGACAGGTCATTCTTCGTGAGCCACTGTTGGTCGATTTGCATCAGCGGATTCGCAGCGTGTACCAAGGACCCGACGACCTGTTGTACGTGCTCACCGAAGAAGACAACGGAGCCATTCTCAAGATCGAGCCCGCGCCGTAACGCGCGCAAGCGCACACCTCAGACAAGCTGGTCTGAAGCCGCAACCAGTTCCGCCTCAGGGCGACGCGCAGATGCCGCGGAGCGCAGCATCATGATCGCTGCGTAGGCGACGACAAAGACGACCACCCATCGCAGCGCGTTCAGAGGAAGAGCTCGCACGAGAAGTCCCGCGACGAGCACCCCTGGAATTCCGCCGAGTGTCAGGCCCAATGCGGCGCGCCTGTCAAAGCGACCGGCTTTCATGAATCGAAGGCCGCCTGCCATGGCCATCATCGCTCCCGAGCCCATCATGATGGGAAATGCCGCTCGCGGATCCATTCCAAGGACGCTGAACAGAATCAGCGATGGCGCGTAACTGCCGATGCCGAGCATCAGCAGGGCGCCGAGGATGAAGTTGGCGACCAGGGCGATCATCAGGTTTCCAGGCGTCAGTGTGAGAGCGGTTCCGCCGCTTGGAAACATTCGGAGCTGACTCATCAACATGAACGAGGCAGCGGCGAGCAAGCCGATGCCCATGCCGATTTGAATCGGTCGCCGCGGAAGTGTCGAGGCCACGCCGGCCCCGAGCCAGCTGCCGAAGACCGACACCGCGATCAGTGAAACGAGTACCGTCGGATCCACCAGCACAACGACCACGAAAATGAACGCTTGCACGACTGCCGGCAACGAGTGGCCGATGATCATGGTTCCGACAATGTGCTCATCGGGCACCACCTTCAACACCTTGAAGAGTGTGGTGGTCGTCGCCAACGAGCCGATCCCCAAGGTGTCGAGGAAGTCGGTGACGAATCCGATCGCGATCTGCACCACTGAAGGCCGATGCTTCCTATGGCTCGCGGAGCGGCCTTCAGGTGAGGCCGTCTCGCGCATCCATCCGATGATGAAGACAATGGCAAGAAGCGCAAGAGCGACCAGCAACGCGGTTCTGATGATCATCATGAAGTCCAGACACGGTCGTGAAAGAGACTTCTTAGCGCCTAACTACATGAAATAGTAGGCTGACCAGCATGTCGCGGTCGGCCGCACGCGAGGCCAGCACGCGATCCTCCATCAATCATGTCAACTGAAACGCGCGAATCACGATCCTACGCGCTAACATAGTCCACTCCTTTCCCATGCGACCCCTCCTCCTCGGATCGGCGATGCTCGCGCTGGCACTTGGAGCGCAAGCGATCGCGGCGGACTGGCCCCAGGTCCTGGGCCCGGGCCGCAACGGTGTCTATAGCGGGCCACCATTAAGTGAAACATGGGGGACCGGCCCACGCGTGGTCTGGCGCCGGCAGATCGGCCAGGGACTCAGCGGGCCGGTCGTCGTTCAGAATCGCGTCATCCTCTTCCATCGCGTCTCGAATCGCGAGGTCGTCGAAGCCCTCGATGCGGCCAGCGGCAAGACGCAATGGCAGTACGGGTATCCGACGTCCTACCGGGACGATTTCGGCTTCGACGAGGGCCCACGCGCGGTGCCTGTGGTCGCCAATGGCGCCGTCTATACGTTTGGCGCCGAGGGGCAACTTCACGCCGTGGATCTTGCGAGTGGAACGAAGATCTGGAGCGAGGACACCATGCGCCGGTTCGGCGTGCCGAAAGGCTTCTTTGGCGCTGCCGGGTCGCCGCTCGTCGAGGACGGAAGAGTCGTCGCAAACATCGGCGGAAAAAATGCCGGAATCGTGGCGTTCGACGCGAAGACCGGAAAAGTTCTGTGGACGGTCACTGAAGATGGCGCGAGTTACTCGTCGGGGATTGGCGCCACGATCGCCGGGCGCCGCTACGCGGTGTTTCTGACGCGCAACCGGCTTGTCGGGCTCGATCCCGCGGCCGGTCAGGTGCGATTCGAGCGGCCATGGCGTGCGAGACAGGCCGCCTCGGTGAATGCAGCGACACCGGTCATCAACGGCGATTCGATTTTTGTTTCGGCTGAATACGGCCCTGGCGCTGGCGTGCTGCGCTTCGACGGATCCAAGCTGTCCGACGTGTGGTCCTCGGACGAGGTGCTCTCGAATCACTACGCGACCAGCGTGTATTCTGGCGGATATCTCTACGGCTTTCATGGCCGGCAGGAGTTCGGCCAGAGCTTCCGCGCCGTGGAATTTCAGACGGGCAAGGTCCGCTGGCGTCAGGATCGATTCGGCGCCGGAAGCGTCACCCTCGTGGGTAATCGACTGCTGATCCTCCGCGAGAATGGCGAGATGGTCCTCGCTGCCGCGTCCGCGGATGGTTTCAAGCCGCTCGCGCGCGCGCAGATCCTCCCCGGAACGGTGCGGGCCTATCCTGCGATCGCCGACGGCATGTTGTACGTCCGCAATGACGATACGCTGGTCTGTCTCGATCTGCGAAAATGACGAGGGTCCTGGGCGGCTACATGCACATGGTGGCGCGCGTGCACCTGCGCTCGTTGACGGTCCGGTAGAGCCTTAGTGCCGCCATTTATGAAAGTCAGCTCTTACGCCCGCAGGTCGTAACAGAGCAGCCGCGGGCGGGCGCCACTCAGAGTATCCCGCGTGTTCTGCGTGACGTACAGCAGGCCGCGACTCAGCACCGGCAGTCCCCACGACTCACGCGCCGCGAACATCCATGTGCGCGACACCTGCTTGTATCCCTTCGGCGTGAGATCCACCCACAGCAGGTGGCCGAACTCGCCGAGGCACAGGAAGTGCCCATCGACGGCCAGCAACGAGCCTCGATAGGTCCCGGCGGGCTGCTGCTGCCGCTGACCGCGGACCTCGATCGTGATAACGGAATTGCCAATGGGTCGCACCCGTTTCTGCGTGCAGGCACTCCACGATCTCTTCGTCGCCCACGCGATGGAGAAACACGAGCCGCTCGCCTGCGATCGCGGGCGAGGCGTAGCCGCAGCCCTTGGTGAGCTCCCAGATCAGCGGAGGCGGTAGCGTTCGACTCAGCCTCGTCTCGGACGATGTCGCGTTATGGGTGGGCCCTAGAAAGGCTGTCCAGTCGTGCGTCACGGCGTCCTTTGCCAGCGGTTTTGGTTTGGCAAGGACGCGGGTCTGCCCAGAGAGGGACGCGTGCCGAGTGCGTTGACGATCAGGCCCTCGAAGATCGCGCGTCGCGAAATCAGCGTCATGGCGCCGGTCATCGTACATCGGTTGCCGGAACAGAATGCCTGACTCGGATGAACCGTGCTGAGGGCGAAGAGGCCGGCGAGTTCAGCCACGTGTGTTTGTCCCGGATGGTCGGTCTGCTACTGTCTGCCTGTGTCATCGGTGATCGCGACCCTCAAACAGAAAACGCTCTTCATCACCGGTGCCTCACGCGGCATCGGCAAGGCTATCGGCCTGCGCGCCGCGCGCGATGGCGCCAACGTAGTCGTAACCGGCAAGACTGTCACGCCGCATCCGAAGCTGTCGGGGACCATCTATTCGGCGGCTGAGGACATCGAAGCCGCCGGCGGGCACGCGCTGGCGGTGTCGATGGATGTGCGCGATGAGACGCAGGTCGAAGCCGCCATCGCTCAGGCGGTGAAACGCTTTGGCGGGCTCGACATCCTTGTGAACAACGCCTCCGCCATCTCACTGACTCGGACGCTCGATACCTCGTTAAAGAGCGTTGATCTGATGCAACAAGTTAACGCGCGCGGAACGTTTCTCTGCACGCAGAAGGCCATTCCGCACCTGCGGCGGGCGGCGAACCCGCACGTGCTCAATCTTGCCCCGCCGCTCGATTCGACGCTGAGCAGCCGATGGTTCGCACCGCACCTCGCATACACGCTGGCGAAATTCGGGATGTCGTTGTGCGTCCTTGGCATGGCTGAAGAGTTTCGCTCTGAGGGCATCGCGGTCAATGCGCTATGGCCACGGACGATGATCGATACCGATGCGATCGGCTTTATTGCTGGTGATGAGGTGAGGCGCACCCGAACGCGGCGTGTCGCGATCGTCGCCGACGCGGCGCACTACGTTCTCACGCAGCCAAGCCGTGAATTTACCGGCCGATTCCTGATCGACGAGGACGTCCTGCGAGAGATGGGTGTCACCGACTTTTCGCAATACTTGCAGGAGGACGCCAAGGAAGCCGATTTGATGAGGGACTTCTTCGTCTAGTCGTTGCTGTCCCAGCCGGGGTTGAAGGTGAGAATGTTCTTCTCAAACATCCCTTGAGTGCGACCGGCCTGCATCGAGTGCCGGCCCGAAGGCTCATGAAGACATCAACAGCCAGACTTGACCGCGAAGACGATCGACAGCAAGGATCTACGCCATGCTGACACGTGGCTCGTCGAACCTGTCCCGCATCGTAAGTCTCGTCGGGCTCATGCTCCTGTCCGCCGGGTGTAGCGGCCCAGCGCAGCCCGGGAGCACGAGCGCAACACCCACTGATCGAGCTTCGACTCAGTCCGCTCGCAGCACACGGTACGACGATCTGGTCTCGCTCTTCGCCGAGTGGCGGGCCTTCCAGCGCCCCGCACTGGTGAACGGAGTGCCTGACTACACGGCGGCGGCCATGGCCACACAGCACAAGGCGCTCGCGGGTTATCAATCGCGCCTCGCCGCCATCGATCCCAGCGGCTGGCCGATCCCACAGCAAGCCGACTACCACGTCGTCCGGGCCGAGATGAACGGCCTCGATTTCGATCACCGCGTTCGCAGACCGTGGGCCACTAACCCAGCGTTTTATGCGACGATTTTCCCGAGCGAGAGCGACCAGCCCGCGAGAGAAGGCCCGTTCGCGTACGGCGCCGTCGAGCTCTGGAGTTACCACTTCCCGCTGTCAGCGGGTGACGCGGACGCGATCGCCGCTGGTGTCCGCGCGGTGCCCGCGCTTCTGACCCAGGCAAAGACGAATCTTACAGGCAACGGAAAGGACCTCTGGATCTACGGTGCCCGTGACATGCGCCAGCAGAGCGCGGATCTGCAGGCATTGGCAGCCCGGTTGACGACTTCGCAAGGAGCGTTGGCGCAAGACGTTGAGCGTGCCCGAGTCGCCACCGACGAATTCAGTGCATGGCTCGAGAAAGAAGCCGCATCGAAGACGGGACCATCGGCCATCGGCGTCGACAACTACGACTGGTATCTCCAGCAGGTCATGCTGCTGCCCTACACCTGGCGCGATCTCGTGACGCTGATGGAACGCGAGCTTGCGCGGGCGCACACATCGTTGGCGCTCGAAGAAATAAAGAACGCGTCGCTGCCTCAGCAGACGCCGGTGTCGTCGGCCGACGAACACGCTCGGCGCTTTACCGCTGCCGTGTCGGAGTACATCGCATTTCTGCGCGATCGCCGGATCATGACCGTGCGCGACTACATGCAGCCCGCGCTTCAAGCACGTATCGGAACCTTTTCACCGGGCCCGCGAGAGTTCTTCACCGAAGTCGACTACCGAGATCCAGAAGTGATGCGCACGCACGGATACCACTGGTTCGACAAGGGGCGCCTGATCCACCTTCCGCACGCGAGTCCGATTCGGAAGGGCCCGCTGCTCTATAACATCTTCATCACTCGCACCGAAGGCTTCGCCACCGGCTGGGAAGAGATGATGATGCACGCGGGGATGTTCGACGCGCGCCCACGCACGCGCGAGCTGATCTACATCCTGGTCGCTCAGCGCGCGGCGCGCGCGCTCGGCGATCTGCGCATGCACGGCGAGCAGGCGTCGCTCGAATCGGCCGCCGCGTTTGCGGCAGCGCACACTCCGCGCGGCTGGCTGCGCCTCGATGGCAATCTCGTGCGCTCCGAACAGCACTTGTATCTGCAGCAACCCGGCTACGGAATCAGTTACCTCACGGGTAAGATCGAAGCTGAGAAGCTCACTGCCGATCGAAAGCGACAGCTCGGCGATCGCTTCACCATGGCCCAGTTCATGGACGAGTTCGACGCCGCAGGTCTCATTCCGATGTCGCTGCTGCGGTGGGAATTGACCGGTGAGTTGGCGCCGGAGATAGCACGTATGCTGGCCGCCAAGACGACTCACTGAGTCAACGAAGCTTCCGCCAGGACCGTCCACCAGCGTAGAGATATTCGACAGCGCCTGTCGAACCACGAACGACGAAGAATGCCGCTCCGTCAGGGATTTGCAACTTGCCCTCGCCGACCTTTGTCAGCGGCGATTCGTCTGTCTCCAGTTTGAAAAACATCTTGCGGTCGCGAGTGAGAATCTCCACCGTGCGCTTACCCTGAGAATACGTTCCGACGTATTGGTTGATTTCCGCCACGCTTACCGTCATCGGGTTCTCGGTCGGCGCTGTCTTCGCAGGCTCGAGTGGCAACACGATTTCCATCGCCTTGTTTGCCGTTCGATTCAGCGACACGCCGGTGCGGTTGGCAAGAGTGACGACGCCGAAGTGACGCTCGGGCACCATCAAGATCGAGGATCCGTAGCCGCTTCGCGAGCCGCCGTGCCGTACGATGTTGACGCCGCGCGACCGCACTAATTCCAATCCGTATCCATACGCCACTTCGCTCCCCGGTATCTTCGCGTGCGGAGTCGTCAGCCGTGCCATCACTGCCGGCGATAACGCCTGCGCGTTGTCGAGCCTTCCACCGTTGACGAAGGCTGTGACGAACCGGGAGAGGTCGAGGACGCTGGAGAAGATCGATCCGGCCGGCCACGATGCCGCGTTGTTTGCCGCAGGTCGGATCACCTTCGGCCCCTGAGGCGATTCATCATGCCCCGCCGCCATCGGATAGGTCATCGCGACGAGGGGTCGAAACGTCGTGCGTGTCATCCCGAGCGGCTTGAAAACTGCGGCCTCCATCTGGTCGGCATAAGGCTTGGCGCTCAATGATTGGACGAGGAATCCCGCGAGCCAGAAGCCCGGATTTGAATACGAATAGATGCTCGACGGTTCCGTAAAGAACATCGACTCGGTCCACGATCGAACTTCTTTTTCGAGCGCCGCCTCGTCGTTGCTGCCATGCATCGGCGCCTCGTCGAGCAAGCCGGCAGTGTGCGAGAGCAGTTGATTGCCCGTCACTTGTGCGATCTTCGGGTTCAACCCTTTCACGTAATTGCCGATCGGCCGGTCGAGATCGATGGCGCCTTGCTCGGCCAGACTGACGAGCGCGGTTGCCGTGAACATTTTGGTCGTCGAACCGAGCCGGAAGAGCATCTCCGGTCGAACCGGCTCGTTTGTCTCAACGCTTGCGACACCAAACCCGCGCTGGTAAATCACGCGATCGCCGAAAACCACGGCGACCGCCGCGCCCGGTGTGTGTGCGTCCTGCAATTCCTTGAGAGCGACGGCCTCGAGCGGTGACAAGTCGAACGTCGCCTTCGACTGCGACTCGAGCCCGGTCGCAGCGAGCAGAAATAGAACGGGGAGGATCGCCAACCAGCGAAGTCGCGTCATCAATGGCACCATGCTTCGAAAGAAAATGTAGCCGCGCGAGCCGGGACGAGATTACCCCAAGTGACTCCCGTCGGCTCGGCCACGTGGTTACGGCTGCAGTTGGCACTCGCCGTAGTACTGCTCTCCCCTCGACGTGAATCTCGGAAGCATCGCATCGGTGAACTCGTGGCGCGTGTGCACCGCCTGCAGCTTCCCATTCTGGGCATCCCTATCGAACACCGTGGTGACAAACAAGCTGCCCGACGTGCTGATCTCCAGAAAGTGAAGGTTCGACCGCGAGAGGCGCACGATGATGTGGTTGGACCCGAACTGGGCTACGGCCTCGGCGGTTCCCTCCTGGGTGTCAATTGAGTTGAAGCCGACAGAGAGCTTGGCCGGCCTCAACTCCGTTTGAGGCTCGCCATTCTTCCAGGTTCCCGTTGCCCGCTGGGAAAACTCGCATCTGACACTCGTGGCTGTCGCCAGGCGACCTTGCGCAGCCATCGTCGTCTCGCGTGTCACGAACGCCAGCAGGAGAAAACCCACGCTGGCGAGCGCCCTTAAGTTCGCATTGATCGGCATACCTTGCACCTGACGGGTAGTCTTACACGCTACACACGTCTGCGCGATCGCGACGCGGCAAGAACCGAGGTCGCTAGGGACAGTCGTGCCTCAGGCAACAGAGATCACCGACGCGATGCGGCTGCGAAACCATCGGGCAGGAGACCGCGATCGACGAGCACCGGCGGACGACGGAGTTTTGTCGCCTGTTCGTACGCGTATCCGTAGCCAAGCAAATCGCCGTCATGCCACGGTCGTGCGGCGATTTCCAGACCAAACGGCAGTCCGCTGGCGTAGAAGCCTGCCGGCAGGACGATGGCGGGTACTCCAATCATGTTCACCCAACTCGTATCGCTGTGCGGGCCGCTGCTCAGTCGTCCGTCCTGCGGCATCGTCTCATCGGGCGGCGGCATCTGCGTTGCGGGATAGACGAGGGCGTCGAGGTGCAGGCGATCGAACACCTCGTTGTACGCTCGAAGCGCGCTCTCGCGCGGTCCGAGATAGTTGGACTCGGCGTTCGGATCGGATTTCAGAATCGCTTGAGCGACAGCGGACTGACGCTGCTGATCGACGCCGGTACCCGCTGCGCCCGTAACCACTGCCGGTATCGGAGAGCCGACAACCTTCTCATACTCCGCGATGGAGTGATACTGCGCGGGTCCGAAGGAGCGGAGGAAGTTCTCCGTCCCTTCGCGAATGTACGGCCACGTGTAGACGTGGCTGATCATGTCCGCAAAGCTGTCCGGCAGGATGGAGTCGTCGAAGACGACGGTCGCGCCAGCCGCGCGGAGACCTTCGATGGCTTTCATGAAGGCCTCGCGTGTCTCGGGACGAAGCGGAATCTCTTCTTCGCGTCGCCTCTTGGTGGCCTCTTCGCGTGAGAGCGACGCTGGCACTCCGTGGAACGGGACGCCGGCGCCCTGCATCACGAACGCCGGAACACCCAGACGCTTGCCCCTGAGTGCGTCGGATTTCAAGTACCGGGTGTACGGACCGGGTTGTGCCTTCGACGCGGATCCGCCGGTCGGTGAGTCGAGCGGATCTTCACCAGCCATGATCGTCAGCGCGATGGCAGCGTCGGTGACGTTGCGCCCAATAGGTCCCGTGTTGTCGAGCAACCAGTCGAGCGGGGCAATGCCGGCGATGCTGACCAATCCGCGCGTGGGGAACACTCCGACGACTGCGCTCGTCGCGGATGGCATGCGGATCGAGTTGCCCGTGTCGGTGCCGGTGCCGAGCATGGCCATATTGGCGGTCACCGCGGTGACCGTGCCGCCGGACGAGCCGCCGGGGCTGAACCGCACGTCGTAAGCGTTGCCTGTGCGTCCGAACGAGCTGCTGCGATTGGTGTCGCTGGCCGCGAAATCGGGCATGTTCGTTTGACCGAGGATGACCGCGCCGGCAGCTTTGAGCTTTTTCACGATGGTCGCGTCGGCCGGAGCAATGAGCTCGTGACCTTCGATCGTGTAGCCCTTCCATCCGTCAGTGGTGATGTGACCCTCGATGCTGGTGTTTGCCTTGATGACAATGGGCACGCCCCACAATGCCGCTGGTGTGAAGTTGCGACCGGAAGATCGAGCTTGTGCGTCGAGCTGTGCCGCCGTCTTCAGGGCGCCGGCATCATCCACAGTCTCGATCGCCTTGTAGGTGCCGTTGTACTTCGCGATGCGCGAGAGGTACCAGCGGACGACCCCGGTCACGCTGTATTTGTGTGTTGCGTAAAACTGCTGAAGCCTCCGAATATCAACCTCGAGAAGATCGCGATCGATGGCGGATGGCGGCTCAGCGCAATCGCATGCGGACGGGCGCGTCGTTTGAGCGGTGACCATGAACTCGAACGCCAAAGCCGTGGCGATGAGGACGAAGAACAGTTGTGCGCGTCGCATGACCCTCTTCCTCATGGTCCAAGCGGCGCGACGATTTCGTACGCGCCGAGATTCCGCAGTGGGATGATATAGCACCGTCGGCCACCATTCACGCCGCTGCATAACTCTCCATACGCTGACATGGTTGGCACGGGCAAGGACGACATTTGGTTCCCTGTGCCGCGAGACTGTTCTTCGCTGGCTGTCGAAGCGCTAATCCGTTCGAACTCCGCCGCCGATAATTCGAGTGACCTCACTGGTTCGGTAAATCTGACGAACAGCCAATGCGTGCTTCACAGGGCGTCGAAGCCGACACCGAGACGTTCATAGAGGCGCATCTTCGCGAAATCATCGAGTCGCAGCCCGTCTGCCTCACGCGGATCGCGGCTGACGGCACATTCCTCGCGGTCAACAAGGCCGCTTTGACGCTGCTCGGCGCGGAGCGCCTTGACCAGGTCCTGGACCGCTCGATTCTCGATTTTGTAATAGCGCATCAACGGGAACCGTGCGAAAAGTTCCTGCATCGCGTCAGTGCAGGCGAACGCGAATCGCTTGAAGCCGATCTGACGTGTTTGCGTGGCGTGCGGCACACGCTGCAGATGCACGCTGTCGGCGTCTCATCCTCCCTCGACGGCATTCGATCGACGTTGTGTACGTTTCGTGACGTCACCGAACAGCGGCGCCTGGAGCGGGCGCTGGTTGACAGTGAAAAGCGCGAGCGAGCCGCGATAGAGGGTGGGCACGCAGCCGAGCGGGAGGAGACGGCAAGTTTGCGCGCGCTGGTGAGTGACCTCGAACATCAGCTCAACGAGGCGACTCTCCGCGAGCAGGCAGCGCAGGTCACTCGGTCTTCGCTTTCCGGTGAGATCGACCAACTGCGCACCATCATTGTTGCCCTCGAGCGAGACGTGGCCGATGCGGCCGAACACGAGCGGCACCAGGCCGAACGGCAGCAGGCGGAACGCGAAGCCGCACACGCACAGCACCGGGAGGAAGTCGCACATTGGGAGCAGATTCTCTAGGACGTCACCGCCGAGCACACCCTGATGACCCAGCGACTCCAGGAGACACTCGTCAACGCTTCGGCCGCTGCTGCAATGGAGCGACAGGTTCTGCAGACGCAACTCGGTCGCGCCGATCGGCTTGCACGATCCGCGCGGGTCGCCGTGTCGCTGGCGATGGACCTTGTGAACGTTCTCGATCGGCTCACCGAAGCCAGCCGCGATGCGCTCAATGGCATCGGTTCCGCCACCGGCGGCCGCGGCCGGCTCGAGGCGCTTCATGTCGCTGCGCTTGATGCTCATGCGCTGGCTGCGCAGTTGCGCAGCGAGGCGACCGCGGACGTCAGCAGCGCTCCGCTCAATATCACCCTGCTGATTCGGCACCTCGAGCCGGCACTGCATGCGCTCCTCGGCCCGGACATTACCTTCGTTGTGCTCGCTGCCAGCAGCGACGCCGAGGCGCCAATCGGCCGCGCCCAGTTCGAGCAGTTGATCCTGACGCTCGTCGCTGATCGCCGATCGGTTATGGCAGCAGGCGGACACATCGCGTTAGAAGTCGCCGAGGTCGAAGTCGACCACGCGTGTGCTCGCGAGCGCGATGTACGGACCGGACCATATGTTCTGGTGGCGGTGCATGCCAGCGGAGGTGGCAGCGACGCGAATCTGCCCGACGGGTTCTTCGCTGCGCCCGGGCGTGAGTCGTCATGGCGCGGCGCTGGCGCTGGCCTGGGGACAGTGTTCACTCTCACCGCGCAAGCGCACGGATCCGTCTGGGCGACGCAGGAGACCGACGCCGTCTCGTTTGAAATCTATCTGCCACGATTAATCGACCCGACGACAACGAGCAGTGTGATCGTCGACGAAAGGGAATCGAACGGTGTCGAACCAACCCACATCGGCGGCAATTGACCCGCGCGCCCTTGAACCGCGCTTTCCGGCGTCGGCCGTACCCTCGATTACGGGCACACGGCTGTCCCCCGGAGACGCGGTAGACCTCGTGAACATCTCGCGCAGCGGCGTGCTGGTCGAAGGCCGTACGCGATTCCTGCCCGGCACAAGCGTGTCGGTTAAATTCGAAGGCACATTTGCGCCGTCTCTCGTTGCGGGCCGCGTCGTTCGTTGTCAGGTATCGTCAATCAGCGGCGGTGCGCTGACGTATCGATCGGCGATTCAGTTTGACGACAAGCTGGAAAGAGATCCGGGTGAAGAGATGGCGCCGGCATCCGCCGGCGACGCAGAGGCGTGGCTCGCGACGTTGGCCACGGCGCCGTCGTCGGCCGTCGCGCCGGCCAACCGGCGGGCGGTAAACCGCTGGTAGGCGACGCCGCCTCGCGGGCGCATCCGCATCGGCGCGGTTTCCATCTGTCTACGAGGCGTTCAACGCGTTCAACTTCCTCAACCTGGGCAATCCCAGATCGAACGTCGGTGCAGCGAATCCGGGCCGTATCGACACGGCGGGCGACCCGCGGATCATGCAATTCGGACTGCGGATAACCCTTTGAGGAGACGTTGAGGTTCTGCAGCTTCCATATCGCGATTGACTCTGCCAGCTCACCCCGATAGCATCCGGCCTCTTGATGCACTCTCGAGGCACGATGCAAGCGATGCGGCGCGCTACATCGGCGATGACGTCGTGCGTGACGGCTGGTAGGAACAACATGTATGCGATCCTGATTGTTTGTCTCTTGCTGTGCGCCTGCACCCAGGCGCCTGCGCCACCTTCCGCTTCCAAGACGAGCGCTGCGGATCCGATCGATCTGCTGTCGCAAACGAACACAAAGGTGGAGCAGTTTCAGATCTCACTGGACGGCCGCCAGATCGCGTATGTCTCCTCGCAAAACGGCAGCTCCGACATCTGGGTGATGAACGCCGACGGCAGCAACGCGCACGCGATTACCGACGCGCGTCCAGAAGCGGAAGCGGATCCGCAGTGGTCGCCGGACGGCCAGTGGATCGCATATGTCACCCACCACTGCGGCACGGAATGCTGGACCGACATCTTCATGACCAAACCCGATGGCTCGATCACTCCGATCAATCTCAGCTACGGGATCGGTGGGCCGAGCCTCGGTGGACGCCTGACGGCAAGTCGATCGTGTTCGTCAGGTACTACGCTGAAAACGGTTACCGCCAAATCGGTATTCTTCCGGCCGACATTCCGCTGACGCGTCCCAGTCCGAAGTTCCTCCTGAGCTCGCCCGAAAACGACGAGGACCCGCGGATATCGCCAGATGGTAAATGGCTCGCGTTTACCGCCTCTCGCAGCGAGCGGCCGGGTGGACCGCGCGCCGGCGGGATATGGATGATGCCGATGGCCGGCGGGACTCCACGACTCGTCGTGAAAGATGCGAACACGCCGCGCTGGTCGCCCGACGGCGGCAGAATCGCGTTTGTTTCACGAAACAAGATCGGAGTCGCTACCGTCGCGACTGGCGACCAGAAACTGCTCACCAACGACACGGCGGACAATCGCAATCCCAAGTGGTCGCCCGATGGCCGAACGATTGCGTACGTCGCCAACAAGCAATGGAATTTCTATTTGATGAAAGTGTCCGCGGAGGGCGGACCCACGCAGCCGCTCACCGAGCGCGCCGGCGTCAGCGGCGGCTTCGAGAGCGGGAACGTGCGCGGCACATTTCAGTGGGCGCCCGACGGCCAGTCCATTCTGTACACGTTCATGAATTACGGGCTGCCGAGCGACGTGTGGCGGATTCCCTCGAACGGCGGAACGCCCCAGCAGGTGACGAATCACATGCCCGCGGGTCTGGAGGAAAGTCAGTTCGTCGCGCCGGAGCTCGTCTCGTACAAGTCCACCGACAACGTGGACGTTCCCGCGTTTCTGTTCAAGCCGAAAAATCTCCAAGCCAATCGAAAGGCGCCGCTCCTCTTGTATGCGCACTCGTTCGGCAGCGGCGGGATGTTCATCAACGGTTTCTACCCGTTCGTTCAGTACTTCGTCTCACGCGGATTCGTGGTGCTGGCGCCGAATGAAACCGACGCGCATCGCGAGGACTTTGGCGGCGGAGAGATCGACGACATCATCAAGGGCATCGATTATCTGGATCGCGAAGGGTTGATCGATCGCAATCGCGTCGTCATGCAAGGAGGGAGCACGGGAGGATATCGCACCATGCAGGCGGCCGTGCGCTACCCTGACGCGCTGAAGGCGGCGGTCAACATGTATGGTCCAACGAACGTCGTCAGTCTTCAGAGCTTCTATGCAAACACCGGCCGCCGAACGCTCTTTGGCGGCAGCGATACATCGAAGAGCGCGGAACACTGGCGTGAACGATCCGCGACTTACAACATCGATCGAATCAAGACACCGATCCTGCTGCTCTGGGCAGACCGGGATCTCGGCGTCCCCACCATGCAGGCTGAGGAGTACTATCGCCTCGCGAAACAAAAAGGTGTTCCCGTCGAGTACGTCGCATATCCCAACGAATCGCACGGCTGGTACAACTGGCGTCCAGAAACCCTAAAGGATGCGCTGAAGCGCGTCGCCGCGCATTACGACAAATACCTGGGTCAGGAATAGAGAGGCTTTCCAGCTGCGCATCCATTTCAGGCTGCGACGCGCCAGAGCACATCATGAGAGCGCTTGGAAAATACGGTCCGTCAGTCTCGGACATCGGCCTTGGCTGCATGGGCATGTCCGACCTGTACGGCCCCGCGGACGAAGCTGAGAGCATTGCGACCATTCACGCCGCGCTCGATGCAGGCCTCACGCTGCTCGATACAGGCGACTACTACGGCATGGGCCACAACGAGCTGCTGATCCGCGATGCGCTGAAAGGACGCAATCGAGACCAGGTCGTGATCAGCGTCAAGTGCGGGGCACTGCGCGACCCGGGAGGCAACTGGCTGGGCATCGACGGCCGCCCGGCTGCAGTCAAGAACTTCCTTTCGTACTCGCTGGGCCGGCTCGGAACCGATCGCATCGACATTTACCGCCTTGGACGAGTCGATCCCGCTGTGCCGATCGAAGACACCGTGGGCGCAATGGCGGAGATGGTCAAGGCCGGCTTTGTGAGACACATCGGTCTGTCGGAAGCCGGAGCCCGCAACGATTCGCCGAGCGCACGCAGTTCATCCGATCAGCGATCTGCAGATTGAGTATTCGCTGATCTCGCGCGGCATCGAGAGCGACATCCTGCCTACTTGCCGGGAGCTCGGCATCGGCATCACCGCCTACGGCGTGCTCAGTCGCGGTCTCATCAGCGGGCACTGGACGAAGGACCGCGCAACAGCACCGAACGATTTCCGGCGCTACAGTCCGCGTTTCTCAGCGCAAAACATCGAGCACAACCTGCGGCTCGTCGAAGCGCTGCGCGGGATTGCAGAGTCGAAAGACGCAACCGTCGCTCAAGTGGCGATCGCGTGGGTGCTGTCGCGTGGCTCGGACATCATCCCGCTCGTGGGCGCGAGACGACGCGAGCGTCTGACCGAGGCGCTCGGCGCGTTGAACCTCAAACTGACCGGCGATGATCTGCAAGAGATCGAGCGCGCGGTGCCGCCGGACGCAGCCGCGGGCGATCGCTACGCGGCGCCGCAAATGTCTACGCTCGACAGCGAGGCAAAGCCTTAGCGCTCTCCAGCGCGCTTAGTGCGTGAGCCCGTAAATCAGGTAATTGACGCCGAGCTTATAAGCCTCGTTCGATGTGTCGAACGGAAACAGTCCCTGCCCTGACCATTCCCAGTACTCCGGCACGTCGTTGTCGAAGTTCGCGACTACCATCAGCCGTTTCGACGCGTCGTTGTCCTCGAAGATGCCGTAGTAGCTCGGGCGGATGCCGAACATGGGATGCACGATCGCATCGATGTCCTTGACTCGAAAAAACGAGTCGAAAATATGATGAGTGCTATCGAGCTTGACGAAGCGGCCGTTCGGGAGCACGCGGCGCATCTGTGCTTCGAAATTGCTCCACTGCTCGGCGCCGTCGAAGTCCTCGAATACTGCGAACCCACCCTTCAACAGGTATGCGCGAAACGATTGCGCTTCGCCGTCTGTGAGATTCCAGAAGCCCGGCTCCCACATGAACGCAATCGGATAGTTGAACAGCTCGGGATCGTCGAGCGTGAGAATACGGCTCCCGTCGGTCCGTGCGTCGAGCAGCGTGAGTTCTTTCGCGATGAGCGACAGGTGCTGCTCCGCGCGCGGATAGTCGTGATTCCAGGCGGAGCTGAACCCGCCCCGGCGCGAAAAGCTGAAGTCCGATTTCCAACGCAGGCGCACGAACGTAAACCGGCCGTCGTAGTCAACATCTGTCCGATAGGCGCCGCCCGGCGCGTCAAACTGCGCCGCGAGCAGCGTCGAGGCGATGAAAACGACGGCCACGGCTACTCGACGAGTACCTCGCGCGATCTCCATCGATGGTTGTTCCAGGTGTCGCTTAAGAGGCCGCCTCGTATCAATGGCACCCATGTTCGCAGCGCGCCGCCGGCACGGGGATACGCTAACATCAGCGCACCCGAGTCGCGAAGCCTGCGCGAAGGTCCATGACCCGCCACCCCGCGCAATGTAAGAGATTGTCGCAATCGGGATAGCCCATCAAATCCCTGCTACGCTTCGGCTCGCCACAGACAGGAGGAGAAGAAATGACGGGTCACATTCTCCGTAGTGTGATCCGGTTGTTGGTGGTCTCTTGGCTGTCCGCCGGAGTCGCATTCGCGCAAGCGACCGGGACCACTGGATCCATCAACGGCCGGGTGAGCGATGCGAGCGGCGGTGTTCTCCCCGGCGTGACGGTCTCGGTCAAGAGTCCGTCGATGATGGGTGTGCAAACCTCCATCACCGACGCGGGCGGCAATTACCGCTTCCCCGCCCTGCCTCCCGGCACCTACACAGTTGCCTACGAACTCGTCGGCTTCAAATCCTTGGAGCGGGCGAATATTCAAATCTCGATTGGCTTTACTGCAACGGTGAACGTCGAACTCGCCGTGGCGACGCTCGAGGAGACCGTGACGGTCACCGGCGACTCGCCGGTGATCGATGTGAGCTCGACGCGCGTGCAGCAGGTTTTCACGCTTGAAAAGATGCAGCAGCTCCCGAACGCCCGCGACATGTGGTCGTTGATCGCCGTCACCCCGTCGGTCACGATGTCGCGAGCCGATGTCGGCGGTAGTCAGGCCGGCACCCAGGGCACGTACACTACATACGGGTTCTCCGAACAGAGACAGGTGATCCTGGAAGGCATCAACATCACGTACGACACGGGAACCTCGCAGCTGTATCCCGACTACGGGTCGCTGGAGGAAGTCTCTGTGGGGACCGTCAGCCACAGCGCACAGGTCGCCAATCCCGGCACCCAGACCGAAATGCTCACCAAGTCCGGCGGGAACCGCTTTTCGGGCGAGGTCTTTCAGGATTTCGGGAACAACACGCTGCAGACCGCCAATATTCCTGCCAACGTGCTTTCGCTGGGCATTCGGGAGCACAGCAACGAATGGCAGCTGAATCGCAACTTCAGCTCGAGTCTCGGCGGCCCGGTCAAGAGGGACAGGGTCTGGTGGCACTTCTCGTATCACAACCAGAAGAGCGAGGTCGCGCAGCCCGACTTCATCGGGCCGATGGCGGGAACCACGTTCGACAGTTATCTCTACAACTACTCAGGGAAGGCCACCGTCCAGCTCAACACCAAACACAAGTTGATCGCGTACTCGTCGCGGAACCAGAAAGAGCAGCCGACGTATCCGACGGTCACGTTCACGTCGGACGTAGGGACGACCACGAACCGGTCCAACGACGTAACGGTTTACAAGGCCGAGTGGAACGGGACGATCACCAACAACATGTACGCCGAAGCGCGCTACGGTGGCAGCAACCTCTCCTCGGCGAATCTCGCGAATAGCGACACCACCGCTTTCCTCGTCGTCGATACCGCCCTCGGAACGGCCAGGGGTGGTGAGAGAAAGCGCCAATACACCCCGCAGCGGCGCCAGATCGACGGGACGATCAACTACTTTAAGGATAGCTGGGGCGGCACCCACTCGCTCAAGGCCGGCTTCTCGATACAAAACGAGCTGAGAAACGACGGCTACACGCAGCTCGCGTCCGGCCACGTGAAGCAGAACATGAACAACGGCGCGCCGGTCAGCGTCGTCATCGATGCGCCAACGGCGACGAGCGTGAACAAGAAAGCGTCTGACGCCAGCGGGAGCCTGAGCACGAAAGACAGGCTCAACGTCGCCAACGCGTTCATCACCGATCAATGGGCGGTGGGCCGGACGACGTTCAACCTTGGCGTCCGCTGGGATCGGTATCGCGCGTGGAGTCCCGAGCAGGTCCAGTACGCGTTCAGCCTCGGGCCGTTGAATATCCCCGAAGCCACCTTTCCGGAGCAGGAGTACTTCACCTGGAGCAAATTCGTACCGCGTGTCGGCGTGATCCACGACTTGCGCGGCGACGGCAAGACCGTCCTCAAGGTGAATTTCAGCCTGTATGCCTTCAACCCTGGCATCAGCCTGGGGGGCCTCGCGAATCAGAACCAGCTCCAGAAAACCGTCACCTACGCCTGGACCGACAACCGGGTGTGCGCGGGTTGCATTGCCGGCGACGGCATCTACCAGCCAGGCGAGGAGGGAAACCTCCTGGCGAGCACGCTGTCGGGCAACATCCGGATCGATTCGAATCTGAAGCAGCCGACGTCCTCGCAGACCACCGCTTTTCTCGAGCGGCAGCTCACCGAAGGCGTCGGCGCGCGCGTCGGGTTCATCTATTACACGGTCAAGGACCAGGTCACGACGTACCAGGCGTTTCGTCCGCCAAGCGCCTATACCGTGCCGTTCACCATCGTCGATCGCGGGATAGATGGCCTCCTGGGTACGGCCGATGACGCGAACCTCTCCTTCCTCGGCATTCCGAACAGTCAAATCGCCAACTTCCCAGCCACGCAGGTGGTCATGAGCGTGCCGAACGATGGGACGTACAAGTCCGTCGAGGTGACGCTCGACAAGCGTCGAAGCGCGAACTGGTCGCTCAACTCCGGCTTCGGTTACACGTGGATGCACGACTACCCCCTGGGCTATCCCAATTCGCCGAATGCTCCTTTCGACGAGGACCGGCGGATGTACAGCTTCAAGGCGAGTGGCACGTACTCGCTGCCGTTCGACATCCTGTTGAGCGGTGTCTACCGTTTCCAGGCCGGCGCGAACTACGCGCGCACGCTGTCGGTGTCAGCGCCCGCCTCGTGCGCGTGCACGTTCACGCAAAACAACCTGCCGGTGACGAAATTCAACGAGTTCGCCAACGACAGCGTCTCGCTCGTCGATCTGCGCGTCGAGAAGACCGTGAATCTTGGCAACCTCGCGAAGCTCCGTGTGTTCCTCGACGGATACAACGTGCCGAACGCCTATGCTGCGGAAACGATCAGCGTCGCGACGGGCCCGACATTCCAGAGACCGACGGCAATCCTCGCACCGCGCACGGCCAAGGTCGGTTTCCGCGTGTCGTGGTGATCGCCGCGGCAACAGTGCGCGACACGTGCCCCGCCGGGGGCGAATGAAAGAAATTGTCGTAATTCTGGTAATTCAAGCGTTTGTCGCTGATTCTCGGGTAAATTGATGCGGATCCCACCGGCATTATTTAGCCTGCTCGAGCTAGCGAGGTATCCATGAAAGCGCGTGTCCTTGGCGTACTAGCCATGGTCGTCATCGGCCTTGGCCTGGGTGTGTCAGCTGACACGGCGCCACCTGCGCAGGCGCAGTCGGCCGCGCCGGGCCTTGCAGCCTCACACAATGCGACGAGCACGATGTCGGTCGAGGCGCAAAACGCCCTCGTGGCGTCGACCTGCGTCTCCTGCCACAACGACAAGAGCAAGGCCGGCGGGCTCTCGCTGCAGACGTTTGATGCGGCGAAGATCGAGCAGAACGCGGAGGTCGTCGAGAAGATGATCCGCAAGCTGCGCGCCGGCATGATGCCGCCGTCGACGGTCAGAAACCGCCCCGATGCCGCGGCGCTGGATACCTTTGCGGCGTCGCTCGAAGCGCCACTCGATCGGACCGCCGCACGGACACCGAACCCGGGTCACCGGCCGTTTCAGCGGTTGAATCGCGCGGAATATCAGCGCGCGATTCGTGACCTGCTGTACCTCGATGTGGACGTCACCGCCTTTCTCGCGCCCGACACGGTCAGCTCGGGATACGACAACATCGCCGACGTGCAGGTGTTCTCGCCGACGATGCTGCAGGGCTATCTGACCGCGGCCACGAGGATTGCGACCCTTGCGCTCGGCGATCGATCGGCGAGCCCCGCGGAAGCGACCTACAAAGTGCCCCGGACGCAGTCGCAGATGGTGCACATCGAGGGCACGCCGTGGGGAACGCGCGGCGGCCTCGCGGTCGTCCACACATTTCCCGCCGACGGCGAGTACACGTTCCGGATGCTGCTGCACTCGGTCCCCACGGGCCAGTTGTTCGGCAGCACCGTTCAGAACGAGCAGATAGAGATCTCGATCGACGGCGAGCGCGCCGCACTGATGACAATCAATGTCCTGATGAGGGAGACCGACGAGCTCGGCATGAACATGGTCTCGCCGCGCGTCCGCATCAAGGCAGGCTCGCACCGGGTCGCCGTCGCGTTCGTTCAGCGATTCGAAAGCGAGGTCTACGACATCCTGGCGCCAATCGATCACTCGCTGGCCGACACCTTCTACGGCGCCAACACCGGCATTACCTCGCTGCCGCACCTCCGCGATTTCGCGATCACCGGTCCGTTCAACGTCACCGGCGTCTCGGAAACCCCGAGCCGTCAGAAGGTTCTGTTCTGCCGGCCGGCGTCGGCGAAGGAAGAAACGCCATGCGCCCGGCGAATTCTCGAGCGGCTCGCGACGCAGGCCTATCGCCGGCCGGCATCGAGCGACGACATGGCGGAGCTGATGAAGTTCTATCAGGAGGGCCGGCAAGACCGCGATTTCGAGAGCGGCATCCGCATGGCGCTCCAGTGGCTCCTCGCCAGCCCGCGCTTCGTGTTCCGGCTCGAGGAAGTGCCGGCGACGCTTCGCGCCGGGCAGTCGTACAAGATCAGCGATCTCGAGCTGGCGGCGCGCGTCTCGTATTTCCTCTGGGCGGCCGGTCCCGATGCCGAGCTGGTGAAGATTGCATCCTCAGGCACGCTGCGGACGCCAGGCGTTCTCGAGAAGCAGGTTCGGCGCATGCTCGCCGATCCTCGCGCCGAAACGCTGTCCACGCGGTTCGCTTCCCAGTGGCTGCGGCTGCAGGATGTCTTTCAGATCGTCCCCGACCCGATGCTGTTCGCGTCGTGGGATTACCTGTTGTCGCAGGCGTTCAAGCGTGAGACGGAGCTGGTCTTCGACAGCATCGTACGCGAGGACCGGAACGTGCTCGATTTGCTGACCGCCGATTACACGTACGCGAACGAGCGCACGGCCAAGCACTATGGATTTCCCAACATCACGGGCGAAGCCTTTCAGCGGGTTTCGCTCGGCCCAGAGCTCGACTATCGACGCGGCATCCTGGGGCAGGGCAGCGTCCTCCTATTGACGTCGGTCGCCAACTGGACTTCGCCGGTCTCGCGCGGCAAATGGGTGATGGAGGTGCTGCTTGGGTCGCCGCCTCCGCCACCACCGCCGAACGTGCCGGACTTCGATTCCACGAAGGCCGCCGTCGGAGGCAAACTGCTGTCAGTGCGCGAGCGGATGGAGCAGCACCGCGCGAACCCGTTCTGTGCGTCGTGCCACCGCACCATCGATCCGATAGGGCTTACGCTGGAGAACTTCGATACGACCGGTCAGTGGCGCATCAAGGACAACGGTTCCTACGTCGACGCGAACGGCGAGCTCTACGACGGCACGAAGATGGAGGGACCGGCCGGACTTCGCAAGGCGTTGCTCGCGCATTCGGAACTCGTCCTGCGCAACTTCACGGAGAACTTGATGAAGTACGCGCTTGGGCGGCGCGTGGAGTACTTCGATCAGCCGACCATTCGCGATATCGTCCGGAAGGCCAACACGAACCAGAATCGGTTCTCGTCGTTCGTGCTGGGTGTCGTCAACAGCCCGGCGTTTCAGATGAGCCGAGTGGAGAGTACGACGACGGTCGACAACGTTCCATCAGCTGGTGGTCCCGTCAAGGGATCGGGGAGATAGCCGACATGTCCATCATCGTCAAGAAGCACTTGTCACGCCGCACGGTTCTGAAAGGACTTGGCGTGACCGTGGCGTTACCAGTCCTGGATGCGATGGTCCCCGCCGGCACAGCGTACGCGAACACCGCCGTGGCCGCGTCGACGAAGACACGCCTCGTCGCGATCGAGCAGGTGCACGGCTGCGCCGGCAGCAACGACTACGGCCTGACGAAGAACCTGTGGTCGCCGGCAGCGGTGGGGTCGGATTTCGACCTGTCGCCGAGCAGTCTGAGGCCGCTCGAGCCGTACCGGGAGTACCTGACGATCATCAGCAACACGGACTGCGCGATGGCCGAAGCCTTCACCCCGGAGGAGGTCGGCGGCGATCATTTCCGCAACAGCTCGGTGTACCTCACTCAGTCGCATCCGAAGCAGACTCAGGGATCGGACGTCAAGTGCGGCATCTCGCTGGATCAGATGTACGCGAAGAAATTCGGCCAGGACACCGCGATTCCGTCGATGCAGTTGACGATCGAGGCCGTGGATCAGGCCGGCGGCTGTGCCGGCGGCTACTCGTGTGTGTACACCGACACGATCAGTTGGGCGAGTCCGACCGAGCCGCTGCCGATGATTCGCGACCCGCGCGCGGCTTTCGATCAGCTGTTCGGCGTGGGTGCCACGGCGGCGGAGCGGGCGACCAACCGCCGCGCCAACAAGAGCATCCTCGACGCGATCACCCAACAGGTGGCCACGCTCCGCCAGAAGTTGGGACCAACAGATAACGCGCGGCTCAGCGATTACCTCGAGGACATCCGCGAGATCGAGCGCCGCATCCAGCGCATCGAGGCGCAGAACTCGAGCGGCGACGCGCGCGAGCTGCCGGAAGCGCCGATCGGCGTGCCCGACTCCTACGCCGAGCACGTGAAGCTGATGTTCGATCTGCAGGTCGCTGCGCTGGCCGCGGACATCACGCGCATCTTCTCGTTCAAGACGGGCCGCGACGGCTCGAGCCGCGCCTATCCTGAAAGCGGGGTCACCGGCGGGTTCCATCCCGTGTCGCACCACGGCGACGTGCCGTCGCGGGTGGAGGATTTCGCGAAGATCAATCTGTACCACATCAGTCTGGTTCCGTACTTCATCGAGAAGCTCAAGAAGACGCCCGACGGCGAGAGCAACCTGCTCGAGAACAGTCTCGTGCTCTACGGCTCGGCGATGGGAGATCCGCACCCGCACAACCACAAGCGCTGCCCGCTGTACATCGTTGGCCATGCCGGCGGCAAGCTGAAGGGCAATCTCCATCTGATGGCCGCGGCAGGAACGCCGATGGCCAACCCGCTGTTGTCGGTGGCCAACATCCTCGGCCTCGAGCTCGAAAAGTTCGGCGACAGCACGCGTGCCTTCGACCTCAATGCCGTCCACGAGCCCAGCACGGCAGCTGCGAAAGGGTAGGTAGGAGCGACACCATGCATAGACTGCTTTACGTCCCCGTGAGCGCCGTCGCCGTGTTGTGCCTGTCGGCGCTACTCCAGGCGACCGCGCTCAGCTTGCCCGAAGCGGCCAAACTGAGCGACCGTGATGCCGTCCGCGCGATGCTGAAGGCCGGCGCAGACGTCAACACCGCCGCAGGCGATGGCATGACCGCGCTGCACTGGGCCGCGATCAACAACGATGTGGAGCTGACGAAGCTGCTGATCCAGGCTCGCGCCAATGTCAACGTGACGACCCGGCTCGGTGGATACACGCCTCTCTTGCTGGCGGCCAAGGATGGTCATGTGGCGACGGTCAACGAGTTGATCCGCGCGGGCGCCGATCCGAACCGGGCGACGACCAACGGGACGACGCCGCTGATGCTGGCGGCGGCCTCGGGCAAGACAGAGAGTGTGGCCGCGTTGCTCGAGCGGGGTGCTCAGATCGACGCGACGGAGACCAAGGGCGAGACGGCCCTGATGTTTGCCGCGGCGCGCGGTCGCACCGAGGTCATCCGCGCGTTGACCGCCCGCGGCGCCGACGTAAAAGCCACGGCGAGCGTCATCGATCTCACGGTTAAACCGCCGGTGCCGCCGCCGCCAGAGCCTGGGCGGCTGGTGCTCCGCGCGGACGATTCCCAGCTGGGACGGGCGGGCGGAAACTACGAGGACAACGTCCTGCGCCAGGGGTGGGGCGGGCTGGCCGCGCTGCACTTCGCCGCGCGTCAGGGCTATATGGATTCGGCGAAAGCGCTGCTTGCCGCGGGCGCCGACATCAACCAGCCGAGTGCCGGCGATACGTCCACGCCGCTGATGATCGCCACCATCAACGGGCACTTCGACCTCGCCAAGTTCCTGCTGGAGCAGGGCGCGGATGCAAAAGCCGCGACCGTGAACGGCGCCACCCCCCTCTACGCCGTGCTGAATGTCGAGTGGGCGCCGTCATCCCCGTACCCCAATCCACGCGCGCAGGAGCAGCAGCGCACCACGTATCTGGAGTTGATGAAGGCACTGCTCGACAAGGGCGCCGATCCGAACGCGCGCACGAACAAGAAGGTCTGGTACGCGTCCGGCGTGGGTGTCAACGATGTGGGCGCCACTCCGTTCTGGCGCGCGGCGGCCGCCGGCGACCTCGAGGCGATGCGGCTGCTCGTCGCCCGCGGCGCCGATCCGAACGTCTGGACGACCAAGATGCGAGAGAGACGTCCCGGCGCTCATGACCCCGGTCAGCTGGCCGAGGTCAAAGGCTACGTCTCGCCGCTTCCGCCAGTGCCCATCGGCGGGGCCGACGTGTCGCCGCTGCAGGCGGTCGTGGCGTCGTCGCGTGTGGCGCCGACCGGAACGATGGCCGCGGTGAAGTACCTCGTCGAGGAACTGCACCTGGATGTGAACGCGGCGGATGAGGGGGGCACCACCGTGCTGCACGAAGCCGCGGCGAACGGTGACAACGAGTTGGTCCTCTATCTCCTCTCAAAAGGCGCGAATCCGCTGGCGGTCAATCGCAAAGGCCTGACGACCGTCGACATGGCCAACGGACCCGAGCAGAAAGTGCAGCCGTTCCCGGAAACGATCGCCCTGCTCGAGAAGCTGGGAGCGAAGAACAATCACGTCTGCGTCTCTTGCTAGCATTCCCGCCAGCAGCTCCGGCTGCGGATGGCGGATCGGTCACGACACGGATGCCTTCCGATACTCGGGATCGGAAGGCATTCCCACGACTTGTCTCGAACCGCAAACGGACACCATCAACGCCGCAGACGGCGAGCCATCGACATAGATAAGGCGCATCACACCGGAGGGGACATGAACCGTCGATCTTTCTCCCTGCTCATCTCGTGTCTCGCCGTTTTCTGGCTTTCAACTGGCGTCGCCTTCGCGCAAGGTGGCGGCGCAACCACGACCGGCTCGATCAACGGCAGGGTCACCGATGCGAGCGGCGGCGTCTTGCCCGGCGTCACGGTCACGGCCAAGAGCCCGTCGCTGATGGGTGTTCAAACCTCCATGACCGACGCCGGCGGCAATTACCGATTCCCCGCGCTTCCTCCTGGCACGTACAGCCTCGGCTACGAGCTTTCAGGCTTCAAGACGCTGGAGCGCGCGAACATTCAAATCTCGATCGGATTCACCGCGACGGTGAACGTCGAACTCGCTGTGGCGACGCTGGAGGAAACCGTAACAGTCACCGGCGATGCTCCCGTGATCGATACCGCCTCGACTCGCGTGCAGCAGACGTTCAGTCTCGAAAAGATGCAGGAGATTCCGAACGCGCGCGACATCTGGGCGCTGATCGCGGTGACGCCCGCGGTGACGATGGCGCGCACTGACGTCGGCGGGAGCCAAACCGGCACTCAAGGCAATTACCGGACGTACGGATTTGCCGGTCAGCGCCAGGTCGTGCTCGAAGGGATCAACGTTACCTACGATACGTCTCTATCCGTCCTCTATCCCGACTACGGCTCATTCGAAGAAGTCTCGGTCGAGACGCTCAGCCACAGCGCCGCGGTTTCCGGTCCGGGCACGCAGACGCAAATGCTCACGAAGTCGGGGGGGAATCGCTTTTCCGGCGAGGTCTATCAAGACTACGTGAACGACTCGATGATCGCCGCGAATATTCCCGAAGAAGTGCTGGCCCAGGGCATTGCGAAGCATAGCAACGAGACAGCCCTCAATCGCGATTTCAACGGCAGCCTCGGCGGCCCGATCAAGAGGGACAAGGTCTGGTGGCACTACTCGTATCACGACCAGAAGATCGCGTTTGCCATACCGAACTTCATTGGACCGCTTGCAGGAACGCTGAACAATATCCGGCTGCGGAACCACTCGGCCAAGGCGACTGTACAACTCAACCAGCGCAACAAGGTCATAGCGTACGTCTCGAGGAACTGGACAGAAGAACCGTACTATCAGGTTTCGACTGCGTTCTTTTATACGGACGTGGGGCAGACCACGCAGCGGTACAACGACATCTGGGTTTTCAAAGGCGAATGGAACGGGACGATCAACAACAACACGTACGCTGAAGCGGTCATCGGCGGCGTCAACCTCGTCTCGTTGAATGTCACGAATACGGATACCACGGCTTTCTACACAGTTGACAGCGGCCGTCTTACGTATTCGGGTGGAGAGCGAAAGCGCCAGTACACGCCCGAGCGCCGTCAGTTCGCGGGAGCGATCAATTACTTCAAAGACGGCTGGGGCGGCTCTCATACCATCAAGGCCGGCGGTGCCCTGCAACCCGAGCTTAGAAACGACGGCAACACGCAGCTCGCGTCGGGCAACGTCTTGCAGAACATGAACAACGGCAATCCGGTCAGCGTTGTGCTCTACGCGCCCACGGCGACGCGAGTCGACCGCGGTCACGCGCACAACCATCTACCCACTCAAGACCGCCTGAATGCCGCGAGCGCGTTCGTCAACGATCAGTGGACCGTCGGCCGAGTGAACCTCAATCTCGGCGTCCGCTGGGATCACTATCGCGCGTGGAGTCCCGAGCAGACTCAGAAGGCGTACAGTTTTGGGCCTTTGAGCATTCCCGACAGGACGTTTCCGCGGGCCACTTACTTCACATGGAACAAGATCGTGCCGCGTCTGGGCGTCATCTACGATCTGAGCGGCAACGGCAAAACGGTCGTCAAACTGAATTACGGTCTCTACGCCTTTGATCCCGGGATCAGCTTGGGCGGCAGCGCGAATCCCAACCAGGCAACGAAGAGTGTCACGTACGCCTGGAGCGACAATCGAGCATGCGCCGGCTGCATCGCCGGCGACGGAATCTATCAGCCTGGCGAAGAGGGTAACCAGACGGCGAGCTCCTTGGCGAACAATATTCAAATCGATCCCGACCTGAAGCAGCCCACATCGACACAGGCGACGGCTTATCTCGAGCGGCAACTCACCGAAGGGGTCGGCGCACGCGTCGGATTCGTGTACTACTCGGTGAAGGATCAGAGCGCAACGTTCCAGCCGTTCCGTCCCGCAAGCGCCTATACGGTTCCCTTCACAGTCGTGGATCGCGGTGCAGACAACATTCTTGGGTCGGCCGACGATCAGAATCTCACCTTCTACGGCATTCCCAACAGCGTGATCGCGAATTATCCGAATACGTCGGTACTTTCCAACACGCCGAACAACGGTCGGTACAAGACGCTGGATATTGCGCTCGACAAACGCCGGAGCCATAACTACTCAGCCAGCATCGGGTTCGCGTATTCGTGGATGCACGACTACCCACTGAGCTATCCCAACACGCCGAACGGACCATTCGATTACGACTACCGGATGTACAGCCTGAAAGCGACGGGCACGTACACACTGCCGTACGGCATGCTGTTGAGCGGCGTATACCGGTTCCAGGCCGGGGCGAACTACGCCCGCACGCTGTCAGTGTCGGCGCCTGCCTCGTGCGCCTGCACGTTCAGCGCGGCGCGCGGAGGTAGTCTCGGCAATACCACCGTGTTCGCTACGCCGTATGACGCTTACAGCCAGGACAGCATCTCCGTCCTCGACGTGCGCGTCGAAAAGACGATAAACGTTCGTGCCGCCAAGGTGCGCATGTTCCTTGACGGATTCAACCTTACGAATCATTACGCTGCTGAAATAATCGGCGTCGCCACGGGACCGGCGTTCCAGCGACCGACCGCGATTCTCGCTCCGCGCGCGGCCCGCGTCGGCGCTCGCGTCTCGTGGTGAGACGGCTGTCGTGACGCGGTAAGAGACGACTACATCCGGTCGGTAAAGACGAAGGTCTGTACCGCGCGGCGCATGTCGTTGGGGGACAGACCTTCGAGCGTCAGCTCCTGAGGGGCAGCCGCCTCGTATTCGAAGTCGTAGGTCTCACCGACGGAGACGAGTTGATCGGCGGGTCTCGTGTTTTCGCCGCCCAGGTCAACGGCGTCTTTCGCGATCATCCGCCAACGCACAGGAACACCGGACTGCTTCAGCGACACCCGAAGATTCGCGACAGAGGGCGTGATGTTGATGAACCGCAAGCGGTATTTCGTCCTGGTCTTCAGTTGGACCGACGACGGTTGCGGGATGCCGTTCATCAGCAGCAAGGCCGCGCCGTACGGTTCATTCGGCCCCTGACTGAACACAAAGCTTCTGTCGGTCGCGGGATCGTACGCCTGTCCTGGCGGCATGATGATCAGTGGACCGTGAATGCCGCCTGTGAGCTGCGTCGCGTCATGCCAGTGAGTGTGATAGATGAAGGTGCCGGCGCGAGAGGGTGTCATCTTGACTACAAACCTCTCGCCCGGACCGACTGCGGGTGCCTTGCTCGCGCCGATCCCTCCCCAGAGTGGTACTCCATCGTAGTAGCTCTCCAGCTCGATGCCGTGCCAGTGGATGCTGATGGATTCTCTGAGCCGATTGATGACCGCAATTTCCACCGGTTGATGCTGAGTGAGCACCACGGGCGGCCCGGTTAAGGCTGAACCGACATGCTCTTTCCCCGTGAGGCTCTGACCGGTCTCCCGGACCGCGACCTGAAAAAAGCGCGGATCTCCCTTTCGCGCGTCGACAACCAACTCCAGTGAGCGTGCCGGTTTCCAAGCGGTGACGACCGCCTTGGGCGCGTGGCCTGTCACCGTCACGCCCATAATCATTCCGCCCATGCCGGCATACGCGGGGTCGTCATGGGCATGTTCGTGGTTGTCCATCACCGCGACATCGCTGGCATCCAGCGCGACAGGCAATCGCATGTGTGGAAGCCGGTGACAGTGGAAGAGCCATCGGCCCGGTTCCTGAGGAACCCACGTCATGTCGTAGGTTTCACCGACCTCTACGAGTTGAGTAAACACCAACGGCCGTGCGGCGCCCGCGAAGGCCTGATAGTGCTCGCCGTCGCCGACGCCATCCACATTGAAGTGGGACCCATGCAAGTGCATGGGATGGCTCAGGTCGGACGCGTTGATCACGCGCCAGTGCACACTTTCACCCACCTGATAGGTGAGTCGCTCGGTGTACGGCCAGGACTTTCCATTGATGGCCGTCCGCGTTGGACCATGCCAGCGTTCGAGCACAAAGACGCGATCCTGCGCGACCGAGCCGAGTGGGTCGACAACCAATGCGCCACCAAGCAACGCATCGAGCAGTCTGTCGTTGCCTCTTTGACCATCCGGTGTTCTGGCCCAGTACAGATAAGTGCCGGGAACACCAGCCACAAATCGGATCTTCTGCGTTGTCCCGGCCGATACCGTGATGACGTCCCTGTCGTCGCCGGGACGTTGATGCAATCCGTGCAGCGTCGCCGGCACGCCGAGAACGTTATGCAGCGAGAGATCGATCGTGGTTCCCTGCGGCACGCGGATGAGAGGACCGGGAATCTCCAGCGATTTTCCTCGTTCGCTGAACGCGTAGACGGGAATTGCTTCTCCGTCCTCTCCCTCAGGGTGCCAATTGCCCTTGCGCATCTCGAGTTGCAAGGTCAATACACCGTTGCTCAACTCCCCTGCGGGCCTTCGATTGTCATTCGCGGCAATTGGTTCCGTGCCCTGTCCGGTCAATGGGAGCTCACCCTGGCCGGCAATGATGACGGCCACGGCGAGCGCTCGAGCGGTGAGGTTCCAGGGCATGAGAGTATGCGGGTAAGCCATTTTCGCGCGGTTACTCCTGACCTACGTATCGCTCGTAGTGAACCGCAACACGTTGGAGCGCATCCTTTAACGTCTCGGGCCGCCAGGTGTACCACCCGTGCGATTCGTCGGAGTACGGGACGTACTCGACGGGAACGCCCTTGTCTTTGGCGACACGGTAGTATTCGTCGCCCTGACTGATGGGCACGCCCAGGTCTCTGTCGGCGAACAGCAGCAGGATCGGCGTTTTGATCCGATCGATGCTGTAGGTCGCCGAGCGTGCGCGCCAATCCTTGGACGGCTCGTTACCGCCGAAGGTCCCCCGTCGTCGCGTGTTCTTGTAAAACTCGTGCAGGGCGGGGACGTTTGTCGGCCCATACAGATTGACGGCGGCCTTCAAGGCGTCTGGGAAGCGCACCGCCGTCTGCATGGTGCGGTACCCGCCGGTGCTGCCGCCCGCCATGACCACTCGATTCCGATCGATCAGCCCGAGACTGTCCAGATAATCGATCCCAGCCACGGTGTCGTCGATGTCGATGCCTCCCAAGTCGCCGGCATTATCGAACGTGCGACCCATTCCGGTACTGCCCCGCACCTGCGCCGCCAACGCCACGTAGCCGCGAGAGACCACGTACTGGACGATTGGATGAAACCCGTTCACGAACATGCCGTCGAACGAGTGCGCATACAACAGCAGCGGTGCCTTGCGGTTGGCCGCCAGGTTCTTGGGCTTGTAGAGGAGGGCTGGTATGTCAGCAGAGCCGGATTTGTAGGAGACGAGCTCCGGCGCGACAAACTGATCCTCGCTCAATCCGGCCGGCATATGGTTGGTCAGCTGCTTGGCTGGTCCGCCACCCGCCGGGATCTGCCAGAGATCGCTCGTCAGCCCGTGGTTCATGAATGTGTAAACGATCGACTGACCGTCCGGCGCCCAGTGGAATGTGCCGCGAACGTTCGATCCCTCCAATCCGGCGGTGACGCCCGGTCTATCGGTCAGTTGCTGCGATGGCCCACCATCGGCGGAAACCTTCAGCAAGTGGAAATTCCACTTCTTGTTGGCGACGAAGGCGATCGATCGACCATCGGGCGACCACTTGGGATTGCCGTTGTCCCACGTGTCGTTCGTGAGCAGTTTTTGTTCGCCCGTCGACACGGTGGCTACGCCGATGTTGCGCCATTCCGAGTCGCCCGAAACATACGCCATCTTCGTGCTGTCCGGCGACCACTGCGGCGTGTTCGCATCCTTCACAATCAACCGCGGCGCGCCGCCGGCGATCGGCATTACCCAGATGCCGTTCGCGCGCGGGCCACCCGGCTTTTCGCTGAGGGCGGCAGTGAATGCCAACCACTCTCCGTCAGGCGACACCTGTGGGTTGTCGTAGTCGTCCTCCGAGCTCGCGAGGAACGTGACTTTAGGTCGCCCATACGGAATGTCCGCGGCGGGCAGCAGGCCAATCTGGCTGTGCCCGTTGTCCCCGTAGTACCGGACAAAGACGATTGCTTTACCATCGCGTGTCCACTTTGGATTCGGCCCGCCCAGCCCGTAGCTCAGATTGATCGGGGGGATAGAGCCATCGGGTTTGGTCATGAAGATGTCGGTCCAGCACCCCGTGCCGCAGTGGTGGGTCACATAGGCGATCCACGTGCCGTCCGGCGACCACTGCGGGTCCGCTTCCGCTTCCGGATGCTGGTCGGTGATGGCGTGCGCGTTGGTGCCGTCGGCATTCATCACCCAGATGTCGGAACTGCCATTTTTCGAGGAGACGTACGCGATCTGGCGGCCGTCCGGCGAGAACTGAAACTGCTCGATCTTCGCATTCGTCTGGGATAGCAGATCGATCAGATCCTCGTCCACCGCCTTGGCGGCAGCAGGCGCGCCCGGGGTGCGAGCGCAGGCACACATCAGAAGAAACACGATCAGGATGAAGTACATGTGGTCCCCAGTCGGCGCCACCATCCGCGCGATGCTTTACTCTCCTAGATACTTGTCGTAGTGGGCCGCCACGCGCTCGAGCGCATCTTTGAGCGTCTCGGGACGCCAGTTGTACCACCCGTGCGATTCATTGGGGTATGCAATGTATTCCACGGCGACGCCCTTTTGTTTCGCGAGGCGATAGTACTCCTCGGCCTGCATCGTGGGCACGCCGAGATCGCGATCTGCCCAGAGCAGCAGGATCGGCGTCTTGATGCGATCGACATTGTAGGTGGCCGAACGAGCCTGCCAGTACTCGGGCGTCTTCGACGTATCGGTGCCGCCCATCATCGAGCGCCTTCCGGTGTTCTTATAGAACTGCTGCAGGCTGATGATGTTCGTCGGACCGTATAAGTTGACCGCGGCTTTGAGCGCATCAGGGAAGCGCACAGCCGCCTGCATCGTCCGATAGCCTCCGGTACTGCCGCCCTGCATGACGACGCGATTGCGATCGATCAGTCCCAGGCTGTCGACGTAATCGATCCCCTTGATGATGTCGTCGATTTCCAGGCCTCCGGTTTCCGCCCGGTGCGCATCCGCGTCATTTGGGGCGAGCACCACGAACCCGCGTGAGAGGAAATACTGGACGAACGGATAGAAGCCATTGATGAACATGCCGCCGCCGCCAAACGAGTGCGCGTACAGCAGCAGCGGGGCTTTGCGGCCGGCCTCCAGGTTCTTCGGCTTGAACAGAAACGCCGGAACATCGACACCGTCGGTCGACTTGTACGAGACGAGCTCCGGCACGACGAACTGGCTTTCGCTCAAGCCTGCCGGCATGTGGTTGGTCAGCTGCTTGGGCGTCCCGCCAGTTGACGGAATCCGCCAGAGATCGCTCGTCAGCCCCGGGCTCATGAACGTGTACACGATCGACTGGCCATCGGGCGCCCACTGGAATGTGCCGCGAACGTTGCCGCCCTCGAAGCCGCCGCTGACGCCGGGCCGATTGGTCAGCTGCTGCAGCGGGCCGCCGTCCGCCGAGACCTTCATCAAATAGAAATTCCACTTCCGGTTCGACACGAACGCGATCGTCTTGCCATCGGGCGACCACTTGGGATTGCGGTTGTCCCAGTTGTCGTTCGTGAGCATCTTGCGCTCGCCGGTCGACACCGCGGCGACGCCGATGCTGTTGCGCGACACGAAGGCCAGCCGGGCGCCGTCCGGCGACCACCGCGGCGTGTTTGCATCTGTGACGACGAGCCGTGGCGTGCCGCCGGCCATCGACACCACCCAGATTCCGTTCGCGCGCGGTCCATCCGGGCGCTCACTGCGGGCGGCAGTGAACGCGAGCCATTTGCCGTCGGGCGAAACTTGTGGATCCTCATCGTTCTCCGGCGAGTTGACGAGATACGTCGGAATGGGGCGCGTCAGCGGGATGTCCGCGGGAAGAATGCCGATTTGCCGGTAGCCGTTTTCTGCGTAGTAGCGGACGAACACGATCGACTTCCCGTCCGGTGTCCACTGCGGGCTTGGGCCGCCGATGCCGTAGCTCAGATTGATCGGCGTGATCGAGCCATCGGGTTTCGTCATGAAGATGTCGGTCCAGCATTCCGTGCCGCAATGGTGTGTGACGTAGGCGATCCACTGGCCATCCGGCGACCATTGCGGGTCGGCTTCGGCTTCCGGGCGCGCATCGGTGATGGCACGCGGATTCGATCCATCCGCGCTCATCACCCAGATGTCAGAGCTTCCATTTTTCGAAGAGACATACGCGATCTGGCGGCCGTCGGGGGAGAACTGAAACTGCTCGACTTTCGCGTTTGTCTGAGACAGCAGGTCGATCAGATTGCCGCCGGCGGCCTTGGCAGCGGGCGCCTCCGTCGCTCGAGCGCACGCCGCGATCAACACACAGATGATGAGGATTGCGTACATGTGACCCTCGCGATTCGTCATGACAGCACGACTGAGAGATTAGCCAAGACGCCGGATGCTATCTGTCGACGCTGGTTGAGGTCAACCGCCAAAATGCTAGACATTGTCGCAGTGCGGAGGTGACGCTCGTGTCTATAATCTGTCCGATCTCGCGGCAATCTGTCCGATCTCGCGGCGACAAGAGCGCGGTAGACGCACGTCACCGGATCTCGACTCCGCACACTTCAGGAGGCGGTCATGAATCGACCGAACACATCCACTTGTCTTGTCCTGGTGATGTTCCTTGCAGCTGAAGGGTTAGCGCTCGCGCAAGCGGCGGGCACGGCAACTGGCGGCGTGATCTGGGGCACTGTCAAAGACGACACTGGAACTCCTGTTCCCGGCGTCACGGTGTCGGCCCAAGGGCCCGCAGTCATGGGCACGCCGACCGTCCTGACCAACCAGGAAGGCATTTACCGGTTCCCCTCGCTTCCGCCGGGCGAGTACAAGGTGACCTTCTCGCTGGCGGGATTCAGCACGGTGATTCGCGAAGGGCTGCGCATATCGGCCGGTTTTACGGCGACGGTGGATGAGACATTGAAGCTGGCGACGCTGGAGGAAACGGTCCAGGTCGTAGGCGCCTCACCGGTCATCGATTCTGTGAACACGCGACTGCAGACGACATTCAGCGCCGATCGAATCGCGTCGCTTCCCCTCACCCGCGAGATCTGGTCGATTCTCGCGGCGTCTCCTGCCATTCAGATGTCGCGCATCGATGTCGGAGGCAGCACCGCCGGGACACAGACGGGCTACCGCTCGTATGGAATCTCCAGCCAGAACGAAATCGTGGTCGAGGGGATCAATTCCACAGAGGCGAGTGGCACCACGGGGTTGTATTTCGATGTCGGATCGTTCGACGAGGTGAACGTCGGCTCGGCGGGACAGTCCGCCGATATGGGGAACCCGGGTTCGCGCTCCGTGATGATCAGTAAGTCCGGCGGAAACAGCTATCACGCGGACTTTTATGGGGATTACGAAACGCGCGCGTTCCAAACGACGAACATCGACGCTGCGCAAATCCAGGCCGGTGTCGTACCCGGCACGAACCGGATTCATTCGTACTACGACATCAACGCGAACGGCGGCGGGTATCTCAAGCTCGATCGCCTCTGGTGGTTCGGCTCGTATCGTCGCCAGGACATCCGCAATCGCTTCCCCAACTTTCCGCCGGCGCCGCAGACGACAGTCATCGACGCCTATACGGGGAAGGTCACTTACCAGCTGCCACATAACAACAAGTTCGTGGCGTACACGATGTGGGCGATCAAGACCCAGCCGTACCGCTTCAACAGTCTGCTGCTCGGGAGTACCGCTATCCATACCGACCCGAACTCGACGTGGGACCAGTGGGCAGCAGGGTGGATCTGGAAAGTGGAGTGGAACAAAACGTTCGGGAGCAACATGTTTGCCGAGGCGCGGATCGGTTCGTGGGGCGAAGACTGGACCCAGGGGAGCCATACCGATGAACCTCGTCGCGAAGACATCTCGACTCGTGTGGTTACCGGCGGCAACTACAACTTCGATTCGACACAACGGCGTCCGCAAGTGACCATGGCCGTGAGCTACTTCAAGGACGACTGGTTCGGCAGCCACAACTTCAAGCTTGGTTCGACCCTACAGAAAGACTACCGCCGGCTGATTTGGCTCGACGCCTATCCTGGCAATGTCGTACAGGCGCTTCGCAATGGCGCGGCTGCGGAGGTTTATCTGCTGCTGGCGCCGATCGACACGCGCAACTTTCTCCGATGGGACAGTCTTTACGCGACGGACACGTGGAATATCGGCGCCGTGTCAATCAATGCCGGTGTGCGATTCGATCGATACCGATCCGGTTTCCCTGATCAGGATCGACCCGACAACCGCTTTGCGCCCGGCGTGCACGTCCAGGGCATCGACAACATCGTCACCTGGAACGTGCTGGCGCCTCGCGCGGGTATCTCGTGGGACATCACCGGCCGGAGCCGCAATGTCCTGAAGGCTAGCGCGGGACGCTACTATCACAATCCGAGCCGCAATGTCGCCGAGGCAGTCAACCCGAACAATACGCCGCAGTGGCGCCGCTACAACTGGGTCGACGCCAACGGCGATCTGATCTGGCAGCCGGGTGAGGAGGCGGGGCTTCTCGAGACCCGCGGAGGGATCGCCCAGCAGTCGATCGATTCCAATCTTGAAGACCCGTACACGAATGAAGCGACGGTTTTCTTTGAACGAGAGATCGCGAGCAACTTCGCCGTGCGTACGGGATTCGTGTATCGGACGAGCGAAGGCTCATTTACGACGCGGAACATTTTGAACCCCTTCGATGCATTCAACATTCCGACGACCGTTGCGGATTCCGGAGCCGATGGCGTCGCCGGCACGAGCGACGACGTGGTGTTCAGCCTTTTCAATCTGCAGCCTGGGCTCATCGGCCAAACGTCACGTCAGCTGCAGAACGCCTCCGACTACCGCACGAGTTACCGAACCTTCGAGATCGGCGCGAACCGCTACCTGACGGCTCGGTGGTCGCTCAATGCCAGCTACGCGGTCACCTGGCGCAACGATTTCGAGAGTGTGCCGCAGAACCCGAACGAGCCAGGGCTGACAGAGCTTCTGCCGATGCACTTCGTGAAGATCAGCGGCAGTGTCGATCCGGGCTGGGGGTTGCGTTTTTCGCCCCTCGTGCGCTTCCAGTCAGGCGAGCCGTTCGCGCGTTCCGTCAACGTGCGGCTGAACTATGGCAACCAACGGGTGCTGGCGGAACCCGTCGGCGCGCGCCGCCATGACAACACATTCATCGTCGATCTGCGGGGTGAGCGCCGTTTTTCCTACAGGCCAGGGCGCTCTGCTGCCGTCTTTGTGGACGCTTACAACATCTTCAACACGAATGCCGCGCCAACGCGGAACACCGCCGCTGGCAGCACGTTCCTGCGCCCCTTGACGATCATCCCGCCACGAGTGTTCAAGGCTGGAGTGAAGTTGTCCTGGTAGCGCCTGCGAGTACCGGGATCGTCAGATGTGACGGGTACTCGCGCGAGCGATACACCTTGTGCGTCGCGCGACGGTAATCGGACGGCCGCGCGTGGTAGATGTCGACGAACGTCTGAGGATTCCTGTCGAACATCGGGAACCACGAGCTCTGGATCTGCACCATCATCCGATGGCCCTTCCGGAACGTGTGGTACTTGTCGCCAAGGGAGAACTCGAGCTTCGTGACCTGATTGGCGATCATCGGTTCCGGCTTCGACAGACTGTTCCGGAACTTTGCGCGAAGAATATCGCCCGCGACGAGCATCTGATAGCCACCCATTCGCACGTTGTAGGTGTTTGGCTGCGGATCGGGCTGGTCCGGCGGCAGCACGTCGATGAGCTTTGCGACCCAGTCGCCATCGGTCCCGGTTGTTGATACGTACAGCGTTGCATCAATTGGTCCGGCGATGGTGAGGTCCTCCGTCAACCGCGCACTTTGATAGACGAGCACGTCGGGACGCGTCGAAGCGAATCGTTGATCCTCCACCATGAACTCATGGCCTTCGCTCGTGGTGATGACCGCGGAATACGGCACTGGCTTCTGTGGGTCGCTCACGTAGTCGTCGAAGGAATCAGGCGTGGGCGCAGGCGCCCGATCAAGCGCTAGACTGCCGTTGGCCTGCATATAGAGCTTGTGCGGTGTGGCTCCCTGAGGCGGCCATTGTTCGTGCCGCTGCCAGCGATTCGCACCGGTTTCGAATACAAGTGCCTCCGGCAGGTTCAGCGTTCCCTTGCCTTTCAGGTAGTAGTTGAAGAACGGCAGCTCGACCTCTTGCCGGAAGAACACGCCGGTTTTGGAGCCGAAGTGGATCGGCCCAATCGATTCGCCGTCGGACCTGCTCCAGCCTCCATGAGTCCACGGGCCGACCACCAGATGAGTCTTGTTCGGACGGTTCTTCTCTTCAATGGCGCGGTACATGCGGAACGGACCATGGAAGTCCTGCGCATCGAACCAGCTCGCGACGATTAGAACGGGATGCGTGATGTTCTCGAGATCCTTGGGCACATTGCGCGCCTGCCAGTACTCATCGTAGGTGCCGTGGTTCATGTAATCGTTCCAGGTCGGCACCTGGTTCTCGAAAAATTGGCGTGCGTTGGCGGCGGCGCCGAGGTCGCGGAAGAACTGATAGCCATCGGGCGTGCCGTAATCGAAACGGCCCGAGGCCTCCGTGGTCGGCACGTTGCGCGCCCGCGCGTTGCTGGACATCCAACTGAAGGCGTACATCAGTTGGAAGGCCCCGCCGGAATGGTGATCGTCGCCTCGGAACTGATCCTGCGGGGGCGCCTGCGGTGACGACGCTCTCAGCGCGGGATGCGCCTCGATCATTCCCATCGACACCTGCCATCCACCCCACGAGATTCCCCATTGGCCCACGCGCCCGTTGGTGCCGGCGACGTTCTTGACCAGCCAATCGATCGTGTCCCATGTATCCGTGACTTCGTTCGATTTCGTCGAGCCCTTGATATACGGCACATGGTGGATGAACTCGCCCTCCGATTTGAACCGACCGCGCGCGTCCTGGTAGGCGACGATATATCCTTCGCGCGCGAAGTCGTTGTTCGGGCCGATCACGGACCGGTACTCGTTCGGGCCGTAGGGCGGGATGCCGTACGCCGTGCGCGTCAGCAGAATCGGGTAGCGCTCGCTCTTGTCTTTTGGCGTGTAGATAATCGTGAACAGCTTCACGCCGTCGCGCATCGGAATCATCACTTCCTGTTTGTCGTAGTGCGCCTTGACGTCGAAGGAGTCCTGTGTCCTGACGGGAGTGATTCCCGCAAGAATCGTGATCGCCAGACCGAATACGACGAGGCGATAAGCGATACGCATGGCGGCCTCCTGAACCGCGCCAAGCATACCGCAACGGCGCACGGTCAAAGATCGCGCCGAGAAAACGCAATGAACGCGACGATAGAGAAGACGCTCGCGCCGGCCAGCAGCGTCGCGATATCGCGCGCCCACCGTGTGCCGACGTCCGCAATGATCGCTGTCGCCCGGTAATAGTGAAAGGGCGACAGCGGGCCGTACGGCGCCATGCGCGGCCAGATTTCCGCGAGAAGATTCAGGAAATAGAGGGCGAGCGCGATGATGCCAGTCACGCCAGCGGCGGGCGCTCGCCGGCGCGCGATTGACGCAGCCGCTAGCGACACGGCGCCCATGACCCACGCGACAGCAACGAGATTTGCGGCGAGCTTCGCGAGCACACGCGTGGAGACCGTCGGATCAGACGACGAGACGAACGTGATGCTCAGGCGTGAAGCCGCGAGCATCAGGCCTGCGATAGCTGTGGTCGTCAGCACCATCATGAAGAGCGACCGGGCGACGAGTCGCCAGCGAGCGACTGGACGGGCCAGAACCAGATCGACCACACCCGACTCCACATCCGCAGCCGGCTCGCTTGCCACCACGATTGCGGTGCCGACGAACACGAATATGACGACCGGATGAAAGTATCCGACCGCCACCATGTTGCCAAACCCGGCGAAGATTCCACTGGTCATCTGCTGAACGACACCGGGGAGCAACGCGACGAACTGCGACAGGCGGCCCGTCTCTCGAAGGTACGTGGCCGCTGAGACCACCAATACCTGGAACAGCACAAGCACGGCGGCGAGCGACAGCAGCAGCGCGCGCGTACGGGAGAAGGAGCGGTAGAGCAAAACCGGCAGGGTCACTGACGCTCCTTGTACAGCCGCAGAATGTAGTCTTCCAGCCGGAAATTTTCGATGTCCACGTCGGCGATGTTTGATCCCTCGATGTGCTCGAAGAGTGCTCCGAGCGCTCCGCGGACTTCCAGCCGCCACTCACGCGCGTCCGCCTGCAGCACTGAGACGTCGTCAAGCCGCGGAGGGTCACCCGCTGGTTCTCTGAACGTCACACGCACGCGGCGCGGAAAGTCACGACGAATCTCCTCGATTCCGGCAACTTTCACGAGCTGGCCGCCTGTGACCAGCGCGATTCGATCGCAGAGGCGTTCAACTTCGGAGAGAACGTGTGATGAGAGAAAGATCGTATGGCCGCTCGCGCGAAGCTCCGTCATCGTCTCGCAGAAGGCTTCGATCATGAGCGGATCGAGTCCAGCTGTCGGCTCGTCGAGCACCATCACCGGCGCGCGAGCCATCAAGGCCTGCACGAGGCCGACCTTCTGCTTCATGCCGTGCGACAACTGCACCAGACGCCTATCGAGCACGATCTCGGACAGACCAAAGCGACGCAGCAGGGTGTCAATCCACTCAGGGTCAGGTGCCTCGGTGTGAAGCGCTGCGAGGAAGGCAATCAGCTGGCGCCCGTCGATATCGGGGTAGATCGGCATCTCGCCCGGGAGGTACCCGACGCTCGCACGGGCGCGCAGGCTCTCGCGCTGGCAATCGTAGCCATTCAGAAACGCGCGTCCCCGGGTCGGACGCAGCAGATCGAGCAGGAGCCGAATCGTCGTCGTCTTGCCGGCGCCGTTGGCGCCGAGAAAGCCGAAGATCTCGCCGCGGGACACCTCCAATGTGAGGCTCTCGAGAGCGTGCACTGGGCCGTAGTGCTTGGTGAGGTCTTCAGTCCGAATCGCGAGGGTGTTCACGGATGGCAGCACGTCTCGGGAATTATCACGCGGCCGTCGGACGACGGGCGGGACGTTCGAATCGGGCGTCAATCGCGTCGCGTATTCGGATGCGGACGTCGCGAGCTCAGTGGACAGCATTACCCGAAGCGACTCGCTGGGGAATTTCGCTTGGCGCAGCGAAAAAATCGGCGACTGCCAGCCACCGGCACGCCGCGCTCGTCAGGATTGCGCGCGACCTTGCGTGTTTGTTCGGGTTCGCAAATTGCACGCGCACGAACACAATAGGGGGCAGCTATGAACGAGCATCGCGGCGTGCTTTCTTGCGGGTGGTCCCGCCTCACATTGTTTCTGCCCTATCCGTTCTGGCTCGACAGCCAACGAGGGCCGTGGACATGCGTGCGGGATCCCGACCCCCGCGTCCTCGACGATACGGAGGTCTGTCGCGACTGTCCTCGCTGGGAGCCGCGAGCGCTCCTCGGCGTACACCCTGAAATGCCTTCAGTCTGAATTCAAGCTAGCGCTTTTCACCAGCCTCTTACCGTGTCTGCCCCGGCGCCGGCACGTGACTGCCAGCCTCGCCCTGGCCCCGCCGCATCGTCGCCGGCCACCGGTCGGCCATGCTCGAGTAGACCAGCCATCGTTGATCGATGTCGGATTGCGCCAGGCGGAGCAGTCGGCTTGCCTCGTCCGGGTTGGTATTGGAGAGCATCCGGTAGCGGATCTCGTTATAGGCGTAAGTCTTCAGAGGAATCGACGGCGGCTGCGAATCCAGCACGAATTCCTGCCGATCGCGGTTTGCGGCGGCCGGCTTGAATCGATAGAGCGGCCAGTGCCCGCACTCGACCGCCAGCTTCTGCTGATGCATGCCGTAGCGCATGTTGATGCCGTGCGCGATGCAGTGGCCGTACGCGATGATGAGCGACGGCCCGTCGTACGCCTCCGCTTCGAGAAACGCATCCATCGCCTGTTGTGACGATGCGCCCATCGCAATCTGCGCAACGTAAACGTTCCCGTAAGCGACGGCCATGAGTCCGAGGTCTTTCTTTCGCCCTTGCTTGCCGCCAGCCGCGAATTTGGCGACGCCGGCGCGCGGGGTCGACTTCGATGCCTGGCCGCCAGTATTCGAATACACCTCGGTGTCGAGCACGAGGATGTTGACGTTTCGTCCGGAAGCCAGCACGTGATCGAGGCCGCCGTAGCCGATGTCGTAGGCCCACCCATCACCACCGACAATCCAGACGCTCTTTCGCACGAGGTGCTTTGTAACCGTGCGCAGCCGACGCGCAAGAGGATGCTCGAGAGTCTGAAGGGCGCGATCGAGCGCCGCAACCCGATCTCTCTGCGCATCGATTTGCTCCTGCGTACTCTGCTGCGCGTCCAGCAGTTCGCGCACGCAGACCGACCCGAGCTCGGGCGCGAGCGCGACGAGCAGCCGCTCCGCCTCGTTACGCTGATTGTCGAGTGCGAGTCGGAAGCCCAGCCCGAACTCTGCGTTGTCCTCGAAGAGCGAGTTCGCCCATGCCGGCCCGCGACCCTCCTTGTTCATCGACCAGGGAGTCGTGGGCAAATTGCCGCCAAAGATGGAGGAACAACCCGTCGCGTTGGCGACGAGCAGCCGATCGCCGAAAAGCTGCGTGAGGAGTCGAAGGTAAGGTGTTTCGCCGCAGCCCGCGCACGCCCCTGAGAATTCGAAGAGCGGCGTCAAATACTGTGCACCCCGCACCAGCGTCGCGTCGAGCGCAGACAGCTTGTTGTCGGGCAGCGTCTCGAAGAATTCGAGGTTCCTCCGTTCGCGCTCGAGAATCGGATCCTTTGCTTCCATGTTGATCGCGCGAATGCCTTCCGCTTCCGGACTGCGCACAGGACACGCCTCGACGCAGAGCTCGCACCCAGTGCAGTCCTCTACGCCGACCTGCAGCGTGTATCTCAGGCCAGGAAACCCACGGCCCACGAGAGGCGCGGACGCGAAACCTTCCGGCGCGTTCGCGAGTGCCGGGTCATCGTAGTAACGCGCGCGAATCGTCGCGTGCGGGCACACCATCGTGCAGTTGCCGCACTGGATGCACAGTTCCGGTTTCCACACAGGCACTGTGTCGGAAATGTTTCGCTTCTCCCAACGCGAAGTTCCTGACGGATAGGTGCCGTCCACCGGCAGCGCGCTGACAGGCAAGTCGTTGCCACGGCCGGCGATGATGGTGGCCGTGACCCGCCGGACGAACTCTGGCGCGTTCGCTGGCACGAGCGGAACCGGCTCGCGCGTGCTCGTTGCGGCCGCTGGCAGCTTGACTTCGTGCAGATTCTCGAGCGCGCGATCGACCGCTCCGAAATTGGCCTCGACGAGTTCGTCCCCCTTGCGCGCGTATGTCGCGCGGATGGCATCCTTGATCCGTGCGATCGCGTTCTCTCGCGGCAGCACGCCGGAGATGGCGAAGAAGCACGTTTGCATGATCGTGTTGATGCGGCCGGGCATCCCAGCGCCAACCGCTACCCGATCCGCGTCGATCACGTAGAGCCGGATGTGTTTTCTGACCAGTTCTTCCTGCATGGCCCTTGGCAGCGTGTCCCAGACCTCCTCGGGAGGTAACGCGCAGTTGAGCAGGAACACCGCGCCATCGGTGGCCTCTTCAAGCATGTTGACGCGCCCGACGAACTGAAACTGATGGCACGCGATGAACTGGGCACGCTGCACAAGATACGTCGACCGGATCGGCTGTGGACCAAAGCGCAGGTGCGACGTCGTGCGTGAGCCGGACTTTTTCGAGTCGTAGACGAAAAAGCCCTGCGCGTGTCCCGACGTCTGCTCGCCGATGATTTTGATCGAGTTCTTGTTTGCTCCGACCGTGCCGTCGGCACCGAGACCATAAAAGATGCAGCCGACGACGTCAGGCGCTTCGGTGATGAACGCGCGATCGTACTCAAGGCTCGTGTTCGACACGTCGTCTGTGATCCCGACCGTGAAGTGATTTGCTGGCGATGCCGCGCCGAGATGATCGAAAACTGCCTTGACCATCGCCGGCGTGAACTCCTTTGACGCGAGACCGAAGCGCCCGCCGACCACGAGCGGCATCTCGGCGCGACGTCTGGTGCCTATCGCCTCCGCAAATGCGGTGACGACGTCCTGATAGAGCGCCTCTCCGGCGGCACCGGGTTCCTTGCTTCGATCGAGCACCGCGATTGCCTTCACCGAAGGCGGGACAGCATCCAGCAGATGGCTCTTCGAGAACGGCCGGAACAAGTGGACCTGCACGACTCCGAGCTTCGCGCCGCGGCTGTTCAAATAATCGACGGTCTCTCGAACGGTCTCGACACCCGATCCCATGAGCACGATGACGCGCTCGGCGGCGGCGGCGCCGAAGTAGTCGAACAATCGGTATTGTCGACCGGTCAGCGACGCAAATCGATCCATCGAGTTTTGAACGATCGAGGGAACGGCAGCGTAGAAGGGATTTACCGTCTCCCGCCCCTGGAAGTAGACGTCGGGATCCTGTGCCACGCCTCGCACGACGGGCCTGTTTGGATCGAGCGCTCGCGCGCGATGCGCGAACACGAGCTCGTCGTCAAGCATGGCTCGCACGTCGTCATCGGAGAGGATCTCAATCTTGCTGACTTCGTGCGACGTGCGGAAGCCATCGAAGAAGTGCACGAACGGAATGCGCGACGCCAACGTCGCGCTCTGCGCCACGAGCGCAAGATCGTGCGCTTCCTGCACCGAGCTGGAACAGAGCATCGCCCAGCCGGTCATCCTCGCGGCCATCACGTCGGAGTGATCGCCAAAGATCGAGAGCGCCTGCGCGGCCAGCGCGCGCGCAGCGACGTGGAAGACCGTCGGCGTCAGTTCCCCCGCGATCTTGAACATGTTGGGGATCATCAGCAGCAGGCCCTGAGAAGCCGTGAACGTGGTCGTCAGGGCGCCGGTCTGCAGCGCACCGTGCACGGCGCCCGCGGCGCCTCCCTCGCTCTGCATCTCGACGACGTGCGGTACCGATCCCCAGATGTTGGGCTTGTGTTCCGACGCCCACTGGTCAGCCAACTCGCCCATCGTCGAAGAGGGCGTGATGGGATAGATGGCGCAGATCTCGTTCGTGCGATAGGCGATCGAAGCAGCAGCCTCGTTGCCGTCCAAAGTTTTCACGCGTTTCGACATGACGTCTTCTTTCGCCACCGCGCTTACACGTGAGCGGCAGTCGTCGCGACGGGTTCCGGCATCATCGTGATCGCGCCGCACGGGCACTGGTCGTAACAGATCGCGCAGCCGGTGCACTTGCTCAAGTCGTATTCGTACCGCCGGCCCGCGCCCAGCTTGACGACGGCGCGCTCGGGGCACGCCGAGTAACACCCATCGCACTCGAAGCAATTGCCGCAGGAAAGGCAGCGTTGCGCCTCGTAGCGCGCTGCGATCCCATCGAGTCCGCCAACCACCTCGTCGAATGTGTGGCGGCGGCGTTCGGTGTCGATGGTCCTCTGAGCCCGCTTCCTGGCCTCGGCGTGATACCAGAGCCGCAGCATCTCGAACACCACGATCTCGTGCTTCGCGCGCTCCGACTCCGTCTCGCCGCGAAGCCACGAGTCAATGTGGCGCGCCGCGTTCTTTCCGTGACCAACCGCGGTCGTCACGGTTCGCGCGTACGGCACCATGTCGCCGCCCGCGAAAACACCAGGGCAGCCGGTCTGCATGTCACGTCCAACGATGACGGTCCCGTCCTTTTCGAACGTCACGCCGGGAACGCTTTTCAGGAACGTTGTGTCGGTGTCCTGGCCAAGAGCGAGAATCACGGAGTCGGCTTCGAGCGTCTCGAACTCGCCGGTTGAAATTGGATAGCGGTTCTCGTCGAGCCGCATTACTTCCACACGGACGGTCGTGTCGTCGATTGCCTTGATGGTGCGCAGCCAGTGGATCTTGACGCCTTCTTCGATGGCTTCGTCCGCTTCGAAGTCGTGCGCTGGCATCTGCTCACGCGTCCGTCGATAGATGATGATCGGCTCCGCGCCAAGCCTCGCAGCCGTTCGCGCGGCGTCCATCGCGGTATTCCCGCCGCCGTAGACGGCGACACGCCGGCCAATCCGCGGCTGCTCTTCCCCACTCTCGACTGCTTTCAGAAACTGCAGCGCGTCATAGACCTTGCTCGCGTCCCTGGCAGGTATCTCCTGACGTTTGCTCAAATGCGCGCCGACGGCGAGGAAGACCGCGTCGAAATTCCCAGCGGTCTTCTCCGTCATGAGATCCGTGACTGTGTGGTTCAACACGATCTCGACGCCGATGCCGCGGATGCGTTCGATCTCGCCGTCCAGCACCTCGCGCGGCAGCCGGTACTTGGGTATGCCGAAATGCATCATGCCGCCCGCCATCGGGCCCGCGTCGACGATCACCACGTTGTGGCCGCGGCGCGCCAGGTGCCAGGCGGCTGAAAGCCCGCTCGGACCCGCGCCGATGACAAGCACGCGCCGATGCGACGGCGGTTCGTCAGGCGTGAGATTCCAGCCGTGCTCGAGTGCGAGGTCGCCCAGGAATCGTTCGACCGCATGGACGCTCACGGCATCGTCCACATCGCCACGATTACACGCGTCCTCACACGGGTGATAGCAGACGCGGCCGTGGACCGCCGGCAGTGGATTGTCGCCGACGATGATCTCCCAGGCCTCACGGTAGCGGCCGGCCTGTGCCTCGGCGAGCCAGGCCTGCACGTTTTCGCCGGCGGGGCAGGCGTGGTTGCACGGTGGCAGCCGATCGACGTACACCGGGCGCATCGTACGGACTGGCGGCATCTTCGGGATTCCTCCCCTGAGATCAAGGGACGGAGCAACTGGCGAGCCAGCGTCGATGTCGCGCAGCGAGGCGCTCTGATGGGGCTTTTTTTCAGGTTAACGAACTTCGACCGCGGAAAAATCCCCAGCGCCGAGGAAGAACTCGCGCGGCGTCGCCGCGAAGAGAGTTTGGCAACGCGACGCTGTGATGGCGGAAAGAGGGGACGCGGTTGGATCCTGCAAGGGCGCAGCCGAGCGCGGATCTCAACGGCCGAGACAATCAGGCAGCCGGAATGAGCCAATCCGCGTCGAGTAGCTTGGCGCGTCCTTCTTGAAGAAATCGCCGACGTACCAGATCGTGCAGTCGTCCGCCGGATCCATCGCGGTCTGCGTGTAGTCCTCCCATCGAATCGTGTTGGTCTGTGACGCCTCGCCTTCGGCCAGGACGGTTTCGTGAAACGTCAGGAGACCTGGCGGATCGTTCGCGAGCCGCGCGGCGAAGCGCTGCCCCGGGTAGTTCGGGTCCCCACCAAACGAATAGCCGATTGCGATGTTTCCCGCGCGATCGATCGCCGGGCTGGCCATCCACCGAAAGAAGCCATCGGGAGCGTACGTGCTCTGCTGATGCAGGTAAACCTCGCGGTTCTTGTCCAACCGAAACTCGTACCATCGCACGCCGCCCCCGCCCGCAGACGTGTCGACTGAATGCACCGCAACAATCGATTCGCGACCGCCGACGTTGCGGTACAACAGGCGAGCCATGATCTTGTCCCCCTGCGCGTCGAGGCGCCTGTCGGTGCCCGGTTGCGACACGCAGCTCGTAAGCTGACCGCCACACAGATAGCGATACGGTGCCACGTTGATCTTGCGCGGACCCGTCACCGTCGTGTTGATTGGACGCTGCCAATCGACGTGCACCTTCCAGACGTACACGCCGTCATCGTCGATGTCGTACTCGAGTTGCGTGCCGCCGGTCGCCATCATGATGTTCGGCGTGCCAGGCGGTGGAAGCTCGGTGCCCTCGAGATCGGCGTTGTTCAAGAAGTTCACGCCATTGATGACGATGCACTGCTCGGTCGCGGGCTTTCCTTCGAGCATCTTCGAGCGATCGACGATGCACGTGTGCTTTTCGATCACTTCGTCACCCGTGCTGGTTGGAATGTAGTAACCGTCGGGCCAAACGGCCGGCCGCGGGTAATCGGGAAACAGCGGTCGCTCGAACACGTATCGGTAATACTCCCCCAGCGGATCCGGACCGACGCTGATGGCGTAACACATCGCGTGGCTACCCTGCGACTGTCTGGGCGGAGACGCAGACGCGCCAGGGGTTGCGGCCGGTCCGCGTCCCGCCGGGGGCGGCGGCACTGGCGGCGGAGGTCCGGGACGCGCGGGGGGTCCGGGATCTGCCGCTTGTCCCGGACGCGCAGCCTCACCCGGATGCGCAATCGCGTCGGATCCGCCATTGTTGCTCGTGCGAATGACGGCACGCCGAAAGATCGGCATCACCACGAGCCACCGCCCGGCCAACTGGTCGTAGCGAACGACCGCATCTCCGTTCGGACGGCTCCCGCACACCTCTCCGAAACCGGCGAACAACGTATTCGTCGGAATCGGGCCGTACAGTAGCCGGCCCGTGGTGTCGAACCGTTTGCCCTTCTTGGTGAACACCGCAAGTCGGGAGTTGACGATCTGAAAAATATGGTCCGGGCCGACGGCGAGGCTGTTATCAGACGGGTTTCGCGACGCCGGCCGTGCCCCGTCGGTTGCCTGTGTCGTCGCCTCCGCACCGCCGACGCCATAGCCAATCCCGTCGAAGCTCTCGACCACGGCAAGCGCAGGCTTTGATCCTTGCGATGTCTGCTCCACGGCTGCGCTTGCCGCGAGCGCGGGCGGCACAGTCTGATCGCCTCGTGTCACCCCGGCGAACGACGCGATCGCGAGCGCAGTCGCCATTGTGAACGGCCACCTCACATTGCGCACGTGACGTCTGCGACTACCAGCTCTCGATCGATCCATAGCGTTCACGTTCTTTGTCACCCGAAGCGTCCTCTACCAGGCAAATGGTATCTGCTGAGGCGGACGATCATATTGCAAACCTCACACGTGACGCGACGCGCGTCGAGAGCAGCCCGCGGGAGTAGTATTGGGCCCTTATCGGGAGGCGGCCATGGCTAGTCGAAGTCTTGGATATCAACTTGCGGCGATCGCGATTGTGACGATCGGA